>Ga0315268_10004616_pt1 | contig 14927 bp, 15 predicted proteins | sample C1_top_MG_FD_204535 | JGI IMG/M metagenome (GOLD analysis project Ga0315268, IMG submission 204535) | Sediment microbial communities from Yellowstone Lake, YNP, Wyoming, USA - C1_top | ecosystem: Environmental > Aquatic > Freshwater > Lake > Sediment | place: USA: Wyoming | collected 2017-08-01
ATCTCTGCGTGTCACGCGCCCCTCACCGGGCTATCGGATTCGTGCGCCCATGGCGCCCGTGCGTGGCTGCGTCAGCACGCCAGACCGTCATTTTCCCTCACTGCTGGCCCGTCAGGGATCGGTCGTGGGCGGGGGGGGCAGGACAATCGAGTTCTCAATGTCGGCACCAGCACAGCCGCCTTTGACGCGGCGCGTGCGCTCTGCAGCATCGAGCTGCTGCGACGCGCACGCGTCAAAGGCCGACTGGAACTCGATCGCCCTGGCGCGGGCGGGGGGCCGGCGTGGGGTTGCGGCGAGCCCTATCGTGAAAAGTACTTTTACGGAACGAAAAGTGAACTTTCTACTGACAATATTGTTGACCGTGGATCCAGAATAATATACCGAGTAGAGCATGTCTTCTCTTCGCGTCTCTGAATTGCGGCACATCGAGCGGCAGTATGCCGAGGGCATCAAGTCCGCCGCTATCGTGCAGATCTTTCAGTCCAAAGGGTATCGCTTCAGCGAGGCGACGCTGCGCAAGTACGTGCAGCTCGGCCTGCTGCCGAAGTCCAAGCGCGTCGGCATTCGCGGGCGGCACCGCGGCTCGGCCGGCCTGTATCCGGTCGGCATCATCCGTCTCGTCGACGGTATCAAGACTGCGCTCGATAAGGGCGCCACGCTCGAGCAAGTGCGGCTCGGCGACGTCGGTCTTGCGAGCGAGCTCGAGGTGCTGCGTCACAAGACGCTCGAGGTGCTCGCGCGTTTCGAGGAGGCAACGGCGCAGGTGCCCAACGCCAAGCAGCGCGGCGCACTCAAGAAGCTCGTCGACAAAGAACGCCGCACCTCGGCGACGCTCCTTGCCGACCTGGCGCGGCTCGCGTCGCGCTTTGGAGGTGTCCATGAAGCCTAAGATGGCGAGCGAGACGCATTCCGAGAAGCTTGGGGCCGATACGCTCGCGCGAGCGCACAAGCCCAAGACCATGTCGCGCCGCGAGATGCTGCGCGAGCAGCGGCGCCGTGAGCGCTCGGGTGACACCGTCGAGGTCGAGACCTATGAGCGGCCGAGCAAGCGCTCGCAGTGCGTCAGCGGCCCGCGGCCGTGTTTGTTCGTGGCCTGCAAGCACCATCTGTATCTCGACGTGAATCCCGAGACCGGCTCGGTGAAGCTCAACTTCCCCGACAAAGAACCCTGGGAGCTCAAAGACACGTGCGCCCTCGACATCGCCGAGCGTGGTGGCGTGACGCTCGAAGAAGTGGGCGAGATCCTCAACCTGACGCGCGAGCGCGTGCGCCAGGTCGAGGTGACCGGGCTCACCAAGATGCGTTCGGAGTCGAGCAAGTACGAGCTCGATTCGTTCCTCGGCTGGGATCCGAGCACGGGCGGCGACGACCCCAACCTCTAGTCGCGCCGGTGCGAAGTCAGGTCGCGTGTGGCATGAACATCTCTGTTCTCGTGGTCAGCTACAACGTCCGCGAGCATCTGCGGCGCTGCCTCGTGGCGCTCGGCGCCGACGCCGAGATCATCGTCGCCGATAACGCTTCGCGCGACGGCAGCGCCGCCATGGTGCGTGCCGAGTTTCCGCGCGTCCAAGTCATCGACATGCCGGGCAATTGCGGGTTCTCGGCGGCGGTGAATGCCGCGGCGCGTCTTGCGACGCGCGAGTTGCTGCTCGTGCTCAACCCCGACACTGTCGTGCCGGCCACGCTCCTCGCGCGTATGCCCGCCGCGCTCGAGCGACCGGGTGCCGTCGCTGCAGGCTTTCGGCAGGTGGACGCCGCCGGGCACTTTCAATTGTCGCTCGGTCCGCGCCCGAGCTTCGTGCTCGAGCTGGCACGGCGCTTCGTGCAGCTGCGCCTCGATGCCGGCAGCCGCTGCATGCGCGGCGTGATGGATCGCTGGCTCGCTACACCGCGGCGTGTGCCGTGGGTGAGCGGCGCGGCCTTGCTCGTGCGGCGCTCGGCCTTCATGGCCATCGCCGGCTTCGACGAGCGTTTCTTCCTCTACTTCGAGGACATCGACTTTTGCCTGCGCCTGCGTGCCGCGGGCGGCGAGGTCTACTACGACCCCACCTTGGTGCTCACCCACTTGCACGGGGAGAGCGCGGCGACCGACCCCGGGCTCGCGGCGCGCGCTTATCGCGAGAGCCAGCTCTACTTTTGGCAGAAGCATCGCGGTCGCTGGGCGCGTCAGCTCGTCTACGTCTATTTGAAGGCGAAGGGCCTCGCGCCCCCGCCACGCTCCCTGGCGCCGCCCCCTTGAGCACGGCGAAGCGTCGAGCTAAGAGCCCGAGCGCCAGGCAAGGGGGCACCGTATTGGTGCCCGCGCTGGTGGAGCAGCGATCTCGATGCGTGTGTTGCATGTCATGGCCACGGGTGCCCAGAGCGGTGGCGCCAACCATCTCCTGACGTTGCTGCCTGCGCTCGCGCAACTCGGCTGTGAGTGCGAGGCCGCGGTGGGGGACGATGGGCCGCTTGCGCCGCGCCTGCGGGCGGCCGGCATCGCGACACGCTCGGTCGCGCTCATGCAGGCGCGGCTCGATGGCGGGGCGCCGGGGCGGGTGGCGACGCTCGTCGCGAGCTCCGCTCCCGACATCGTGCACTACCATGGCACACGGGCGGCCTTCTTTGGCGCGTTGTCGCGCTCGCCCGCCCTCGGCCGTCCACGCGCGGTCTACACGGTGCACGGTCTGTCCTACCGCAAGGAGCGCGACTGGCCGCGGCGGGCCGTGTTTCTCGGCGCGGAGTGGCTCGCGTGCCGGCGCGCTGACCTCGTCATCTCCGTCTCCGCGGTCGATCTCGCAGATCTGTGGCAACGCGGTTACGCCCGTCGCAGCGCGAGCGTTCACATTCCAAACGCCGTCGATACCGCGCGTTTCGCCCCCGCGAGCGGCGCGGCCCTGCGCACCGAGTTGGGCGTGCGGCCGGACGAGCTCGTCGTCGTCACCGTCTCGCGCCTCGTGCCGGGCAAAGCCGTCGTCGACCTCGTACGCGCCTGTGCGCGGTGCCTCGGCGTCGCGCCCATTCGCCTTCTCGTCGTCGGCGATGGACCTGAGCGGGCCGCGCTCGAGGCGCAGTCCCGGGCCCTCGGCGTGCCGGCACTGTTCGTCGGCGAGCGCACGGACGTGCCCGATTTGCTGCGCGCGAGTGACGTGTTCGTGCTGCCGTCGCACTGGGAGGGTGAGCCGCTCGCCCTACTCGAGGCGTTGGCGGTCGGGTTGCCGTGTATCTCGACCGCCACCCCGGGTGCGCGCGACTTGCTCGCTCGTACGCAAGCCGGTGCCATCGTGCCGGTCGGCGACCCGATCGCGCTCGCCGGCGCGATCCTCGCTTGGGCCGCGGTGGACCCCGTTGAACGTCGGCGTCTCGGTGCGACCGGGCGGGCTCTGGCGCTCGAGCGGCAACCACCGGCTCTAGCGCGTCACGTTCTCGATGCCTATGACGCGCTGCTCGCGCGTTAGAGAGCGTCGCGTGGACCGCCAGTTACGCGTTGCGGTCGTCGCTGGGTTGCTGTTATGAGCCATCGCCATGCGCTGGATTGTCACCGGCGGCGCCGGCTTCATTGGCAGTGAGTTTGTCCGCACCGCGCTCCTAGAAGGGTGGGCGAGCGAGGTTGCGGTGCTCGACGCGCTCACCTACGCGGGCAACCTCGGCAACTTGCAGGCCGTGCAGGACCGCCCGGAGTTGTCGTTCCATCGCTGCGACATCGCTGACCCTGATGCCGTGGCCAAGGCCTGCGGCAAAGGAGCCGATGCTCTGTTTCACTTCGCGGCCGAGTCGCACGTCGATCGTTCGATCGCGAGCGCGGCCGATTTCGTGCGCACCAACGTGGTCGGCACGCAGGTCTTGCTCGACGCGGCGCGCGCTCTAGGCGTGCGGCGCTTCGTGCACGTCTCGACCGACGAAGTCTACGGCAGCCTCGAGCTCGACAGCCCGGATCGTTTCACCGAAGCCTCGCCGCTGAATCCGACCTCGCCCTATGCCGCGAGCAAAACCGCGTCCGACCTCATGGTGCAGGCCGCGCATCGTACGCACGGGCTCGATGTGGTCATCACGCGCTGTAGCAACAACTACGGGCCGTTCCAGTTCCCCGAGAAGTTCATTCCGCTGTTCGTCAGCAATGCGCTCGAGGGCAGGCCTCTGCCCCTCTACGGCGACGGCAAGAACGTGCGTGACTGGATCCACGTCGAGAGCCACGTGCGTGGCCTCAAGCTCGCCTTCGAGCGAGGCAAGAGCGGCGAGGTCTACAATCTCGGTGGCGAGTGCGAGCGCGCCAACCGCGACTTGGCGCGTGCCATCGTGCGGGCCGTAGGCATTGATGAGAGTCTGATTCAGCCGGTCACCGACCGTCTAGCGCACGACCGCCGTTACGCCATCGACTGCACCAAGGCCAAACGCGAGCTCGGCTTCGTGCCAGGGGTCTGCATCGAGGAGCGGCTCGGCGCGCTCGTCGCCTGGTACAAGAGCAACCGCGACTGGTGGCAGCGCATCAAGACGGGCGCCTATCACGACTACTACGAGAAGATGTACGGCGGGCGCTGGCTGTCGAAGCGCGCTGGCAAGTCGTGACGGCTGCGGGCGCACAGCGCCGGTTCGCGGACGCGGTGGCCTTGGTGCGGCACCGGGCGGCGCCTGCGGCCACCCTGGCTGTCCTCGGCCTCGGTGGCCTGTGGGCAGGCTGTCCGCCGTGGGAGTGGGGCGCGCTGCTCGCCGGCCTGGCCGCTCTCGGCCTCCTGCCGGGCGTGCTCGCTCGGCTCGCGGTGGTCGCGGCGGCCGCGCTGCTCGGCTATGCCTTCGGTTTGACGGCGTCTCCGTCACTCGCCCTGACGGGCGGCGTGGCGGCGTTGGCCGCGTGTCGCCTCGCCGCGTTGCCTCGCGGCCCGCGTGGTCGCGCGATCGCCGCGACGGCGGCCTGCCTTGCGGCGCTCGGCGCCGTGTACGTGGTGCTGTGGCGCGGGCACTTCGCAGCCGAAGAAGCGTTCTTGGGCGCGCTCGGCATTGGGCTCGCAGCGGGCGTGGCGGCCTATACCGCAGCGTACGAGGTCGTGCTCGCGAGCGGCAGCCGACGCCTAGCGGTCGGCACGGTGGCGGTCGCAGTAGCGGCGGCCGCGTTGTCGCTCGCGCGCCCCGCGGCGGGCCGTGACGCGCAGCTCCCCGGGTGGCGACCTGCCCTCGCCGCCTTGCGTGCGATGCGCGACTGTCGTGCCCCGGCGGCCGTGGTAGCGCTCGAACGGCTGCGGGTCGGCGGCTATCGCGATGCGGCGTTGGCCCTCGCCGGGGTCGCTCTGCTCGACAACGCCGATCCGTCTACGCTGCGCGGCCTGTGCCCGCGACGCGGAACGGCGCGTGGCGTCGCCGAGGCCTGTGGTGAGCTCGTCGAGCTCGGCTACGCCTCCTGCGCCGCGGTCAGCGAGCCCGACGAAGTGGGCGCGCGCGCCCTTGCGGACTCGAGTCACGCAGCCCTGCAACGCTTGCGCGGCGATCTGCTGTTCGAAGCGGGTGAACTCGAGCCTGGCATAGACGCCTACAGCCGTGCCGTTGTCCTCGGCGATGAACTCGGCGGCGCCGATGTCGTGCGCGGCCTGCTCGATCGCGGCCTCGGGGCGCGCGCGGCCTCGCTCGCCGCGACGCTGCCTATGCATCCGCGCATCGCGCTATGGCTCGGTGGTCCCGGTGATGCACGCGTGGCGTGGAACGAGAGCCTGCGCTTCGACACGCTCGAGCCACCCTCGCGCGTGGGTGTCGTCCTGTCGGCCGCGCCAGGCGAGCTCACCGCCGTCTTCGACCACACGCTTGCGCGCTGGACCTTGTCAGTGACATCGCGCTACCTCGACAGCTTCGTGATGACGATGCCCCTGCCGCCAGGCGGCGGCGTTCCGCAGCACCTGTCGATGCGTCTGAAGGATCGCACAGGTGTGACCCTCGAGTTCGTCAACACCCGCGGCGAGTCGCTCACCTACGCTTGCGCACCGAGCTTTGACCGCCCGACGCAGAAGCAGCGGCCTCTGCCGGCGGCGGTTTGCGACGGCCTTTGGGGCGAGGCCGACCTGCATCCGGGCGCCGAGCTTGCGGGCCCGCTCGCGCGCTGGACGCTGGCCGGCGAGTTCTCGCTCGCCGAGGTCGCGCTTGCGCCGGCGGCGGGAGCCGCTGCGAAGGGGGCGCCATGACCCGCGAGCGCTGGCACGGCACGCTGCTCGTGCTCACGGCCGCCGCCATTCCGATCGGCGAGGGTTTGGCGCTAGGCCTCGGCGCAGCGCTCGCGCTCGTCGCCGTATGGCGGTGGCGCGAGCTGCGTTGGTCGTCGTTGGCGACGAGCCCTGCTGGGCCGGTGCTCGCCGGGCTCGCCGTGTGGGCTGCGTGCGGGCTCGTGGCCATCGTGATCGGCGGTGAGGGCTGGCAAAAGCCCGCCGAGCTCGGTCGCTGGGCGCCGCTTCTGCTTGTGCCGCTCGTCGTCGTCTCGGCTACCGGCGTGCCTGCCGTCTGGCTGGATCGTGCGGCCAAGGCCTTTGTGATGGCGCTCGCCGTGGCGTGCTTCTTCGGGCTCGTGCAATACCTGTTCAATGTCCGGCCGGGCGAAGCGCTGTGGCGTTCGGACGCAGGCCTCGCGGCGCAGGGGCGAATCCCCGGGGACGCCTCGCACACCGTCGCCGGCGGCTTTTACTTTCATCGTTTGCGCATGGCGCACGTGACCGCGCTCGGCGTCGGCCTGCTCGTTGCACGACAGCTCTTCGCCGTGCTCGGGCGGCGGCGGCGCTTCGTCGAGCTCGGCCTGCTCGTTGTCATGTCCGTGACTCTACTGCTCACCTACACGCGCGGCGCCGTGCTGGCCGTGGCGGTTGCGGCGCTCGTCTCGGTGACCCTCGCGAGCCGCCGCGTGCGTCTCGCGGCCATCGCCGGACTCGTGTGTGCGGCGCTCGCGACCGTGGCCATCCCCTCGGTGCGCGAGCGCGTGGTGAGCAGCGGCTCGCAGGAGGCCTCCGACGTGCGCTCGCTCATCTGGTCGCAGGCTATCGACCTCATCGCCGACCATCCGTTCGGCATCGGCTTTGGCAACTACGCGGCGGTCGTCGGGCGATACTTCGACGCCGTCGAGCCAGGCTTTGCCTCGCGCACCTACCCACACAACATTTGGCTCGCGGCCTGGGCCGAGGCCGGTCCTTTGGGGATGGGCGCGTACGTATTCGCCTACACGGCCTTTCTGCTCGCCTGTCTGCGCCACTTGAAAGCCGTTCGCAACTCGCGCGGGCGCGCCGCCGCGGGCACCGGCGTCTTCGGGGTCATCGCCGTGCTCGTGATTGGTCTCACCCACGACGTGCTCTTTCACAACGCTGTCGCGCTGGCCTTCTCGGGGCTCGTCGGCTTGACGCTCGCCTTCCTCGCGCGCGACGCAGCGCCAGAGGCGTAAGCGCCGTGCGCGTCGCGCTCGTGCACGACTGGCTCGTCACTCAGCGTGGCGGCGAGAATGTTCTGCTCGAGCTCTGTCGTCTGTTTCCGGCGGCCACCGTCCATACGCTCGTGCACGCACATGGGCGTGTGCATCCGGACATCGAAGCGCACCCCATCGTCACGAGCTTCGTTCAGCACTTGCCGGGCGCGCCAGCGCACTTTCGCCAGTACCTCGGTTTGTTTCCGGCCGCCATCGAGCGCTTCGACCTGCGCGGCTTCGACCTCGTCTTCTCGACGAGCCACTGCGTGGCGAAGGGCGTGCGCACCGGGGTTGGGCAACTGCACGTGTCTTACGTCCATACGCCCATGCGCTACATCTGGGACCAGATGCCTGAGTACTTGGCGCGCCTGCCGGCCGCGGCGCTGCTTTCGCCTCTCGCACGCTTGGCGGCGCGAGCGCTGCGCCGGTGGGACGTGGCGAGCGCGGCGCGCCCGCAGGTCTTGCTTGCCAACTCCGAGTTCGTCCGTGAGCGCATCGCCAAGGTGTGGCGGCGCGACGCCACGGTCGTGTATCCACCGGTAGATGTCGACTTCTATGCCGCCGCGAGCCCGGTCGAGCGCCACGGCTATCTCGTCGTGAGCGCGCTCGTCCCGTACAAGCGCGTCGAGTTGGCAGTGCAGTGGGCCACGCGCACCGGCAGCGAGCTCACGGTGGTCGGGGACGGCGGCGAGCTCGCGCGCCTGCGCCACGAAGCGGGCCCGAGCGTCAGCTTCGCGCGTGACTTCGGGCCCACCGAGCTGCGGCTAGCGTACGCTCGCGCTGAGGCTTTGCTCTTTTGCGGCGTCGAGGACTTCGGCATCGTTCCGGTCGAAGCCCAGGCGGCCGGTTGCCCGGTCGTGGCGCTTGGGCGCGGTGGTGCACTCGAGACCGTGGTCGGGCAAGGCGAGCGCGCCACCGGTGTCACGTTTGCCGAACCCTCGGTCGAGGCGCTCAGCGCGGCCATCGACGCGCTGACGGCGCGGCGCACCCGGGGGGACTTCTCGCGCGCGGCGCTGCTTGCGCAGGCGCGGCGCTTCGACCGCGCAACGTTCGTGCGTGAGATTCGCCGGATCTTGGTCGAGCAGGGTGTGGACGCGTAGCGGCGAGAGCCCCCCGCGCGCGGATGGCGGCTCGGCCGTGCCACCGTGACATGGATGTCTTGCTTGGGCGACGCCGAACGGCCAGCAAGCGCACCTCCTCGGCCGCGGTCACGACCTCTACGTGTTCTCTGTTTGCTGTCCAGACGGTGGTATTATCTAGGAGTTCTGCCGCGGACCGGTCTTCGAAGACGCCCGCCGTCCGACCGATTGTCTTGGGCGTGTGGCATGGTTCGAATATTGCACGGAGACCGCACGACTCGATGACTCGCACCGGGTGGTGCGCCATGGCAGGATAGTTGCCGCGGGTCACGTGACCCGACAGGATGTGAGCCGGCATGCTGCGACGAAATCACCGCTTCTTCCAATCGCTGCAGGTGATGCGCGACGTCGTGCTCGTGGCGCTCGCCTTTTATCTCGCATTCCTGGTCCGCTTCTCCTTCCCCGACAGTTTCCCCTACGAGACCATCTCCGAGCAACGCGAGACGGCGGCCGTGTTCCTCATGCTCGTCTCCGTGTGGCCGGCGCTCGCCTGGGCGAGTGGTCTGTATCTGAGTCGGCGCGCCCGCAGTGTCGCGGCCGAGGCCTTCGATGTCTCGCGCGTCACCGTCATCGCCTTCCTGCTGCTCGTCACGGTCACCTACTTCGTGCGCGACGTGCGCTACTCGCGCGCCACGCTCATCCTGTGGGCGGGCTTTACGACGGTCATCGTCTCGGCGGCCCGTGTCATCTCGCGCGTCGTGCTGCGGCGCATGCGGGCGCGCGGTTACAACCTGCGGCACGTGCTCGTGGTCGGCAGCTCCGAGCTGGCACAGCGGCTCATCGAGACCATCCACCGCCAGGGCAGCTTGGGCTTGCGCGTGCTTGGCCTCGTGACGAGCGACGAAGAGCGGCATCTCGTCGGCCGGCGCATGTTTGGCACCAAGGTGATGGGCACCGTGTCCGAGATCTCGAGCTTGCTCGCACATCGCAACGTCGACCAAGTGCTCGTCGCATTGCCCATCGACAAGCTCGGCGCGCTCAAGGGGCTGATGGCCGTGCTCTCGCAAGAGACGGTCGATGTGCGCCTCGTGCCCGACTTCTACCAGTACATGACTCTGTGCGGCAGCATCGAGGAGTTCGCCGGCCTGCCGATCATTAATCTGCAAGCGACGCCGCTCATGGGCTGGAATCTCGTGACCAAGCGTATGTTCGATCTGGCCGTCGCCGGATTTGGGCTCGTGCTGTGCTCGCCTTTGCTTGGCCTCTTGGCCTTGCTCGTCAAGTGGTCGAGCCCGGGGCCGGTGTTCTTCACGCAAGAGCGCGTCGGTATGGATGGGCGGCTGTTCAAGATGTACAAGCTGCGCACCATGGCGGTCGACGCCGAGCGCGACGGGGCGCGCATGACCACCGCTGATGATCCGCGCCGCACACCCGTTGGCGCGCTGTTGCGGCGTCTGTCGCTCGACGAAGTGCCGCAGCTGCTCAACGTCTTTATCGGTGACATGAGCCTCGTCGGGCCGCGCCCCGAGCAGCCGCGCTTCATCGAAGACTTTAAGCGCGAGATCCCGCGCTACGCCCTGCGGCACAAGATCAAGGCGGGCATGACCGGCTGGGCACAAGTCAACGGCATGCGCGGCAACACGAGCATCGCCAAGCGCATCGAGTTCGATCTGTACTACATCGAGAACTGGTCGCTCTTGCTCGACATTAAGATCTTGGTGCGCACGGTCTTTGGTGGTTTCCTATCGCCGAACGCCTACTAGACTTCTATTCGGCGGGGGGTGCGCATGTTCCACCCAGTGTTCGCGGCGGCCTTGTGGCTCTCGAGCGTGCCTTCGCCTGGGCGCGCGCTGCTCGACAGCATGGTTACCGCGCCGCCGGCGGCGATCGAAGAGAGCGCGCCGGTAGCGCAGCGGGCCGAAGTCGAGGCGAGCCCGTCTTCGACCGCAGGCGCGAGCGAGGCTTCGACCGCAGGCGCGAGCGAGGCTTCGACCGCAGGCGCGAGCGAACCGAGTGCCGCGTCGTCACCGCCGCGGTCCATTTGGCCGCGTGCGAGGCGTGCCCATGAGCTCGTGATGACGGTGCCGAACAGTCGCACCTACTATCGCGTCTGGTCGGCCGTCGACTGGACCTTGGCGAGCGCTCTGTGGCTCGTCGCTGCGGCGATCGCGTTGCCGACGTTCGGCATCGCGGTGTCGGCCGATCGCGCCACGGCGCAGGTGGCAGCGAGCATGGGCATGCTCTTTGCGTTGCCTTTGGCCGCGCTCGGCACCGGCGTGAGCTGGCGCGCGGGCGAGCACGGCGACATGGTCGCGCGCTTCGACGCGGGCTTGGCGTGCGCCGCAGCCGACGCGCCCTGAAGCGCCCAGGCCATCGCGCTTACGGCGCCTGGCTGTTGAGCGCGTGGCCGCAGAGCTTGTAGAGCAGACGGGCGCCGACGTTGGCGTCCCATTCGTCGCTCGGGCCGGGAGCGACCTCGGTGAGATCGAAGCCGACGATGCGCCGCCCCGAGCGCACGAGCGCCAGCAACACCGTACAGGCTTCGCGAAACGACAGCCCGCCTGGCACCGGCGTGCCCGTATGCGGGCAGAGCGCGGGGTCGAGGCCGTCGATGTCGAACGACACGTAGACCTCGTGCGGCAGCTCGGCGACGATGCGCGCGGCGAGCTGGCCAAAGTTGATGCCCGCGGCAAGGTCGGCCGCGAGGTCGGCGTCGAAGAACGTGACGACGCGGCCCGCGCTCGCTTCGATGAGTGACAGCTCGCCCTCGCAAAAGTCGCGCACGCCCACCTGCACGAGCTTGCGCACGTCGGCGCGGGTGAGCGCGTTGTGCATGATCGAGGCGTGCGACCAGGTGAAGCCTTCGTACGCCTCGCGCAGGTCCGCGTGCGCGTCGAGGTGCAGAATGCCGAGGTCGGGATGGCGGCCGCGCAACGCCTCGATGAGTCCGTAGGGCGTCGAGTGGTCGCCGCCGACGACCCCGACGAGTTGGCCACGCTCGAGGTGTGCGAGCGCTTGCTCGCGGACCTTGGCGTTGACCACGGCCCCGAGCGCGTTGACGCGGGCCTGCGCCGCTGTATGCGTGGCCGACGTGGTGGCCGCGCGACAGGTGTCGACCGCGCCGCAGGCCTCCTCGTTAGCCCGCACGATCTCGGCGGCCGCGGGGAGTAGGTGTAGGCCGGCCGCGTAGGGCTTGCCTACTTCGCGGTCGAGCAGATCGACTTGGTGGCTCGCGTGCAAGATAGCCGTGGGCGCCGCGGCCGTGGCGCGGCCGTACGACGCCGTGGCATCGAACGGCACGGGGATGAGGACGAGGCGGGCGTCGGCGGCCGACGCGTCGAGACCATAGATGCCCGAGTCGGGGCGGGCGGGAGCATCGGCGGAGAAGGTCATGGCAGAGGCCTCACTGGGGTAGCGCCAAGCTGCGGGCGCCGAGTCGAGGCCAACGCACGCCACGGGCGCCAGGGCTCGTCGCGCACCCACGTGCTCGCGAGGCAGAGCTGCGTCAGCTCGAGCGTCATGAGCAGCGCGTCGCGGACCACGCGCACTTTGCTGCCGGGCTGGTCGCGCCACACGACGGGCAGCTCGGCGACACCATGGCCGAGCCGGCGTGCGAGCAGGAGCAGCTCGACGTGAAAGGCGAAGCTGCGACAGTGCGTCTGCTCGGCGAACGCGTGCGCGAGGGCGCCCGTCATGACTTTGAAGCCGCACTGCGTGTCGCGCACGCCAGTCGGGGCGAGCACCTGCACCATGAGCCTCCAGACGTGGCCGATGGCCACGCGATGGGCCGGCTGCCGAGCGAGGATGCCTCCTTCGGCCGCGCGGCGCGAGCCGATGGCCAGCGCATAGCCCTGCCGCAGCGCCGCTCGCAGCGCGGGCAGGCAGGCGAAGGGGACGGCCCCGTCGGCGTCGCAGACGAGGACGTGCTCACCGCGGGCCAAGCGCAAGCCGGCGCGCACCGCCATGCCGACCCCGCCGCGGCCAGCGAGACGCACGGCGCGCACCGCGAGTTCGGGCGCGCTGCGCTGCGCCAAGGCGAGTGTCTCATCGCGCGAACGATCGTCGACGACGATCACCTCGCATTCGAGGCCGGTCTCTTTGCAATACGTGGCGAGCGTCGCGAGCGTCGCCGGCAGTCGCTCCGCTTCGTTGTGCGCTGCGATGACGACCGACAGCGCAGGGCAGGGGGTAGGCGTACGTGCGGTGTTCACTCCGGCATGCATGGCGCAAAGCGGCGCTACGGGCAAGCCTTGGCAAACCGTGCGCAACTCCATACAAGGCGGGGTCCACCGCCGCAGGAAGGTCTATCATGATCGCATCCGCCGAGCGTTTCGCGTTGCCTTCGATCGAAGCCGTCGATCGTGCCGCCGCTGCCCTGCGCAGCGGTCGTCTGGTCGTCTTCCCAACCGAGACGTTCTACGGCCTCGCTGCGCTGCCGAGCGACGCGCGGGCGCTCGCGCTGCTCGTGCGCATCAAGGGACGCGAAGCGGGAAAGGCCATACCCCTCGTGGCCGCTACGCGAGCGGTCGTCGAGCGCGTGGCCTATCTCGATGAGCCCCTCGCCGGGCTCGCCGCCCGGTTCTGGCCCGGGCCCTTGACCTTGGCCTTGGCGCCGCGCCAGGCGCCGCCCGCGGAGCTGCTGAGCGCCCGAGGCTCGATTGGCGTGCGCGTCCCAGGTGACGAGCGCGCCCGTGATCTCGCGCTCGCGGCAGGCGGCCTTGTCACCTCGACGAGCGCGAATTGGGGCGGCCGGCCGCCTTGCGCCTCCGCCGCCGAGCTCGAACCGGCGCTGCTCGCCGAGGTGGCGCTGGTGCTCGATGGCGGGCGCTGTCCGGGCGGTGCGCCGTCGACCGTCGTAGGCGTGGTGCAGGGGCGCGTGGTCGTCTTTCGCCAGGGGGCGCTCGGGCTCGCGTTGCTCGCCGAAGCCTTGGGCTACACGCCGGAGCCCTGTCCCTCGTGACCGACAGCGCACCGCGGCACGACCCGACACGCGACAGCCTGTGGGGCGGCGCGCTGACGCTCTGGCAGCCCGCGCGTGGGCACGGCTATCGTTTCAATCTCGACCCCGTGCTGCTCTCCGGCTTCGCGAGCGCGGCCGAGCACGTGCTCGACCTCGGCGCCGGTGTCGGCGTGCTCGGCGTGTTGCTGCTCGCGGCCAAGAAGGCGGCGCGAGTTACGGCGGTCGAGATCCAGTCTGGGCTCGCCGATCTCGCGCGCCGTAACGCCGCGGCCAATGCCGAGCTCGGGCCGCTCTTTGTCGTCGACGGGGATTGTCGCGTCGTGGCGTTGCCGCGCGTCGATGCCGTGGTCTTCAATCCGCCGTACTTCAAGTGCGACGCCGGGCGCGCGGCTCCCGAGAGCGGTCGTGACGCCGGGCGGCGCGAGCGACACGGCACGCTCGCCGACTTCGTCGCCTGCGCGGCGGCCGTGCTGTTGCCGGGCGGGACCATCGCCGCCATCGTGCCCGCGGCGCGCGGTGCGGAGCTCGAGTCGCTGCTGCGCGAGGTCGGCGCGACGGCGCTGCGGCGTCGCCTCGTCGTACCGCGACTCGGTGCGCCCGCGGGACACTGCCTGCTCGAAGCGACGGTGGCGGGCCGGCCGAGCGCGGGCGCGCACTCGGCTCCACTTCTCGACGAGCCAGCGCTCGTGGTTCACGTGGGCGCCGGTCGCGAGTTCTCGCCCGAGGTCCGCGCCTATTTGCGGATGCCGGTCGAAGGTGCCTAGCGCGGTTGCCGGGCCAGGCTTCGCGCGCGTCTGCATTTGCACGTCGAAGTCGCCTAGCGCGGTCGCCGGCGTAGGTCCGCACACAGCGTCGCTTCGAACTGCGCCCGCACGTCGTCGCTGGCGATGGCCGCCGCGGTCTCGTGCGCCGCCTGGCGCTCGGCCGCGCTGAGCGGCGGTGGAGGCGGTGGCGCCGGCTCCATCGGGCGCGGCGGCGTGCCGCACACGACGCGTAAGTCGCGCACGAGCGCCTCGCCGACGAAATCGTTGAGGCGTGTGATGATGTCGGCCTTGAGGAACGTGAGCTCGTTCTGCCAGGTGGCGCTCGTGGCGCGCACGAGCAACACGCCGCGGCTGAAACCTTCGGGGGACGTGCGCGCGGCGATCTCGGCGCCGACCGCCTTGCTCCAGCACTGAAAGAGCAGGAGCCGGCGCGCCTGATCGGTGAGACCGGCGCGGCTGAGGGCGTGCATGAGCACGTCGCCGATGCCGACCAGCTTGCGAATTCGCCGCCTTACCATAGTAGCCGCCTATATCATTCTGCAGGCGGAAGACTATGGGGTTGCGCCCAGGGCGTGAACGCGGTGTCCGGCCAAACGGCACGGTGATCGCAAAGTCGACGGAGCGAGGGTAGGAACCCTATCCGCCGCAACGCGCGTCGCATGGATTTGCAGGGCGTTGCGTTTCGGTGCTGGGCATGATCTGGCGTGCGAATGCCAGCTGCC
>Ga0315268_10004617_pt1 | contig 14925 bp, 13 predicted proteins | sample C1_top_MG_FD_204535 | JGI IMG/M metagenome (GOLD analysis project Ga0315268, IMG submission 204535) | Sediment microbial communities from Yellowstone Lake, YNP, Wyoming, USA - C1_top | ecosystem: Environmental > Aquatic > Freshwater > Lake > Sediment | place: USA: Wyoming | collected 2017-08-01
GGGGGGGGGGGGGGGGGGCCCCCCCCCCGCCCCCCCCCCCCCCAATACACACAGGCAATCTTATGGCGAAAAGGCAATCGCTGAACCGGCCGGTGGCTCTCAAAGAGGTGCTTCAGGGGGTCATCCGGCCCGGGGATTGGGAGATCCTGAAACAGCGCCGCCAGATCCGGGAGGTCTGGGAGGCGGTGTTGCCGCCGTCGCTTCTGGCCCAGACCCGGTTGGTGGATTTTCGCCGCAAGGAACTCCTGGTGGAGGTGAGCGCCAGCCCCTGGGTCCAGGAGTTGCAGTTTATGAAACCGGCGATTTTGCAGGAGATGGATAGGGTTTTAGGGGCTGGGGCGGTGAAAGAACTGCGTTTTCGTCTGGGAGAAGGTTTTTAAAGTAGGGGCGACCAGGCGGGTCGCCCGGGCCGGCTCAGGGCCTGGTGCGGTGCTTGGACGCGGCCAGGCTGGGGCCCAGGCGTTCGAAGGCCAATAAGACCGCGCCCTCCCGGCAGAGACGCTCCGTTTCCCGCCACCGGGGTCCCAGCAGGTCGGCCGCGAAATGGCCGATCTGTTCCTGGCTGGCGATGTGGGAGGCGATCAGCCAGAGGCGCCGGGGAGCAGGGGCCCCGGCGGCCGGCAATTCCAGGCCCCGTTCCAGGCAGGATCGGCCCCAACAGAACCCGGTGGCAGGACCGCGGTAATAATAGCGGAACGGGTCTTTGGCGAAATAATAAACATAAACCAGGTCCTGGGGGTCCACATGGTTTTCCAGGTGGGCCACCAGGGGTCTGATTTGCTCCCGGTTATTTTGAGGTTGCAAGTTTTCCTGGACCAGGTTGAGGGGCAAGAGCACCAGTAAACCGAGGCAGGCCGCCGGCAGGGCGGGCCAGCGCCAGTGGCGCCAGAGCCGGGACAGGGCCGCCGACAGGCCCGCGGCTGCTAACAGATACAGCATGGGGGCGCTGAATAGCATCAGGCGGTTGCCGCCGTAATGGGCCATGAAGGGATAGCGGTGCCAGGCCGCGGCGGTGAAGGCCAGGAGCAGGGGTCCGGTAAAATAGAGCAGGGCCCGGCGGCGCTCATGGCGCCAAAGCCAGTAGCCGCCCGACGCCAGGAGCAACATGCCTGCGGCCGCCCAAGGCGCCTGCCCCAGGAAGTAATATAAGTAGCGGTACGCGGCGCCGGCCAGCCACCGGCAGAAGGGGAGGACTCCGGAGAAATTCGGAAAATCCTGGGTCCAGTAGGCCACCAGTTCCGGGTCCACCTGGCGCCGGAAAAACAGGAAGTAAAAGAAGGCCAGGCCCAGGCCCCAAAAGATGATCAGCCAGAGCAGGCGTGGCCGACAGACCGGCGGTAGGGTGAGCCACAGGACCAGGGCAACCGCCGGCAGGATGAATACCAGGGTATGGGAAAAGCCCAGGCCCAGGAGGCCGGCCAGGGCGAGGCCAGCCCAGAGGCCTTGGCCCCGGCGCGCCAGCAGTCGCTCGCAAAGCAAAAACAGCAGCACCGCAAAGAAGGCGTCGCCGCCGTACTGCTTCAGTTCCTTGGAGTAATAGACCATGGCCGGGGAGAAGGCCAGCGTGGCCAGGGCCAATCGGGCTGCGGCCGGGGAGGTGAGGCGGCGCGCCAGGGGCCAGAACAGGAGCACCGTGCCCAGGCCGAACAGGAAGGACAGGGAACGAAGGACGGCTTCGCTCCCGCCGAAGACCTGGGCCGCGGCCCAGACGGTCAACAGGTAGAACGGCGGCGTGGACTGGCCCGCAGCCAGGGCCGCGGCTGGGGTGGGCTGGAGCGCGGCGAGGGCCACCCAGGCCTCGTCGGTCCAGAGGTTCCGTCCGGCCAGGTCGGACAAGCGGAAGACGGCCCCCAGGATCAGGGTCAGGGCCAGGACCAGACTGCCCCAATGGGGCCAATCTCTCAGGCGCTGGGGCAAAGGCTGGAAAGGAATGGCGGGGCCTCCTTCTGTGCGCCGCCGTCAGGACGCATGTAAGCTTGTATTATACTCTAAAATCTTAGATGATAGAAAAAGTTTATTTGTTACCTACGATGGGAGCCGCTGGTGAGCCGCAAGGAAAAAAAAGGATTGGAGGAGGGGGCCAGGGGTCACAGACCCCTGCCCCCTCCCTCAAATTTCCACTGGCCTCCCACAGTCCTGCCCGGGGAGGTGGTGGCGGTGGCGGCCCCGGCCAGCCCGGTGTCCCACGAAGCCTGGGAGGCCGGGGTGCGGTATTTGCGGGCCTGGGGGTTTGAGGTGCGCTATGGCCCGGAGGTCTTCCAGCACCGGGTCTGGGGGGCTGACAGCGATCTCCAGGTGGCCCGGCGCTTTCTGGAGATCTGGCAGGACCCGGAGGTGAAGGCCATCCTGGGAGTGCGGGGCGGCTATGGTTCTCTCAAGGTGCTGCCGTACCTGGAGCCGGACCTGATGAAGGCCAGCCCCAAGCGCCTGGTGGGGTTCAGCGACCTCACCAACCTCCTGTGGGACCTGCACCGCCGCCTGGGTCTGGTGACCTTTCACGGCCCCACGGTGGCCCATCTCGGCGCCCTGACGGACACCGCCCGGGAGAATTTTTACCGGTGGCTGACCAGTCCGGGCCCCCGGGCCGTATCGTATGAGGGCTTGACGGTCCTGCACCTGGGAGTGGCGGAAGGTCCCCTGGCGGGTGGCAATCTCACCACCCTGTGCCATCTGCTGGGGACTCCCTTTGCCCCGCAATTCGGGGGGTATCTCCTGTTTCTGGAAGATCACAACGAAGCCCACTATCGGCTGGACCGGTTAATCCATCACCTGTTGCTGTCCGGGGCCCTGGCCGGGGTCCGGGGGGTGGTCCTGGGGTCTTTCACCGGGTGCGGCTCCCCGGAAGGGGTCCTGGAGGTCATGGCCGCAGGCCTGGCGCCCCTGGGAGTGCCGGTGCTGGCGGGCTTGCCGGTGGGCCACCAGCCGGACAACCATACCTTCCCCCTGGGGGCCCCGGCAAGGTTGGATGGGCCTTCCGGCAGTCTCAGCCTGCTCTCGGATCTGGAAGAAAGTCCGGCGCCGCTTTAATCCTTTCCTCATCTTTTTCTTTAAACATTCCCGAATCGCCGAGGCGTTAGTCCAGGGCAAGGAATTGCCCTGGCCTGGATACCAACCCCAGGCGTGTACCTCAATGCGGGGGAGGGGGCCATTGACAGGTTTCTTTTGGAACTTATTTTAGGCATATCTCAACAAGGAGGACGAGAGTATGGCCAAAAAAGTCTATACCTGTGCGACCTGCGGGGCGCTGGCGGAGGAGCCTGGGCACCTGTGTAATCCTGCCGGCGAACCCATGACTTGCGCTTATTGCGGGGAGAAGGCGCCTCATCAAAAGCATTATTGCAAGGGGAAACTGGAGGACATCAAATTTATCTGCGAGCAATGCGGCCGGCTGGCCACCTCGGCGGATTTGCTCTGCAAGCCCACCAGCGTGCCCACGGAATAAGTTGAGACTCTTGTGAAAGTGTTATTGAGGGGAGGGCCGGGGGACCCGCGGGGTCCCCCGCCCTCCCCTCAAACTCCCCTCCCAACCCCCTTTAAGGGGTTGGGAGAGAGGGTTTGGGAGAGGGGGGAGGGGCCATGGCACTAGCCCCCTCTCCCAAATTCTTTTAAGTCAGGTAGGAGTGCAATCCCGGGAGCAGGAAGCTCACGCCCAAGTAAGTGAACAACACCGCCAGGAACCCCGCCACGGCCAGCCAGGCGGTGCGCCGTCCCTTCCAGCCCTTCACCAGGCGGGCATGGAGCAGGGTGGCGTAAATGAACCAGGTGATCAAGGACCAGGTTTCTTTGGGGTCCCAACTCCAATACCGGCCCCAGGCAGTTTCGGCCCAGACCGCGCCGGTGAGAATCCCCAAGGTGAGAAAGAGAAACCCCACCGTGGTGGTCTGATAGATCAGGCGGTCAAGCTGGGGCAGATCCGGGAGTCGGGACCGGTAACGGCGGCCTTGCCAGAGATACAGCAGGCCGGCGCCAAACCCCAGACCGAAGGCGGCGTAACCCAGGAAGCAGGTGACGACGTGCACCAGGAGCCAGTTGCTCTTCAGGGCCGGCATGAGGGGCTTGATGCTGCTGTCCACCCCCAGGGAGGCGTAAGCCAGGAGCAAACACGCCAGCCAGGCCACCAGGATGCCCAAGTAATTTTGCAGGTAGCGGCGAAAGGCCACCAGGCCCAGGAAAGGCATGCACCAGGAGAAAAACACCAGGGACTCATAGAAATTTGACAGCGGCGCTTGATGGACCACCAGGCGAATCTTCTCCAGCAGGGCGGGGGAGGGGGTAGGGCCCAGGGCGCCGAGATAAGATTGCGTCCACCTTCCCAGGATGGCCAGGGTCTGCCCGGCCAGGCCGGCCCAGAGGAAACCGCCCGCGGCGCCCTGGAAGCGGGGCGGAGCAGAGAACGCGGCCACCAGAAAAAGGAGTCCGGCCAGCAGGTAGGTCAGGGTAACGACGCCCAGGACCGAACTGATCATGGGTTTGCTCCTGGATTGAGACGGGCCAACAATCGCTCCCGGTGGCCGGCAAAACTCTCCCGGGCCCGGGGGCCGGCCCCCAGGAGGCGCCCTTGCCACTGACCCTGCTCGTCCCTTTGCAACACCACGGCCCAGCGCTGGGGCAGGCGGCAGAAGGCCAGGAAAAACCCGAGCAACAGCAGGATGAAGCCGCTGTATACCCACCAGACCCCGGGGTCGTGTTTCACCTGGAACACGGAAAAATAGTCGGGGGAGAGGTTAAGGAGCGTGAACCGATCCGGGCCGGGTTGCCTTTCCACCATCTGGGGGTAATTTTTCAACACCCAGATGACCTGGGCATGGCCCGAACCTTCCAGGTAAGCGATTTTGGCCGCCGGGCCCAGGGGCCGCACCTCGGATTGCATGGGCATCTGCAGGTTTTCCTCCACCTCCAGCACCTTGACTCGGGACTCGCTGCCAGGGATTTGCAGCACCCGGCCCACGGGGGCTTCCAGGACCTGGGTGCTTTCCCCGTTTCTCACCTGGAGCAGGATGGACCTGCCGTAGCTGGCCTGGTACAGGGTGAACCGACCAAAAGTTAGCGGCTCATTTACCCGGCAAATGGCAGTCTCGGGCTTCTCCCCGGGTCTCAGCAGGGTCAGGTCGGAACGGAATTCCCTGGGAGTGCGGCCATCCTGGTAATATTGTACCTGAAAGTTGTCCAGGCGCACCTGGAACCCCAGGGGTTGCGATTTTCCCGTCTGCAGATTCTGAAAATCGGTGGCCGTCTCCCCCTTGAGGAGCATCAGGCTCCCCTCGACCCCCCAATACTTGCCGATCAAGGCCCCGAACATGATGAGCAGCAAAGCCAGGTGCACCACATAGGGGCCCAGGGGCCGAAACCGGCCCCGCTCATAGAGAAAGATTTCCCGGCCGTTCAACCGGCGCTGCCGGGGGCGGCCCAATTCTTGCCGCAGGGCGGCTGCCACCATGGGCCGGGGGTCGGCGCCGGCCGGCCAGGCAAAGCGCCCCCGCTCCGGCAAGGCCAGGGCCTGCTGCCCGGTAAAGGGCTGCCTGACCCGCCGCACCGCCCGGGGCAGGCGTTTCACCAGGCAGGCGCTGAGATTCAGGGTGAGCGCCATCACCGGCGCCAGGAACCAGGGAGTGTAATAGATTCCCTCGAAGCGCAGGGTGCCGATCATTGCCTCGAGGGCCAAAGCCAGGAGCAGAAAAATGGTGAGCCGGATGGAGGTAAGCAGCTCAAAGAGCGATGCTAGCAAGGTTGCCGGAGAGTCGGATGAAGACAAGGGGATCAAAGGTCCTGGGCCGCTGGCCCCATCAGGCGGGCCAAGGCGCTGTGGTAATTATAACATGCGAGGGGAAATGGGTGGAGGGAATGAAAAACCGGAGGGGCTTATTCTCCCTCCAGTTCCTCCTCTTCACTCAGGTATTCCTGGTATTCATCCTCTGTGAGCAAATCATCAAAATCCAGACTGGCCGGCATTTCCAACTTTAGCAACCAGCCTTCGCTCATGGGATCTTCGTTGACGATTTCCGGAACTTCCAGGACTTCGTCATTGACTTCCACCACCTCGCCGGATACGGGCGCCGTCAAGTCCCGGCGGCCGTTGCGGGCTTCCACCGTGATGAAGGACTCATCCTTGACGATTTCCTCGCCCTCTTCCAGCAGGCGCAGGTTATATATCTCTCCCAGTCTTTCCTGGAGGTAGTCGGTCAAGCCGATGGTCGCCCGGATATCGTCTTCCATCCGGACCCACAGGTGGTTTCGACTGAAGCGGATTTCGCCGATGGTCCTCACCCCTTTCCCTGAGGATATCTATACCCCATTGCCGGGGCTGACGCTTGCGAAATATAATAACCTAAAAAATATTTGGCAAGGTTTTTTTGCACGATTCCCAATCCCGCTCGTCAGCGAGGTTCTACCGGGTATTGAGGCAGGCCGTCCGCCTCAAGGTTCGGCATTTGGACTTGACAAAGCCGGGGCAATGATAGAACTTTTCCATATTCTGATGGCCGGGTAACTTTCTGAAGGGAGGCTAGGTTAGATGAAGCAAATCCAGAAAATCCTCTTTCCCATTGATCTCGCCGAAAAATATGAAGTTTTTCTCCCTTGGGTCGCCACCTTCGCCGAAAAATTCGGCGCCACCGTCTATGTGCTTTATGTGACCCAGGACATGTCGGGGTTTTCCACCTTCTACGTGCCCCACGCCGGCATCCAGGGTCTCCAGAAAGAAGTCCTGCAGGCGGCGGAAAAAGAGATGCAGGCGGCGAAGCAGAAATTTTTTGGGGGCTTTGCGAAGCTCGAAACCAAGGTGCTTTCCGGCAAGCCGGCCGATAAGGTCCTGGAATTCGCCAAAAGCAAAAAGGTCGACCTCATCATCATGGGGGCGCACGGCCGCAAGGGCCTGGAAAAAGCCATCTTTGGCAGCGTGGCCGACAAAGTGGTGACCGGGGCTCTCTGCCCGGTATTGACTATCCATCCGGACCTGGCTTAGTCAGGGGACCGAATTTTTAAGCGCAGCTCCCGGCGGATTCGGGGGGCTGCGCTTTTTATTTGGGGAAAAAGGGGAAAGGGGAAAATGCGACAGGACAGGGAAAAAATATCTGTCAACCAGGAAGGATTTCCCCAAGGCAGCAAAATGTGGAGCCGGCGCCCTCGCTTGCACAAGAACAGCCGGGGGCGGCTGTTCCACGCCTTTTTCCCCTCGCCCCCATTGGGGGAGAGGGTCAGGGTGAGGGGGAAGGTAATCCATTTTTCCCTCTCACGGCACGCCAAGCCCAACCAAAACCTTCCTGGTTCTCGGGTGTGCCGGAGGCTCATGAATGACTGATCTGAAAAGTTTTTTAGATTATGTGGGACACCCGCCCTCGGGTGTCCGGTCACTGTGCCGCCGAGGGCGGCGGCGCTACATTTTTATGGTTTACGGCTGAGCTGCAGGCTCATGAACAACTGCCCGGGAACCGGAAAAACCTATTCAGGTAAAGGAAGCCCCTGGTGGCCCAGGCTTTCCAGCCTGTGCCGGCGCAGGCTAAACGACCCATGGCAGATTTTTGGCCACCCCTGAGAATGAAAGTTCCTTTGTCGGGGCGTGATTTATCACGCCCTTTAGGGCGCAATGAATTGCGCCCCTACATTTGGTACAGGGGGCGATTCGTGTACCACCCCGGGTGGACTTTCACGGTAAAGCCTGCGGCTACCTTTTTTCTCTCTTCCCTTTTCGCCTTTCTCCCTTTTCCGCCTTAACCCCGCCGCAACCACCATCCCACCCAGGTGAAACTCTTTTCCGGAGGCAATTCTATGACCCATTCCTCCCGGGTCAGGCGGCGGGAGCGGGACCAACCGGCCTGGCGATAAAGCTCCCACAGGGCCTCCTCCTGGGTGTCTTTGAAGCCGGAGAGGATCAGCGCCCCCCCTAGGGCCGCCAGCCGGTTCAGTTCGGACGCCTTCTCGAGCTGCACCCCCAGGGGCAGGTTGGCCAGGAGCAGATCGAAGGGACCCCGGAGGGCTTCCGTGGATCCCTGGATGATCTGGACTGGGTCGCTGAGGCCGCTTCGGCGCGCATTTTCCCGGGAGAGGCGGACGGCCGGCCAGGAGAGGTCCACCCCGACACAAACAGGCACTCCCAGGGCCGCGGCGGCCAGGGCCAGGATGCCGGAGCCGCAGCCCACGTCCAGGAGGCGTCGAACGCCGCCGCTCTGCAAGGCTTCGGCCAGCAAGTCCAGGCACAGGCGGGTGCTGGCATGCCCCGGGGGGAAAACGCGGCGGCTTTGGACCACCAGCACCCGCTCGCCGGGCCTGGGCCAATGCGGCCGCCAGGGGGAGCGCAGCGCCAGGCTTGGGGTTAAACGGTAAAACATAAACCTCACGGAAAGGCGCCAAGGCGCAAAGAAAAAATTATCGGGCGGCCCAGGGCCGCCGTCAAACGGCGCGCCCGGCACGCCCGATAAATAAGCGTCACAAAAACATGAAAATTCCGCGCCCCGGGCTGGTCAATATTGACCCAACCGGTCTTTATGGTTAACAATATGTCAGGAGATAAAAAATCCCCAAGGTTTTTTCAAGTCTTAAGAAGAAAAAGCACATAATGGAAAAAATCCTCTTAACCCGCTCCGGCTACGAAAAGATCGTCAAGGAATTGGAGATCTTGAGCCGGGTGGAGCGCCCCCAGGTGGTCCAGGAAATCCTGGAGAGCGCCCCGGAAGGGAGGCCGGAGAAAAATCCGGATTTCCAGTCCACCCTGGCCCGCAAACAGCGCCTGGAGCGGCGCATCAAGCAGTTGCAACTAATCCTGGCCAACGCCGAAGTGCTGGTGGGGAGTAACCTGCCCCCGGACCAGGTGCGGTTTAACTCTCGGGTGCGGGTAAGAAATCTCAGTACGGGTAAAGAGCAGGTCTTCAAACTGGTGGGGTCGGTGGAGGCCGACGCCGGCCGCGGCGAACTTTCCATCAGCTCACCCCTGGGGCGAGCACTGTTGGGGCGGGTCTTAGGGGAGATCGTCAGTCTTGAGACCCCCAGGGGCCCGCGGTCCTATCACATCCTGGATATCCAGATGGACGAGGTATGAGCAACCACAGTCATTCGCACCACGAACATCGCTTCGAAGCCAGCCGGCGGCGGTTGCTCCTGGCCTTCTGGTCCCAGGCGGGGTTTTTCGTGGTGGAGTTGGTAACGGGCATCCTCTTCAACAGTCTGGCCCTCCAGGCCGATGCCGGCCACATGCTGAGTGACGTGGGCGCCTTGGGGCTGAGCCTCATCGCCCTGCTCTGGACCCTCAAGCCGCCGACCCCGGAAAAGACTTACGGCTACCATCGCCTGGAGATCCTGGCGGCCCTGATCAATGGCCTGACCCTCTGGGGCATCTCCATCTATATTTTTTACGAAGCTTACAGCCGCTTCTTCCACCCACCCCTGATCAGCGGTTTACCCCTGGTGGTGGTGGGCGGTCTCGGCCTCGCCGTCAATCTGTTTGGGGTCCTGGTCCTCTTCCCCAGCCGGAAAGAAAGCTTGAATGTCCGTTCCGCCTTTCTGCACCTGGCGGCCGATTCCCTGGGTTCGCTGGCCACCATCATTGCCGGCGCCCTCATCATCTGGTTGGGCTGGCACTGGTTCGACCCCCTGGCCGGCGCCATCATCGGCGTGCTGATCATCATCGGCAGCTATCAGTTGGTCATGGAGGCGGCCAACATTTTGATAGAGGCCACGCCCAAGCACATTGACCTTGGCCAGGTCCAGAAAGCCCTGGAGGCTTACCCCGGGGTCAACCGGGTGCACGACCTCCATGTTTGGACCATTGCTTCAGGAATTTACGCCTTAAGCGTGCATGTGGCCGTGGGGAACAACCTCGCGGACCGGGACTGCCTGATTTGGGACCTGGAGCGACTGTTGCACGATCAATTCGGCCTGGAACATGTCACCATTCAAACCGAGGGCGCCGGGTATCACAATCCCGAGGTTTGCCCGTTAACCCGGTGGGGCCACCAGGAGGCCGACCCTCCCGCCGACCCCGCTCCCCACGGAAACAAGTCCACCGCCTGAGGAGGCCTCATGTCTCGCAACCAATGGAAGCTGAAACCGGAAAGCCTGCGCGCCGCCGTCGTCCCTGACAAGCTGGGATTCGAAACCACCCTGGACCTCGAGCCCCTCAAAGAGAAAGTGGTGGCCCAGGATCGGGCCCGCCACGCCCTGGAGTTTGCCCTGCCCATCAAAGATCCGGAATACAATATCTTCGTGGCTGGGCCGCCCCGGGCCGGGAAGACCGACATTATCGAAGCCTACGTCAAAGAACTGGCCGCCACCGAGCCGAGCCCACCGGACTACGTCTATGTCCACAACTTCAAGGAGTCGGAAAAACCCAGGGCTCTGGATCTCCCCCCCGGCAAAGGCCGGGCCCTCAAGGCCGACATGGAGGAGCTCATTTCGGCGCTCCGGGTCCAGATTCCGGACGTCTTCGAAAGCGAAGACTACACGAACCGCCGGGAGACCCTGGTCCGCCAGTTTACCCAGGCCCGCAACGCCATTCTCCAGGAACTGGATGCCAAGGCCACTGAGGAGGGCTTCATCCTCAACATTTCCCCCACCGGCCTGATGATCTTCCCCGGCAAAGAAGGCAAGCCCATGAGCGAGGAGGAGCTCAAGGCCTTGAGCGATGAGGCCCGGGAAGCCCTGCGCCAGAAATCCACCGCCTTGCACGATGAAATGAACGAGGCTATCCGCAAGATCCGCAAGATGGAAAAAGAGTTCCAGGAAGCGGAGAAAAAGTTGGACCAGGACGTGGCCATGTACGTGGTAGGGCACCGCATCGAGGAACTGGTGGAAAAATATCAGGACCTGGAACAGGTGACGGAGTATCTTAAAGAGGTGCAGGCCGACATCCTGCGCAATATCGACGATTTGAAACGCCGGCCCGGCGCCCCCGGCCCCTTCCCCTTTCCGATGCCGGAGCCCAGCTTCACCCAGTACCAGGTGAACGTGCTGGTGGATAACTCCGAGACCAAGGGCGCCCCGGTGATCCTGGAACGTAATCCCAATTACGGCAACCTCATCGGCGGCATCGAGCGCCGGGCCCAATTCGGCGCCCTGATCACCGACTTCAACTTGATCCGCCCCGGGTCGCTGCACAAGGCCAACGGCGGCTACCTGATTCTCAACGTCCTGGACCTGCTCCGGTGGTTCTTCTCTTACGAAGCCCTGAAGCGCTGCTTGAAAGAGCGGGAAATCAAGATCGAGGACCTGGCGGAGCAACTGGGTTACATCGCCGCCCGCACTCTGCAGCCCCAGCCCATACCTCTCAAGATCAAGGTCATCCTGATCGGCGACCCCTATATTTATCAGCTCCTGTACATTTATGACGAGGATTTCCACAAGCTTTTCAAGATCAAGGCCCACTTTGATTCCCGGATGAAGAAGACCCCGGAGCACCTGGAGAAGTTCTGCTCCATGGTGGCCAATTACTGCCGGGAGGAGAAACTTATGCCGGTGCACAAAACCGGCATGGCCCGGTTGATCGAATATGCCCAGGAATTGACCGGGCACCAGCAGAAGCTGACGCTGCAACTCAAAGAGATCCGGGACGTCGTCAAGGAGGCCAGTTACTGGGCCCGCAGCGACTCCCACGAAGTGATCTTCGGCACCGACGTGGAAAAGGCCATCGATGAAAAGACCTACCGCTCCAACCTGCCGGAAGAACAGATGCAGGAATTCATCGATGACGGCTTTCTCTTCATCGAAACCAAGGGGGCGGTGCCGGGCCAGATCAACGGCCTGTCCGTCTATACCCTGGGAGACCACGCCTTCGGGCGCCCCAGCCGCATCACTGCCACCTATGCCCTGGGCAAGGAAGGGGTGGTGGCCATCGACCGGGAAGTGCAGCTGGCCGGAAGTATCCACAACAAGGGGGTCCTGATCCTATCCGGGTATCTTAAGAGTCGCTTTGCCCAGGACAAACCCCTGTCATTGTCGGCCAGCCTCACCTTTGAGCAGAGCTACGGCATGGTGGAAGGCGACAGCGCCTCCCAGGCGGAACTGCTGGCCCTGCTCTCCATCCTGGCCGACGTTCCCCTGGCCCAAAATATCGCCATCACCGGTTCCGTCAGCCAGCGGGGGGAAACCCAACCCATCGGCGGGGTCAATTGGAAGATCGAAGGCTTCTACAAGGTCTGCAAGGCCCGGGGCCTGGACGGCACCCAGGGGGTGATCATCCCCAAGACCAACGTCCAGGATCTGATGTTGAAAAAGGAAGTGGTGGACGCGGTCAAGGCCGGCAAATTCCACGTTTGGGCGGTGGGCCACGTGGATGAAGCCCTGGAACTCCTCACCGGCCTGCCTGCGGGCAAACGCCTCCCGGACGGCACCTTCGAGCCCGACACGGTGAACTTCAAGGTGGACCAAACCCTGCGCCGCCTCATGGAAACCGCCCGGGAACTGATGAAGGAAAAGGAAGAGGAGAAGAAGTGAGAATTTGAGGGGAGGGCGGGGGATCACAGATCCCCCGCCCTTCCCTCAAACTCCCCTCCCAACCCCCTTTAAGCTGGCCTGGGGAGCCGGGCGAAGCCCGGCTCCCCAGGCCAGAAACTTAAGGGATTGGGGGAGGGGGTTTGGGGGAGGGGGTAAGGGCCTGCGGCCCTTAGCCACCTCCCCCAACTATTCCAAGGAGGTGAAAATGAGGAAAGCACGCCTGTTGCTCGTTATCACGTTCATTCTGTCCATTCTCGCCATTCCGGTGTGGGCCTCCGGGCCGTCCGTGGGGTTGTCGGCCGATGAAGCCCTGGAGCTGCTGCGTTTGGGCAACAGCCGCTTCGTCAACGGGACCCCGCAGCATCCGTATCAGAACCAGGAGCGGCGCACCCTGACCGCCTCCGAGGGGCAGAAGCCCCTGGCCGTCGTGCTGGCCTGTTCCGATTCCCGGGTGCCGGTGGAGGTCATCTTCGACCGGGGCATTGGCGACATCTTCGTGGTGCGGGTGGCGGGCAATGTGGCGGGGGTCGATGAGATCGGCTCCATTGAATATGCCGGGGATCATCTCGGCGCGCCCCTCCTGGTGGTTTTGGGCCACAGCAAGTGCGGGGCGGTGACTGCGGTGGCGGAAAACGCCCCCCTGCACGGCAGCATGCCGGCCCTGGGAGACAAGATTAAGCCTGCGGTGGAGAAGGCCGCAAAAGATAATCCGGGGCTCAGCGGTGAGGCGCTGGTGGGCCCCGCCATCAAAGATAACGTCTGGCAGGCGATGGAGGACCTGTTTCACCAGAGCCAGATCATCCGGGACCGGGTCAAGGCAGGGCAACTGAAGGTGGTGGGAGCCCTGTACGACATTGAGTCCGGCAAGGTGGAGTGGCTGGGGCCCCACCCGGCCCAAGACCAATTGTTGGGCATCGCCCCGCCGGGCGCCAAACCGAAGGGCGGCCCGAAAAAGGTGAAGCCGAAAGGCGAAAAGTCGTGAGTTAGTGCCTGGTTTGAAAAGTTCAAAGTTCAGAGTTCAAAGTTAATGTAGGGTGCGCACTGCGCACCAATTCCTGCTGCGCATCAAATCACCCTGGGAATGGTGGCGGGCACGGAGGCCCTCCCTACCGGCTTTACGGGGTAAGCCAATGGCTCATGAATGACTACCGATTTTGGGAATTGGGAGCAAGGAGCAGGAAGGGGCGACCCGCCGGGGTCGCCCCTTCCTGCTTTAAGAATGGCTTTAAATATTGGAGCCCTGAAGGCGCCGGGGCGAGGTTACTTGTGGTTGCGGGCTTCGATGTAAGCGTAAGCGGAATGGTTGTGGATGGATTCAAAGTTTTCCGATTCCACCGCGTACCAGGTGAAGTTGTCGTTCTGGCTCAGCCGGTGGGCAATCTCCCGGACCACGTCTTCCACGAACATGGGATTGATGTAAGCCTTTTCGGTGACAAACTTCTCGTCCTGACGCTTCAGCAAGGCGTATACCTCGCAGGAGGCGGACTGTTCCACCAGGCGGATCAGGTCTTCGATCCAGAAAAATTTGCGGTAGCGCACCTGCACCCGCACTTCCCCCCGCTGGTTATGGGCTCCCACCTGGCTGATCTCCTTGGAGCAAGGGCACAGGGTGGTGATGGGCACGGTGATCCCCACCACCAGGTCCAGGCGGCCGTCCTCGTAAAGCGCCCCGGTGAAGTTGCAGATGTATTCCATCAGCCCCCGGGCCTTGGTCACCGGGGCTTCTTTGTCGATGAAATAGGGAAAGCTCATCTCGATGTGGGCCGACTGGGCGTGCAGGCGACTGCGGGTCTCCTCCAGGATGGGGCCGATCTTTTTGAGGCTGATGTCCCGACGGTATTCGCTCAAGATCTCGATGAAGCGGCTCATGTGGGTGCCCTTGTGGCGGTGGGGCAGGTTGACGTACATGTTGATGCGGGCCACGGTGTGCTGGGTGCCGTTGAATTTGTCCAGGACGACGATGGGGTAGGAGATGTTTTTGACCCCCACCTTGTCGATGTCAATGACCCTGGGGCTGACCTGGTTCTGGACGTCGGCGATTTCTGCCGGCGGCAGACTGACGGCGGTGGGTTTCGTTGTCAGCATAGCGACTTCCTACAAGCCTAACTTATTCATATTTTATCATAAATGTATGGGGTTGGGGGAGGGGGTTTAGGGGGAGGGGGCAGGGGCCAACTGGCCCCTGGCTCCCTCCCCCTAACGAACCACCTCACACATATCTAAACCTCTCGGCGACGGCCCGGGCGTGGAGGGGCAGGCCCTCCGCCTCCGCCAGGGTGACCACCGTCTCCTGCAAAGATTTCAGCCCCGCGGCGGTCAGGTGCTGGAAGGTGGGTTTCTTGATGAAGTCATCCACCGAGAGCCCTGAGAACATCCGGGCGCAGCCGCCGGTGGGGAGCACGTGATTGGTGCCCGAAGCGTAGTCGCCCACCGGCACCGGGGCGTAGGGCCCGAGAAAAATCGAGCCGGCGTGCCGGATGCGGGGGAGCAGCGCAAAGGGGTCAC
>Ga0315268_10004618_pt1 | contig 14925 bp, 14 predicted proteins | sample C1_top_MG_FD_204535 | JGI IMG/M metagenome (GOLD analysis project Ga0315268, IMG submission 204535) | Sediment microbial communities from Yellowstone Lake, YNP, Wyoming, USA - C1_top | ecosystem: Environmental > Aquatic > Freshwater > Lake > Sediment | place: USA: Wyoming | collected 2017-08-01
CAGGAAGAATCGCGCGCTCAGGTGGCGGGTTCCGTCGAGCCGCGCCCAGCTGTTGCGGCGGCGCTCGCCGCCGGCGGTCGGCGTGTAGAGATAGGCGCCGCCCGACAGGCCGACCAGGTGGCCGGCCGGGAACACCTTCTGCAGCTGCAGCGACGGATTGAAACCGTCGGCCCACGGGCCGGAGAAGCCGGCGGCCTGGGCGGTCAGCCGCACCCGCTCGCCCAGGAAGTCGTCGCGGCTCAGGCTGCCCTGCCACGACCAGGTGTCGTCGGTTTCACCCTGCCGGTGACGCCAGCCGCCGCCCGCCGACCCGGTCCAGCCGGCGCCCAGCCGGGCGTGGACGTTCGCGCGCAGTCCGGTGCGGAAGGCGGCGTCGAACAGGCTGTCGGGCAGGGCGCGGTTGTCCCAGGTGCGGTAATTGCGGCGGTTGTCGTAGCTGACCGACAGCGCGGTCCGCGCGCCCGGCCGGTAGCCGGCCGTGAGGTACACGTTCGACAGCGCCACGGCGGCGGCGCCGGGCGTCCGACGCCAGCCGTTGTTGAGATCGAGCTCCCAGCTCTGGAACAGGCTCCAGCGGCGCCCCGACTGCCAGTCGCTGCGCAGGAACAGGTACTGGCGGCTCACGGTGGCGCCGTGGTACTCGGCGGTGCCGGCCAGCGCGGCGGACCACCGTCGCGCGCCGTACTCCCCCCCGGCGGCGCGCAAGAACAGGCCGTACTTCCGGAGCGAGCCACGCGGCGCGCTGCTGCTCCAGTCGGGGAGGAAACCGCCGTAGGCGCCGGCCTGCACGGCCGGCGAGAGGCGGGCTTCCACCAGCGCGCCGTCGACCGGGCCGGTCGCGGCGAGGGCGTTGGAGACGATGCGCCCCGCCTGCCAGTTCACGGCGGCGTCCGGGTTGTCGTAGGCGAGCGACAGGGCGTAGACGCGGTTGCTCCACTCGTCCTCGGGGACCGACTCGTTGTAGCGGCGCGACCGGCTGTCGTGCCGCGCGCGACCCCGCAACTGGAACGTCAGGTCCTTCCCCCCCAGCTTGCGGGCCCGGAAGTTCAGGCGCAGCGTCGGCTGGTCGTAGTCCAGCCCCGAGGCGCCGCGGTCCGCGAACCGATACCACTGCAGCGCGACGTAGCCGCTGGTGCGGGCCCAGGGCGGGCCGGGCGGCGCGGACGCGGGCGCGGGCGCCGGCGTCTCCGTCGGGGCTGGCGCGGCGGCGGGCGCCGGCGTGACCGCCGCATCGTCGGCGGCGCCGCCATCGCGCAGGCGACGCACCGCATCGCCCGGCTGCACGACGCCGCTCGCCGCGAGCATCCGACACGAGGCCGAGTGCTCCGCCGCGTGCGCCACCGCGAGGGTGGCCACGCTCACCCCCCCGCGCGACACCGCCAGCGTGTCGCCGGGGGCGAGGCCGTCGAGCGTGCCGGCGTCGAGATAGACGAAGTCGGCCGAGAGGTAGCGCACCTTGAATTCGCGGGCCGCGGCCGGCGCGGCCAGCAGGACGGCCAGGGTCGCGGCGGCCAGTCCGAGGCGGGCGGCGGTCGCTTGCGCGCGGCGCATCAGTCGGCCCTCCCGTTGGGGTGGCAGCTGTAGCAGGCGGTGCTGAGGTACTGGTAGTTCCTCACATCGCCGTGCTTGCCGTCGGTGTCGGCCTGGTTGTGCTCGTGGCAGTCGATGCACTCGAACACGCCGTAGTCGGCCGGGTTCACGTGGCAGGTGGCGCAGGAGGTCCAGACCGTCCGGTGCGCCCCGGAGTTGATCGGGAAGAGCGTGTCGTGGTTCCAGGTCGACGGCTGCCAGGCGAGCGTCGTGTGGCAGGTCTGGCAGGTGCGCGGGAAGTTCGCCGACGCGTGCGCCGGATCGGTGGCGGCGTCGTAGTCGGCGGCGTGGCAGCCGTCGCAGTCCTGCGGCAGGCCGCTCCACTGGCCGTTCGCGTGGCAGGTGGTGCAGACCGCGGTCGCGTGCGCGCCGGTCAGCGCGAAACCGGTGCTGACGGCATGGTCGAAGGTGCCGTCGCCCCAGCCGGACGTGCTGTGGCACTGCGCGCACGTCGTCGGAATGCCGGAGGCGGCGTGCGGCGGGTCCTGCGTCCCGTTGTAGTCGGCGGCGTGGCAACTGTAGCAATCCTGCGGCGTGCCGGCCCAGACCCCGTTCACGTGGCAGGCGGTGCAGGCGGCGCTGACGTGCGCGCCGGTCAGCGCGAAACCGGTCACGACCAGGTGATCGAAGGCGCCGTCGCCCCAGCCGGCGTCGGTGTGGCACTGCTCGCAGGCGGTCGGCAGGCCGGAGGCGGCGTGCGGCGGCTCCTGCGCGGCGTTGTAGTCGTCGACGTGGCAGGAATAGCAGAGCGGCGACGTGCCGGCGTAGCCGCTGGCGTGGCAGGAGAGGCAGCCGGTGCGGGCGTGCGCGTTGCGCAGCGGGAAGGCCGGCGTGTGCTTCACGAACACCGGCTTCCAGGCGGCGGTCGGCACGTGGCACTGGCTGCAGTCCGTGCTGAAGCCGGCCAGCGCGTGGCTGGGATCGGTCGTGGCGGCGTAGTCGTTCGCGTGGCAGCCGTAGCAGGTGACCGGATTGCCCACGAAGTCCAGCCGCTGCCGGTCGACGTGGCACGCCTCGCAGTCGGCGGCCGCGTGCACGCCGACGAGCGGGAAACCGCGCGCGGCGTGCTGCTCGAACAGCATGCCGCGGCTCTCCCACCCGGCCGGCGCGTGGCAGCGCTCGCAGTCCGGGCCGAGCTGGCCGCGGTGCGCGTCGGTGTGGCAGTCGGCGCAGGCGCTGCCGACGTGCCCGAACGTGAGGTCGTGGTGGCAGTCGGCGCATTTCACGGCCGCGTGGCGCCCCGCGAGCGGGAAGCCGGTGCGGCCGTGGTCGAAGCCGGGCGGTCGCGGCGCCACGGTCCAGTCGGCCGTGTTGTGGCAGGTGGCGCAGTCGAGCGAGAGCGGGCCGTGCGGGCTGTCGGCCGGCGTCTGCGCGGCGGCAGGGAGGATGGCGATGGCCGCCAGGGCGGCCGCGCACGGGACGACCCATTTCGCGAGTCTCATGGGGTTCCTTCCTGCCGCGGAACGGCGGGGACATCCGACCGGGCCGGCGTCGCGCGGTGGCAGGCGGCGCAGTCCCGTCCGAGCGGCTTGTAGCGGGTGACGGCCGTTTCGCCCGCCCCCTCGCGCGGATGGCACTGGGCACAGAGCGTGCGGGCGTGCGCGCCGTCGATCCTGAAGGCCGCGTCGCGGTTGTGGTCGAAGCGCGCGGCGCGCCAGTTCGCCGTTGCGTGGCAGCGCTCGCAGGCGGTGGCGCCGCCGGCCGCGGCGCTGAACTGGCCGGCGTGCGGATCGCGATGGCACGCCGCGCAGGCCCGATCCACGCCGCGCAGGCGGACGGCGCCGCGGGGAGCGCCGGGCGCCAGCGGCTGGTGGCAGGCGGAGCAGCGCGCCGTGGCGTGCTTGTCCGCGAGCGGGAACTGCGTGGCCGCGTGGTCGAAGACGGGAGACGACCATGCCTCGATCCGGTGGCACGACTCGCAGCCGCCCTTGTCGATCCACGGTTTCGCCTCGTCGCGGTGCGGATCCTGGTGGCAGGCCTGGCAGCGGGTGGAGGCGAAGCGGAACGGGATCTCCGCCACCGGCGCGCCGGCGCGCGGGCGGGCGTGACAACCGACGCACGGCACGGCCAGGTGCGCCCCCGCGAGCGGGTAGGCGGTGGCGGCGTGCCGCTCGACCGTGTAGCTGGACGGCGCGTACCCCTCGACGGAGTGGCACTGCGCGCAGTCGCCCCCCCCGGCCAGCTTCGCGAACTGCCCGGCGTGGCGATCGGCGTGGCAGTCGGCGCAGGCCGCGAACTTCAGGCCGCGGGCGGGACGGTCGGGACGATGGCAGCCGTTGCACGGCACCGCCGCGTGCTTCCCGCGCAGCGGATAGCGCGTGCGGTCGTGGTCGAAGCGCGCCTGGCTGACGGCCCGCCAGCCCGCGGTCGCGTGACAGGAGGCGCAGGCGCCGCCGAGCCGCCCGGCGTGCGGATCCTGGTGGCAGTCGGCGCAGCCGGCGCAGGCGACACCGCGCCACTGCCGTCGCCCCGCGCCCGTCGGCGCGCCCGCCGCGGCCGTGTCCGGCGCGGCGGCGGCGGCCGCCGCCGGCAGCGCCGGGTGGCACTTCGCGCAGGCGACGTCGACGTGGCGGCCGGTCAGCGGGAAGCGCGACCGCGCGTGGTCGAAGCCGGCCGCGCCGCGCCAGCTCTCCACCCCGTGGCAGGTGCGGCAGTCGGTCCCGAGCTGGCCGGCGTGCGGGTCGCGGTGGCAGGCGGCGCAATCGGCGCGCAGGCCGAGGAACGTGCGCTGCGGATCGGCGGCCCCGTCGACGAGCGCCGCCCGCCCGGTGACCGCCTCCGGCCTGTGGCAGCGCTCGCAGGCGGCGCCGGCGTGCCTGCCCTCCAGCCGCCAGCCGGTCTGCGCGTGATCGAAGGCGTTCCGGCCCGCCTTGCCCCACCAGACGAGCTGGTAGTCGCGCCCCTGGTGCTCGACGTGGCACTTCTCGCACGCCTCGTGGCCCGGTTGCGCGTGCAGTCCCTGCTTCGCGCGGATCCGCGTCGCCAGGGCGGTGTGGCAGGCCAGGCAGCGATCGGCCGACAGCTTGCGCCCCACCTCGTGGCAGCGGGTGCAGTTCTCGACCCCCTCGAGCTTCCGGTGCGCCTCGTGCAGTGGTCCGGGGCTCAACTGGGCCGGCGCCGGCGCGGCGGCCAGCAGCGCCAGGAGCAGCGCCGCGGCGCGCGGCCGGAGGCCGGGCAGGCGAGGTGTCGTTGGCGTCATCAGAACACCCAGGTGTAGCCGAGACTCACGGTGACCGCGACGTGCACGAGCATGATGACCAGCATGATGATCGCGAACGGCTTGTGGATGACGTGCCACCAGTGGAATATGCCGCGGATCGTTTCGAGCCGGCGCACGGTGCGCTCCAGCTTCCGCCGCCGCCGCGCCAGCCGGACGAGCTGGCGCGGGCGCGATTCCTGCGCCACGCGCTGCGCGAGATCCTGCTCCAGCGCGGCGATCTCCTGGCGGGTCAACTCGTGCCCGGCGAGGTTGCGCGGGATCTGCAGGTAGAGCCACCGCCCGAAGACGCCGCTCAGCGCCACCGCGACCATCGACCAGAAGCTCACCGCCACCAGCCCCTGCACCTTGAAGGAGGTGTGGAGGATGATCAGCAGCGGCCCCACGATGCCGAAGCAGATGTGCACCTGCAGCCACTGCGCCGGCGTGCCGAAGTTCTGCAGCCGGCGCGCGCGCTTGCGCGCCGAGTAGAGCAGCAGCAGCAGCACGAGCGCCGAGCCGACCACGCCATAGCCGTGCCCGCGCATCCCGCCGGGGCGCAGCAGGCGGTAGCCCTCCAGGCGCGGGCGTTCCGCCAACGGAGCGGCGTAATAGGCGTAGCCGTCGATCAGCGCCGGCACGATCACCACGGCCGCTGTGACGTACAGAACGGCCAGCATGAGGCGAAAGCCGGTGTCGCGCCGTGACGCCATGGTTGTCCACCCAAAGCGACGCCCTCCCCCCGGAGGCCGTCGCGGCCGGAAAATCCAAGCTAAAGAATCGGATTTATGCAAGAACCAGACCACGACGAACGTGAATCGTCAACCCGGTTGATGGGGGCAGCCCCGCGCCGTATCCTCCGCCGCGCGGCGTCAACGCCGCGCCCCGTCCGCACCGGCCCGTCTTCGTGGAGGCCCGTCATGCCGTTCAAGCGCTTCCCTGCCCTCGTCCTGCTCGCCATGCTGGCCCTGTCGGCGCCCGTCGCCGCGGCCGCCGACGACCCGGCTCCCGCCCGGAGCGACAGCGTTCAGGCCCCGCCCCCCCTGGCGCTGACGGAGTGGCTCCTGCTCGGGCCGGCGCCGGCTCCGCTGCCGGCGTTCCACGACGACAAGGTGAGGGGGTTCACGGCGGGCGATCGGGCCGGCGGCGGCGCGCTCGACCCGCGGCTCGTCGAGCCGCGCGCCGCCGACACGGTGACGCTGCCGGGCGCGGGGCTCTACGCCTGGCGGCCGCTCACCGGCGCGCCGGCGGACCTGGCCCGCCCGGCCGACGACCGGCCGGCGGAGGCCTGGCTCGCCACCCGCCTCGACTGCGGGCGCTGGCTGGCCGCCCGGCTGACGGTCGACACGGCGCACCCGGTCGGCGCCTGGCTCGACGGGCAGCCGCTCACGCTGGCGCAGGCCCCCGGCGACACGGCCAAATCGCGCCGCACCGCGCCGCTCAAGCTGGCGCCCGGCCAGCACCTGCTGCTGCTCCACACGGTGGCCGACCCCGCGGTGAAGGGGGCGTGGAGCGTTGCCGCGGCGGTCGCGCCGGACGCCGGCGTGCCCGCCGGCGCGGTCCGCGTGGCGACCGCCCCGCTGCGCGCGCAGACGGTCCGCGACGTGCTCGACGCCCCGGCCATCAACGCCGCCGCCATCTCGCCGGACGGCCGGCTCGTGGCGCTGACGCTCGCGGAGGTCCTGCCAGGCGGACGGCGCGAGGCGTGGGTCGAGCTGCGCCGCGCGTCCGACGGTCGCCTCGAGCGCAGCTGGCGCGGCGCGCTGGAGATGGGCAACGTGCGCTGGGCGCCGACCGGCTCGCGCCTCTCCTACACGAGCGACGCCGACGGCCGCACGACCATCTGGGTGCTCGACCTCGCCACCGGCGAGGCCGCGCCCGTGCTGCGCGACGCCGAGGACCTGGCCGAGTACGCCTGGAGCCCCGACGGAACGTTCCTCGTCTGCCAGCACGTGATCAAGGCCGAGCCCGACAAGCGCCAGGTGAAACGGTTCCTGAACCTGGCCGACCGCCAGCCGGAGTGGCGCGACCGCACCCGCCTCGTGCAGGTCTCCGTGCCGGACGGCGCCACGCGCCGCCTCACCGCCGGCGAGTGGAGCGCCGACAACTGGCGCATCTCGCCCGACGGCCGCCGGCTCCTGTTCTTCCGCGAGTGGCCCGACTACGCCGCGCGGCCCTACCTCCACCGTGAACTCTGGGAGCTCGACCTGGCCACGCTGGCCGCGCGGAGCCTGCTCACCGACCCCTGGCTCGAAGCGGCCGAGTACGGGCCCGACGGACAGGTGCTGGCGCTGCAGGGCTCCCCCTCGGCGTTCGGCGGCCTGGGCCGGAACCTGCCGGAGGGGACCGTGGCCAACGATTACGGCGGCCAGCTCTACCTCTACGACCTGCGCACCGGCGCGCCGACCGCGGCCAGCCGCGACTTCACGCCGGACCTGATGCACATGACGTGGAACCGCAAGGACGGACGCATCTACGCCCTGGCCGTGGACGGCCAGCGCCAGGATCTCTTCGCCTGCGACCCCGCCACGCGGAAGTGGACCCGCCTCGACTCGGCCATGGAGGTCATGGAGAACTTCGACCTGGCCGCCGACGCTCCGCTCGGCGTCGCGATCGGCAGCGGGGCCACGCAGCCGCAGCGCCTCTCGCTGGTCGACCTCAAGCGCGGGCAGTCGCGCGTGATCGTGGAGCCGGCGGCCGCCCGCTACCGGGACGTCCGCTGCGGGCGGGTCGAGGACTGGCGGGCGCCGCTGCCGTCCGGCGAAATGCTCGACGGCCGCGTCTACTACCCGCTCGACTACGACCCGGCGCGGAAGTACCCGTGCATCGTCTACTACTACGGCGGCACCACGCCGGTGGGGCGCGACTTCGGCGGGCGCTATCCGAAGAACGTCTGGGCCGGCCTCGGCTACTTCGTCTACGTGCCGCAGCCGAGCGGGGCCATCGGCTACGGGCAGGAATTCGCGGCGCGCCATGTCAACGACTGGGGCGCGCGCACCGCGCAGGAGGTCATCGACGGCACGCAGGCCTTCCTCGCCGCGCACCCGTCCGTCGACCGGACGAAGCTCGCCTGCATCGGCGCCTCCTACGGCGGCTTCCTCACCGAGTACCTGCTCACCCGCACCGATATGTTCGCCTGCGGCATCAGCCATGCCGGCATCTCGTCGATCGCCGGCTACTGGGGCGAGGGCTACTGGGGCTACGACTACGGCGCCCGCGCGCTGGCCGGCGCCTTCCCGTGGTCCGACCGCGCCCTGTACGTGGACCGGAGCGCGCTGTACAGCGCGGACCGGATCCACACGCCGCTGCTGCTCCTGCACGGCAGCGCCGACACGAACGTCCCCACCGGCGAGAGCGACCAGCTCTACACGGCGCTGAAGCTGCTCGGGCGCGAGGTGGAATACGTGCGGATCGAGGGGCAGAACCACCACATCATCAATCGCGACCAGCGCATCCTCTGGAACGACACGATCCTCGCCTGGTTCGCGAAGTGGCTGAAGGACGAGCCGCAGTGGTGGCAGGAGCTGTACCCGCGGTAGCGGGGGATGGCGGAGCGGTTGCGCCGCGGGCCCGTCGACGTGCGGCGGGCCCGCGCGAGGGCGGCATCGCTCAGGCTTCGCCGCGACCCGCCGGCTCGACGATCTCCTCGACCGGGAACAGCGCCCCGAGCTGGAACAGGTCGAACACCCGGCGGATGTGCGGCGTCACGCCGGTCACGCGCAGGTGCGCCCCCTGCTGACGGCAGCGCCGGTGAAGATCCACCACCAGGCCGACGCCCCGGGAATCGATCTCGCGCACGCGCGACAGGTCGAAACAGACGTCGGAGAACTGCCCCGCGTGCACGGCGAGCGCCTCGGCCATGTCGGCTCCCAGTTCGCCCTCGTGGAGGGCGATCAGCGGCTGCTCCGGCGCCAGCGTCAGGATTCCCTCCCGCGCGCTCTGCAACATTGCGGCTCCCTCCCCCTTCCGGACGCGGCGCTCAGGCCGGACCGTCCGCCGGCGGCGGCAGGCTCAGCGTGAAGCGGACTTCGCCCGAACCCACATCCACCTGTTCCGTCATCTCCGCGAGGATCACGAGGCCGCGACCGCGCACGCGGTCCGCCCCCTGGGTCCGCTCGCTCTCCAGCGCGGACTTCCAGTCGAAGCCGCGGCCGCCGTCCCTCACGACGAGCACGGCGCGGCGCGAGTCGGGGTGCCACTGCGCTTCGATGTCGACCGAGGCGTCGCGCCGGTTCTGGTTGCCGTGCATGACGGCATTGTAGACCGTCTCGCGCAGACAGAGCGCGAAGCGGAGCTGCCAGTCCTCCGACGGACGGGCCTGATCGTCGAGGAAGCGCATCACTTCCCGCACGATCTGCTCCACCGCGCGCATGTCGTTGCGCGCGACCAGGCGCAGGGTCACCACGCGCCCGAGGGTGACGCGGCGACCCATGATGGCGTCGACGAGGGCTTTCAACGACCCGACTCCTCCCTGCGCGCCGCGGGCCCGTCCGGGCGACGGCGGGCTGACGACGCGATTCTGCAGATAAGGATCGGTCGGACCGGGGCGGGGTTTAGCGCGCGCAGGGGCCGCGCGGGATCATTCCGGCGGATCGTCGGCCCCCTGCGGCAGGGAGCCGTGCAGATCGCCGTCCCAGTCCTCGCGCACCAGGACCAGAACCGCCGAATTGGGCACGATCAGGTACTGCTGGCGATCGAAGGTGATCTCCACGGCCGCCTTGCGCAGAAACAGCACGTAATCCCCCTCCTGCGCCTGCAGCGGGACGTAGCGGGCCACCGTCTCGCGCGGCGAGGCGGTCTCGTCGTACAGGTCGGCCGGCTCCGGAATGGGCAGGCCGGGGCCGACCGCGGCCACCCACCCCCCCTGCGCCAGGCGCGAACTGACGGCGGTCTGCGGCAGGTAGAGGCCGGCGTTGGTCCGCTCCTCCCCCCGCTCGGGCCGCACGAGGATGCGATCCCCCACCACGATCAGGCGCTTGCGCAGGCCGGCCACGGCCCTCTCCCTTCCCCGGCGGCCCCGACGACCCCCTTGGCCGCCGGCCCCCACTTGTGTTATCATTATGGACGGCCTCGCCCCTGTTGCCAATCCCAACCCGGAAAGTCGGACGACCCTCGTCAGGCGGACAACGAACAGGTGTACCCAAAGGACGTTTTTTTGCGCCTTGGTGGATATTTACTTCTTTTGGTTCTGATAATGGGACTGCCGATCGGCGCCCTGGCCGGCATCGGGCGGGGGGAGAGCGCGGCGAGCGCGCTGGACGCCCGCAGCCCGGAGCTGGTCATGCCCGTCATCCCCGCCGACCAGATCTATCGCGGCGGCGAAACCGCCATTTTCACCTGGACCGTTGGCGACCTGCACCCGGGATCGGCCGCCACCGCCCAGGTGCGATGCGTGCTGGTGGACGGCGTGGCGCGCGACAGTCTCGCCGCCCCCCTCGTTTCCGGTCCGGTGCAGTGGGTCTGGACGGTGCCGGAGCTGAATTCCGGGCTCTGCTTCCTGACGGTCGCGGTGATCGACTCCTTCGGCAACCGCACCGACGCCACGACCTCCCGGTTCTCGATCCTCAGCTCCACCACCGGCGTCACCCCGTCCCTGGCCGACGGGCCGGCCGCGCTGCGGACCCCGTACCCGAACCCCTTCAATCCGGCCACCCGCGTGGCGTGGGCGCTGGCGGCCCCCGGGACGGTGCGCCTGGTGCTCTATGACGCTCGCGGCCGCCTGGTCCGCACGCTGGCCGAGGGGCCCCGCGAGGCGGGCGAGTACGAGACGACCTGGAACGGCACCGACGATCGCGGCCGGCGCGTCGCCGCCGGCACCTACCTGCTCCGCCTCCGCTGGCGCGGCGCCTCCGGACAGGCCGAACGCACGACCAGGGTGGTGATGGTGCCATGACGCGCGCCGCCGGCCTCCGCGCCGCCGCGCTCGCCCTCGCGCTGACCGGCATCGCCGTCGCGGCGGCGCCGCCGGCGCGCGCGGCCGACCCGGTCGTGAGCAACGTGCGGTTCGCCCAGCGGACCGACGGCAGCCGGATCGTGGACGTCACCTACGACCTTGCCGACGCCGACGGCGACACCTGCGCCGTCACCCTGCTCGCCTCCGACGACGGCGGCGCCGACTGGATCATGCCGTGCTCGCAGTACTCCGGAGACGCCGGGCCGGGCGTGGCGCCGGGGTCCGATCGGCACATCACCTGGAATTTCGGCCTCGACAACGCGGACCGGGAGGGGAGCGACTACCGGGTCCGGGTGGTGGCGAGCGATCTCGGCACGCTGTTCCCGCCCCATTCCCCCCGCCTCTACGCGATCAACGACTGGTCGCCGATCGACTGGACCGTGCCGGGGCAGTTCGAGAAGTACGCGCGGGCCGACCTGGTCGTCCTCTCGGCGATCCACCTGTGGGGCAACCCGCTGAACGAGTCGCTGCACGTCATCGACCGCATCAAGGCGATCAACCCCGACTGCAAGGTGATCGGCTACGTCCTGGGCAAGACCTCTGTGCTCGACTGGGCCGCCAACGGCGCCACCGCCCCGTTCGGCAAGGACTGGTTCGACCGCACGCGCCCCTACTGGGCCTACACCACGCTGGGCGACACCCTGATGGACTGGCCGCACCAGGTGGTCCTCGACATCGCCAACCCGGCCTGCCGCGAAGCCATGGCGCGCACGATCGCGGAGTACCAGCGCGGCTCGAACAACAAGTTCGACGGCGTCTTCTGGGACTATTTCAACACGCAGATCTGGATCGCGCCCCTGGTGGATGCGACCGTGAACGGCGATCCTGACTTCGACCGGGACGGCATCCCCATGGCGCTCGATCCCGGCGAGATCGCGGCCTACAAGGCGGGCGAGGTCTCGCTCATCGGCGCCGTGCGCGACTCGCTGGGGGCCGGCTTCATCCAGATCTTCAACGGGCAGCGGGCGTACAGCGACTCCACCTTCGCGGCGCTGGGCGACGGCATGTTCTACGAGATGTTCCCGGAGATCTTCTTCCCGCGCCCCGAAACCGTGCGCAACGCCATGAGCCCGGCGTTCCCCTACAACCTGTTCCGCACGGTCACCTGGCCGCGGCGCGACAACGGCGGCCCCTACAACATCCTCGCCAGCGTGACCCAGAACGTCTACTCCGACTACACCGGCACGATGGTGCCGCTGATCCTGGGCAACCTGTTCCGCGCCATCGGGCTGCTGGCCGGCACCTACTCGGCCTGGAACCCGTACGGCGGCTGGTTCTACGGCTGGACGAATGTCGACATCACGCTCGGACCGGCGCTCGGTCCGCCGGTGATCAATGGCAACTCCTACGCGCGCGATTTCCGCTACGGCCGGATCGATCTGCTCATGGACAGCGGCACGCACCCCGACCCGTTCGACTACACCATCCGGGTGAACGGGCGGATCGTGGAGGAATGGGCGCGGCCGTACCACTTCCCGTAGCGGTCGGCCGTCAGGCGCCCAGTCCCGCCACGCCGCGCAGCGACAGATCGGCCCGCGGACGCGGGGCCGCCTCCGACGCCGCCCCCGGCGCCACCAGCGCCGCCGCGACCTGCCCGAGAGGACGGCCGTCGCCCGGCACTATCCACTCCGGCAGCAGCTCGGCCAGCGGCACCGCCACGTGGGCCCGCCGGGTGATGTCCGGATCGGGCGGCGGCGCGCCGCTCTCCCACAGCGAGATGTCGATGTCGATCGTGCGCGGGGCGTTCCGGTCGCCCGGATCGCGCACGCGGCCGAGCGCCCGCTCGATGCCGCCGATGACGTCGCGCTTGAACGTGGCGGGGTCGAGGGGGGTCTCGAACAGGACCGCCGCGTTGAGGAAGGACGGGCTGCCGGGCGCGCCGACGGGCTCGGTCCCGTAGACCCGCGACACCCCGACGATCCGCCCCGCCCCCCGCAGCATGGCCACCGCCAGCGTCAGGTTGCGGGCCGGCTCGATGTTCGAGCCGAGGGAGAGCGCCACCAGCGCCATCAGAAGTCGTCCCGCCGCCTGGTCACGCAGACGCCGACCGAGCGGGCGAAGCGCAGCGCCCCCGGCTTCTCGACCGTGACCTCCGCCTCGGCGACCGGGTGCCCGGTCACGATCAGGCGGGCGATCTCCGTGGCGAGCCGCTCCACCGTCTCGAATTCCGCGCTCTCCACCAGCGCGATCACGTCCTTGGTGATCGTGCGGTAGTTGACGGCGTCGTCGATGCGGTCGCTGGCGCCGGCGGGGCGCAGGTCGGCGGTGAGGACGAGGTTGATGAGGATGTCCTGGCGATTCGTCCGCTCGTCCGGCTTGATGCCGACGATGCCGCGCAGCAGCAGGTCCCGGATCAGGATCTTGTCCGCGTCCATCAGCCCAACCTAGACAAGATGCCGGCCGCCGTCGACCAGGATCGTCTGGCCGGTCACCGAGGGGCAGGTCAGGAGGAACATGAGGGCGTCGGCCACCTCCTCCGGGGTCGACCAGCGGTCGAGCGGGATCTTCCGCTTGAGCGCGTGCACGTAGTCGGCCGGCGCCCGCTCCGGCGGCAGCACCGCCCCCAGCGCGATCTCGTTCACCTTGATCCGCGGCGCCAGCGCCACGGCCAGGCTCTGCGTCAGGCCGTGCAGCCCGACCTTGCTCACGGTGTAGGCGAAGTGGTCGGCGCCGGGGCGCAGCGCCCGCCAGTCGTTGAGGTTGACGATGTCGCCGGTGCGGTCGCCCGGCAGCGCGCGCGCGAACGCCCGCGACAGCAGGAACGGCGCGCGCAGGTTGATGGCCGCGTTCTCGTCCCAGACCCGCGCGTCGGTGGCGGCCAGCGAGATGTTCGCGAAGACCGACGCGTTGTTCACCAGGATGTCGATCGGCGCGAGGGCGGCCGCCGCCTCGTCGACCAGGCCGTCGACCTTCGCGGCGTCGTCGAGATCGGCGCGCAGCAGCGCCGCGCGCACGCCCAGCAGCCCGACCTCGGTCGCGACGGCGAGCGCCTCGGTCTGCGAGCCGCGGAAGTGGATCGCCACGTCGGCGCCGGCGCGCGCGAGGGTGAGCGCCAGCACGCGCCCCACGCGGCGGGCGGCCCCGGTGATCAGCGCCACCCGCCCGGCGAGCGGCCGGTCGGTTCCGGCGGTCCCTGCGGCGCCTGCGGTTCCACCGGCGCCCGCGGTCCCACCAGCGCCCGCGGTCCCACCAGCGCCTGCGGTTCCACCGGCGCCTGCGGTCCCACCGGCGCCTGCGGCCCCACCAGCGCCTGCGGCCCCGGCCTCGTCATTCCCGGTCATGAGCCCCTCCTTCAGCGTTCCGGACGCAGCGTCACCACGAGCGCCCCCTCGCCGCCCCACGCGGGCGGCGCCTCCCGCGTGGCCGCCACGACGGCCGGGTGGTCGGCGCACCACTGCCGCACCAGCGGCCCGATCACCGGCCGGCCGCCGGGCGAGTTGAGCCCCCGGCCATGCACCACGAGCACCTCGAGCCGCCCCAGGTGCCGGTACGCCTGCAGCGACACGGCGAGCCGCTCCAGCGCGGCGTCGGCGAGGAGGCGGCGCAGCTGGATCGTCGGCGGGGCGTCGGCCGGGCGCGCCCGGGGCCGGGCGCCGTCGCCCTCCGCCTCGTGCGCATCGACACGGATGCTCCGGCGCAGCCCGCGGCGCGGCGCGTCGTCGTCACCCTTGCCGGGGCGGTTCTTGCGGCCCATGCCCGGTTCCTCCAGATTCCGGCGCGGCGAGCGCGGGCGGCGCCTCCGGCTCGCCCGCCGGGCCCGGCGCCATCAGCGTGACCAGCGTCGCCCCCCAGCCGGACCCGTCCGTGGCCAGCCCGAAATCCGCCACCGCCGGGTGCCGCCGCAGCGCGGCGTGCACGATCCGGCGCAGGTTGCCGATCCCCTTGCCGTGGATGATCCGCACGGTAAGAACATGCCGCGCCAGGCAGGCGTCAAGGTAGTCCCCGACCAGATCGGCGGCTTCGTCGGGCCGGAACTGGTGCAGGTCGAGCACGCCGTCGATGGGCAGATCGGCCGGCGCCCGCGCGTCGGGAGCCCCGTCCGCGTCGTCGTCGCGCCCCTCGTCCCTCACGCCGGCTCCCCCCGCAGCTCCGCCTGGTACCCCGCGTACTTGCGCAGGTTGATCACGCCGCTGTCGAGGATCAGGTACTGCCCCTTGATGCCGAGCAGCGCGCCGGCGGCCACGGG
>Ga0315268_10004619_pt1 | contig 14924 bp, 13 predicted proteins | sample C1_top_MG_FD_204535 | JGI IMG/M metagenome (GOLD analysis project Ga0315268, IMG submission 204535) | Sediment microbial communities from Yellowstone Lake, YNP, Wyoming, USA - C1_top | ecosystem: Environmental > Aquatic > Freshwater > Lake > Sediment | place: USA: Wyoming | collected 2017-08-01
AGTTTTAATCCTTAAAGAGGGAACAGCCCGAAGCAGAGGCAAAGAAGCACAACGAAACAACATAATGGCAGCAAGAATAATCGGCGAAGTCCTCAAAACCACACTCGGACCACGCGGCATGGACAAAATGCTCATCGACAGCCTCGGAGACATCACCATAACCAACGACGGCGCAGCCATACTCGACGAAATCGAAGTCGAACACCCAGCGGCAAAGATGATGGTGGAAATAGCCAAAACCCAAGACGACATGGTCGGAGACGGCACAACCACCGCCGTGGTGCTAACGAGTGAGTTTTTGAAAAAAGCCGAGGAACTACTCGACCAAAACATTCACCCGACTGTTCTGATTAGCGGTTATCGAAAAGCTTCGCAAAAGGCGATAGAGTTACTGAACGCGAAAGGAATTCCAGTCAAAATAGACGACAAAGCGACGTTGAAGAAAGTGGCAATTACATCTATGGCAAGCAAGGCAGTTGGCACGGCGCGGGAGCATTTAGCGGACATCGCGATTGAGGCTGTGAGACAGATTGCCGAAGAGAGAGGCGACAGAATGATCGCAGACATCGACAATATTCAGGTAATCAAAAAAGAAGGAAAAAGCCTCTTCGAATCCCAACTGATCAAAGGACTAATAATCGACAAAGAAGTCGTGCATCCCGGAATGCCCAAACGCGTTGACAAAGCAAAAATCGCGCTTATAGACGCTGCGTTAGAGGTTGAAAAAACAGAAATCAGCGCCGAAATCAGAATACGCGACCCGACACAGATGAAGGCGTTCTTAGACCAAGAAACACAGATGCTAAAAAGCATGGTAGACAAGATCAAAGCGTCAAAGGCAAACGTGGTGTTCTGCCAAAAAGGCATCGACGACATGGCGCAACATTTCCTAGCTAAAGAAGGCATACTTGCCGCCAGACGCGTGAAACAATCAGACATGGAAAAACTCACCAGAGCCACGGGCGGAAAAATCGTCACTAACCTAGACGACTTGAAAGAGCAAGATTTGGGCATGGCGAACGTCGTTGAGGAACGCAAAGTCGGCGAAGACAAGATGATTTTCGTCGAAGGCTGCAAGAATCCTCGTTCGGTTGCAATCCTCATGCGTGCAGGTTTAGAGAGGATGGTGGACGAGGCAGAACGTGCAATGAATGACGCTCTCTCTGTGGTCTCGGATGTCATCGAAAACAACAAAGTAGTCCCAGGTGGCGGCGCGGTGGAAGCGGAAATCGCCAAAGCATTACGTGACTACGCCACAAAAGTCGGCGGAAGAGAACAGTTGGCAATTGAAGCCTTCGCAGAGTCCATGGAAATCGTGCCGAAAACGCTTGCAGAAAACGCAGGACTCGACCCAATTGACATTCTAGTCAGCCTGAGGTCTGCACACGAAAAATCAGATGGTCATCTGATGGGCGTGGATGTGTTCACGGGAAAAATCGTCAACACTTACGACAAAGGCGTCATCGAACCCTTAAGCGTCAAAGAACAAGCCGTAAAAAGCGCCATAGAAGCCACGGCCATGATACTCAGAATCGACGATGTCATCGCTGCAACTAAACCAAAAGAACCCGCGGGCGGAAAAGCTCCGCCATCAGAATACGGCGAAGAATAGCCAATTTTTTCCTTTTATTTTTTGTTCACATGTTTTTCGAGTTCTGTAAAAGCCGTAGCCCAAGATTTGTCGAACCATTGTCTGGCTTCTTCCCACTCTCTCGTGTCTTCCCATCCTGTGTGTAGCAGGTAGACTTCGGTTTCTTCTCCGTGTGGTATAAAGAAAACTACGACGTTTGTGAGAGGTCTGCGTTCGTTCATGAAATGCCTAAACTGTTTCGGTCCCTTCCACTCGAAACACAGAAACTCGTCGGGCTGAATTGCTAACACTTTGCATCCTATCGTGCTGTCATTTTCCCTGTCTTCAGGATTCCAGAAAAGCTCATATTTCCCGCCCACCCTGGGTTCCACATCAGCTTCTTCTGTCAACCATTTTTCCAGATGTGCGTTAACAGTGAACATTTCAAAAGCCTTCTTCACATCGCATCTCAGCCTGACTGAGTGAAAGATTACTTTGTCCATGCTTTCGCCTTCGCTGCAATGTCTAGCGTGTACTTCGTTCTTTCTTCTTTTCTGCGTTTCGGAAGAATATGAAATAAAGCGAGCTTGCTATGACGTAAGTGATCGTCGTGATCAAGAAAGGAGTGAAGAAATCTTTCTTTGTCATCATCTCGCCTGAGATTGATGCAGTTGCGGCACGCGGGACGTTGTCAGCCATCACCATCAAACCACTGGTTGTGGCGCGTTCTGTTTCTGATACAAGCTCCATTTGTAGCGTGGTGCTTATGGGTCCAGCCATGTTCATCAAAGCGCCTCGGAAGATGTAAGCCGATGCTGCAATTGATAGGTTCGGTGATATCGTGATAAGCATGATGAAAGGTAGAGAAAGAAACTCACAGAATGCTACGCTTCTCACTTTACCCAACCTGTTTGACAACACGGGCGCTGTGAGTGTTCCTAAGCCTAGAGTGATGTTGCCCCAAGCATAAATAACGCCTATCTGTTCAGGAGTGGCAAAAAGCTTGTCATAGAAGAATATGTTGAAGAGAGGAACGATAAACCCAGCACCGAAGCCTATCAGGGCTGTGGGTATCATAAACTTGATTATCACTTTTGGACTTTTGATATTTTCTAGGTGAAATAAAGTGCTGACTTTTTGCCTTTCTGCTTTCTTTTCCCGTATCAAAAATAATGGAATCACTGTTGACAGCGCTAATATTATTGAGATTATGAGGGTTATGCGGTATCCAACGGGTGAACCAGTTTCTGTGCCCGTTGGTAAGCCTAGGTGAGCGTTGAAGAAGTCTGGCATTATGCCTCCTGCAAAACCGCCTATGACTCCCATGATTATCATCAGCGCCCAGTTGAGGCTAAACAAATGAGTTCGCTCTTCCTTTTCGCTGTTCTCCATCATAAAAGGTGCACCAGCAACCCAGCCAATTGTTCCGATCAAGCCAGAAGCAAAGCTTGCTAGAAGCAAAGCCGACGGTTCTAGGAAGGTGGCTAAGATAAGGCTGACAAAATTCGATGTTAAACTGACCAACAAAGCTCTTTTGGGTCCAAAGCGTTCACAGAATAAACCCGCTGGCAAGGCTACTAATCCTGTCGCAATCGCGCCTGCAGTGAACACGTTGCCTATGAAATTGTCCAAGAAACCCACACGCTTTAGATAAATGTTGAATATAACGCCCCAGACGCCCGAGCTTAATCCCTGAAACGCCGTCGCCAACAGGTAGAGCCTAGCGTTTCGGCTGAGCATGCCTACACGTTGAAGGTATTGTCTGGTTCCCTTCAGAGACCCCACATTATCCACCAGTTAGATTAAGCATGATGAGTTTTTAGCATAGCCAAAACGAGAAATATATCTTTTCTCGCCAAAAAAACCACACAATCACAGCCATGCTAACACGTTTAGAGCCTAACTGAACAGTCTGGACTCCGCGAGAACGCACACAGAGAATTCTCGAATCGTAACAAAAGCTTTTTAGGTCGCCTTTGTCATCACCATGTGACTCGTTACAAAAAGGACGAATATCTCAAAATGCCTAAACATGGTAATCGGATACTAAATCTTAAACAGGTTCTGGAGTGGTAGTTAGTCATGGGACGGTATAAGCAGATTGAAGAAATCGTCAAACTCATGAACGACCCGAAACACATACGAAACACCAGCATCATCGCACACGTTGACCACGGAAAAACCACATTGTCCGACAGCCTTCTCGCAGCCGCAGGCATAATCAGTGAACAAACAGCAGGGCAGAAACTGTTTCTGGACTCGTGGGAACTCGAACAGAAAAGACAAATGACAGTGTTCGCCTCAAACATCAGCCTCGCACACAACTACAAAGGCGAAGATTACCTCATCAACCTCATAGACACGCCGGGGCACATAGACTTCAGCGGTGCAGTCACAAGAAGCCTAAGAGCCGTAGACGGCGCACTCGTAGTAGTAGATGCCGTAGAAGGTCCCATGACCCAAACCGAAACTGTTTTGATGCAGGCGCTTCGGGAAAGAGTCAAACCACTTTTGTACATCAACAAAGTTGACAGGCTCATAAAGGAAATCCGCCTAACCCCACAGGCCATTCAAAACAAGTTTGCGAAAATAATAGCCAGAGCAAACAACCTCATCGAGAAATATGCACCGCCTGAACACAAGAAGGACTGGCAAGTCAAAGTCGAAGACGACCGAGTGGCTTTTGGTTCAGCGCTTCACAAGTGGGGGCTTAACCTTACTCACATGAAAGCCAAGGGAATATCATTCGCAGACATAATAGAGGCTTATAGTGGCGAACCCCAAGAAGTGGCGCGAAAAGTGGACGAACTCAGCAAGAAAGCACCGCTTTACGAACCCATCCTCGACATGTTCTGCCAGCACTTGCCCAACCCATATGAAGCCCAACCATACAGACAGAGCCAAATCTGGCCAGGCGACCCAAACAGTGAGATTGGCAAAGCTATGGAGAAGGTTGACCCGAATGGGCCGCTCCTTATGTGCATCAGTACTATTGAGGTGGACCCGCACAGTGGTGTAGTGGCAATAGGTAGAGTGTTCAGCGGGACGGTTGAGAAAGGCAAACAAGTAAGATTAATCACGAGCCGCCAGAGCGGAATTATACAACAGGTTTACATGAGCATGGCTGCCGACCGTGTGATTGTCGACAACGTCCCTGCGGGCAACATAGCCGCAATCGCAGGGATGACAGGTATTCACGTGGGCGAAACTGTTGCTGAAGAGGGCATTGAAGTTAAACCCTTTGAGGGGCTCAAATACGTTTCAGACCCGGTAGTTACGGTTGCCGTTGAGCCCGCGGATATTAAAGACCTGCCGCTTTTCGATAAGGTCATACACAAGCTGACTCTCGAAGACCCCAATCTTCGTTTCACTATTAATAGAGAGAGCGGTGAATATCTGCTTAGTGGTATGGGCGAGTTGCATCTTGAGATTACCGCTTATCGTATGCAGGAGGCTGGGTTGAAGGTCAAGACCAGTAAGCCCATTGTTATCTATCGGGAAACCATCAGTCACGATTATAAAGGACCAGCAATCATGGGCAAAAGCCCAAACAAGCACAGTAGGCTTTGGGTCACATTGCAGAAACTGCCAGACGACGTGATTGAAGCGATAAAGATGGACAAAATCAGCGAGATGCAGGGTCGTGACGAACGCCAGAAATTCCTGCGCACTCAGTTTGATTGGGAGACGGACGATGCACGTAACGTGATTGCGATCGAAGACACCAACCTGCTCGTCAATCGCATCAAAGGAAGGCAGTACGTGGAAGAAGTGATTGACCACATTAAGTCTGGCTTTCGCGAAGCTGTGCACACGTGTGTTTTGGCTAAGGAGCCCGCTTATGGTTTAAAAATTAACTTGGAAGACATTCAGGTGCATGAGGATCCTGTGCATCGTGGCCCCGCGCAGATTTTGCCCATGACTTGGCGGCCTATTTGGTGTGCTTTTCTGCTCAGTGACCCGAAGTTGTTGGAGCCTATTTTGAGTTTTGAGTGTAAGGTTCCGAACGATTTCGTGAGCGCTGTGTTGGCCACTGTGCAGAAACGTCGTGGCAAAGTGTTAGACATGGTTACCGAAGAGGACATGATGATGGTCAAAGCCGAGATGCCTGTGGCAGAATCTTTTGGTATCGCTGAGGAGTTGCGTTCTTCTACGCAGGGAAGGGCTTTTTGGGCTACTCAGTTTAGTCGCTGGGCACCTGTTCCAGAGAATATGCAGATGGAAATTATCGCACAGATTCGTGAGCGTAGAGGCTTGGACAAGAACCCACCACGTGCCGAAGATTTCTATGAGAAAGAATAGTAAAGCCAGCGTTTAGAGCGTGCATATCTGCGCGCAACGCTCCCTGCCTCCCCGTCCGTATATGATCCATATATGAACCGAATATAATTTGAGTAATCATGGCGCTCTCTGTGAAGACACACGCACCCCTCTAGTCTAGGTAGTTTTTCTGCAAGGAGCTATTCTTGGGTGCGTTCTCGGCCCAGTGGCTAGACTATTTATTAGGCTCCAAATAGAGGCAAATATGGTTGAGTGAATTGTTGCTGTCGCACAGTTTTGAAATCTTTAAATCAGCAAGCCCAATTAATTCAGAGTAAAGACGGGGTCACATCGAATGTCCTCTTTTGACGCAGATTCGTTTTACAGTAGGCAAATAGCCCTCGCCGAACTCGGACGAAAGGGACAACAAAAACTGAGACGCTCCAAAGTAGCCATAATCGGCTTAGGCGGACTGGGCAGCGCTTCCGCCACATACCTCGCATTGGCAGGCGTGGGGCATCTTCGATTAGTAGACCAAGACACTGTAGAACTGACCAATCTACACCGCCAACTACTATACACGCTGGCAGACTTGAGATATCCCAAAGTGGAAACTGCAGCGAAAAGAATCCACAAAATCAACCCGCAAACAAAAATCGAACCCATCGCCGAAAACGCAAACAGAAAAAATATTGATCAGATAGTCAAGGGCATGAACTGCGTAGTCGACGGATTAGACAACATGAAAACACGATACCTCCTGAATCGTGCTTGCGTGAAATACAAAATCCCATATGTGTACGGCGCAGCCATTGGCGTCGAAGGTACGTTGTCAGTTTTCCATCCGCCTGAAACCCCCTGCCTTGAATGCGTGTTCCCAAGCGTGGACGACCGTTACTTGCAAACGTGCGAAACAAGAGGCGTCTTAGGCGCCACCGCGGGAATCATTGGCACGATGCAAGCCATGGAAACGCTCAAACTCTTGACAGGCATAGGCGAAACACTCAAAGGAAAACTAATGGTATGCGACTTTAGCGACATGCACTTCATGACTATACCCATCTACGGAAAACCCAACTGTCCAGTCTGCAAGGGCGAAATAAAACTAAAGCGCGAAAAAGAACGTTTAACTTGGCTGTGCGGACAAGACACAGTGAACGTCAACCCGCCCAGATTAATCGAAGCAAGCATGGATACGATTCTTGAAAAAATACAACACAACTACAAGGTGCTCATCAAATCTCCAATCGTGATAGTGTTCCAGTACAGCGACAGCGTTGAAGTCAGCTTCTTTCAGTATGGCAGGATGCTGATAAAAAACGTCAAAGACGAAGATGCGGCATTAAAAGTGTACTCGGATGTATGGAAAAAACTTGGACTCAACCCCTAAGGAATTATCTCGTATTCACTGTCAATGGCGATATCTGCCTCAAACTGTCATCTCTTTCGAAGAATGTGACCGAAGCGTTAAAGCTACGATTTTTGGTTTACTTCTTTTATGATTGCCTTCAAAGGTTCTGGCAGTAGCTTCAGCGTGTCCGTTTTGTTAACAATTGTCGCAAAGTTCTGCCAGACAAGTTGTCTGACTTCCTTTATATCAAGTCTGAGTTGTTGAGTCACTAAGTGCTCTACCCACTCGATTCGACATGGAATAGCTGCTGGGGGATCAGCATAACCATGATCGCTTTCAACTAGAATGCGCTCGCGCGGAACTGCTGTGTGAAACTTTGAATGTCGAGCGACTGCTGAATGTACAGAGAAGTAGCATCCAAGTGCCACAGCCTCTCGTGTTTCGTCCGCGGTGCCAGTCCACCAATGAAGAACCGGTATCGTAATGGGTCTTTGCCGTAACTCTTTAATCATCAGTCCAGTTGCGCGGTAGGCGTGGATACTTACAAACCGCAGGAGCTCTTGGACGATTTCCAGTGCCTGCCTGAATGTTCTGAGTTGAGTCTCAAGTGGTACGCGTGAACCTGTGTCTAACCCAATCTCGCCTACGACAGTAGTTCGTTTTGCCAGCTTATGAAACAGCTCTGCATCAAATGATTCCTGTGACTTAAGTTTGCGTGGATGACATCCTACACCCCACGTGATCATAGGTTCAAGTCTACCGATGCCAACATCAGCCTCATTGAGAGATAGTGTCATTGCGAGGACTGCACCCGAGTTTGTTAGCTCTTTTGAGGCTCGAGCAGGGTCGAGGTGGGCGTGAGCGTCAAGTGTTGGAAGTGCCTTCATTAAAGATGTCTACTCTCCTATTGATAGCACTGCTTTTCAATGTTTCCCTCATTATAAATTTCTTGCTGATGTTAAATTAACTATTGGACGCATTAAACAAGAAACTATGGAATTATCTCGCATCCATTGTATTTCAGGTAATCAAAATCCGACAACCTGATTTTTCCTGCCCCAATCAACCGTCTTATTCTTGGCTCCACTTCTTTCAATGAGTCAACGAGATTCTTCACCGTATCGCAAACCAAAGCATACTGCCACTCGTCCCACTGTTTAGTAATATTTGCGTACAAACACCGTCCCCCACACTCGTCAAGGATGGAGCATTTACTGCAGGGTTCTGCAGCAAGAATCCTCTTCAACCTCAGCGGATGCGCAGTCTTAATATGCCCAACATAAAAGTCTTTCATGCCTCCCATAATGGGACACGGCGCAATGTTTCCATCGGTTAAGATGCTATAATTAATCCATCCAGAACCACAACGGAGCAGGCTTTTTTCTTCATGCAAAAAAGAGTGCATGACCGCCAAGAAAGGATAAAGCTTCAAGACTTTACCCGTCCTTTCCATGCAATCTACCCAGTATTCGATAAGCCTCTTCACGCCTGGATTATAACTCTCTCTTGACCACTTTTCAAACTGCCTATTATCAAAATCATTCTTCCAGAAACCAGCGTCAAGTTGCCAATGAATGGAAGAAAACGGAAATTCGTCATTCTCTACTAACCATTTGACCTGTTTGGATATATCAGTTTCTTCAGTCACAGTCATTCGTGCGATTATCTCGCCCTTGAACCCGTTGTTGACGATTTTCTTGAGGTTCTCCACAACTCTCTGGTAAACTCCGATACCGCGATAATAGTCCGTCAATTCCTCGTTCCCGTCAATGGACACTAGAATTGTGTGAAGCCGATTAACATACTCCCGCCCTAATTTGTCCAAGAGCAGACCGTTCGTCTGGATGAGAAAGTACTTGGCAGGCACGGTGTCCATTATCTGCTGAATTCTCTCTAAGCACAGAGTTGGTTCCCCACCGTAGAATGTTAAGATGCATTCTGGGTCGTTTCTGCAAAAGCTTCTTAGCACTTGCATTGGGTATTTTATCTCTTTGGGTAAGGAGTAATCTATTTGCAGGTTCTCGAATTCGGTTCCTATGTCCTCGCAGGATTTTCCGTAGCAGTATTCGCATTGCAGATTGCAGTGTGTCGTTAGTATTAGGTGAAAGTACATTGAAAGTGCTCTCTCGACTCGCGTCAAACTATGTCTTTGTTAATGCTTAGTGTTTTTGATGGGTTTCTTAAATTTATTTGTTTTATGTTATAAAATCTTAAATATGCTGGTGTATATGAGACAAACATATATACTCAAAGCGCAGAGTATTCGGGCTGCAAAGCAGAGTGTTTTAGCTTGGTACAGGCACAGAGAGGGACGGAATTCGCGGTCAGAGGCAGAATGGACATAATAGCGGACATTCTGGACCAGGCTAAGTATGGTGCGAAGAAGACTAGGATTATGTACACGTGCAATCTGAGTTTCCGGCAGCTTAGAGTTTACTTAGATTTTCTCTTGAAAAAGAGATTCCTAGCTTTGGTCACTTCTGAGAATGACAATTCCCGGTTGTTTGAGACGACTAAGAAAGGTTTGGATTTTCTGAAGGCTTATCAGAGTCTTCAGGCTGTTATTTCTTCATAGGAAGACGTGGGGTCTGTTTCGTCCAGTTTGTGTAGGAATTGCTTCGTTAGAGCGTTGAGTTTTATGTTTCCGTCTTTGTCCGCGTCGATGAACTGGAATTCTTCGAGAAATGCGATTATTAGCCTCACTTTTGGTTCTTTTATTCCTATTTTTTCTGTTATCTCCTTTGGTGCGTGGTATCTTCCGTTTTTGAGGGCGTCAAGGATCTTGTCGATGGCTTGTTTGTCCATGACTGTGTCATCCGCTGTAGAGTTTAGGAGTTGCAGATAAATGGTTTGTGAGCTTTCATTTCATATGATTGTGAGTTCTCTTCTAGAACTTATAGAAACATGTTCTATAAACTGTCTCTAGACTAGCCTTACTTGTGTTCTTAAATACTCAGGCGCATGTTCTTTAGGAGGCGAAGCCAGAGAAGCTGGCACTCACCACCGTAGTAGGGTAAATCTGAAGCAAAATGCTTGAAGGATTTAGAGTTTAAGCGTTGATTCGTGTCTGCTCCTGCCAGGGAGGGATTCACATAGTGGAGACCACTGAATACAAAGAAAGGAAAGAATTCATCGAGGAACTGAAGCGCCAGTGGAAACTCCTATGGATAGAACGAATCGACGACGAAGTCAGGGCAGAGGGCATTGCGAATAAGGATTTTTCACTGTTGTTCGTTGATCGTGGGACGGTTATCATGGCTACCAGGGACTACAAGCCCTTGGATTTCAGGCAAATCCTACAAGAACACAAGCTCGTGCAAGTGGAGAGTATGGTCTCTCCTAATCCTGCCGTGGGTGGTTGGGGCAAATTTGCAAGGCAGATTTATGGAAAAAAGCTGGGAAATACGCGGAAAGGGTCTCTTATGCAGCCTGCGTGTTCGAGTGGGCAGCCTAAGAAGGGCGGTAGAGGCTGGCTTCACGCCAGATTATGAGTTTTCCATTCATGTTTTGAATGATTGAAGCGTTTCAGGTGAGTTTGTTGTCCAAGTATAGGAATCGAGTAGAGATCATAGGTGACATCCTGAACATTGTCAGGGGTGGTGCTCGGAAGACGCAGATAATGTACCAAGGAAACCTTAGTTACAAGCTTCTTAGAAGCTATTTGCGCGAGGTCATTGGAGCCGGCTTGGTCTGCATGGGAGAGAGGTCGAATATTTACCAGTTGACTGAGAAAGGGAAGCTGTTTTTGAAGGATTTTGAGGATTATTCGAGGAATCGTAATGAGGCTGAACAGCACTTGACGAACATGAATAGTCTGAAGACTAAGCTTGAGGATATGTGTGTGAAGAAGGGTTCAGGTAAGGGCTGCGAGGTTGAACCTAAAGAAGAGAAAAGCGACTAGCGACTTTGGCTAACATGGGTGCGGGTTGTTTGATGAGTAGAGGATGTGTAGCTCTTCTATCTGCCGTTCTAATATTGGCGTCTTTTGTTCTATGTGTGCCTTCAGGCATTTGTACGGACATTGCCGAGGTTGATGCCAAGTACTCTATTGTCGCGGCTCAAGGAGAGCTTACTTTGTGCTATCAGGCTGTTGCAAACGCGAGTAATACTGGTGCGAACGTTACTGGGTTGATTTACATTCTCGATCAGGCGGCTGCGAATTTGTCTATGGCTGATTTGGCGTTTGGGGTGGGAGATTTTAATTCCTCGAAGAGTTACGCTACGCAGAGTCTGAATCTGTTGGTGCAGAACGATGTTGTGTCCCAAGCGGATGCTTTGAAGAATGAGGCTTCTCAGGCGGCGTTTTGGGGGTTTATGATAAATATCGTTGGTTCGCTTGTTGGAGCTGTAGCTGTGCTTGTGGTTGGTTTTGTTTTGTGGGTGAAATTAGGGAAAAGATATGGAAAAGCGACGGGTGGGGTTAATTGAATTTTGGCGAGTATCGTGTTCTTTTCCTGATAGTCATAGCGATCGTTGCGTTGTTCGTGGCTTCGCCTGCGTTAAGCAGACTGTTGGTTTATCCGCGGACGGAGTTTTTCACTGAGATGTGGCTTCTGGGTCAGAATCATATGGCTGAGGGTTATCCGTTCAACATCACTAGAGGCGAGAACTACAGTGTTTTTCTTGGAATGGGTAACCAGTTAGGGTATACGGCTTATTATTTGGTTGGTGTAAAGTTTCGTAACGTGACTCAGTCGGCGCCGACGAGTTTTGGTCATCTTGCCAATCGGACTCCGAGTAGTCTGCCCTCGCTCTACAACATTACAGCTTTCATCGCCGATCAGACGACTTGGGAGATGCCGCTGACTTTCTCTTTTGACTATTCAAACGTGACTGTGTCGATGTGGACTTTTCAAAATGCTACCGTGTCGACGGTTACAAACAAGACGACTGGTTTGACCGTTCAAAACGTTACAGTGAAGACTGTTAGTGACTTGCCCGTTTCGACTCTTCATATGTATGATGTGACGTTGAACGGTGTTCCGCTTGCCATTAAAGACTGCTCTATCAGCAACTACGCTGTGATTAATACTATAGTGAAGAATGGCACTTCAGTTACAACTAAGCTGGAGAATGGCACTTCAGTTACAACTAAGCTGCAGAACGACACATCATTTACAACCGTGTATTCGCTTGGAAAGGGTTTCTTTGGTTACTTGTTTTTTGAAACGTGGATATACAACAGCACCACTTCCAGCTTCAATTATCATGATCGCTTTGTGAGTTTACGTCTGAACATGACACTTTGATTATTGCTGTGCCGGGGTGGCCGAGCAGATTCAGGCAACGGCCTGCAGAGCCGTTCAGGTCGGTGCAACTCCGACCCCTGGCTCTACTGATGAAGCAGGTTAGAGAGTGCTGGAACATGAAATAGCACGTACGAAGCATTTTCGTCAAATTGGTAGAAGAAATGGAGTATTGTTATAGAATTGCGTACCATGTTGATTTAAATTCGACGTTTGGGAGATTTTGATTGTAACTCCGCGCTAAACACATCTGTTGTTTAAGGGAGGAAGGCATTTCATAGTGTGTGGATTCAATTCGGATGTTGTCATGTTCCTGACGAGGCTAGATGAGGAAATCGGGATAGGTCCAACTATATCGATTTTCAACGAAGGGCAGACAAGAATTCAATCTCTTGCCAGCGATTGTTCATGTCCAAGTGGGAGATGAGCTTTTCATGGATAAAAGAGTCTTGGAGCGAGTCGAGTTGCGGCATGATTCGAGGATTCCCCTAACGCGGCCTTCGTTTACAAAGGAAATGGAGAAAGCTGCAGTTGATGCTCTCTGGAATGAGCATTTTGTCTCAGGAGAGAGCGTGGCAAGGTTTGAAGAGGAGTTTGCGAAGTACTGTGGGGTGGATTATGCGGTTTCCACGAGTTCAGGAACAGTAGCATTGTCAATTGCGCTGATCTCCTTAGATGTAACGCGTGGAGATTCTGTTATTACTACTCCTGCTTCGTTCGTGGCGACCGCGAATGCTATTCTTCACTCTGGAGGGACACCGGAGTTTGTCGACATAAACCCGCAAACCTATAACATTGACGCTGCAAGAGTCAAAGCAGCCATCAAAAACCAAACTCGAGCAATAATTCCTGTTCATCTTTACGGATTTCCTGCTGATATCGATTCTATAAAACAAGCGAAAGGAAACAAGCCACTGGCTGTCGTTGAAGACGCGTGCCAAGCCCACGGAGCGATCTATAAAGGTCGAAAGGCCGGAAGCTTAGGTGACATCGCTTGTTTCAGTTTCTACTCGTCGAAAAACATGACCGTTGCCGGCGACGGCGGTATGCTGACTACAAATGATGAGAAAATTTGCCAAAAAGCCGCTAAACTTAGGGATTGTGGAAGACAAAGCAAGTATGTCCATGACATGGTTGGCTATACGGCACGCTTGAACACTGTGAACGCGGCGATAGGTCGAATTCAGCTCAAGCATCTTGACGAATGGAATGAGAAGAGAAGGAGAAATGCGAAAACTTACGATCGGTTGCTTTCCGACATTGAAGAACTGACACTTCCTCCGGCTGGAGACAAAGATACTGGTCCTGTATACCATCTTTACGTTGTGAGAACAAGTCTCCGCGACGAGCTGAAAGCGTGGCTTCAATCAAGACGAATCGAATGCGGTGTGCATTACCCTCTTCCTATTCATTTACAGCCAATTTACGTTGAAATGTTCGGATTCAAGAGTGGCACCTATCCGCGTGCTGAAGAACTTTGTAGAACTTGTCTTAGCCTGCCTATGTATCCTGAGCTTTCTGAAAGAGATATCCACTTTGTCTGTGAGCAAGTTGGCGAGTTTTTCGAACGATGTAGAGGTGTGAGATGAATGAAAGACGTTAATTTAGCTGTGGGCTATTGGGGCAGGAAGGTTCTGTCGGAATATCTTCAATGTGCAAAGGTTGTTCCTTATCTAGATGTTTCGATGGTCTGTGATGTTTCGGATGATAATCTAGGTTATTGTCTGGAATCCTTGAAGATGCCTAAGGAGAGATTGTTCAGCGACTATAAGGAAGTTTTAGAGTCCAGGGAAGTTAACTCGGTTCACATCTGTACTCCTAACGAGACTCATTATCTGATTGCCAAAGAAGCCTTGCTCGCTGGCAAGAATGTTTTGTTGGAGAAACCGATGGCTTTGGAGGCAAAACATGCTTGGGATTTGGTGGATATAGCAAAATCGAGGGATTTGTGTCTTAAGGTGGGGCATATCTTTCGGTTCAATAATGCTTTGAAATCGATGCGCGATTTGTTAGTTCAGCGCTATCTGGGGGATATCTACTATGCGAAGCTTCAGTGGACCACTTTGATGGAATCTCCTTTGGGTCGTGATATAATCTTTGATTTGGGTCCTCATCCTGTCGATATATTGAATTACCTTTTGGACAAATGGCCTCTAAAAGTGGCATGCAAGGCACGAGCGTATAGAAGGATCCGGTTGGAGGAATTGGCCTATATGACATTTGAATTCGATGATAATATCATGGCTCAAGTTGAATTGAGTTGGCTGCAGCCTGGAAAGGCAAGGCATGCAACGATTGTAGGGTCTGAAAGAAGTGCTGTTGTTGATTGCGTGAGCCAATCAATCCAAATTTTTGACAATAAAGACGGTGAAGGTTTCGGTCTTCCTGTCGAAATCAACAATACAATTCTGGATGAGACTAGGAATTTTGCTGAAAGTATCATAGGAAAAGTGAATCACCGTAACCCAGGGCCAATCGGTGCCAGAAACGTAATGGT
>Ga0315268_10004620_pt1 | contig 14923 bp, 15 predicted proteins | sample C1_top_MG_FD_204535 | JGI IMG/M metagenome (GOLD analysis project Ga0315268, IMG submission 204535) | Sediment microbial communities from Yellowstone Lake, YNP, Wyoming, USA - C1_top | ecosystem: Environmental > Aquatic > Freshwater > Lake > Sediment | place: USA: Wyoming | collected 2017-08-01
GTATGGTTTAATGTATGTGGTAGCATTTTTGCTTACTTATCTTTTGGCGCTTTATAGAATTAAAACAGAAGATTTTAAATATACAAAAGCCATAATTTCCGATTTTATGTTTTGGGCAATCTTTGGGGTTTTAGTAGGCGGGAGGTTAGGCTATGTTTTATTTTACGACCCCCAATATTTTTTAGCTGAGCCATTAAGAATAATATTTCCTTTTAGCTTTTCCGGCGGATTTCATTATACGGGAATGTATGGAATGTCTTACCATGGCGGATTGCTTGGCGTGTTATTTGTTTGCGTTATTTTTTGTCATAAACACAGGATAAACTTCTGGCGGTTTGCGGATTTTTTTAGCCCAATTATCCCTCTGGGCTATACCTTTGGCAGAATAGGTAATTTTATCAATGGTGAACTTTGGGGCAGGCCAACTCATTTGCCTTGGGGGATGTATTTTCCTTTGGATACAACTGCTCAACTTCGGCATCCTTCTCAACTTTATGAGGCGTTCTTTGAGGGGCTCTTTCTTTTTGCGCTCCTTTGGTATTTAAGAAAAAAAAGATATTTTGACGGTTTTCTTTTTGCGCTTTACCTTATGGGTTATGGAGTTATAAGATTTTTCCTTGAGTTTTTCCGCGAACCCGACCCTCAACTTGGATTTATCCTTGGGCCTTTTACTATGGGCCAAGTTCTTTGTCTTGGGATGGTACTGGTGGGTTTAATTATAGTTGTGTCAAGGAAGGTGATAAGGTAGTGGTAAAAGAAGGAGGTTAAAAAAAATGGAAGTCAAAGTGAATGATGAAAATTTTAAGAAAGAGGTGTTAGAATCGGAACTGCCCTGTTTGGTAGACTTTTGGGCCGAATGGTGTATGCCTTGTAGAATGGTTGCGCCCACAGTTGAGGCAATAGCCAAAGAATATAAGGGTAAATTAAAAGTATGTAAGCTAAATGTGGATGAAGCGTCCAAAACAGCCTCCAGTTACGGCATTATGAGTATCCCGACATTAGCGATTTTTAAAAATGGTGAAGTAGTAGATAAAGTTATAGGAGTGGTTTCTAAATCCGAGCTTGAATCGGTAATTAAACCGCATATTTAACAAAGAAAGAATAGGGATTATGCTTAAAAGTAAAAAGTTTATCTATAAGAATTCCATAAGGTGGCAGGGTGAAAAGCGCGGTTTGCTCTCCTCTTTTGGCAAACCAGATATAGAAATAGCTACTCCACCTGAATTTAAAGGTCATCCTGGAATTTGGACCCCGGAGGATTTGTTTGTCGCTTCAGTTAATAGTTGCATTATGACCACATTTTTGTATTATGCAGAGAAAAATGGCATTGAATCTTTAGATTATAAGAGTCAAGCAGAAGGGGTTTTAGAGTTAAAGGAAGGTCGTCTCATATTCATTGAGATTAAAGTTAAACCTCTTATTTTTGTTAAACGAGATTTAGATATACAAAAAACAAAAGAGATGATAGAATTAGCCGAAAAGAATTGCCTCATATCTAATTCTATAAAATGTGAGGTTAAAGTTTTACCCGAAATAAAAATAGAGCCCATAATTAAATAATATTTTGGCTAAAAAGATAAAAATATTATGGCACTGATAAGAAAATTTATATTATATCTGATAAGATGGCAACTTAGCACTCCGATACTATGGCTGGTAGTTAAAAATTTAGGGGTAGGGGTTTGGGCCACTGTTTTAGCTAATTTAATAGGAGGAGCGATATTTTTCTGGGTGGACAGATTTATATTCACTTCCAAGGCAGTTGAGATGTGGCATTTTAAGGAAAAGGGTGTATGTGATGAGTGCGGTAAAGAAACCAGTTTATGGAGGTTAGTTTTAGCGCCGAATTACGATAAAAGAGACGCCGAACCGAAATTTTTATGCATGGAATGTTCCAAAAGAAAAACCGATGCATTAAGGGCAAAAGGCATTAAAATAAGAGGAAAGAGCAGATGAAGGAATTATGGTATGCATGAGACTGTTTTTGTAAACGAAATATTTTCAGCATTAAAAAATAGATTTAATAAAGATATGATTGATAGCATAGTTTCCGTTAATGTAAAATTAAGCCCTTTAAGCCATGTTACTAAAGAAGGATTGCTTGATACATATCAAGAACTTGCGAAAGGCAGCGGTTTTGAGCACATAAAATTGAACATAGGGCCTTTGAGTTTATTATTGCGTTGCCATAGCTGTCAGAATAATTCAACCATAACAAGCCCTACTTTTAAATGTCCCCGTTGCCATAGCCAAGATATAGAGTTAAATTTTGATAAAGAGTTTATAATTGAATCCATAGAGATAAACGAACAAGCATAAAATGGCAGATTTTAGACAGATTGATGAGGCAAGGAAATTATTAGGTTTGGATGAAGAGGCAAGCATAGAAGAAATCAAAGAAGCCTTTCGGGCCTTAAGCCTTAAATACCATCCCGATAGATGTAAAGACCAAGATAAAAAACACTGCGAAGAAATGTTTAAGAAGATAAATCAGGCAAAGGAGATTATTTTAAGTTATTGCGCAAATTACCGGTATTCTTTTAGAGAAAAAGAGGTTAAGAAAAATACTATGTCAAAAGAGGAATACGAGCATCTTAAAAGGTTTTATGACGGTTGGTTCGGAGATCTGGATTTATGAGCGATGTTTTCGATAAACATTATAAGAAATATGATGCCTGGTATGATAAACATAAATTCGCCTATTTATCAGAGTTAGAAGCCCTTAAAAAAGTTATCCCCAAAAGAGCTAAAGGTTTAGAGATTGGCGTAGGTACAGGAAGATTTGCGCACGCCTTAGGCATTCAATACGGAATTGACCCTTCTAAGAAGTGCTTACAGATTGCCAAGAAAAGAGGAGTAGAAATAAAGTTAGGCCGTGGAGAAGAATTACCTTTTGCAACCGCTACTTTTGATTACGTCGCCATTATCATAACTCTGTGTTTTGTGAAGGATCCCATAAAAGTATTGGGCGAGGCAAGAAGGGTTTTGAAGAAAAACGGGAAAATTATCATTGCTATAATAGATAAAGAGAGCTTTTTAGGGAAGTTTTATCAGAGAAAGAAAAGTGTATTTTACAAACAGGCAAGATTTTTCAGCGTCAAAGAGGCTACGCGGTTGCTTAAAAAAATAGGATTTATTAGGTTTTCTTATTATCAGACGTTATTCAAACTTCCAGATAAGATAGATTCAATTGATAAACCAAGAAGAGGCTTTGGCAAGGGCAGTTTTGTGGTAATATCAGGAGAAAAGAAATGAGGATATTTACCCCGCCCTTGCGCGCAGGGGCGGGGTTTATCAAATCAAACTAAAGTGTGCGGTTGGCGCCAGGAAAATCATTTGACCTGCGAGGGGCTAAAATGAAAATAGGAATAATTATTTCAAATAATGATGCGGACTTAAGTAATAAAATAAGAAGGCTTTCTTAATAACCGCTGGGAGGATAGGATGTTATTATTAATTTTTATTTCAGTCCTTGTCCTTTTTGGTGTCGCTTATATTGTTTACGGGGCTAATATACTTGCGAAATTGTTCAATGTGGACGACAGAAATCCGACGCCTTCCCATACTCAGGAGGACGGGATAGATTATGTGCCGACTAAAAGCATTATTTTATTCGGGCATCATTTTTCATCCATTGCTGGAGCTGGGCCGATTATTGGTCCTGTTATTGTTGGTGTCGCTTTTGGCTGGCTTCCGGCTTTGATCTGGATCGTTGTCGGTTCCATTTTGATCGGCGGTCCGCATGATATGGGATCCATTATATCCTCGATAAGGCATAAAGGAAGATCCATATCGGAGATTGCAAATCAGTATATTTCGCCGCTTTCCTATAAGCTTTTCCTGCTTTTTGTCTGGTTGGCGCTCGTTTATATTCTCATTGTATTCGCGGATTTGACTTCTGCCTCATTTGTAGAGGATGGCGCCACAGCCACAGCCTCATTTTTGTATATCTGCTTTGCTGTTTTATTTGGATTATCAATTTATAAATTTAATTTGAAAATCCTTTACGGCTCTTTGATATTTGTGCCTTTGGTTTTTGCCGGAATTTATCTTGGGGTAAAATTTCCTTTTAAAAATGTGCCGGAAATTTTCGGTTCCGCAAACGGATTTTTTAATATCTTGCTTATCCTCTACGTTTTTTTTGCTTCGACATTGCCTGTGTGGCTTCTTTTGCAGCCAAGGGACTATTTAAGTTCTTATCTTTTGTATGCATCCGTATTAGTCGGGGTTGTGGGAATTTTACTTGGAGGATTTGGGATTTGCTATCCTGCTTTTACTTCCTATCAGTCTGACTATTTGGGCCCTTTGTTTCCGCTTGTTTTTGTGACCATCGCTTGCGGGGCGGTATCGGGGTTTCACGCCTTGGTGGGTTCGGGAACAACATCAAAACAGATTAACAGGGAAAGCGATGCCGTTAAGATCGGCTACGGCGGAATGCTCATCGAAGGGATTGTCGCTGTGATTGCATTGACAACAGTTATGATCTTGTCTCCTTCAAAAGAGCTTGCATCAAAAGCGCCCCTTACGGTTTATGCAGAGGGCATCGCAAAATTTATGTCAGTTTTTCATTTTCCTCTTGAATTCGGCAAGACCTTCGGGCTTTTGGCCCTCGCCTCCTTTATCCTGACCACTCTTGATACAGCCACAAGGTTGGGAAGATATATCTTTCAGGAATTTTTTAATATCCTGGACTCAAAATACCGGTGGCTGGCAACAGCCGCGACATTGATATTACCGGTTATAGGCTTGTTTTCCACTCTTAGAGACCCATTGTCCGGAAAAGTGCTTCCTGCCTGGAAGGTTATCTGGCCACTTTTTGGCACAACCAACCAGCTTCTTGCCGGGTTGGTATTGCTTATTATATCCGTTTACTTATTAAAGAGCCGTAAGAATATTTACTACACGCTTATTCCCTGCATCTTTATGGTGGCTATGAGTCTTTGGTCACTTGTGGAGTTGATATTGAAATATAAACTCTCCGTGATAGGGTTTATAGCCATTGCTATTCTGATCTTAACGGTCATTATCATTATTGATTCCGTAGTCACTATTAAAAATTATCTTCAAAGAGAATTTTATTTAACGGTGAACAATCCTCATGGAAGGAATAATAAAGGAAGGATGTAATAAAAAGTCAAAGGAATAAAAAAAGATTATTCCCTCCGACATATTTTTTAATTTATTTAAAAGAGGAATACAACAGTTAAACCCAATGAGGTTCCAGTTTTTCTTGTTCAAGAAGGGCCCTTTCGTTTTAGCGGGGTTTATCAAATTGTTTGCTTCTGTCTGTAATATCTGCCCACTGTGTATTATTGCTAGAAGTTTTCCTGATTCCAAGTTTGCCAAAGTTATGGAGAGATTCGGCAAGATTTGCCCTTTTTGTAGGGCATATGCGAAACTAAAATAAGGATTTTAATAAATGATAATAGACTTAACTCAAATGCAGCCAGGAGAAACTGGCATCATATCGGAAATTCAGGGTGGTCACGGCCTCATTAGAAAACTCCAAAGCAGGGGAATAAGGCCAGGTAAAAGAATTAGTAAAGTGAGCTCTCATTTCTGGCGAGGCCCTCAAACGGTGGAAATAGATAATCTGCAAATCGCCATTGGTTTTGGTATGGCCAGAAGAATTTTAGTGGAAGTCCAGAGATGAAAATAGAGAAGATATTATTAATAGGAAACCCTAATGTCGGAAAAAGCGCTATATTCTCCAGACTTACCGGAGCCAAAGTAATAATTTCTAATTATCCGGGGACGACAGTAGAATTTACTCAAGGTCAAATGATGCTCGGAGAGGAAAGGGTAATGATAATAGATGTTCCCGGAACCTATACTTTAGAACCAACCTGTAAAGCAGAGGAAGTAGCTGTCCGGATGTTAAAAGAAGGCGATTTAGTGATTAATATTATTGATGCCACAAATTTAGAGAGGAATCTTTATTTAACCCTACAACTCTTAGAGAAAGATATTCCCGTTATCGTAGCTTTAAATATGTGGGATGATACTAAGCATAGGGGAATTTATATTGATGCTAAAAAATTAGAAGAATACTTAGGAGTGCCGGTTGTTCCTACATGTGGCCTAACCGGAGAGGGTATCAAAGAATTAATCAACCGCCTGCCAGAGGCAAAAGCCGTAAAGACACCTGTTTCTTCTGATAGCCAGAAATGGGAGAAAATAGGCAAAATTGTAGAAGAAGTCCAGAAATTAACCCATCGCCACCATACGCTTTTAGAAAGATTGGAAGATTTAAGTATTAAGCCGCTTACCGGGTTGCCAATTGCTTTGGGTATTATATATTGTGCTTTTTGGGTGATTCGCTTTATGGGAGAGAATTTAATTGGTCATATGTTTGAGCCTTTATTTGAAAAATTATGGCTGCCTTTGATGATGAAATTAAGCGCATTTTTGGTTGAAGGCAGTTTTTTGCATCATATCCTTATTGGCAATCTTATTGACGGCAAAATAGATTTTGGCCAGTCCTTCGGGGTTTTAACTACAGGCCTTTTTGTTCCTATTGCTATGGTCCTGCCTTATATCTTTAGTTTCTATTTAGTATTGGGGCTCTTAGAGGACTTTGGGTATCTTCCGCGTTTGGCAGTATTGGTTGACAATTTTATGCACCATTTAGGTCTTCACGGCTATGCGATTATACCTTTTATCTTGGGCTTAGGGTGTAATGTACCAGGTGCATTAGCTACGCGAATCTTAGAGGAAAAGCGGGAGAAATTTATCGCCGCTACCTTAATGGCGATTGCTATTCCTTGTATGGCGCAAATTGCGATGATTGTAGGGTTGGTAGGGCAACGAGGAGGTAAATACGTAGCGATTGTATTCTTTACTCTTTTTGTGCTTCTGGTCATCAAAGGTTTAATATTAAATAGGGTCTTAAAAGGCGCAAGCCCGGAGATATTAGTTGAGATTCCTCCTTATAGAGTGCCACAGGCTCTCGCTGTAATTAAGAAACTTTGGATGCGTTTGTTTAGTTTTTTAAGTGAAGCACTGCCTTTGGTGCTTTTAGGCGTACTTTTTGTGAGTATACTTTATACGCTAAAGATTATAGATTTCTTGGCTTATCTCTTTACTCCGGTTTTAACCGGCCTATGGGGACTTCCCAAAGAAGCTATTTCTGCTTTAATGGTTGGTTTTTTAAGAAAAGATGTTGCTGTGGGTATGCTTGGGCCGCTTAATCTATCTACCAAGCAATTAGTAGTTGGCTCAACAATATTAGCGGTTTATTTTCCCTGTATTGCTACTTATATAGTTTTAATCAGAGAGTTGGGGATAAAAGATACACTTAAAAGCACATCTATTATGATTGTGGTTGCTTTAATGGTCGGAACATTGCTTAATTTGATTCTTTAATAATAATTTCTACAGATAGGGGCACCTTTGGAGTAATCTAGGGTGCCCCTATTTGTTTATAAGTCAGACACTTACTATTTTTCTGATTTCTTTTATCTATAATCTGTGGTATAGTAGGTAGGGGTAGTAGGTAGGGACGCTCCTAAAGGGGACAGGCTAAGGCGCAGCAATTATTGATAAATTAAAAGGTTGTAACTAGTATTTTGTTAAAGGGTGTCCCTTTTGGGAACGTCCCCGCAATGAGCGACAAAGATGAAAATTCTTAAAATTTTACTCGTTTCTTTTGTGAGCCTGATTCTGGTGTTAGTTTTAGCGGCTGTTATTTTTGTGAAGACATTTGACGTTAACCGCTTTAAGCCGCAGATTAAAAGCCTTGCAAGCAGTGCGTTGAAACGTCGGGTAGATTTTGCAAGAGCCAACCTTGGTATTTCCTTACGTCAGGGTATTAGCCTGAAAATCACAAACCTTGTTATCGGTGAAAATCCTGCGTTCCAGAAAGGCGACTTTCTCACGGTCAAAGACATTTCTTTGGGCGTAGACCTGCTGGGATACATTTTACGGAAGAAAATCGGTATCTCCAGCATCCTGATTGATTCTCCCCGGGTTACGATAATCCGTCAAAAAGACGGTAGTCTTAATGTTGCGAGTCTGGGAAAAGCGGCTGAGGAAGAGAAAGATAGCCAAAAGAGCGGGCAAGTTCTAGCGCCTTTAGCTTTACCCGCGATTTTTATTTCTTCTTTAAAGGGCGGCAACGGCTCAATGACGTTTATAGACCATTCTTTCGAGCCGGCTTTGACGCTTGAAATCTCTGATTTGAATTTTTCGGTGAGTAAAATTTCTTTGAGCGAACCTTTTCCTTTTATTGTCGAGGCAGCGGTTTTGAGTGCTAAAAAGAATATCCGGTTAGAGGGAAAAGCGCAGATAGACCTTAAAACAACGGAAGTAACCATATTTGAGCTTAGAGGCGCGACTGAGCTTTCCGAGATGCTCCTGGAAAAAATCCCTGTTGCTTTTCCGATGACAAAAGGAGCTGTTTTACCGGCGAGCCTTAAAGGTAAAGTGGAGGTGGTACTAAAGAGGATGACTCTCGGGCCAAAAGGGCTTACGGCTTTGACAGCAGATGGCTCATTGACGAACGGCGAATTGCAATTCAAAGAGATAGCTTCGCCTATCAAAGACATAGGGATGAATGCCAAAATCAGGGAAGATAAAATTATTCTGGAGGAAATATCCGCTGCCATTGGCGCAGGCAGGATAAATGGCTCGGGTCTAATTGAGGATTATTTAGCCAGGCAGGATTTCAGCATGAGCGCTGATATTGAAAATCTAAAAATAGAGGAACTCATCGCCCAGGATAAATCACCGGTGAAAGCTGAAGGTGTCGCCTCGGGCAAGATAAGATTTAAAGGACAGGGATTTAGCCCGCAAGCTTTAACATCTGCCTTGTCGGGCGGGGCAGATATAACCGTCAGGAAAGCAAAGCTCAAAAATATAAACGTTCTGCGCACGGTTCTGGATAAGATTTCAGTCATTCCCGGACTGGCGCAAAAAATTGAAGCCAATTTGTCCGAACGTTTTAAACAAAAGCTGACCCAGAAGGATACGCTTTTATCGGATATAAAATTGCCGATTACGCTTGAAAACGGCCGCCTTGTTGTCAAGGATACGCTTTTGGGTGCCGATGAATTTTTGTTTAAGGGCAGCGGGGACGCTGGTTTTGACGGCGCCTATTCACTTGAGGGTTCTTTTTTGATTCCGCAAGAACTTTCCGTTGCCATGGTTGCGCAGGTTTCCGAACTGCAGTATCTACTCAACGAGGACCGGCAAATTTTTATTCCTCTTAAAATTTCAGGCAAAGCCGGCCAACTCAAATTAAATGTGGACGCAGAATATATCGCCCAGAGGCTTTTGGTGAACCAGGCAAAGCAGCAGCTTTTCAAGGCACTTGATAAAGCGCTGGGGACAAAAGAACCGGACGCAACCAAGCAAAATGCGCTGCCAGCTGACTCGGGTAAGAAATCCACGGTAGAAGAAGCTGTGGGCAGCATTCTCGGCGACATTTTTAAGAAATAATGTTGTATTTTTCTGGTAGGTAGGGAGGGAGTAGGTAGGGAGGGACTAGGACGCTCCTAAAGGGGACAGGCTAAGGCGCAGCAATTATTGATAAATTAAAAGGTTGTAACTAGTATTTTGTTAAAGGGTGTCCCTTTTGGGAACGTCCCCGCAATCCATTGAGAGAATTATCGTTTAGAATTAATTTTTTCTGTTTGGTCTTATGCGGATCTCTTTTGATACCTCCGGCGCAGGCCCAACAGACAGAGAAGACGGAGTTAACGAATTTCTCCGGTAATGTCCAGGTCCTCCTGCAAGGCGCCGAGGACTATACGGACGCACAGGAAGGCATGGAATTAGAGTCCGGCGATAAAATCAAAACCGGAAGCAGCGGCTCTGCCGAATTATCGTTTAACCAGGATAATACTAACCTGGTCCGTTTAAGCGAAAATACCCGCGCCGAGATTTCTCTGTCCGGAGATGAAAAGCTTGAGATGACAGAAGGCGAGGTCTTTGCTTTGATTAGCTCATTGCCCGGCGGCAGTGCTTTTGAAATACGCACTCCTACCGCGGTATCGGGTGCGCGGGGAACTGATTGGGTGACCAAAGTCACAGATGAAGGCACTGATGTGGAGGCAATAGATAATGAGCCGTACGTTAGGCATTATGAAACCAGCGGCAGGTTAGCTTCCCAGCCTACCTTTATCAGGCCGGGACAAATGACCACGGTGAGGAAATTCCAGAGGCCGATGGCATTTCGCCCGATACAGGAGAGTCGCCGGCAACAATGGCAGGTACTCAGGCAGGATATCCGCAAGCGCGCCAGAGAGGCGATACAGAGACGACAGCAGCGCCGGCCGTTTAACCGCAGCGAGTTCCTGAGAAAGATTAGGGAACGAAGGAATCCTTCTTTATTCAAGCCGCTTCAGAGAGGACAAGAAGATAACCGGGATAGATTTAAAACGCTGTTCAGCCGTGAAAGAGAGAAAGTTACTTCCCCTCAGGAAGCGACAAGCGAAGAAAGAGAACGGGGAATAATAAATTTGATAAATGAGCGAATCGAACAACTTCGCTCTGCGGAAGAAAAAGCAGTAAATTTAGACAATCAGACGCAACAGCCAAAACCAGACAATCAAGGCAGAAGACTTCTTCTCAGAAATATAGATGGTTTCGGACGAAGAAGCGGTGACCGTCGTTAGCACCAATAGCTATAGAAAGGAGGCCGTATGGGGCTTGATATTAGCATTGATACAAAAGAAAATGGGGTCTATGTGGTATTTCCCAAAGGAGAAATCAATACACAGACCCATCAGATTTTAGAAGACCGGTTGAAAGACATTGTGGCTAAGGCACGGGCAATAATGTTTGAGATGGGAGGGGTTTCTTACATCAGCAGCATGGGTTTGAGCGCTATATTCAGAATAAAGTTAGCCATGGAAGAGCGCGGAGGAACGATTGCGCTGGTAAATATGCAGCCGCAGGTTCAGCTGGTTTTTGATACCATGAAGATTTTGAGTCCCCAGATGTTTGCAAGTCTCACCGAAGCGGATGACTACCTGGATAAATTTCTTAACGGAGTCCAGGATGGCACAATTAAACCGCGGGAACCGTTAGAATAACTCTTACTATGACAACCGGTTTTGAACTGAATGAAAAATTACCTACCGATTTGAAGAAAGTTACCCCTTTTGTTGAACAGGTTTTCCGCAAGATTTTAACTCTGACCAGAACAAAAGAAGAAATTTTCAAAATTAAACTTGCTTTGGAAGAAGCGTTGACCAACGCCATGAGACACGGTAATGCGCTTAATCCGGACCGTCATGTCAAGGTGCAGATTAAGGCAGACCGCAAACAGATTATTCTGGATGTGCATGACGAAGGAAAAGGGTTTGACTTTCAAAGTCTTCCTGATCCGACCGAAAGAGATAACGCCGCAAAACCTTCAGGCCGCGGTGTTTTTTTGATGCGCAGCATTATGGATACAGTTGAGTTTTATGACAACGGAAGCGGTGTGAAAATGATAAAAAAATTCTCTTAAAAAATATGAAACGCCTGGTTTCTTATCTTTTACCCGGTCTTTGCGTTTTTTTGATAGGATTATTAATCTACAGCGGTTTTTTTCAAACGCAGGAAATGTCTGCCTATGACTGGTTGATGCGCACAAGACCGGCAAAGGCCGCCAGTCCCGAAATAGTCATTATCGAGATTGCCGACGATACACTAAAAAGCTTAGGCCGCTGGCCGTTACCCCGGGAATTTCACGCTGCATTAATCCGGGTATTGACCGACAGCGGCTGCCGGATGATTATTTTTGATATCATGTTCAGCGAACCGACGATGGCTGATGATACGCTTGCCGAAGCAATACGTAAATCGGGCAGAGTTTATCTTCCCTTTGCATTTAGAATAGATAAAGAACTCAAAAGCTCCGGAGGTGTTCCGGTTTCCCGGGAAATTCTCGGTGGCGTAGCCGATACTTTAAAATCCTCGGTTAAGGCCGTCGGCCATATAAATATTTTTGTCGATAATGACGGAAAAGTCCGCAGTCTGCCGCTGTGGGTTCGCCACGGGGATAAACTGTGGCCGGCATTAGGTTTTCTGGCGGCAGCTGACTTTTTGGGATATCCCTTAGAAAAAATGAACCTGCGCCGCGGCTCGGTGTCGTTAGACAGACGTCTGACTATTCCGCTGGATTCCCAGGGGGCTTGTTGGATAAACTATTCGGGAGCGTGGACAAAAACATTTGCGCATTTTTCCTATATTGATGTTCTCAAAGCTTATGAAGCCGGCAAGAAGAATGTTCAATCATGGTTTGATTTAAGCGTATTCAAAGACAAAATCTGTTTTATCGGACTGACCGCTGCCGGCACTTCGGATTTCCGGGCTAATCCATATGACCCGGTCTATCCCATGGTCGGTACCCAGGCAAACCTCTGCGACAGCATTTTGCGTAATGACTTTATTCGGCGTCCTCAGCCATGGATAAGAACCTTAATTGACGCAGGAATCTTTCTGGCGGCTGGCTGGATTTGTCTAGTATTTTCTCCGTTACCCGCATTTTTGTCTTGCTGCGGTCTGGGGGTTATTTATACCGCTATCGTCTGGTCTCTTTTTTCCTTATGGGGTATTTTCCCGGATCTGTTTTTGCCTTTAGTAAGTATAGCCTTAGTTTACGGTGCTGTCTTATTGCGGAAATTTTTTGAGGAGGCCCAGAAAAGGCTTGTCCTGGAAAAAGAACTTGAGATAGCCGCTTCCATCCAGCGAAGTTTCCTGCCCCCTGAGCTGCGCCGGTTAGCAAACGTGGGGATTCGCACCTATCTTAAACCTGCCAAGTTTATAGGAGGGGATTTTTACGATATCATCATCCTCGACGGATCAACATTCGGTTTTTTTATCGGCGATGTGAGCGGCAAAGGAGTTTCTGCGGCATTGATTATGGCGCAGGTGATTTCTCTGCTGCGCGTTATTGCCCAGGGTAAGCGCGATCCCGCGCAGGTATTGAATCTGCTAAACAATAAGCTCCAGACCATTCTTAAAGGCCGATTTGTAACCGGCCAGTATGTGGTTGTTCACGCCCAGGAAGGTTTCTGGGAAGGTTCTTCTGCCGGACACATGCCTTTGCTTTCTTTTGATAAAAGACAGGGGACTTTGCGGGAACTTTTGTCGTCCTCCGGAGCGCCGCTGGGTTTAATCGAGAATATTTCTTATGAAACAATTAAGCGTCAATTCGTCCCCGGTGATAAGATTCTGATGTATACCGACGGATGGATAGAAAGCCGGGATTTTTCAGGTAAAGAATTCGGTATCATTCGGCTCAAAGAGGTTTTTTATAACAGCCGCGGCGAGGATCTTGATATTCTCTTGTCCCGCCTTGAATCCCGGCATAAAGAATTTGAGAGAAATGCGCCACAGCACGATGATTTGACGGCAGTGATTCTGGAATTCTTTTAATTTAAGGAGAAATAAGATGTCAATTTTGCGCACAAGAATGCTGATGATTTTTTACCGCGAGTTATCCCAGTTAGTCGGTTCAGGCGTTACGATTATTGAGGCGATGAATATTCTATCGAATCAGGCAGGTGACTTCCGGCTTAAACGTATTGCCGCGGAAATGAAAGAGTATTTATCAGGGGGAAGTTCTTTGGGCGATGCATTTGCTAAATTTCCGGATATTTTTCCCTCTTTGCATATCAATATCATCAAATACAGCGAAACTGCGGGCCGTCCTGCCCAGGGACTGGGGAGTATGGCGGATTACCTGGAAAAAGAATATGCTATGCAGCAGGGTCTTATCGCGGGTCTGGCGTATCCGGTGGTATTGCTGCACGCTGCGATTTTTTTACTGCCGATTATCAATGCCGTCTCCTGCGGTATCGGTGCGTATATTCTCGGAGTCCTTAGTATGCTTGTTCCCATATACGGGTTTGTATTTTTAATATACGCCGCAAGCCGTATGCGCAGATTTGAGCAGTTCAAAACCGCATTTGACAGTTTTGTATTAAGCATCCCGAAAATCGGCGGAATTGTCCGTCAATTCGTCCTGACACGGTTTATCCGGGCATTGCAGGTTTTAAGCGCTTCGGGCGTTTCGATTATTAGCGGCTGGAGAATGGCTGCCGAAGCTTGTGGAAACAATGTCATTAAAACTGCGTTGCTTAGGGGGTTGCCGTTTATTGAAAATGGTGAGAGTTTGAGCCGGGCTTTTATTGAGACAAGAGTATTTAGACCCGCTATGATCGGAATGATTACTGCTGCGGAAAAAAGCGGCAGCATAGTCGGAGCACTTAATTCCATAGCCGTTTTTAGTGATAAGGAAAATGAAACAGCAGTGGCGGTTCTGGTAAGAATAATACCGATTTTTGTCTATTTGGCAGTTGCCGGCTATATAGGATTTCGTATCATCTCGTTTTACGTCGGTTATTTTAACCGGATTTTCTCGTTACCGTTTTAGGGCAAAATTATTAGAAAGATATGAAACGTTTCATTATAATCTTGTCCGTCTTTTGCATCTTGCTCTTAGCCGTTTCTATTTTTATTAAGCCGGTTATTATAATCCTGACAAAAAAACAATTGAGGAATGTTTTTATTCAAAGCCGGGTTGCAGTAGGTGGATGCGTCCTCAGACCCTTACGCGGCGTTAGCCTTTTGGATATAGAGATAAAGAAACAGGGAGTTTACGATATCAAAATTAAAGAGGCAGCTGTTCGCTATAATCTCCTTAAGGCCGGCCCCTTAAAGTTATTTTTAAAAGACACCGGGATTTACCTAAACACTCCCAAGAAGGAAATCCGAGAATTTGCCGGCTCTCTTAATCTTGGCCGGGGCAGCCCCCCGATATTTGGTTCTCTAGATGTATCGAAGCTCACCCTGGATTTAAATACGCTGGACCTGACTGCCAAGGCAACTCTCTCTTTAGGGTTAAACCTCTTGACGCAAAATTTAGATTACCTGGATTTTAAAATGGATATTTTTAAAATGCCCGGTCTGCAGACGGAAAATGTTTTCT
>Ga0315268_10004621_pt1 | contig 14922 bp, 20 predicted proteins | sample C1_top_MG_FD_204535 | JGI IMG/M metagenome (GOLD analysis project Ga0315268, IMG submission 204535) | Sediment microbial communities from Yellowstone Lake, YNP, Wyoming, USA - C1_top | ecosystem: Environmental > Aquatic > Freshwater > Lake > Sediment | place: USA: Wyoming | collected 2017-08-01
AGGCGCAGGGCGACAAGCTGAATCTGTCGCTCGGCTTTTCGCACCCCGTGGTGCATGCGATGCCCAAAGGCGTCAAGTGCGAGACTCCGACCCAGACCGAGATCCTCATCAAGGGGATAGATCGGCAACAGGTCGGACAGGTGGCCGCCGAAGTTCGCGCCTATCGTTCGCCGGAGCCCTACAAGGGCAAGGGTGTGCGTTATGCGGACGAGAAGGTGGTAATCAAGGAAACCAAGAAGAAGTAAGGGCGGACGACAATCATGGACAAAAAGCTGGCGCGTTTGCGCAGAGCCCGCAGAACCCGGGCAAAGATTGCCGAACTCAAGGCGGTGCGCCTTTCCGTGCATCGCACCAACTGCCATATTTACGTGCAGATCTATTCGGGCTGCGGCACGCAGGTGCTCGCCGCAGCTTCCACGGCCGAGGCCGAGGTGCGCAGCCAGATCCCCAACGGCGGCAATGTCAAGGCCGCCGTCATCGTGGGCAAGCTGATTGCAGAGCGCGCCAAGGCAAAGGGCATCGAGACGGTAAGCTTCGATCGTTCCGGCTTTCATTACCATGGTCGGGTCAAGGCGCTGGCGGAAGCCGCGCGCGAAGGCGGACTGAAGTTCTAACGCGACAGCAGCAACTGAGCGAGGCAAATTATGGCTAAACCACAAACCAGAAAGCAGCAGCAGACAACCGAAAAGAGCGACGATGGCATGCGCGAAAAGATGGTCGCCATCAATCGTGTCACCAAGGTTGTCAAGGGTGGACGAATTCTCGGCTTTGCCGCCCTGACCGTGGTTGGCGACGGGGATGGCAGCGTCGGCATGGGCAAGGGCAAGTCGCGCGAAGTGCCGGTGGCTGTACAGAAAGCCATGGAAGAAGCACGCCGCAAATTGTCGCGCGTCAGCCTCAAGGAAGGCACCCTGCAGCACAAGATCATCGGCCATCATGGCGCCTGCCGGGTGATGATGCAACCAGCCGCGGCGGGCACCGGCATCATTGCCGGCGGTCCGATGCGCGCCGTGTTCGAAGTGGCTGGCGTTACTGACGTGGTGGCCAAGATTCTCGGCTCGACCAATCCATATAACGTTGTCCGCGCAACCATCAACGGACTTCAAGCAATGAGCACTCCTGCCGAGTTTGCCGCCAAGCGCGGCAAGAGCGTGCAGGAAATCATGGAGTAAGCGGAGTAAACGATATGGCTGACAAGAAAATCAAGGTGACGCTGTGCAAAAGCGTCATCGGCACCAAGCAGAGCCATCGCGCCACGGTGCGCGGCCTCGGTTTGCGCCGCCTCAACAGCAGCGCCCTGCTGGAAGACACTCCGGCGGTGCGCGGCATGATCAACAAGGTCGCCTATCTGGTGAAGTGCGAGGGTTAAGACGATGCGACTGAACACCATCAAACCCGGCGAGGGTTCCACTCACGCCAAGCGCCGCGTCGGACGCGGCATCGGCAGCGGCCTCGGCAAGACGGCGGGGCGCGGCCACAAAGGCCAGAAATCGCGTGCCGGTGGCTTCCACAAGGTAGGTTTCGAAGGCGGCCAGATGCCCTTGCAGCGCCGCTTGCCGAAGCGCGGCTTTGTCTCACTGACGCGAGGGCGGAATGTCGAGGTACGTCTCTCCGAACTGGATAAGCTGCCGCTCGAGGACATAGACTTGCTGGCTCTGAAGCAGGCTGGCGTAATCCCGTCCGACGCACTGTCGGCGAAAGTGATCCTTTCCGGCAAGCTGACCCGCAAAGTGGCTCTCAAAGGCGTCGGCGCCACCAAGGGCGCCAAACTCGCTATCGAAACTCTCGGCGGCAGCGTCGCAGAGGCATAAGGACGCTCCCTTGGCCAATCCAGCCGCAACCGCCGCATTCGGCAAGCCCGTCGGCAACACCGGTAAGTTCGGCGACCTCTGGCGCCGGCTGTGGTTCTTGCTGGGAGCCTTGGTCGTTTACCGCATCGGTGCGCACATTCCGGTGCCGGGCATCGATCCGGTTGCCTTGGCCCAGCTTTTCGAAGGCCAGAAAGGCGGCATTCTCGGCGTCTTCAACCTGTTCTCGGGCGGAGCTCTGTCGCGTTTCACCATATTTGCCCTGGGCATCATGCCCTACATTTCTTCCTCGATCATCATGCAGCTGGTGACCATCGCTTCGCCGCAGCTCGAGGCCCTGAAGAAGGAAGGCGAATCCGGGCGCCGCAAGATCACCCAATACACGCGTTACGGCACGGTGGGCCTGGCGCTGTTCCAGGGGATAGGCATCTCCATCGCGCTTGAGTCGCAGCCCGGACTGGTGCTCGATCCGGGCATGATGTTCCGGTTGACCGCGGTGACGACCTTGGTGACCGGCACCATGTTCCTGATGTGGCTGGGTGAGCAGATCACCGAGCGCGGTCTCGGCAATGGCATTTCCATCATTATTTTCGCCGGCATCGCGGCCGGCTTGCCTAACGCTCTGGGCGGTCTATTCTCGCTGGTCAACACGGGCAGCATGCATCCGGTTTCAGCCTTGTTCATCTTCGCCCTGGTGATCCTGGTCACCGCGCTGGTGGTGTTCGTCGAGCGCGGGCAACGCAAGATTCTGGTTAATTACGCCAAACGCCAGGTGGGCAACAAGGTGTACGGCGGGCAAAGTTCGCATCTGCCGCTCAAGCTCAACATGTCCGGGGTGATTCCGCCGATTTTTGCGTCGAGCATCATCCTGTTTCCAGCGACCGTTGCGGGCTGGTTCGGTTCCGGCCAGGGCATGAGTTGGCTCAAGGACATTGCCGCCACGCTGTCTCCCGGCCAACCGATCTATGTATTGCTGTATGCCTCGGCGATCGTCTTCTTCTGTTTTTTCTACACGGCCTTGGTGTTCAACTCCAAGGAGACGGCGGACAACCTGAAAAAAAGCGGCGCCTTCGTGCCCGGTATCCGTCCCGGCGACCAGACTGCTCGCTACATCGACAAGATACTGACGCGGTTGACGCTGTCCGGCGCCATCTATGTGACCTTGGTGTGTTTGCTGCCGGAATTCCTGATTCTGAAATGGAACGTGCCGTTTTATTTCGGCGGGACCTCGCTGCTGATTATCGTTGTCGTCACCATGGATTTCATGTCGCAGGTGCAGGCCTACATCATGTCGCACCAGTATGAAAGCCTATTGAAGAAAGCCAACTTCAAGGGCGCTGGTTTTCCGACCTCTTGAATCGGTAAAACACAGCTATGTCGAAGGAAGACATGATAGAAATGCAGGGCGAGGTGCAGGAGAACCTCCCCAACGCGACCTTCAGGGTCAAGCTCGAGAACGGCCATGTCGTGCTCGGGCACATCTCCGGCAAGATGCGCATGCACTATATCCGCATCCTGCCTGGTGACAAAGTAACGGTGCAGTTGACGCCCTACGACCTGACCAAGGGTCGCATCGTCTTCCGTGCCAAGTAAGTAGAAACTACCGCGGAGAAACACCATGAAAGTACTGGCTTCGGTCAAATGCATCTGCCGTAATTGCAAGATCATCCGCCGCAAGCGCGTCGTCCGGGTCATCTGTACCGACCCGCGCCACAAACAACGCCAGGGCTGATTTGCTTGATTTTGGCAGGTAAGTTATTTATAATATTCTGTTTCCCGTTAGTGGGATAAAAAGTTAGGGTGAGCCTATGGCCCGTATTGCAGGGGTAAACATTCCGAATCACCAGCATACCGAAATCGCGTTGACTGCGATTTTTGGAGTTGGCCGTCCGCGCGCGCAGAAAATCTGCGACGCCGCCAAAGTGGGCAGATCGACCAAGGTCAAGGATTTGACCGACAGCGAGATGGAACGTCTGCGCGAAGAAGTCGGTAAATTCACCGTCGAGGGCGATTTGCGCCGCGAGGTGACAATGAACATCAAGCGCTTGATGGATCTCGGCTGCTACCGCGGCCTGCGCCATCGCCGCGGACTGCCGGTACGCGGGCAGCGTACCCGAACCAACGCTCGCACCCGCAAGGGACCGCGCAAGGCAATCGCCGGCGCCAAGAAGTAACCAGGGAAAGAACCATGGCCAAGACCGCAACCAAAGTCCGCAAGAAAGTCAAGAAGAACGTCGCCGAGGGCATTGCCCACGTGCATGCGTCGTTCAACAACACCATCATCACCATCACCGATCGGCAGGGCAATGCGCTGTCGTGGGCAACCTCCGGCGGTGCCGGCTTCAAGGGCTCGCGCAAGAGCACGCCGTTTGCCGCGCAGGTGGCCGCCGAGGCTGCCGGCAAGGCAGCGCTGGAATGCGGTGTTAAAAACCTCGAAGTGCGCATCAAGGGCCCCGGCCCGGGGCGCGAGTCGGCGGTGCGGGCGCTCAATGCGCTTGGCATCAAGATATCCAGCATTACTGACATTACCCCTATCCCCCACAATGGATGCCGGCCGCCTAAACGCCGCCGCATCTAAGCGTTGCCGTATCCAACCGCCAATGCTATTGACTGAATTCAAGGAGTAAACCGTGGCCCGCAATCTTGATCCCAAGTGCCGCCAGTGCCGTCGTGAAGGCGAGAAGCTGTTCCTGAAGGCGGAGAAGTGCTTCACGGACAAATGCTCGGTCGAGCGCCGCGCCTATGCGCCTGGCCAGCATGGCCAGAAGTCCGGTCAGCGCCTCTCCGGTTATGGCACCCAACTGCGCGAAAAGCAGAAAGTGCGCCGGATTTATGGCATTCTCGAGCGCCAGTTCCGCAGAATCTTCGCTAACGCCGAAGGCCGCAAAGGACAAACCGGCGAGAACCTGTTGCAACTGCTCGAAGGGCGCCTCGACACCGTCGCCTACCGCATGGGCTTTGGCGGTTCGCGCGCCGAATCGCGCCAGGTGGTGCGGCACAACGGGGTGCTGGTGAATGGCCGACGCGTCAATATTCCCTCATATAACGTCCGCCCCGGCGACGTAGTTCAACTCACCGACAGCGCTCGCGGCCAGTTGCGCACCAAGGCAGCTCTGGTTGCGGCCGAATCGCGTGGCTACCCGGAGTGGCTGGAAGTCGACGCCAAGGCAGCCAAGGGGGTATTCAAAGCCTATCCGCAACGCCCGGAACTGCCGGCAACGATTAATGAAGGCCTGATCGTCGAACTTTACTCGCGCTAACCGGCGTTCTCCGGGCGGTTGAGCAGATAAGACAGCTCATACGCGCCGGGGACGCTTCCACTCAGAGGAATGCAGATGCAAAGCAGCGCACTTCTAAAACCACGTATCATCGACGTGCAAACGCTCTCTCCGGTTCATGCCCGCGTGGTCATGGAGCCTTTCGAGCGCGGCTACGGCCATACCCTGGGCAATGCCCTGCGCCGTATCCTGCTCTCCTCCATGCCCGGCTATGCTCCGACCGAAGCCTCGATCGAAGGCGTATTGCATGAGTACTCGACGCTCGACGGCGTACGTGAAGATGTCGTCGATATCCTCCTCAACGTCAAGGGCGTAGTGCTTAAGCTGCACAACCGCTCCGAGGCACTGTTGCGCCTGAGCAAAAAAGGCGAAGGCGTGGTAACGGCCGGTGATATCGAAGTCAGCCATGATGTCGAGATCATCAACCCCAACCATGTAATCGCCCATGTCGCTCCTGGCGGCAAGCTCGATATGCAAATCAAGATCGAGGCCGGCCGCGGTTACGTGCCGGCCACCCTGCGGCCCAGCGACAAGGAAACCAAGGGCATCGGTCATATCGTGCTCGACGCTTCGTTCAGCCCGGTCAGCCGTGTCAGCTACGCGGTCGAGTCGGCCCGGGTCGAGCAGCGCACCGACCTCGACAAGCTGATCATCGACATCGAGACCAACGGCTCGATCGATCCGGAAGAAGCGATTCGTTACGCGGCGCGCATTCTGATGGACCAGTTGTCGGTATTCGCCGATCTCGAAGGCACGCCGATGTCGATCGAGACGCCGAAGCAGACCGCTGTCGATCCGATCCTGCTGCGCCCGGTGGACGATCTGGAACTGACGGTGCGTTCGGCGAATTGCCTGAAGGCCGAAAACATTTATTACATAGGCGACCTGATTCAGCGCACCGAAGCGGAACTCCTCAAGACGCCGAATCTTGGACGTAAATCGCTGAATGAAATCAAGGAAGTTCTCGCCTCGCGCGGCCTGACTCTCGGCATGAAACTGGAGAGCTGGCCGCCCCTGGGCCTGGAAAAGCTGTCTTAATTCTTAACCCTCTCGATAACGATTAACCGGCCGCTTGCCCAAGGAAAACTCAGCGGCGGCCGCAAAAACGAGGTAGAACCATGCGTCACGGTAATGGCTTGCGAAAGCTTAATCGCACTTCTTCACATCGCCTGGCGATGTTGCGCAACATGACCAACTCCCTGTTGCGTCATGAAACCATCAAGACCACCTTGCCCAAGGCCAAGGAGTTGCGCCGCGTTGTCGAACCCATGATCACTCTGGGCAAGAAACCCAGCCTGGCCAACCGCCGCCTGGCATTCGACCGCCTGCGCGACCGCGAGATGGTGGTCAAGCTGTTCGACACCATCGGACCGCGCTATGCGCAGCGCAAGGGCGGTTATCTGCGTATCCTCAAGATGGGTTTCCGCATCGGCGACAATGCTCCGATGGCTTTGGTCGAACTGCTGGACCAGCCTGAGCAAAGCCAGACCGGCCCGGTTGAAGCCGAGTAACCGGACAAAACCGCAACATTAAAAAAGCCAGGAGAAATCTCCTGGCTTTTTTGTTTTCACGGCGGCCTTTAATCGCGGCGCAGCAGGGCTTGCAAGGAAACCAGCGTGAGCAGGGTGAACACCGCCAGCGACCATTCGGCAATGGATAGGCCGATGAATTTCCAGGCGGGATCCGAACACAGACCGCTCGCGTAGAACAACACAGGCGCTTTTTCGCCCGCCCAGTCAACCAAGGTTTCCCACCAGGCAACCTGGTTGCTGCACTGGGTGTCCTGGGCGAACCGCTGAATATAGGTCTGGTAGCCGGCGACGAAAACTCCGGTCGCGGCGCTGGCGGTCATCAGCAAGCCAGCAAGCCTGCGCCAGACCGGGCGATGGAACACCATCAGTCCCATGGCCGCCGACAGCGCCAGGGTCAGATACAGCATGCGTTGCAGGATACATAACGGACAGGCTGCCAAACGCAGCAACTGGGCGAGTATCACTCCGCAGACCACCATCGCCACGCCGACCAGAAGCGCGGTGAAAAATGGAAAGCGGGGAAGCCGTATCAGGCGATTAAGTGAGGACATGATGAGTGACGGGAATAATTCTGTTTCAGCAATTCAGATTGGGTTCGGGGCGGCAGCGGAATCCGGGATCGTCAATGCGTGGAATGTCGCCCTGTTGAAAGCGGTTAAGGCTAACATTGCACATGCAACATAGCCAACATTGAAGTTGGCCGTGCAGTTGATTTTACACCAAAAACAATGTGCAATTGGCATTGGATTTCAGTCGGGACACAGTCCGGAACAGGCACGTACACCGCACACCTGCTTGGACATTGGCCGGGTGAATGAGTAGAATGGGCCGTGCAAACCGCCCAGTTGCACCGCCGCCAAGCCGGGCGTCCGATCAAATAGGGATACGTTTCGGTATTTCCTATCCTGACTTAGGGGCATGGGGGATGTTTCCCCTTACTTTGTATTTAACCAGAAAAGGAGTGCGTCATGAAACGTTTTGCCTCTATTGCCCTTGCGTCGCTGCTGTCGATTGCGCTGATCGCCCCGGCTGCTGCGCAGGAACTCACCGGCACGCTGAAGAAAGTCAAGGAAACGGGAAGCTTCACCATCGGCTACCGCGAGTCGTCGATTCCATTCTCCTATCTCGACGACAAGCAGCAGCCGATAGGCTATGCCATGGACCTGTGCATGCGGGTCGTCGACGCGGTCAAGGCCGATCTGAAAATGCCCGGCCTCAAGGTGAACCTGCAGCCGGTCACTTCGAGCAACCGCATCCCGCTGCTGCAAAACGGCACCATAGACATGGAATGCGGCTCGACCACCAACTCGGTGCAGCGGCAGCAACAAGTGGCTTTCGGTCCCACCTATTTCGTCATCAACGTGACGGCGGCGGTGAAGAAGAATTCGGGCATCGGCAGCCTCGCCCAGCTCAACGGCAAGACCATATCCACCACCTCGGGCACGACCTCGGTGCCGCTGATCAAGTCCTATGAAAAGACCAAGGACATCACGGTGAAGGAAATCTACGGCAAGGACCACGCCGAATCCTTCCTGCTGCTCGCAGACGACCGTGCCTCGGCGTTCATCATGGACGACATCCTGCTCGCCGGCCAGATTGCCAATGCCAAGGAACCGGGAGCCTACAAGATCCTGCCCGAGTCGTTGCGCCAGGAGCCCTACAGCATGATGCTGCGCAAGGACGACACGCAATTCAAAGCGCTCGTCGACAAGACCATAGGCGCGGTGATGAAATCGGGCGAGATCGACAAGATCTACGCCAAGTGGTTCACCAGCGCCATCCCGCCCAAGGGGATCAACATGAATTTCCCGATGACGCCCCCGATTCGCGAAGCGTTCAAGAACCCGAACGACAAGGGCGTGCAGTAGCCCGAAGGCGTAGCAAGCAAAGCCGGATGGCGCCGACAGCCCATCCGGCTTTTTTAATGCAACCGGAGCGACGTCGAGGATGAACTTCGCAATTTTTCTTGAGCAGATACCGGACGAAGGGATAGCCTGGTGGCAGAATCTGGCTTCCGGTCTGGGCTGGACCTTGGGTACGGCTTTCTTCGCCTGGGTCCTCGCCTTCACCCTGGGCTCGATCATCGGCGTGGTGCGCACCACCGACCGCCGTTGGCTGGTGCGCATCGGCAACGCCTATGTCGAGTTGTTCCGCAATATTCCGCTGATCGTGCAGTTTTTCGTCTGGTATTTCGTGGTGCCGAACGCGATCCCGGCGGTAAAAGCCTGGGTCGTATCGGCAGACCCGACCGACTTTCAATTCCTCACCGCCATCGTCTGCCTCGGCCTGTTCACCTCCGCCCGTATCGCCGAGCAGGTACGCTCGGGCATTCAGTCGCTACCCCAGGGCCAGCGCAATGCCGGCTACGCCATCGGCCTGACCCAGGCGCAGACCTATCGCTATGTGCTGCTGCCGATGGCCTACCGCATCATCATTCCGCCGCTCACTTCCGAGGTGATGAACCTGATCAAGAATACCGCGGTGGCCTATTCGATCGGCCTGGTCGAGTTGTTCTTCCGCACACGCGAAATGGCCGAGACGACGTTCCGCTATTTCGAGGTGTTCGCCGCGGCCACGCTGATCTACATGGTGATCGCATTTTCAGCCAACCGGGTGATGGCTTTCATCGAGCGGCGCGTGGCGGTGCCGGGCTATATCAGCGGGGGCAAATGATGGGCGATCTCGACTTCGCCGTCATCGGCCACGCCCTGCCCTATCTGATGCAGGGGCTGCAATACACCATACAGCTGACGCTGGTCGCAGCGCTCGGGGGCACTGTCTTCGGCACGCTGCTGGCGATGGCGCGGCTGTCGTCGTTCAAGCCGCTGGCGCTCTTCGCAGCCGCCTACGTCAACCTGATGCGCTCGCTGCCGCTGCTGTTGGTCATCTTCTGGTTCTACTTCCTGGTGCCGGTGCTGGCGCAAAAGCTGATGGGCTGGGAGCGGCCGCCGCAGATCGGCCCCGAGCGCTCCGCCTACATCACCTTCATCATGTTCGAGGCGGCGTATTTCTGCGAGATCATGCGCGCCGGCATCCAGAGCATTGCGCGCGGACAGGTTGGCGCGGCGTACGCAGTGGGCCTCACCTACTGGCAGGCAATGAAGCTGGTCATCCTGCCCCAAGCGTTCCGCAACATGCTGCCGGTGCTGCTGACCCAGTCCATCATCCTGTTCCAGGACGTGTCGCTGGTATCCTTGCTCAACGTGACCGATTTCGTCGGCGCGGCGGTCAAGATCGCGCAGCGCGACAGCCGCATCGTCGAGATGTACCTGTTCGTCGCCATCGTATATTTCATTTTGTGCTACACGCTGTCGTTCATGGTAAAGCGCCTGCAGCATAAAATCGCCATCGTACGCTGAGCGCGCACCTGGCCAAACCGAGGAAATCCGAAGATGATCGAGATCAAAGACGTGAGCAAGTGGTATGGTAGTTTCCAGGTGCTCAGTCAATGCTCCACCCACGTCAGGAAAGGCGAAGTGGTGGTGGTGTGCGGCCCGTCCGGATCGGGCAAGTCGACGCTGATCAAGACCGTCAACGCGCTTGAGCCGTTCCAGCAAGGCGGGATCACCGTCGACGGTATCTCCGTCGGCGACGCCAAGACCAACCTGCCCAAACTGCGCGCGAGAATCGGCATGGTGTTTCAGAATTTCGAACTGTTCCCGCACATGAAAATCACCGAAAACCTGACTCTCGGCCAGATCAAGGTCCTCGGCCGCGGCCCGGACGAAGCCAGGGAGAGAGGGCTGAAAATGCTCGACCGTGTCGGCCTGCTGTCGCAAAAAGACAAATTCCCGGGTCAGCTTTCCGGCGGTCAGCAGCAGCGCGTCGCCATCGCGCGCGCGCTTTCCATGGACCCGATCGCCATGCTGTTCGACGAGCCGACCTCGGCGCTGGACCCGGAGATGATCAACGAGGTGCTGGACGTGATGGTGGAACTCGCGCGGGAAGGCATGACCATGATGTGCGTGACCCACGAAATGGGCTTCGCGCGCAAGGTGGCGCACCGCGTCATCTTCATGGATGAAGGCAGGATCGTCGAAGACTGCGCCAAGGAAGAGTTTTTCGGCAATCCCGAGGCGCGCTCCGAGCGCGCCAGGAGTTTCCTCTCCAAGATCCTCTCGCATTGAGCCTGGACCGGGCGGGACCAGTCTGCCGCTAGGCGACGGCCTCCTCGGACATTGCGACTTCCTCCTCCTGCTGCTGCAAGGCCCACATCTGCGCATAGGCGCCGTTTTTCTCCAGCAGGCTGCGATGCCGGCCGCGTTCGACGATGCGGCCCTGGTCGAGCACCAGGATCTCGTCGGCATTCATCACCGTCGACAGGCGGTGGGCGATCACCAGCGTGGTGCGCCCGATGGCGGCCTGTTCCAGCTGGGCCTGGATGGCCTGCTCGGTCTTCGAGTCGAGCGCGGAAGTGGCTTCGTCGAAAATCATGATCGGCGGGTTCTTGAGCAGCGCCCGGGCGATGGCGACACGCTGCTTTTCTCCGCCGGAGAGCTTCAGGCCGCGTTCGCCCACTCTGGTCTGGTAGCCGTCCGGCAGGCGGACGATGAACTCGTGCAACTGGGCGGCGCGCGCCGCCGCGACCACCTCGGTCTCGGACGCCCCGGGCCGGCCATACTGGATGTTGTAATGGATGGTGTCGTTGAACAGCACCGTATCCTGCGGCACGATGCCGATGGCCGCGCGCAACGAACCCTGAGCAAGGCGGCGGATGTCGTTGCCATTGATGCGGATGCCGCCTTGCGGCTCCGGCGTGTCCACGTCGTAGAAGCGATACAGCAAACGTGCCAGCGTGCTCTTGCCCGAGCCGCTGTGGCCGACCACTGCCACCGTCTTGCCGGCCGGGATGGTGAAATCGACGTCGAACAGGATTTGTCGCTTGGTCTCGTAGCCAAAACTGACCCGCGCAAAGACTATCGTGCAGGGTCCGGACGACAATAGCCGTGCGTCCGGCGCATCCCGCACCTCGCGGTGCTGGTGCATCAGGGTGAACATGCGCTCGATGTCGGTGAGCGACTGGCGGATCTCGCGGTAGAGCACGCCGAGGAAGTTGAGCGGAATGTAGAGCTGGATCAGGAAGGCATTCACCAGCACGATATCGCCCACCGTCATGCTGCCGGCCGCCACGCCGGCGGTGGCGCGCCACATCATCAGCGCCACGCCGATGGAAATCACCAGCGCCTGGCCAAGGTTGAGGAAGGACAGCGACATCTGGCTCTTCACCTGCGCCGCTTCCCATTTCGCCATCTGCGTATCGTAGCGGCGCGCCTCGTAGGCCTCGTTGTTGAAATACTTGACTGTCTCGTAGTTGAGCAGGCTGTCGATGGCGCGCGAATTGGCGGCCGAGTCGAGTTCGTTGGCCTCGCGCCGCAGATGGGTGCGCCAGTTGGTGATGGTGATGGTGAGGACGATATAGACGATCAGCGTGGCGACGGTGATCAGGGCGAAGCTGATTTCGTATTTGACCAGCAGGATGCCCAGCACCAGAGAGATTTCCACCAGCGTCGGCAGGATCGAATACAGCGTATAGCTGATCAGCGAACCGATGGCGCGCGTGCCGCGCTCGATGTCGCGCGTCAGGCCGCCGGTCTGCCGTTCCAGGTGGAAGCGCAGCGAAAGCGCATGGAGGTGCTCGAACACCTGCAGGGAGATGGTCCGCACCGCGCGTTGCGTGACGCGGGCGAAAATCAGCTCGCGCAGTTCCGTAAACAGCGAAGTCGAAAAGCGCAGCATGCCGTAGGCCGCCACCAGTCCCAGCGGCACCAGCAGCAGCGCCTTGTCGGCAGGCACGCCGAGGGTATCGATGATGTTCTTGAAAATCAGCGGCACCGCGACGTTGGCCAGCTTGGCGCAGATCAAGCAGACCAGCGCGAAGGCGACGCGGCCCTTCCACGCCAGCAGATAGGGCAGCAGCGACTTGATGGTTTGCCAGGCTTTGGGCTCGGCGAGGAGCGGCCCAGGCAGGGCCGATGATGAGTTGCGACGCATGCGGCAATTCTAACAGGGGCGCCGGGGATTTATCCCGCTAGCGAAGGGATGGGGAAATTCATGCGCCTTCCGCACGGCGAAAATTATCATGGATGCCCCGGCAGCTTACCGGATCATTCAGGTCGGGTAGAATTGCGTGTCTTTCATCGATGGATGAGCCATACCGGAAAGGTTGCCATGACGCCATCAACTTCATCATCACTCCCACGGCGTTTGTTGATCGCATTTGTCATTGTTCTGCTGCTGGTCGCCGGCTGGTGGTGGACCTCCAAGCCGAAGCCGATTCCGGTCGTCTTCAAGGAAGTGGATCGAGGCAAGGTCGAATCCACCATCGCCAATACCCGCGCCGGGACGGTCGAAGCCTGCCAGCGCAGCAAGCTGTCCACGATACTCGGCGGCCGCATCGAAGTGCTGGCGGTCAAGGAAGGCGACGCGGTGAAGAAGGGCCAGCTCCTGATGAAGCTGTGGAACGACGACCAGCAGGCGCAAACCACGCTGGCGCTGTCCCAGGTGGACTCGGCCGGGAAGCATGTCGCCGAGGCCTGCGCGCTGGCCGCCAATGCCGAGAGCGAGGCCAGGCGCCAGACCGAACTGCGCGCCCAAGGCTTCGTTTCCAGTTCGAAGGAGGAGGCGGCGCGCGCCGACGCCCAAGCCAGGCGCGCCGGTTGCGATGCGGCCAAGGCCGATGTAAGACAGGCCGAAACGCGCGTCAAGGCGACCCGCGTCGAGCAGGGACGCACGGTGCTGTACGCGCCCTTCGACGGCACCGTCGCCAAGATCGTCGGCGAGGTCGGCGAATTCTCGACGCCCTCCCCCCCCGGCGTGCCGACCCCGCCGGCCATCGACCTGATCGACGAAACCTGTCTCTACATCAACGCGCCGATGGACGAAGTGGACGCGCCCAAAATCCGGGTCGGCCAGCCGGTGCGCATCAGCCTCGACGCACTGCCGAAGCAGTCCTTCTCCGGCCGCGTCAGGCGCATCGCGCCTTACGTTTCGGCGGTCGAAAAGCAGGCGCGCACGGTGGATGTCGAAGCCGTTTTCGATCATCCCGAGGCGGCCGGCAAACTGCTGGTCGGTTACAGCGCCGATGTCGAAGTGATACTCACGGTGCGCGACAACGTGGTGCGCGTTCCAACTTCCGCCCTGCTCGAAGGCGGCAGGGTTCTGGTGCCGCTTGCCGACGGCACGCTGGAAGAGCGCCGGATCAAGACCGGGCTGGCCAACTGGGAATACACCGAGGTACTCGAAGGACTGAACGCCGGCGAGCGCGTCGTCACCTCGCTGGAACGCGAGGGGGTGAAGGCCGGCGTCCATGTCGTGGCGGACGAGAAAGCCGCCGCCACGGCCAAGTGACCCGTAGCGCTCCTGTGATCGTCCGATGACTCCCGTGAGTCCTGTGAATCCTGTGACTACGGCCCAGATCGAGCTTGCCGGCATCGAGCGGGTGTTCCAGCTCGGCGACAGCGAGGTGCATGCCTTGCGCCACCTCGACGTGGCCATCGCCGCCGGCGAATATGTGGCGGTGATGGGTCCTTCCGGTTCCGGCAAATCGACCCTGCTCAATCTGCTCGGCCTGCTCGACCGCCCCAATGCGGGTGTCTACCGGCTCGAAGGCCGCGACGTGACGACGCTCTCGGCGGAGGAGCAGGCGCGGGTGCGCAGCGAGCGCATCGGCTTCGTCTTCCAGAGTTTCCATCTGGTGCCGCGCCTGACGGCGGCCGAAAACATCGCCCTGCCGATGACCCTGGCCGGCATCGCGCCAAGGGAGCGCACCGATCGGGTGGCCCAGGCGCTCAAGGACTACGGCCTGGAAGACCGCGCCCACCACCGTCCCGACCAGCTCTCCGGCGGACAGCGCCAGCGCGTCGCCATCGCCCGCGCCACGGCCATGCAACCGGCGGTGATATTGGCGGACGAGCCGACCGGCAATCTTGACCGCGCCACCGGCGAGGAAGTGATGCGTTTGCTCGAGGAACTTAACCAGCGTGGCGTGACCCTGATCGTCGTCACCCACGACCCCTACCTCGGCGGCCGTGCCCACCGTCAGTTGCTGATGGAAGACGGCCGGATGGCTAAGGACACGGGATCGCCCAAGGGGTAGAATGACAAAGGATTAGTTCTTTCCGAACACGATGAACAAAAACGAAGCCTTCTCCCGTGTCGTCATCGACAGCCTCCTTGCGGATCAAGGCTGGAACACCACCGACTCCAACGCAGTACGCTACGAAGTAGTGCTGGGCGACGGTACTCGCGCAGATTATGTACTCTGCGATAGACATGGGCACAGCCTCGCAGTCATCGAGGCCAAAC
>Ga0315268_10004623_pt1 | contig 14921 bp, 15 predicted proteins | sample C1_top_MG_FD_204535 | JGI IMG/M metagenome (GOLD analysis project Ga0315268, IMG submission 204535) | Sediment microbial communities from Yellowstone Lake, YNP, Wyoming, USA - C1_top | ecosystem: Environmental > Aquatic > Freshwater > Lake > Sediment | place: USA: Wyoming | collected 2017-08-01
TGGCGAAGCAACGGGCGTGGGATTTCAGATCGTTGATGATCTACTGAACGTCACGGGCGATGTTCGCAAGTATGGGAAAGAGATCGGCGGCGACATCAGAGAAGGTAAGCGGACCATCATGGCGGCGCACCTTGTCAAATCCGCCTCGATAGAGGACAGAGAACGGTTCATGAGAATGCTCGGAAAGTCCACGATCTCGCAAGAAGAGATCGGTGAAGCAATTGACCTCTACGGGAAGTACGGGTGTCTGGACCAGGCGAGGCGCCTAGCAGACAGACACATCGAAAGCGGACTGAGCGCGCTTAGGAAACTCCCGAAATCCAACGCGAGAGATACGATCGAAGGGCTCGCCCGATTCATGGTTCGAAGAGAGGCATAGAAATCCAAGTTGGTGAAAGGAACGAGGGCGAGCGTATCCAGTCCACAGCTTGGGCGCTCGCTTGTTCTCATGCTTAACCCCTTCTGGAGAGCTTTCGCGCAGTACTTGGCATATCAATGCGGGGAATGCGGGCAACAACGACTACTGTCAGTTTTGACGCATGCTCAGGCAACGGACGCGCCGTGTGCCGACATTGTTCTCCGGCGGTCAAGGCGGTGTCTCCGTTGGTTCCTGTCCTGTTCTCTCGGATCGGCCTCAGCGAAAGCACGACGAGGAGTCTGTTGGGCGATCAGCTCGTTCGCCGGTGCATGCTAAGCGTGGTAGAGGGAATCGCCCATTTCGGAATAAGGTATCCACAACCGGCCGGTGCCCCGGTGACCGTTGTGTGGAACTACACCAACAAGTGCAATCTCAACTGCTTGCACTGCCATCAGGACTCCTCACCTGGATGCTCTGACCCGGAGTTGACGACTTCTCAGGCGCTGAGAGTGATCGACAACATGGCACGTGCAGGTGTTGCCATATTGACCTTCTCAGGTGGCGAACCTCTGCTGCGCCCCGATCTCTACGAGGCAATTGGTAGAGCGGACAACCATGGAATGCTTTGCACTATTGCATCAAATGGAACCCTCATGACCCCAAAGGTTGCAGAGAAGCTCTCAAGTGCTGGCATCAGACGGGTGGAAATAGGCCTCGACGGTGCAACAGCAGAAACCCACGACTTCCTGAGAAACAGACCAGGAAGTTACGCAGCGACTGTGAACAGAAGAAGTAGTTGTGCTGAAGTCGGCTTCGACGAACTGGCAGTCACGATGACACAGCATTCCAAGAACATCAATGAACTAGTGGCTACTATGGAATTGGCCGAGAAGCTGGGTGCAACAAGATTCTATCTGAATCGTCTGATCCCGGCTGGTCGTGGAGTGGAAGCATCGTACTTCGATGTCACGCCTTCTGAAAGAATCAGGTCACTCGAGACGTTGTACAGCAAACTCCACAACAGCATATCTGACGGAGTGGGTATGCAGTGTTATGCTCGCGGGATGACCTACTACGCCCGCGTAGGTTATGAACGCTCAAATGGCAAAGTCTTCACCGTGAGTGAAGCCCTTTCGGGATACGAAAAAATGTTCGAGCAGAAATTTGGATCAGAAATCTCGACCATCGTGAGGAAGATGGCAAATGGGTTCGGAGGGTGTTCAGCAGGGTTGACCTACGCAGGGCTCACTGCCTCCGGAGATCTTCTCCCATGTGTTCCTGCTCCGATAAGACTGGGCAATCTCCTCGAACAAGACCTCAAAGGAATCTGGGTTCACAATCAGCTGTTGAACCACATCAGAAACCGAAAAGCGCTGACAGGTTCATGCAGCGCGTGCGAGTTCAGGTATCTCTGTGGGGGTTGTAGGTTCACAGCATACGTTTCGCAAGGTGACTGGCTAGGATCGGATACTTCTTGTCCGTTGGGGCCAAAGCTCTAGAGACCGTAACGGAGTTGTGTACAAGGGTGTGGCGTGAGATTCGATGAAACGGTTGACTTTGGTCGATCAGAAGGTTCTACGGTACTCGCTGGGACCTTTCTATGAACCTGCGCTCCGAATAAGATCAGGAGAGACTATACTTGTAGAGACTGAGGATGCGTTTTCTGGACAAGTCAGGAGTCCGCAGGATAGGCGTGACACAAAGGCCATGCCTTTCTCAAACCCCGTGGTCGGACCGATCTATGTCGAAGGCGCCGAGAAGGGAGACACCCTCGCTATCATGATCAGGGATATCCGCCCGAGAATCGGTCAGGGCGCAACAAGGATACCATCTTGGTGGTGGTATCTATGCGACCAGGCAAAGTATGCTTACCAGGATTTCCTTGGAACAAATCTCCCGCACGGCACACGCATTTGCCCGATACGTGACGGCAGAGTGATCTTTGATGACAAGCACACGCTCCCGTATGTCCCGATGATCGGCACAATCGGGACTGCTCCGGAGATCGAATCGATCTCAAGTGAGAAACCCGGTCCCCATGGAGGAAACATGGACGTGCCTGATGTTGGGTGTGGAAACACGCTCTACCTGCCGGTCAACGTGGGCGGCGCGTACCTTTACCTCGGCGACGCTCACGCGACTCAAGGCGACGCTGAACTATGTGGAACCGCAATAGAGATGCCTGCTGAGATTGAGGCAACTGTCGAGGTCATCAAGAGCAAACAGATAGGTTGGCCTCGAGTCGAGTCAGGAGAGTTCATTGCCACTATCGCATGCTCTGGCACTGGCATGCCCCTGGATGAAACTGTGAGAATTGCTTTTGTGGAGTTGATACGGTGGCTTGAGAACGACTACGGCTATGACCGGTGGAACGCCTACCAGCTATGCACCCAGATCGCAAAGGCTAGCCTTGGGAACACTTGGACGATTATCGCGAAATTCCCGAAAAAGTACCTCTAGATTCCTAGGTCGCGGATCTTGTGTGTGACCAGCTCGAGGATTTCTTGGCTCACTTTCATGAATGATTGAGACGAATCGACGAGCTTGAGTTCTCCCGCTTCAACCAATCTCAAGTACTCGTCTCTGACGCGTCGCTGAAGTTCCAGTCTCTCTAGGACGCTCTTCTTTCTCTTTATCCTGCTCATACCAATCTCAGCAGGGACATCCAGGTACAGCGCTAGGTCCGGTTTCGCCGCAAACCGGTTGATCTCACGAAGCCAGTGCGAGTCCAGACCCTGTGCCCCCTGGTAGGCGAAGGACGCGTACATGTAGCGGTCACACACCACAATCTTTCCTTCACCTAGGGCAGGGAGTATTTCGGACTCGAGGTGGAGGAATCGGTCAGCGGCGAATAGGAGAGCCTCGACCTCCGGCGAAGTCTTCTTCCCGTGGAGTATCCTTCGCCGAATCAGTCTACCGGGAATGCTTTTGCTAGGCTCGGCTGTCGAGTAGACCTCGTACCTTTTGTGACTGAGCGCGGAACACAGTGATCTTGCCTGAGTTGTCTTTCCTGAGCCATCGCAGCCTTCGAGAACAACGAAAGCCCCCTTGAGTGGTCTATTCACTACCTCTCGCTCCCGCCGCTTTCAGGTCTCCGCCGACGCCGAGTAGAAAATGGTGTCGGTTGGGCGTCGACACTGTCACGTTTGTATGTGGTGGCTTCCGACCTTTTAAGCGCAAGCCTCACAGTGAATGGCAGATGTATTCTGTGAGACGGAGAGTCCTTGAGCGGCAAGAGTTTCTGGGGCTTCATCAAAGATCCGATTTACGGCTACATTAGGCTCACAGAAACCGAGAAGAGAATAATCGACACAGCTCCTGTTCAGCGGCTGAGAAGGATCAGGCAGCTTTCCGGAGCTGAATACGTGTATCCTGCTGCCACCCACACTCGCTTTGAGCACGTGCTTGGAACGATGTACCTAGCTGGAGTCGTTGCTGAGAATCTCCCTGTTTCACTCGGTGAAGACGACAAGAGGGCGGTGAAGGTTGCTGCGCTGCTGCATGATGTTGGCCACGCGCCGTTCTCACATCTATTCGAACCGATTCTACAGAAGTACGTTGGCAAGACGCATGAAGACATGTCCACGAGCATAATCCTTGACTCAGAACTCTCCGGCGTGCTGAAGCAGGAAGGGCTGGATCCGAACTTCATCAGCAAACTGTGTGTCGGCAAACGCAATGATTCCAAGCGCGCCTATCTTGATCAGATCATTCGGAGCTCCGTGGATGTCGATAAGATGGACTTTGTGCTCCGAGACTCGTACCACACTGGAGCCGGATACGGCGGCGTTGACATTTTCCGTCTGATCTACACAATGGATGTTCTCAACGGTAATTTGGCAGTGGACGTGACCGCGCTCTCCACGCTTGAGAGCTTCATACTGGCGAGGCTGGAATCTTTCAGGACGATCTATTTCCATAAGACTTCACGCGGAGCCCAGATAATGCTCCTGAAGGCTCTGGAGTACGCGAAGGACGACTTGTGCATCACCAAGCTCGGCTCCGTTGACGAGTATCTTGCACTCGATGACGAAGCCGTATGGGCCATACTGCGGGGGAATGCCAGGTCCAGAGGGATCATTGAGGACCTCAACCGTCGGAAGCTGATCAAATGCGCATACGAGAAGACTTTCTTCGTCAAAGACGAGTTTCTCTCAAGCCTCTTCACGAAGGACACGGTTCGAGTCAGGATGGAAGAGGAGATCGCGCACAAGGCGAAAGTTGCTGTTGAAGATGTCAATATAGATCTGCCATCTCTTCCATCGGTACCATACCACTCGGCAGCAGAACTGGAACCTATGGGCATCCCCATCTTCTATCGAGGACCGAACGGCGAAAAACTGCCGCAGAAGATCTCAGAAGTCTCTAAGATCGTCGACGTGCTGATGGCCTACATGAACATCATTCGAGTCTATACGGTAGAACAGAACAGGGATCAGGTTCAGAGAGCTGCGGCAAGCGTGCTCGGAGAATCGGCGTTGTCGAGTCTCGTCTCATACTAGCCTGTCGGGGGAGATAGCTTCAGATCGTCCAGTAATTTCGCGTAGATTCTGAGCGCTTCAGGCTCCTCGATTGACGTGTTCACTGAGACGAGCGCAAGCTTCCCGAAGAAACCAGCTGCCCTTTCAGCGAGTGCCCTGCTGACCATTAGGTACTTCCCGCCCAAGAGGACTGATGACCGCCCCGCTTTCTCCTCTAGGATCCCTGGCAGAGCCAAGGCCACCGTCCCAAGCTTGGCATTTCCCTCGTAGAAGAGAAGGAGAATGGCGTTCTCGAGCTTGACTAGGCTGGCATGAAAGGTGATGCCATTGCGTTCAAATTGTGAATCCAGAGATTCCAATGCGGGCATGACTCGTGCCGCCTTCACAATCCAGAACAGAAAGCTCAGATTTCAATATGTGCATCGACTAGTACATAGTTGAGAGGCAAGGGTTCCGGAGGATCGCGACGATGCGGATCGCCGTAATCTCAGACATCCACTCGAACTACGACGCCCTGCAAGCGGTCCTGTCAGCAGTGCGCGAGTATGACGCCCTAGTGTGTCTCGGAGATCTTGTCGGATACGGCGCGCAGCCGAATGAAGTGGTGTCCGAGATCAGATCGCTGAGGCCGAAAGCCATCGTGATGGGGAACCACGATTTCGCAGTTTCGACTGGTGACACAACTGGGTTTGTGCAATATGCCGCACAAGCCGTGGAGTGGACTCGTACAAAGATATCGACTGAGAATCTAAGATATGTCGGGAGCCTACGAGCAAAGACAACTCTCACTGTTGAGGGCGTCAAGATCGCCTTGGCACACGGAAGTCCAAGAGACCCTCTGAACGAATACATCTACCCAGATACTGCAGAGTTCATTCTCAGGAGCCTAGTTCAGGACTCCGGAGGGAGCGTGCTCCTGCTCGGACACACACATGTCCCCTTTGTTCGAAAGTTTGATTCAATGTTGCTTGGAAATCCCGGCGGTGTCGGTCAACCTAGAGATGGTGATGCTCGGGCAAGCTATGCAATCCTCGACCCATCCGCAGGACCTGAATTTCAGATACACAGAGTTGCGTACGATGTCGATGCGGCCGCCAGCAAGATAGTCACCGCGGGGCTTCCGAGACTACTGGCTGATCGACTGAATGCGGGAGCCTGAGCGTGCTGTCCGCCTGCTGACAAGGTAGTCTCTCTCAGAAGGGCGCTTGTTTGATACGAGCAGATCTTTACTATGAGAATGCAATCGGCTGCAGGAGTGTCGCGATTACCATGCCCAGCCCTGCCCCAGTGGGAATCGCGAAGTTGTCGTCAAGGATTCCGAGAAGCTCGAGTAACATGCCACAAGCCGAACCTGCCAGCGCAAGAGGAAGAGGCACCCAAACAAGGGCGGCCGCAAACGAGGCAACCAAGCCGGCGACGAAACCCTCTAGTGTTTTCTGCCTCACATGGGTTCGGCCAAATCTCCTGCCGAAATACGACGCCACAGGGTCGCCCACCGCGACAATGGTAATCGAAGCGTAGGCAATACTCTTCGGAAAGATGAGCAGAGAAACAATCACACCAACTGCGAGATATAGCGGTGCAACGACCAAGCGGGAGCTTTCGTTCTCGCGGCTCATTGCCCGCGTGAATCGCGTGATCAACGGGACGCTCTTGGCTCGGAGACGTAGCGTTTCCGACAGAAGATAGGCGCCGGTCGTAGCCACAAGAACTGCGATGACTATGGATTTAGAGGTGGCCTCGATAATGAACGGGATCAATAGAGCCGAGGCATGTATGGCCGTCCTGAACCTGCTTGTCAAAGTTTGGTCGCCCTCTTCATGATGTCTTGAGATGTAGTTGGACGGCGGATTGCTATCGCTTCTTCGGTAAGGCAGCTGCGTTAGGTAACCATGTCATCCCTCATGACGCAGCAAGAAGGACCAAAGCTGTCAGCTTAGGCCTCTCTTGGTCTGCGTAGCCTAACGGTTGGGAAGCCACGTTCAGACCTGGCTCCTCGGAGCAAGCTTCTCTGACAAGCGTCCCCGCTGCAATGGCCATTCTATGGATGCTTCTTCAGCAATGCTGCCCCAAGCGTCATTCTCTTCAAGTCTAGGATTCGATTAACCTCACCTTCTGGAATTCCCTCATCAAGCATTACTTCGCGAATAGTCTTGTTCTCGTCTTGTGCCCTCTTCGCTATCTGTGCCGCACGGTCGTAGCCAATCACGGGAGCGATTGCGGTCACTAGTGAATGACTTCTCTCAGCGAGCTCCTTACACCGGGCGCGGTTCGCCTTGATTCCTGATACGCACTTCTCTGCGAGGAGTCTTGCTGCATTTGCTTCGATCCCTATCGATTGGAGCAAGTTGAAGGCGATCAGAGGCATCATAACATTTAGTTCAAGTGTTCCGGACTGTCCGGCGATCGTTATCGTGGTGTCGTTCCCTATGACCTGTGCACAAACCATGTTCACAGCCTCGGGAACGACAGGGTTCGCCTTTCCTGGCATGATGCTGGAACCAGGTTGAGTCGCAGGAAGCTCAATCTCACCGAGCCCAGTCTCTGGTCCGGAACTAAGCAGTCTGAGATCATTGGAGATCTTCATGAGGCTAACTGCGACTGATCGTAGGGCCCCGCTCATCTCTACGGCAGCATCGCGGCTCTGGAGTGCCTCAAACCTGTTCTTCGAAGGGTAGAACTCAAGTCCAGTCATTTCGTTGATTCTCTGTACAACGAGTCTTCCGAAGTCTGGGTCAGCATTCAAGCCTGTTCCGACGGCAGTTCCTCCAATCGGGAGTTCAAGGAGTGAGCCTTTCGCTCTTTCGATTCGCTCTATGCCGTGAGCTATCATGCTCGCATATCCGCTGAACTCTTGCCCTAACGTTACGGGAACCGCGTCTCGCAGGTGCGTTCTCCCAGGCTTCACAACACCAGAGAACTCATCAGATTTCTCATCAAGAGCTCGGACGAGTTTCTTCAGCGACGGCAGAAGATCGGCCGTGATCGCCTCTAGAGCTGATACGTGAATTGTCGTGGGGAACACGTCGTTTGAGGATTGGCTCATGTTGACATGGTCGTTTGGATGAACAATGTGCTTGTCGCCTCTCCTGCCATCTAGGAGCTCTATTGCCCGGTTGGCTATCACCTCGTTCGCATTCATGTTCGTCGACGTACCCGATCCTGTCTGGAAGACATCAACGACAAATTGCTGGTCGAGCTTTCCGCCGATGACTTCCTGAGCAGCCTGAGCGATCGCTTTTCCCTTCTTCTCATCAAGAAGACGCACTTGCATATTCACGATGGCTGCGGCTTTCTTGACGATTCCGAGAGCTCTGAGAAACCTCCTGGGGAACGCAAGTCCGGATATCTGGAAGTTGTCGAGCGCCCTCTGGGTTTGGGCGCCGTAGTATGCGTTGGCTGGAACCTTGACGCTGCCCATCGTGTCTTCTTCAATCCTGAATTGTGGACTCAAGAGAACCTTCTCGCGGTTCACCATGTCCGCGACGACAATTAACGTTCTTATGAACAAAGAGGCAGGCGGTCTCGATTTTCCTAGGAGAACCCCAACCCCTCGTCGCATACATTGTCGAATGTTCTAGACGGTATTGGGTTTCCTTGCCCATCGTCAAGAGTCGCTTCCTGACGCGGACGAGAGTGAGTGGTTACGGCCTAAGCTTGGATACCATGGCTGCCGCAGGCGTGCTTAGCGGGTCTTGGGGAAGGTTTAATTCCTGATTTGTTCTGCGATAGCCGCTTGCCGGTTCAAGTGATGTCCAGAGAGTTCAGACACATCGTCCGTGTCGCAGGAACTGACATAGATGGCTCCAAGAAGCTGGTCTATGGCATTACCAAGATTCGCGGAATAGGCCCAAGCTTTGCGGCTGCAGTTGTGAAGGCTGCGGAGCTGAAGGCGGAGATGCGGATTGGTAATCTCTCGGAAGAAGAAGTCGACCGTTTGGAGGATGTAGTGACGGATCCTGCGAAATACAACCTTCCATCGAGGCTTTTCAATCGCAGGAAGGATCTTGACACAGGCAGAGATGGACACTTGATCGGCGCTGACCTAGCTTTGAGGACGAGGGCCGACATTGACTTTGTTAGGGAAATACGTACGTGGAAGGGCGTGCGGCACTCGCTTGGCCTGAAGGTTCGAGGTCAAAGGACCAAGAGCACGGGCCGCAAGGGCAGAGCGGTTGGAGTGAAGAAGAAGGCCGCGATCGAGGCCGCTAGGGCTGCCATAAGAGAAGGAAAGGCTGAGGACAAGAAGAAGTAACAACCAGACAGGGGAACGTGACTTGGGCGATCCAAAGAAACAGAGAAAGAAGTACGCGACGCCACGACATCCGTGGCGTCGAGACCAGCTCGATGTGGAACTCAGGCTCATGGGTGAATACGGGCTTAGGAACAAGCGGGAGCTCTGGCGATACAAGACGATGCTGTCCGAGATGCGTGGAATTGCTCGTTCACTGCTCGCCAAATCTGGTGTAGAACGGGAGAAGTCTGAGCGGGACTTTCTCTCGCGATTGAGGAGGATGGGGCTAGCTGGAGAGACAGCGAGCATCGACGATACTCTCGACCTAGACATCAGAGATCTGCTGGAACGAAGGTTGCAGACGGTCGTCTTTCGAGGTGGACTCGCGGGTTCTCCCTCGCAAGCTAGACAACTGATATCGCATGGTCACATCGCGATCGGCGGACATGTTGTCTCGGTTCCGGGCTATCTAGTGGAGAAGGCAGACCAAGAGCGAGTGAATTATGCCGGCGAGAGTCCTCTCACGAAGAGCGACCACCCTGCACGCCAATCCCTCAAAGGGCAAACATCAGAACCGGTCTCGCCTGCGCCTAGCTCGTAGTGAGGGAATGTTCAACAGTCCGCCTAGGCATGGTCTTTGCTAGGCCGCAGCGGAACGCTGCAGGAAGAAGGTAGATCGATTGGATCTTGGACTCTTTGTCCAGAACCTTCCAATCGTCCTCTTAGCTATCGGCTTCGTTTGCCTTGCTCCCTTGTTCAGAGGCCCTTTGAGGCCGATCTCTCGTCTGTTCATCCTGGTAGGATTCTTCCTTGGGATTCTTGCGATCGTGCTCGCGTACACGGTCTTCTCAAGCGGACACTACGATGCGTTCACGCTAGTCATCCTAGGAGTCGCAGGATTGATGCTCCTTCTGAGACCCGTCAAGGGTTTTCGCTGGGCCGCGCTAGTGGCTTTGGCCTTGGGCTTGCTGGCATCATACTACGTCTACAACACATACCAAATCACAACGACTGTGCTAGTGGTAGTATTCGTCGCGGCAACCCTACTCCTTTACTTGTTGTTCAAGTTCGCCGAAGATCTGCTTGGAAGTATTGGAGGGATCCTATCATTTCCCCCAATTGCGGTCATAATCGGCATCGTATGTATTGTGCAGGCGATTCTCATTATGATGGGTACGAGCCTGATAGGCTATGTTCCACCGATCCATTTCTGGCCGTTCTCATAGCCTGTCGAATGGTTTGTGAAGTGGTCAACGTGAGAGAACGCGTCACCCAAGTTCGAGCAGGGTCACGCCACGAGGATGTTCGATAATCATTTCAGCTGAGAGAGAAGTTGCTTCCGCATCTTCGCAACCGCGGTATACATGGGGTCGACAATCTGTGAGATCTCAACATCGCCTGCAACGCTGAGTAACAAGTAAGCATCGTACTCTCCGAGACCATAGTCAGTTACGAGCCACTTCACCAATTCTCGAACGGCCAGCCTAGTGGCGTCCTCAAGAGGCCTGGCGGAGCAGACAGTCATTATCTCGTCTGGTGACTCGATTCTTGGCCACTCGATTCTCTTGCCTTTGAGTACGTTGAGCTTGACTGTTACAAGAGCTGAGACTTCCACGCCCGTGCCACAGACTTCACCATGCCCTTGAGTGGCGTGAACGTCTCCGAGCGCGAACAGGGCACCCTTGACGTTGACTGGCAGGTAGAGCTTGTTCCCTACTGTGATTTCTGGCGTGTCCAGATTACCTCCATGCTTTGACGGAGTCACTGTCGCAACGGTTTCCGTTGCAGGCGCAACACCAATCGTTCCGATCATGAGTCGCACCGGCATCTTGACCGACTTGCCCGTCGATGTCGGGAAAGCGACCTCTCCGCTCTTGATCTTGCTGAACCTCGACAGAGGAGGAACCTGGGTAAGCCAACCTTCTAGAAGGCCGAAGCCGGGAACGAGAGCAGTGACGCCTCGCTCTCCTGTTTCGATTTTGAGGATATCCACAGCAAGTGTGTCCCCGGGCTCGGCTCCGTCCACGTATATTGGGCCTGTGACCGGGTTCTCGAATATCTCTTGGCCTGACCCCAACACCTTTTCCCAATCGCGTTCCGGTCGTACGATGTCACCGAAGCAGTCGTGGGCCTCAATCTCAACCGTCTCACCGGCTGAAACAGAAGCGATTGGTGCAACGTTCGGCCCGAAGACACAATCGGCTTGTTGGGTCATCTTCTCAATGGGTTTCTTAGATACTCTTCTCATGCAAGATCGCGGCTCCTAGCGGGTACGTTCCTCAACGTCGTTCCACCACTTCTTTCTCGTGCCGTCCTTTTCCCGTTTCTTCCATTGCTTGGTCTTCGGCGTCTCTTCGATAGTCTTCTTCAACTCTTCGATTCTAGTCAGTATTATCCCGAGGCGTTCAGTATCCAGCTTGCCCTCATCCTTGTACTTGCACGCAAAATGAGTCACCTTGTCGAGGTTCAAGTTGGCATCGTGCCAGAAGCCCCAGTCGTTAGCGAGGAGCTGTCCGATATGTTTGCGATTGACTCTGCCCCGCCCCTCCTGATCAGAGTTTTGGCATGACGCGAATAGGGTGACGAGATCCTTGATATCCTTCTCATTTATCTCGTGGATCTGGATCTTTTCGAGGACAAGATCAGTCGGTGAAATAGTCACAGGATCCAAAGACAGCCTGCCGTTGTCTGGGTCTGAACCGAAATCGATCTCGTGACTGTAGCTCAATCTGTCAAAGAACACGTCGATTGAATACTTCCCCTCGGGGTGATGGAGTATTGTCCGATCGCGGCCATGCATCAGGATGGCGTACTGATCAAGTTTGTAGCGGAGAGCGTCCTGCAGGAACTTGTGTAGCTTCGAGCGCTGTCTGCTGTACGCGACCAGATCAATGTCGGTGAAGGTCTTTCCTTCGGAACCTAGTCGGTTGAGTTTGTAGAAGAGATCTGCGTGTGTACCGGCTTGGATCTTCACCGCCATCGCACCTAACAGACGAACTGTCAAACCGGCCTCTTGGGCCTGATTCACAATACGGACCGCATCATCAAGAACGGCATCGTCAGACGTGTTTTGCATTGCCGGGGTCTCTCCAAGGGGGCTGGAAGGCGATTTGTTGCGTCGGCTTGCACATAAGCCTGTTTTCTTGACAAGCTTTATGAAGTTAGACAACAGCGGAGGCTAGGAATGTGATCATACTTGAGCAATGCAGGTTCGGAACCTAGCAGGCAGCCACTGGTGTATGCAAGAAGAACTTCAGGGCTGATACGGCGGCTCTCCGCATGGGACGCCATGATCTACAACGTGGTCTTCATGGCGCCAACAGCGGTATTCGTATACGGTATCTGGGCACTGCTAACGTATCCGGGGACAGATCTACCGATTACAGCCATAGTTGGAATACTGATCTCGATACCGATCGGGTTGTTCTACGCCATATACTCCGCTTCGATGCCCCGGTCCGGAGGAGACTACGTCTGGGTTAGTCGAGTTATTCACCCAGCAGTAGGGTTCAGTATCAACTTCTTCTTCTTCGTGGCTATTCTTGGAATTGCGGGATCCTACATGCCTTGGTTCACGCAGTATGCGCTTGGGCCAATACTCGAAGTGGGAGGATACCCAGATCTTGCAGCTGTTGTAGTCACTCCCGAATTCATCTTCGCTTTCTCCATAGTCTTCTTCATCGTCTCAGCGGTTATCATCTCGCGAGGAGCCAAGGCTTCGCACAAAGCTTTCTGGGTCTTCTTTGTGCTGATTGCCATCGGAGTGGTGGCGTACATCGGTGCGTTGCTGTATGTGGGCCCGGAGGGATTCAAGGCCAACTTCAACGCTCAATCCGGGATGGATTACGATCAAGCAGTATCAATCGCCACGGCAGGCGGATATCCAACCGGTATGGTTTGGTCCGCCACTCTCTTGGGTTTGGCTTTTACCTTCATGAACTTCTTGGGTTTCAACTCGTCTGTATACATGTCAGGTGAGATCAAGGAAGTCCAGAGATCACAACTGATCGCAATACCTGTGAGCGTGATACTGTTCGGCGCGATAATGTATGTCATCTATGCCGTGACATATTACACAATGGGCGCACAGTTCATCGGTTCGCTTGCGTTTTTGTTTGGAACGGGTGACGCCGCCTACACACTCGCATATCCGCCATTCTTCGAGAATCTGTTCAGGTTTGCCACCTCGTCGCCGTTGGTCTACGGCGTCGCCTTGTTCGGCTTCGCGATGATGACACTATCGTCCTCGATGACGTACATCTTCGTCTGCGTGCGGCTACTATTCGCGTGGTCGTTTGACCGTGTCGCCCCAACGTCACTTTCGAAAGTTGACTCGCGATACGGATCACCATATGTTGCATTGATTGTTGTGAGCATCGTCACGATAATCATGACGGCAATCTGGCTGTGGACGCCCTGGACGAGCCTCTTCGCCTACGCTGTCTTCGGCTGGATGATCATGCAAGGAATAGCCTCAATCTCGGGAATGATCTTTCCGTGGAGACGAAAGGACATCTTCGAGGCTTCACCAAGCGTAGTCAAGATGAAGGTCGGACCGATTCCAGTGATCACTATACTCGGGTTCATTACGCTGCTGATTTCAATCTGGATCGGCTACGCAAGCGTCTCGCCGGCAATGGTGGGAACAATAAACCCCTCCACGATGGAGTTCACGATAGGCCTCTTCATCCTTGGCGCCATCCTCTACTTCGTGTCATCGCTGTACCACCGCAAGGGAATCCCACTGGAACTCTCCTTCAAGCAACTTCCGCCTGAGTAGGCGAAAGGGTTCGCCTATTCCGGCCTCCCCGTTTTTCTGCAACCATAGAACAAAGGAGGCCTGCTGAAGATGACTCGCACCAGAGTATTCTATGCGACCGACATCCACGGATCTGAGGACTGTTTCAGAAAGTTTCTCGCGGCCGCGAAAGAGTACAAACCCAACGTGCTGATCCTAGGCGGAGACATAACCGGGAAGATGATAATCCCCGTCGTTGCTGAGACGCAATCAGAGTGGACGACTACATTCTTGGGCGAACGCCTGTCTATGCGAAACGAGACAGAAGTGCAAGCTGTGGAGAAGAAGATACGTGCCATCGGATACTACACATATCGCGTGCCGCGGAAAGAGGCGGAAGAGATACAGACCGACCAACAGAGGGTAGACGCTCTCTTCTCTCGACTGATGAGCGAGTCGATAAGCAGTTGGATGAAGCTAGCTGAAGAGCGACTGAAGGGCTCCAAGGTTGCCTGCTACATCTCCCCCGGTAACGATGACATATTCGAAATCGATTCAATCATTCAATCATCCGACTATGTAGAATACCCGGAAGGAAAGGTCGTCAAGCTGGACGATGAACACGAGATGGTCAGTTGCGGCTTCAGTAACATGACGCCGTGGAAGTGCCCGAGAGACATAACTGAGGAAGAGCTAGGGGAGAAGATCGCGGGCATGGCCTCTCAGGTTCAAGACATGGAAAGATGCATCTTCAATCTGCATTGTCCACCATACAACAGCGGACTTGACCAAGCGCCCAAACTGGACAAGGACCTCAATCCATCAGTTCAGCCTGGAGGAGGATTCGAGATGGCTCCTGCAGGAAGCACAGCCGTCAGAGACGCCATCCAGAAACATCAACCTGTCCTCGCACTTCATGGACACATCCACGAGTCGAAGGGCACATTCAAGATCGGCCGAACCCTCTGCCTGAACCCAGGCTCAGAGTACGCGGAACGTATCCTGCGAGGCGTGCTCCTAGATATCGAGGGGAACCGTGTCAAAGACTTCATGTTCACCTCGGGCTGAATACAAGAAGGATGGTCCCTCATGCCACGTTATCATCTTCGT
>Ga0315268_10004624_pt1 | contig 14917 bp, 15 predicted proteins | sample C1_top_MG_FD_204535 | JGI IMG/M metagenome (GOLD analysis project Ga0315268, IMG submission 204535) | Sediment microbial communities from Yellowstone Lake, YNP, Wyoming, USA - C1_top | ecosystem: Environmental > Aquatic > Freshwater > Lake > Sediment | place: USA: Wyoming | collected 2017-08-01
GTTGAGTTTGCCATCCAGACATGATGCCAAATTCAAGCGCCTGGCGAAACGCCTGAAAGCCAATATCCACGCGGCTTCCAGCCATGTTTACCCCCTTAAATCACCCACACGACTTCCTGAAGACCCTTTTTAATAATGCCGATGGTAACGGGAGCTGGTGGAATTCAGGTCGACGAGAAACCAACCAGCATTGTGCCGCAGGCAGGCTAGCTGGTTTTCATTCACTACGTCCAATAAGCGCCGCCGGCGGCGACAACGATAGTGATCAGACCGAGAATGAGATTGGTGCCGATGAGTTTGCGGATAACAGCGAGCTGTTTTCCGGCAGCAGGAAAATCCTTGATAGCGATTGCCCGGTTCATGCGCTGATAGGGTACGAAGAATAAGTGCAGGAAGATAAGAATCATGACGATGCCGGTCACCTGCATGATGTGGATGTACGGTTTGACGTTGGCAAAACCGTTAAATACCCACACGATCATCCAGTAGCCGGTGGTTGGCAGCAGAATCACCACGGCCCATACCCACGGGAAGAAACGCGCAAAGGTTTGCGACCACAACGGCAGGCGCAGCGGTGGTTCGAGCAGGGTCGCGGCCACCGGCCGCAGCGCCATGTAGGCAAAGAACATCCCGCCCACCCAGATAACGGCGGAAAGCATGTGCAGCGTGATGGCAACCGGCATAAAGACCCCTGCGAATTACGTTGAGTTTTCCGAGACGATCATATTATTCTCTGCCGCATGATGTCACTACAAGATCTTTCACTCGCGGAACTGCGTGCCCGCGCGGTGAAAACTTTCCGCCAGGGCGGGGGATCGCGGCCGGATGTGTTGCTGGTACAGGTCAATGGCGAGCAGGCCGTGCTTAAGGATTACGGCGCGGCTGACCCCTGGTTCCGGCGATTGGTGGGTCCACTGTCGGCGCGGCGCGAGGCGCGCGCCCTGAAGCAACTCGAAGGGATACGCGGTGTGCCGCGCTTGCTGCGTACCGTGGGTCATGAGGCGCTACTGATAGAGTATGTGCCTGGCATGAGTGCGCGCGAGGTGCCGCCCGGGGGGTTGACGCCGCTGTTCTTCCAGCAGTTTTATCATCTGGTGGAGCGTCTGCACGAACGCGGTGTGGCGCATTGTGATCTGCGCAGCCAGGGCAATATTCTTGTCGGTGCCGACGGCGATCCGCACGTGGTCGATTTCACCGCGCATTTTCGCCGTGGCCGTGGCTGGAATCTGCCGGCGCGGTGGATGTACGAGAAACTGTGTGAGGCCGACCGGGTGGCGGTGGCGCGCCTGAAGAATAGCCGCGCACCGGACCTGCTGACCGAGGCGGAACACCGGGTGCTGGCGCGCGATCGTAAAACTGCTCTGGAACGGACCGCCCGCTTTATCGGCAAGAGCATACGCAATATCAGTCGTTTCCTGCTGACACGCCGGAAATCCTAGCCGGGTCAATAATAGTGTGGCTTTTGTGGCCGCTGCTGGTTGGGCGCGTATACGCCGCCCAAGGCTGAAAACTTCCTGCCGTTCAGGTAAAGTGCGCCCTTTTTAGGCAACCATTCTGGCACCCAAAGGCTCACCATGCGCGACAATCAGATTGCTCCTTCCATCCTGTCGGCCGACTTCGCCCGTTTGGGTGAGGAGGTCACAAACGTCCTCGCCTCCGGCGCCGACATCGTCCATTTCGATGTGATGGATAATCACTACGTCCCCAATCTCACCATCGGCCCGCTGGTGTGCGAGGCGTTGCGCAAGCACGGCGTGAAGGCGGACATCGATGTGCATCTGATGGTCAAGCCGGTGGATCGCCTCATTCCGGATTTCGCCAAGGCCGGCGCCACATATATAACGTTCCATCCAGAGGCCTCCGAACATATCGATCGCACTCTCCAGCTCATCAAGGGCGAGGGTTGCAAGGCTGGGCTCGTGTTCAACCCGGCCACGTCGCTCGATTACCTCACGTATGTGCTCGACAGGGTCGACATGGTGCTGCTGATGTCGGTCAACCCGGGTTTCGGCGGCCAGAGCTTCATTCGCTCTGCGCTCGACAAGCTCAGGGAGGCACGCAAGCTGATCGACGCCAGCGGCCGCAAGATACGTCTCGAGATTGACGGCGGTGTGAAGGTCGACAACATCCGCGAGATCGCTGAAGCCGGTGCCGACACGTTTGTGGCCGGCTCCGCCATTTTCAGCGCGGGTAAGAGTAGCGATGCCCACCGTTACAATTCCGTCATCGCGGCCATGCGCGCGGAACTGGCCAAAGCCAAGGTGTGATGGAGGCTGCCGCGCGCAAGAGGGTGACGTTCCCGCTGGCCGTGAAGATGGTCATGATTGACCTCGATGGCACGCTCATCGACACCGCGCCGGACATTGCCAAGTGCGCCAACCGCATGTTGCACGACCTCGGACGCGCCGAGTGGCCGCTGGAGCAGGTGCTGACCTGGATTGGCAATGGTGTGCCGCGACTGGTGAAGCGCGCGCTCACCGGCACCATGCAGGGCGAACCGGATCCGGTCTTGTTCAAGGAGGCGCTGACCCTGTTCCAGAAACATTATGCCGCCGCCGTGTCCGAATTGAGCCGGCCCTATCCGGGAGTTGTCGCAGGGCTGGAGCGGCTTCAGTCCATGGGATTCTCGCTTGCCTGCATCACCAACAAGGCCGACGCCTTCACACAGCCGCTCCTGAAGACGCTCGATCTGCACCGGTACTTCAAACTGGTGCTCTCCGGCGACAGCTTGCCGCTGCAAAAGCCCGACCCGCTGCCGCTGCTGCATGCCTGCCGGCATTTCGGCATCACCCCGGACCATGGGATACTGGTCGGCGACTCCAGTAACGACGTGCAGGCGGCACGGGCGGCCGGCATGCCTGTTATTTGCGTTACATACGGCTATAATCACGGTCACGATATCCGTGAATCGCACCCCGACGCCGTGGTGGATTCGCTGACCGAAGTACCGCCGCAACTGCGGCTCTATGCGTAGACGACACTCATGAGACTCAGAAACTGGAAATGGATGGATACACGCTGGTGGTGGGCCTGGCCCGCTGCTGGTGTCGTTGTTCGTTCATAACTGTTCTGCGACTCATGGTGATACATGTCGTTAAGCAAAAAAGATTTCGCTAGCTACGCTACCCAAGGTTTTAACCGCATCCCCCTGATGCGCGAGGTCCTGGCGGACCTCGATACCCCCCTAAGTGTCTATCTGAAGCTCGCTCGCGGGCCCTATTCCTATCTGTTCGAGTCCGTGCAGGGTGGCGAGAAGTGGGGCCGCTATTCAATCATCGGTTTGCCGGCGCGGACGCTCCTGCGCGTCTTCGGTGATGAGGTGGCGGTCGAAAAAGACGGTGTGATCATCGAGCGCGAATCCGCGAAGGACCCCCTCGATATGGTCCGTCGCTTCAAGGCGCGCTATGGCGTGCCTGAAATCCCGGGCCTGCCGCGTTTCACCGGTGGGCTGGTCGGTTACTTCGGTTACGAGACGATCCGCTATGTTGAGCCGCGCCTCGGCAAGATGGCCAAACCCGACGCGATCGGTGCGCCCGACATCCTGCTTACCGTGTCGGATGAGGTCGTGGTGTTCGATAACCTCAAGGGCAAGCTCTATGTCGTGATTCATGTGAATCCGGCTATCCCCGATGCCTACAACAAGGCCAACGCCCGGCTGGACGAACTGGTGGGGAAACTGGGCGAGGCCATTCCCCAGACGGTTTCACCGAAGTCTGGCAAGGTCGTGGGTGAAATGGATTTTGTTTCGGGTTTTACGCAGGATGGCTTTGAGAAAGCGGTTGGGAAGTCGCTCGAATACATCCGCGCCGGCGACATCATGCAGGTGGTGTTGTCGCAACGTCTGACGATCCCGTTCAGCGCCGCGCCGCTCGACCTCTACCGCGCGCTGCGCACGCTCAATCCTTCGCCGTACATGTATTTCATGGACCTCAAAGATTTCCACATCGTTGGTTCCTCGCCGGAAATCCTGGTGCGGCTCGAGGACGGTCTGGTGACCGTACGCCCCATCGCCGGCACGCGCCCGCGCGGTGCCACCGAGGCTGAAGACGTGGCGCTCGAAAAAGACCTGCTGGCCGACCCCAAGGAGCGTGCCGAGCACATCATGCTGGTGGATCTCGGGCGCAATGACGTGGGGCGCGTCGCCAAAACCGGCAGTGTGCAGGTGACCGACAAGATGATCGTCGAGCGTTATTCGCATGTGATGCACATCGTTTCCAACGTGACCGGCAAGTTGAAGCCCGGTATGGACGCCGTCGATGTACTGCGCGCGACCTTCCCGGCCGGGACCGTGAGCGGCGCGCCCAAGGTGCGGGCGATGGAAATCATCGAGGAACTTGAACCGACGCGCCGCGGCATCTACTCTGGTGCCGTTGGTTACATCGGCTGGAACGGCAATATGGACACCGCCATCGCGATCCGCACGGCGGTGATCAAGGACGGACGGCTTTATATTCAGGCCGGCGCCGGCATCGTCGCCGATTCCGTACCGCGCAGCGAATGGAACGAAACCATGAACAAGGCCCGCGCCATATTCCGCGCGGTGACCATGGCCGCGGCCGGCCTGAATGGCCGGCAAGGAGATTAGCCATGCTCTTGATGATCGATAACTACGATTCCTTTACCTATAACCTCGTGCAATATCTGGGCGAGCTGGGCGAGGACGTGCGCGTGTATCGCAACGACCACATCACGATCCCGGAGATCGAGAACCTAAAGCCGGATCGTATCGTCATCTCGCCCGGCCCCTGCACCCCCAAAGAAGCGGGCGTGTCGGTCGAGACCATTTGCCAGTTCGCCGGTAAGATTCCCATCCTCGGCGTCTGTCTTGGGCATCAGAGCATCGGCCAGGCCTACGGCGGAAAGATCGTACGCGCTAGACAGTTGATGCACGGCAAGACCTCCCTGATTCACCACACCAATAAAGGCGTGTTCGCCGGCTTGGCCAATCCGTTCGAGGCCACGCGCTACCATTCGCTCGTGATCGAACGCGAAAGCCTGCCCGAGGTGCTCGAGATCACCGCCTGGACCGACGACGGCGAGATCATGGGCGTGCGGCACAAGACGCTAGCGGTGGAGGGCGTGCAATTCCATCCGGAGTCGATCCTGACGCAATACGGCCACGAACTGCTCGCGAATTTTCTGAAAGCGGGCAAGCGTGCCGCCTGAGGCGGCCTCCCGATTCGCCCCCCGGCATGACAGAGATATCCAGAACTGCGCCTGAGACAGGCGCCCCGGCGGTGCATCCGCACCACCCGCATCCGCGCCTGCACCTGTCGCTGATCGTGGCGCTGCTCGCCATGCTCGCGCCGTTCAGCATCGATACGTACCTGCCGTCGTTTCCCGACATTGCCCGGGAATTCGCGGTATCGCCGCTGTATCTGCAGCAGACCCTGAGTTTTTATCTTCTCGCCTTTGCCCTCATGACATTGGTCTATGGCCCGCTGTCGGATGCCTTCGGTCGGCGCACCGTGGTGCTGAGCGCAGTGGGGATTTATGTGGCGACGTCCATTGGTTGTGCGCTGGCGCCGAATGCCCATTGGCTATTGCTCATGCGTATCGGGCAAGGCTTGTCCGCGAGCGGGGGATTGGTTGTCGGGCGCGCCATCATCCGCGATGCCTTCGCCGGGTCGACCGCGCAGCGCGTCATGTCACAGGTGATGCTGATTTTTGCACTGGCCCCGGCGGTGGCGCCGATCATCGGTGGTTGGCTGCACGATGCCTTCGGCTGGCGTTCGGTATTCTGGTTCATGATGCTGTTGGGGTTGGGCATCTGGGTGTGGGTCGCGGTTTCGTTGCCCGAGACCCTCCCACGTGTCGGGCGGCAATCCGGCCACCCGCGGGTGATGTTGTCGTCCTATCTCCGGGCGCTGGGTAATGCCCGTTTCATGATTCTGATCGGTGCCATCTCGCTTAACTTTGGCGGTTTCTTTATCTATATCGCCGCTTCGCCGGAGGTGATCTATCGTCATCTCGGTTATGCGGCGGACGATTTTGGCCGGCTATTTGTGCCACTGGTGGTGGGCCTGATGTCGGGCGCGTTCCTCTCCGGCCGCATGGCCGAGCGTTTTTCGCACGAGAGGGCGGCGAGTGTCGGCATCGGGTTCATGCTGGCCGCGGCGCTTCTAAATCTGGTGCTGTCGCATGCGCTGGCGCACACGGTCGTCACGATCGTCGCGCCCCTGGTGCTGTATGCCTGCGGGATGTCGTTGGCCATGCCCAACCTCAGCCTGCTGGCGCTCGATATGTATCCAGTGCATCGGGGCATGGCCTCCGCCCTGCAAGGGTTCAGTCAGACGGCCTTCAATGCGGTGGTGGCGGGCGTGCTTGCCCCGCTGCTCGCGCCGCGGATAGAGCATATGGCGGACGGGTTGTTGTTGCTCAATCTGGCCGGATTTGGACTGTGGCTCCTGTGGCGCTATCGCGAGAATGGCTCGGTGCGTGCCGCATCACACGCTCCTTGACCGCCATCGCCTATCAGCGACAGAATCGAGCCAATTCGCCACGGAACAACCAAAACGAGATCACCATGGACATGCCATCCGCCATTCGCGCCGTTGTTGACCGGCGTCATCTCTCCGGCAACGAGATGCGTGTGGCCATGCGTCTCATCATGACCGGGCAGGCCACGCCGGCGCAGATCGGCGGATTTCTTGTCGGCCTGCGCATGAAGGGTGAGACGGTGGAGGAAATTGCCGCGGCCGCTGAGGTGATGCGTGAACTGGCCACGCGCGTCGGGGTCAGCGGTCCGCATCTCGTCGATACCTGTGGTACCGGTGGCGACGGGGCAAGCACGTTCAATATCTCCACCGCCTCGGCGCTGGTGGTGGCGGCGGCAGGCGGCAAGGTGGCGAAACACGGCAACCGCTCGGTATCGAGCAAGTCCGGCAGTGCCGATGTGCTCGAGGCGGCGGGCGTAAGCCTCGAGCTCTCTCCGGAGCAGGTGGCGCGATGCGTCAACGAAGTCGGCGTGGGTTTTATGTTTGCCCCCAAGCACCACGGCGCGATGAAGCATGCCATCGGCCCGCGGCGCGAGATGGGCGTGCGCACCCTCTTTAATCTCCTTGGGCCGCTTACCAATCCTGCCGGGGCGCCGAACCAGGTGCTCGGCGTGTTCAGCGACCAATGGGTCGAGCCGCTGGCGGAAGTGTTGCAGCGTCTGGGAAGCGAGCATGTGCTGGTGGTCCATGCCGAGGATGGCATGGACGAAATCAGCATCGGCGCGCCGACCCATGTCGCAGAATTGAAGGGTGGGCGCGTGCGTACCTTTACTATCCAGCCGGAGCAGTTCGGTATGCCGCGCAGCGACGTCGCCATGCTCGCGGTGGCCAGTCCGGCGCAAAGCCTTGCCATCATCGAATCAGTGTTGAGCAACGCTCCCGGTCCGGCGCGGGACATTGTCGCGCTCAATGCCGGGGCCGCCATCTACGTGGCCGGGCTTGAGCCGGATCTCGGCGCCGGCATCAGGACAGCGCTGGCGGTCATCGCGAGCGGCGCGGCCAGGAAGAAGTTGCAGGATCTGGTCGCGTTGAGCAAAAAGCTCTCGGCAAAATGAGCGGCACACCGGATATTCTCAAGAAAATCCTCGCGCGCAAGTCCGAGGAAATCGCCGAACGCATGCGGCGTGTGCCACTTCAGGAATTGCACCGTCGCATCGAGGGTGCCCCGGCGCCGCGCGGCTTTGTGCGCGCTATCGAGGGCCGCCTCGCCGCCGGCCGGCCGGCCGTCATCGCCGAGATCAAAAAGGCCTCGCCGAGCCGGGGTATTCTGCGCGCCGATTTCCGCCCGGCCGAGATCGCCAAAAGTTATGCACACCACGGGGCGGCCTGTCTGTCGGTGCTGACCGACGTGGATTTTTTTCAGGGGAGCGATGCCTATTTGCAGGAGGCGCGTGCGGCCTGCGGGCTTCCGGTGCTGCGCAAGGATTTCACCATGGATGCGTACCAGGTGTACGAGGCGCGCGTCATCGGCGCCGATGCCATCCTGCTGATCGTCGCCGCGCTGGGTGACACCCGGATGTGCGAACTGGCGGCGCTTGCCAGCGAACTTGGCATGGATGTGCTGGTCGAGGTGCACGATGGCCAGGAACTTGAGCGTGCCCTTAAACTCGATACCCCGCTGATCGGTATCAACAACCGCGATCTACGTACCTTCGAAACTAGGATCGAGACAACGCTCAACCTGCTTCCGGCCATGCCCAAGGATCGGATCGTGGTTACCGAAAGCGGGATTCTTTCATCCGCCGATGTCGCGCGTATGCGTAGCCACAAGGTAAATACGTTCCTCGTGGGTGAGGCCTTCATGAAGGCGGAGGATCCGGGAATTCAACTCGAAAAATTATTTGGCAAAGCGGCGTGAAGGAGCGGGTATGAAGGCCACGATCAAGTGGGTGGGTGAGGTGGGTTTCGAAGGTTCCGCCGACAGCGGACACACTGTCATGATGGACGGGCCGCCGGACCATGGCGGCAAGAACCGCGGCAGCCGGCCGATGGAACTGGTGCTGATCGGTATGGGCGGCTGCACCGCATTCGATGTGGTGCACATCCTCAAGAAAGGGCGGCAAGAGATAACCGATTGTGTGGCGCAGGTGGAGGCCGAGCGCGCCGATACCGACCCCAAGGTATTCACCAGGATTCACATTCATTTCGTGGTGACGGGCAGGAAGCTCGACCCCAAACGCGTGGACAACGCCATTAGACTCTCGGCGGAAAAATATTGCTCCGCCTCCATCATGCTCGGCAAGACCGCCAGGATCACGCATGATTTTGAGATCGTCGAAGTAAAATGAGCCTACGGAATACAGGGGGTTCATCGTGAAGCGACCCGCGCCAACCATTGGGTTGCGCCACGTGGCGTTGTTTGTGCGCAATCTCGAAGTCTGTGAGCGGTTTTATACCGAACTCCTGGGCATGCACGTGGAATGGCGGCCGGATCCGGACAATGTGTATATGACGAGTGGACACGATAACCTGGCCCTGCACCGCGCCCCGCCTGGTTTTGATCCCGCGGGAGCACAACGGCTCGATCACATCGGTTTCATTATCGGAGAGATCGGTCAGGTGGACGAGTGGTTTGCCTTCCTGAAGTCAAACAGCGTGGCCATTCTCAAGGAACCCAAAACCCATCGCGATGGCGCGCGTAGTTTTTATTGCCGGGACCCGGACGGGAATGTCGTGCAGATGATTTACCATCCGCCGCTGGCGAAGAAATAGTTTTTTGTTTTGGCCGGTTTGGCGCCGTTAGGCCCAGTACGCCGTTTTCGTCATGACCTTCGAGGTCAGTTGCATGAGCTGCTTAACGGGTTCGGGCAGCGCCGCGGCGCCGGATTCGATGGCCACCGTCGCATGGCGGCCTTCGTCTTCACGCATCTGCTCCAGAATCGCACGGCTCTGGTGGTCGCCGGATGGCAGCCGCTGTAAATGTCGAGAGAGATGTTCTACCACCTGTTTTTCGGTTTCCGCCACAAATCCCAGGCTCCATTTGTCACCCACCACGCCGGCGAGCGCGCCGATCGCGAATGATCCGGCGTACCAGAGTGGATTGAGCAAGCTGACATGGGTGCCGAGTTCGCGGATGCGCGTTTCGGTCCACGCGAGATGGTCATTTTCTTCCTGCGCGGCCTGTTCCATTTTCCCGCGTACTTCAGGCAGTTTTGCGGTTACCGCCTGTCCCTGGTACAGCGCCTGGGCACAGATTTCTCCGGCATGGTTGATGCGCATCAAGCGTCCGGCGAGCTCACGCTCCTGTGCCGTAAGCCCGGCATCATTCTTACCCACCGCCGGGCTGGCCCGGTTGGGCCGGGGTACCGGCCCAAAGACAGTGTGCAGGGCCTGATCGAGATGTTCGATCAGATGGTCAAAGCGGGAGTAATTTCGGGTTGCCATGGGTTATGTAAGATCAAGTAGCAAGTTTCAAGCTGCAAGTAAAACGATAGCGTCTATCTTGCTACTGGTCACTCGTTACTTGCAACTGTCTTTCGATAAGCACGACCGGATGCACCACCTCGATTTCAAGCCCGGATTCGCGCAACCCCGCCGTGAGGTACAGCGCGCAACCGATGTTGGAGGTGGCTAGGATATCCGGCGCGAGGCGCCTGAGATGCTCGATCTTGTCGGCACGTAAGCGCTGCGCCAGTTCCGGATGGGAAAGGTGGTAAGTCCCGGCCGCGCCGCAGCATTGATGGTTGTCCGGTAATGGGACCGCTTTAATTTCGGGGATTCTGCTCAGTAGTGCGTAGGGCTTGTCTTCCTGACGCAGGACATTAACGAGGGTACAGGGATCATGCATGGCCACCCGTTTCGTGAGTGGCCGCAGGCGCAGCGACGACGGCCACGGGATGCCCGCCAGAAACTGACTGATGTCCTGAACCTTGTGCGCGAACGACTGGGCGCCCTTGTCGCCGGGAAGACATATCGGATACTCGCGCAACATTGCCCCACAGCCGCTGGCGGTGGAGATCACGGCATCCATCTGGTCTGCGGCAAAGGCGCGGATATTGCGGCGCATGAGTGCGGCCGCTTTGCCGATTTCGCCATGGTGCTGGTGCAGCGCGCCGCAGCAGGTCTGATCGGGAGGGAGATGGACATCGTATCCAAGATGTGTGAGCAGACGAATACTGGCGTTGAGTGTGGTGCTGTCTGCAAGACGCGCCACGCAGCCGGTGAGAAGCGCCACTTGCCCGGTGCGTTTTCCTTGCGCCGGGTAGAATGCCTGAAACGATGGCCGGTCTGGAAGCGCTGGCAGAGCGGCGTCAAATTTCCTGAGGCCAAACAGTCCCAGTATCCCTGTTGTTCTTGCCAGTTGACGAAGCCCGCTACGCTGATAAAGCCGCAACAACCGGCCAAGCCGTTCGAGTTTTTCCGGTTGTTCGAGCAAACCGAACGCTGTGCGGCGTAACCAGTTCTGCCACGGCGAACGCGCACGCCGGGTTTCGATCAGCGCGCGCGTGGCGTCAATGAGCTGGCCATAGGCGACATTGGAAGGGCAGGCCCTTTCGCAGGCGCGGCAGGCAAGGCAATGGGCGAGGTGGGTTTCCATTTTTTCATTCAGCGCCAGATCGCCACGGGCAAGGGCCTGCATCAGGGAAATGCGTCCGCGTGGCGACTCCGCTTCGTCTCGCAGGAGGCGATAGGTCGGACAGCGCGGGAGGCAGAGACCGCAGGCAACGCAATTTCCGGCCTCGTGCTGAATGATGGATTCCAGATTCAAGTTTGGCGGTAAAGTAGAATTATTGAACGGAAAGAAAATAGGACAGTGACCATTGATGCCCTATAATTTCGTTACCTTAATTATCCCCTGTAACTTGTCTCTAGCAACCTGAATCTGGACCAATGCCTTACTATCGCCACCATGTTTTCTTCTGCACCAACCAACGCGAGGACGGTAGCACGTGCTGCGCGGACAAGCAGGCCCAGGCGATGCGCGATTATGCCAAGGAAAGGGTGAAGGCGTTGGGGCTGGTGGGCCAGGGCCGGGTGCGCATCAATAACGCCGGCTGCCTGGACCGCTGTGAGGAAGGGCCGACCCTCGTGATTTATCCGGAAGGTATTTGGTATACCTATGTGGACAAGGAAGATATCGATGAAATTATCGAGCAGCATTTAGTGCGTGGGCGCGTGGTGGAGCGCCTGAAAATGAAGGGATAAAAACGCTTCGTCGGTTCAAATCACTTATTTTCTTTGCTTTATTTGTTGACTAGTCCTCTCTGAATGGACCCTGTGAACTTACCTTTCCCGGCCCTGTCTCTGTTGTGTATGAGAACATTTATTTATGTTGGACTGGATAGCTAAGAGAATAGGAGATTAATATCATATATATATCAAATACATAGCAAATAACAGATCCAGGGTCTTGACAATGAGTCGAAATATTAGATAATTATGATATATTAAATTACGAAGATGACTAGCGAAGTCTTGAATCTTTGCTAATCTGAACTTAAGTAGATTAAGTAAGTAACTTAAGTAGATTAAGTAAGTAGTTGAACAGATTTTCTCGGTGTGCCTCAGGGCGCGCTGGTTAAAGGCTCCTCCATCCTCCTAGTGGTGGTTCGGGCGTGGCACCAAAGGCCACGCCTTTTTTTTGCCTTGAATTCAGCAGCAAGTAACAAGTAATCCCAACGATTTGAGCCGAGGGGTTTTCTTGTCACTTGTAACTTGCTACTTGTCACTGCTTTTTGTACTATGCGCGCCTTGTGCGACCCGAAGGGGTCGGTTTAAAAGAGACCCGGTTCTCTATAACCCGGGACGGTTCCTCCTAACGGGGGAACCCTCGCGGAGAAGAGTAATTCTTCTCCAATGGAAGTGATCTCATGTATATCGCCCGCTTGGGCAGTTATGTGAGATCAAAGAAGAAAAAATCCTGGCGCACGTCAGGTTGAGCCCTCAATCAAGCGTGTGCCAGCAAACGGAGTAATCCGTTTAGGATGCTGTCACGCGCCTGTGTCCCACAAGAATCGGGGCGTGAGAACTCAGAACCGACAACCGTGCATCTGTGCCTAGAGGGTGCAATTCCCTCTCCGCTGACATGGCGGTAAATGCATCAGCCCATGCGTGAGACAGACTTCTTCTCAGGTATGAAGCGGCTGAAACGGTGGAGTCTGTTAGCCTCAATACGGATATCCCATCAAGCGAAGTTGTCAATGGTGACGCAAGAAAGCAGCGTTTGAAGCGCCGTGAGCATAACAAGGTGAAAGAGGCTTGTTGTATCGCACCTTGACCAAAATGGTACGTGGCACATCCGAATGCCGATGTAAGGTAATCGGCAGTATGTCTCGGAGCCACCGGCGTAAAGCTGCCACCTACAGACAACGCAAATAGGACAGATCGAACGGGGTAACCATTTGCTGGCTCTCCATGTACGGAACAGTCTTCCTACATGGAGCAGGGCTTAGTCAGCCCGCATGCCAGTGCATGGAAGGATGGGGTCAGAAGCAGAACGCTCAGGGCAATGCCTGAGATATCCGGTTCATTACCGGAACGTCCAGCACAGCGGACGGGCAGACGGACCTCAAGCGATGATCCTCGATAGAAACTGCAAACAGGAGAGTAACCGTGACACAGAACGCAGCAATGCGTTCTGTCGGTACACGGGTGACATGGGAACAACTCGATTGGAAATCCATTCGAGCCTACGTCACCCGACTCCAAGAGCGAATCTATCAGGCAGCGCGACGTGATGAAATCGAGCGTGTCAGAAAACTTCAAAAACTTCTGATCCGTTCGTACTCTGCAAAGCTCCTCGCCGTCAGGCAGGTCACGCAGGACAACTCGGGCAAGAGAACGCCCGGGGTGGACGGAGTGGCCAGTCTCGACACGAAGGAGAGGCTGAAATTAGCTCAAACTCTCAAGCCCCGGTATCGGGCCAGCGCGGTTCGCCGCGTCTGGATTCCGAAACCCGGCAAGCAAGAGAAACGTCCCCTTGGTATTCCTACCATGCGGGATCGTGCGACACAGGCGCTGGTGAAATTCGCGCTGGAACCGGAATGGGAGGCTCGATTCGAGCCACACTCATACGGCTTCCGGCCGGGACGCAGCACCCATGATGCGATTGGAGCAATCTTCCATGCCATGGCCAAGAAAACGGCCCATGTGCTGGATGCCGATATTTCGGCATGCTTCGATCGAATCGAGCACGATGCACTGCTCGCCAAGCTACAACTGAAAGGCAAAATGCTCGGGCAAATCCGGGCGTGGCTCAAAGCGGGAGCAATGGACGGAGAAATATTCCTGCCGGCAATCGGTGGAACGCCACAGGGGGGAGTGATCTCCCCTCTGCTGGCGAACATCGCCTTGCATGGCATGGAAACGGACCTGAAGGTTCGGCTGTTTGGAGATCTTAAGCAGTACTTCAAGCAAAAGAACCGAAGCGGGAACAGGGAGGTAATCTTTGCCTCCCTGTCCATCATTCGTTATGCCGACGATTTCGTGGTCATCCACGAATCACTCGATATAGTAATGAAGGCGAAGCAGTACGTGGAAGAATGGCTGAGATCGGTAGGACTCGAACTCAAACCTGAAAAGACCCGTATCGTGCACACGAAGAATCCGCTGGACGACAACCCTCCGGGGTTCGACTTCCTCGGCTTCAACGTGCGGCACTATGCGAAGAAATCAGGCTCGGGGCGAAAACTTCTGATCAAGCCAGCAAAGAAGGGCAGCCAGCGTCATCGGGACAATCTTGCCGAGCTTCTCCGGTTACTAAGAGGAGCCACGCAAAAGCAGGTAATCAAGGCGCTCAACCCCCGCATCCGGGGCTGGGCGAACTATTACCGGCATGTTGTCTCGAAGCAGACCTTTGCGAAATTGGACAACCAACTTCACTGGGTCTTGCGCCGCTGGGCGATGCGCCGACACCCCAACAAATCCGGCGACTGGGCCTTCAACAGGTACTGGTCACACCGTGAAACGCGCTGGGAGTTCAGAGACGAGAAACTGTCACTGTACAAACACGCCGACACGGAAATCACCCGGCATGTGAAGGTAATCGGTGATCGCTCGCCCTTCGACGGGAACATGACCTACTGGACCGATAGAGCGGTACGGAACAGCAAGTCACCCCTGTCGGCAAAACTTAAGGCCAAGCAGGAAAACCGTTGTGTCTGGTGCCGAGGTTTTCTGTACTGGGACGAGCCGCAGGAAGTCCATCACGCGGACCGTAACAGGCAGAATAACCATTTTACCAACCTCCAGTTGGATCATCGGCACTGCCACGACGTAATACATCGCGTCGAATACGCCTGACAGCAACGCTGTTGGAAGTACCGACAGAAACGCTATTTTCAGGAATAATCCGGCAGTCAATTCCAATTCAGGTATGAGCCTAAACCAAAGACAACAAGAGTAATAGAACCCGAGGTCAGGCCGCATGGCTGGATCGACGGTGGATGGATTGGAACAGTCTTTTTCGTGCCTCGTTAAGC
>Ga0315268_10004625_pt1 | contig 14917 bp, 13 predicted proteins | sample C1_top_MG_FD_204535 | JGI IMG/M metagenome (GOLD analysis project Ga0315268, IMG submission 204535) | Sediment microbial communities from Yellowstone Lake, YNP, Wyoming, USA - C1_top | ecosystem: Environmental > Aquatic > Freshwater > Lake > Sediment | place: USA: Wyoming | collected 2017-08-01
GTCCGTCGTTTCTCGACGAAGGAGCGGGGCACGCGCGGGGCCCGGACGAAGCCGCAGGCTTCGAAGAACCCGGGGATCACGGTGCCCAGATGGACGGGACCGGCGGCCTCGGCCATGAGCGCCTCGACCAGGGCCCGGGCCACGCCCTTCCCGCGCCGGCCGGGCTCGACGCCGAGGGCGCAGAGCTCGAAGCAATCGGCCTGCTCTTTTAGGGCGACGGCGCCGATGATCCGGCCTTCCTCCTCGGCCACCCAGAGCCGGTCCGTCTCCATGCCGGGGTAATCCAGGCCGAGGGACCGGGCCAAGAGGACGGCGTGAGGGACGTCCTCGGGGAGGGCTTTGCGGGCACGCATAGGCGTCCTATTATAGCAGAATCCTCCCTGGCCCGAATCCTTCGCATTGACAGCCCTCTCCCCTTTTTCCTATAGTGAGGGGAATCCGTCCGAGAGGAGAAACAAATGTCATCATATTTCAAGACCTCAGCCGGGAAGGTCCTCGCGATCTCCCTGGTCCTTCTGGCAGCGGCCCTGTTCTCCGCAGGGCAGGCCAAGAAGCCGGCCGTCCTCCAGTCCACGAACCCGGAGATGCGGCTCAAGGGCTTCGAGCAATACAAGGCCATGGTCCAGGCCTCGAAGTTCAAGGACCTCAAGTGGCAGTACCTGGGCCCGACCAACATCAGCGGCCGGGTGACGGACGTGGCCGTCGTCACGCCCAAGGGCAAGAACTATACGATCCATGTCGCCGCGGCATCAGGCGGCGTCTGGAAGTCCGACAACGAGGGCACGACCTGGACGCCCATCTTCGAGAGCGCCCCGACGGCGGCCGTCGGCGACATCGCCCTGGCCCCCTCGAACCCGCAGGTCCTCTACGTCGGCACCGGCGAGCACAACATCTTCCGGAGCTCCCAGGCCGGTTGCGGCGTCTACAAATCGACCGACGGCGGCAAGACCTGGACTCATATGGGCCTGGCCGACACGAACACCATCGCCCGGATCGTCGTCCACCCGGCGAACCCCGACGTCGTCTACGTCGCGGCCGCGGGCCACGAGTGGACCTCGAACCCCGAGCGCGGCGTCTTCAAGACGACCGACGGCGGCAAGACCTGGGCCAAGGTCCTCTTCGTCAACGACCAGACCGGGGCGACCGACCTGGTCATGGACCCCCGCTCGAGCGACACCCTCTACGCCGCCACCTGGCAGCGGACGCGCAGGAAATGGAACGACCCACGGAACTTCCCCGATTATACCGGGAGCGGCATTTACAAGACGACCGACGGCGGCAAGACCTGGAAACCGGTCAACGCCGGCCTCCCGGAGGCGAGGTTCCGGGGACGGATCGGGCTCGACCTCTGCCTAGCCAAGCCCGACGTCCTCTACGCCCTCGTGGACAACTACGAGGTCTCCCGTCAGCCGACGCCGGAGGAATTGACCAATTCCTATGGCGTCCCCTCGAGCGGCTTCATTAAGGGGGCCACGGTCTTCCGCTCGGACGACGGCGGCGGCTCATGGAAACAAACGAGCGGCCTGACCCCCGAGCAGAAGGAATTCATGGAGAACCATTCCGGGACCTACGGTTGGGTCTTCGGCCAGATCCGGGTCGACCCCAACGACGAGGACACGGTCTACATCATGGGCGTCCCGTTCAGCGTTTCGGCGGACGGCGGCAAGACCTTCCAGTACGTCAACAGCCCCGGCGGTGACAACCACGCCCTGTGGATCGACCCGGCCAACTCGAACTATCTCATCAAGGGCTTCGACCAGGGCGTCGCCGTGTCCTATGACAAGGGCAAGAACTGGCGTTATTTCCAGGACGGGATCCCCGTCTGCCAGTTCTTCAACCTCAACTACGACATGGGGACGCCGTTCAAAGTCTACGGCTCCATGCAGGACCACGGCAGCTTCCGGGCCAAGGTCGACCTCGGCCGGGGCCGCGACAAGATCGAGGCCCAAAAGTTCGAGAACGCCCCGGGCGGCGAAGGATCGAACCACGCCGTCGACCCGGGCAACCCCAACATCGTCTACTCGGCCGGTTTCTACGGGACGATCATGCGGAGCGAATACGACAAGCCCGGCCCATACCCCGGCTGGCCGTTCACCAAGTCGCTCCTGCCGACGCCCTACGAGAACGAGCCGCCCCTGCGCGGTCAGTGGCTGGCCCCGTTCATCCTCTCGCCGCACAACCCGAACATCGTCTACCACGGCATGCAGTTCGTCTTCCGCTCCCTCGACCGCGGCGACACCTGGGAGAAGATCAGCCCCGACCTGACGACCAACGATCCGGCGACCCGGGGCGACATCCGCTATCAGACGCTTTTCACCATCTCCGAGTCGCCGCTCCGCTACGGGCTCATCTACGCCGGCACGGACGACGGCCGCCTCTGGATCACGAAGGACAGCGGCAAGGCCTGGCAGGAGATCACGGCCGGCCTGGCGCCGGGCAAGTGGATGTCGCGCGTCGTCGCCTCGGCGTACAAGCTCGGGACGGTCTATCTCACCCAGAACGGCAAGCGGGACGACGATTTCACGCCCTACGTCTGGAAGTCGACGGACTTCGGGAAGACCTGGGTGAGCATCGCCGCCGGCATCCCCGTCGGGCCCGTCAACGTCATCCGCGAGGACCCGGTGAACCCGGACATCCTCTATGTCGGCACGGACATGGGCGTCTACGTCACGCTGGACGCCGGGAAGACGTGGATGGCCCTGGGCGCGGGCCTGCCGACGTGTTACGTCCACGACCTCATCATCCACCCCCGCGACAATGTCATCGTCATCGCCACCCACGGCCGCGGCATGTGGGCCCTGGACGCCAACCCGGTCAACGAGAAGGACAAGCGGCGGAGGTTCTATTACGAAGACTGACGGTTCGCGGAACGAGACCGGGCCGGACGCGGCGGGCCGGCGGACCATGCTCCTCGAGGGCATCGGGCCGGTTGATTTCGTCAAGAGCCGCCGGGCCCGGCGCTTGTCGGTCAGCGTCCGGGCCACCCGCGGCGTCCGCGTCGCCGTCCCGTGGCGGGTGTCCTTCGAGGAAGCCCGGCGCCTGGCCCTGACCAAGACCGGCTGGGCCCGGCGGACCCGGGCCCGGATCGAGCGGGCCCGGGAGCGCTGCCGCGGCGCGGTCCTCGCGGCCGGGCGGCTCGACCGGCGGGCCGCCCGCGCCCTCCTGGCCGGACGCCTGGCCGCCCTGGCCGCCGAGCACGGCTTCTCCTACCGGCGACTGAGCGTCCGGAACCAGGGAACCCTGTGGGGCAGCGCCACCTTGGCCGGGGGCATCCAGCTCAATGCCGTCCTGGCCGTCCTCCCGGCGGAGCTCGCGGACTACGTGATCCTCCACGAGCTCGTCCACATGCGGCACAGGGGTCACGGCCCGGCGTTCTGGGGTGAGCTCGAGCGCCTCATGCCCGACGCCCGCCGCCGCCAGGCCCGCCTCCGGGAGTACTCGCTGGCGCTGTTCTAAAGCCGGGTCCTGGCTATCGCATTGCCGGGGGAATTTGCTATAATCCCCACCCTGCCAAAGAAAGGTGGTTCGGCATGACGAACAATAATCCCGGCCCTCCGTCTGCAGGGACCGGGCCCGCGCGCCATTACGGCATGGTCGCCCTCATCTTCCTGACCTTCTTCGTCATCTCGCTGGTCACGAACGTCATCGGCGCCATCAATCCCGACGTCGGCCAGAGCTTCGGCCTCAGCCTGACCCTGGTCGGGCTCCTCCCCTTCGCCTTCTTCATCGCCTACGGCGTCATGTCCATCCCGTCCGGCATGCTCCTCGAAAAATACCGAGAGAAGCCGGTCATGATCGCCGCCTTCTCGGTGGCTTTCGCCGGGGCCATGCTCCTCTCGTTCCTCCCCAGCTATCCCGTCTTTCTCCTCTCGCTCTTCCTCGTCGGCGCCGGCATGGCCGCCCTCCAGGTCGCCATCAATCCCCTGCTCCGGGTCTCGGGCGGCGAGGAACACTTCGCCTTCAACTCGGTCATGGCCCAGCTCGTCTTCGGCGGCGCCTCGTTCCTGAGCCCCCTCATCTATTCCTACTTCGTCCGGAACATCGGGCAGCCCGGCGGGCAAGGCAAGCCCCTCATCGGCCTGATGACCAGGCTTGTCCCCCCGCCGCTCCCCTGGCTCTCCGTCTATTGGGTGTTCGCGGCCCTGGTCGTCCTCATGATCATCGTCCTGGCCGCGGCCCGCTTCCCCCTCGTCGTTAAGAAGGACGAGGAGCGGGCCGGCGCGTGGGCGACGCACAAAACGCTCTTCAAGGACCGGACCGTCCTTCTCTTCTTCCTCGGCATCTTCACCTACGTCGGCACGGAGCAGGGTGTCTCGTTCTGGATCTCCAAGTTCCTCAACATCTACCACGGCTACGATCCCCAGACGGTCGGGGCCGGACGGGTCTCTCTCTTCTGGCTCCTGATGACGGTCGGCGGCATCCTCGGCCTCGTCCTCCTCAAGCTCTTCGACAGCCGGAAGGTCCTGGTCGGGTTCGCGGCCGCGGCCATCGTCTTCCTGACGTTGGCCCTCTTCGGGCCGGGGCCCGTGGCCCTGGTCATGTTCCCGCTCATGGGCTTCGCCGCCTCGGTCATGTGGCCCATCATCTTCTCCCTGGCCCTAAACTCGGTTCCCGCCCATCACGGCTCCTTCTCCGGCATCCTCTGCACCGGCATCATCGGCGGGGCCCTCGTGCCCCTCGTCGTCGGACGCCTGGGCGATATATTCGGCCTGCGCCAGGGGATGTTCTTCATCTACCTGACATTGGGCTACATCCTGAGCATCGGGCTGTGGGCCAAGCCTCTCGTCCTCAACGAGACCCTCGCCAGGAAGCGGCAGAAGGGGGCGGCGTGAGGCCCGAGACCGTCGTCGGCGTCGACCTCGGCGGCACCAACGTCCGGGCCGGGCGGATCGAGAACGGCCGCCTGGCCGAGGTCCGGTCCGTCCCCGTACGGAGCCAGGGGACGGAGCGCGACGTCCTCGAGGACATGTTCGGGGCCATCGACGCGGTCCTGCGTGAGGGTGTCGCCGGCATCGGCGCCGGCGTGCCCTCGGTCATCGATCTCAAGGCCGGAATCGTCTATGACGTCCAGAATATCCAGTCCTGGGTCAAGGTGCCGCTCAAGTCCTATCTAGAAGAGCGCTACCGCCTGCCGGCATACGTCAACAACGACGCCAACTGCTTCGCCGCCGGCGAGAAGCATTTCGGGAAGGCGAAACCCTACGACCACGCCGTCGGCCTGATCCTCGGCACCGGGCTCGGCGCCGGCGTCATCGCCAACGGCCGGCTCTACTCGGGCGCGAACTGCGGCGCCGGCGAGTTCGGCATGCTCCCCTACCTCGACCTGACCCTGGAGGACTACGCCAGCGGACAGTTCTTCGAGCGCGTCCACGGCCTTTCGGGCCGGGAGGTCTCGGAGCGGGCGGAGCGGGGCGACCCGGCGGCCCTGAAGATCTTCGCCGAATACGGCCGGCACCTCGGCGAGGCCGTCAAGGCCATTTGCTACGCCGTCGACCCGGAGGCCATCATCCTCGGCGGTTCGGTCAGCAAGGCCTTTCGCTTCTTCCGAGAAGCGATGCGGGCGGCCTTCCAAAGCTACGCCTATTCCTTGGCCAAAGAACGGCTGATCGTCGAGGTCTCGGAGACCGAGAACGTCGCCATCCTCGGCGCCGCCGCTCTCTATTACGACGCGATGGCGAAATGAGACCGGCCGGGGCGGGTTCTATCCCCGGGCGGCGCGGATGCGAGGTTCCAGGTTGACAGGCCCCATCCGATCGCGTAATTTATCTGTCCCTTGATCATCCGTCGGACGGGAGGGCTTCTCATGCTTAAAAGAACCCCGAGATCCGCGCGCTCCGCCCGGGCGGCCGCCTTCGGTCTGCTGGCCCTATCGGCCCCGGTCCTGGCCTTGGCCCAGGACAAGGTCGAGGGAAAGGGCCTCCTGGGCGCCTGGAAGGCCACGGCCGAATTGAGCTTTGTCCTGACCGGGGGCAACTCGGCCACCTCGGCCTTCAGCCTGGGGAACACGTTCAAGCGCAGCTGGGAGAGGGACGCCTTGACCGTCAAGACCTACATCCTCAGCAGCCGCGCCACAACGGTTACGCGGACCGCCCAAGGCACGGAGACCGACTTTATCGTGCTCGAGGAGAAGACGAGGCGTCTGGTGGCCGAGAACTTCATCATCTCCGGCCTGTACGACCACCGCCTGTCAAAGAAGGTCGTTCTGCAGCTGGGCCTCGGCTGGGACCGCAACCGGTTTGCGGGCCTGGCCGGCCGGGTCATCATCACGGCCGGCACGGGCTACGCCTGGGTCGAAACGAAGCGCACGACGTTCAAAACCGACGGCGGGTTCACCTACACTCTGCGCAAGTATTTCAGCCAGGCCGCGTCCTCGTTCGCCGGCTTCCGGGCCATCGCCACCTTCGAACAGAAGATCCTCGACACGTCGGCATTCGCGAGCCAGATCGTCTTCGACGAGAACCTGAGGAAGACGGTCGATTGGCGCTACGACTGGACGAACTCCGTGACCGCCTCCATCTCCAAGTCCCTGGCCCTCAAGACGAGCCTGCGGCTCCTCTATGCCCACCTGCCCGCGAACGAGGCCGTGCCTCTGTTCGATCCGCTCGGGAACCCGACCGGCCTGACCGTGCCCGTCCCCTTGAAGAAGCTCGACAGCTACTTCACGACCTCGATCGTCCTCAACTTTTAAGTTTAAGACGGGGTCAAATCTTCATTCTGCCACTCTTTTGGCACAGACGGACTAGGATTTAGATCCGGCCGGACGTCGATTGGCCGTTGAGAGAGGGAAGATTATGGGTTGGACTGCGCCATTTTGGCTAAATGGCAGAATGAAGATTTGACCCCGTCCTGATCGGTTGACCCCTCCCCTTTTTCCGAGTAAAATTGTAGGCAATGAAAGCTGGTTCCCGAGACGATCCGAGCGTGCCGGCCAGAGGGCCCGCATGAAGAAACGATACTGGCGCTGTTTCGTTTGCAACGACATCCACTACGGCATCGCCCCGCCCGAGCTCTGCCCGACCTGCAAGGTCCTGAACGCCTATGTCGAGATCACGGCCGCGGAGGCGCGGAAGATCCTGGGCGGCGGCGCCGAGGTCGATTTCACCCCGGCCGATTTCCGGCAGGCGATCGAGCGGTTCACGGCCTCGAACGAGTTCATGGTCAACCCGGACGCGGAGCGGGTCGAGATCCTGCTCCAGGGGATCTTCGAGAACGAGAAGAACCACGGCTTTAAATTCTGTCCCTGCCGCCTGCGGACCAAGGACTGGGACGAGGATTTGAGGCTGATCTGCCCCTGCAACTTTACCATCCACGAGACTTACAAGGGAGTCCCGGACGGCGAATGCTGGTGCGGGCTCTTCGTCAGGAGGAAATGATGGCCAATTTGCTCATGTTCCACGGGCGGGAGTGCCCCCACTGCCGCCGGATGATGCCCCTCGTCGAGAAGCTCGAGGAAGAGACGGCCGTCCGCTTCGACAAGCACGAGATCTGGCACGACGAGAAAAACGCCGACCTGATGAGGTCCTTCAAGCCCATCATCACGCCCAAGTGCGGCGGCCAGCTGCGGGTCCCAACCTTCATCAACACCGGGACGAACGACGTCATCTGCGGCGAAGTCGATTACGACAAGCTCAAGGCCTGGGCTCTCAAGAAATAACCTGGAGGGTCAAGCCGCCGCGGCGGGTCGGCCCTGGGCGACCCGCGCCGGACGGCCGCACGGACTTCCGGGAACGCCACGGATCGGGGGTTGCCGATGATCGAACGTTTCGACCCGCTCAAGGGGGAAAGGCTCCAGGTCCTCGACGAGGCCGGGCGGGCCCGGCCGGGGCTCGAGCCGGCCCTCGCCGGCGAAGCCCTAAGGGCGATGTACGCCCGCATGGTCCTCACGCGGACCGCCGACGCCAAGGCCCTCAAGCTCCAGCGGCAAGGCCGGTTCGGGACCTTCGCCTCGAGCCGGGGCCATGAGGCCTGCCAGGTCGGCGCGGCCTCCGCCATGGCCCCCGGCGACTGGCTCTTCCCCTATTTCCGGGACTTCGGCACGTACCTCACGCTCGGGTACCCGTTGGCCGACTACTATCATTATTGGATGGGGAACGAGGCCGGTCTGCGGACGCCCGATGGCCTGAACATCTACGCGTTCGCCATCCCCGTCGCCTCCCAGGTCCTCCACGCCGTCGGCGCGGGCATGGCCGCCAACTACCGGAAGCTCAAGGTCGCCGTGATCACGACCTTCGGCGACGGCGCGACCTCGGAGGGCGACTTCCACGAGGCCATGAACTTCGCCGGCGTCTTCAAGACGCCCAACGTTTTCTTATGCTACAACAACCAGTTCGCTATTTCCGTGCCCAGGAGCCGCCAGACGGCCTCGGCGACCATCGCCCAGAAGGCCGTCGCCTACGGCTTCCGCGGCGTCCAGGTCGACGGCAACGACATCCTGGCGGTCTGGACCGCGGTCGGCGAGGCCGCGGCGGCGGCCAGGGCGGGCGGCGGCCCGACCCTTGTCGAGGCTTACACCTATCGCATGGGCGACCACACGACCTCCGACGACGCGGCTCGCTACCGGACGAAGGAGGAGGTCCTCGATTGGGAGAAGCGGGACCCGATCCTGCGGTTCAAGTCCTACCTGAAGACCAAGGGGCTGTGGGACGAGGCTTATGAGGCGGGGGTCCAGGCCGAAGCCGCCGGCGCCGTGGAAAAGGCGGTCGAGGCGGCGGAGGCCAGGCCGCCGGCAAAGGTCGAGGACCTTTTCGCCTACACCTACGCCGCGATGCCGCCGTCCCTCAGGGACGAGCTGGACGATCTCAACGCCTTCCTCGCGGGAGGCGCCCGATGATCATGACTATGGTCCAAGCCATCAACCAGGCCCTCGCCCTGGAAATGGCGAGGGACGACCGCGTCCTCCTCCTCGGCGAGGACGTCGGGCGGGACGGCGGCGTCTTCCGGGTCACGGACGGGCTGGTCGACAAGTTCGGACCGGAGCGGGTCATCGACACGCCCCTCGCCGAGTCAGGCGGCGTTGGCGTCGCCGTCGGCATGACCGCCCTTGGCCTCCGGCCCATAGTCGAGATCCAGTTCATGGGCTTCATCTACCCGGCCTTCAACCAGATCGTCTCCCACGTCGCCCGCCTCCGGAACCGGACCCGGGGCCGCTTCCCCGTGCCCCTTGTCATCCGGACTCCGTACGGCGCTGGCGTCCGGGCCCTCGAGCACCACTCCGAGAGCACGGAGGCCCTCTTCTGCCAGATCCCGGGCCTGACCGTCGTCGTCCCTTCGGACCCCTACGACGCCAAGGGCCTGCTCACCGCCTCCCTGCGGAGCGACGATCCCGTCATCTTCCTCGAGCCCTCCCGGCTCTACCGGGCCGAAAAGCAGGACGTCCCCGAGGAGGCGTTCGAAGTGCCGCTCGGCAAGGCCAGGGCCGTCCGGGAGGGGAACGACGTGACCGTCATCGCCTGGGGCGCCATGGTCCCCGTGGCCCGCAAGGCCGCGGACATGGTCCAGGCGGAGGGGCTCGGCGTCGAGATCATCGACCTGCGGACCCTCTCTCCGATGGACGCGGCAACGGTCGTCGCCTCCGTGAAAAGGACCGGCCGGGCCGTCGTCCTCCACGAAGCCCCGAGGACGTGCGGGTTGGGAGCGGAGATCGCCGCCCTGATCGGCGAGCGCGCCCTGCTCAGCCTCAAGGCCCCCGTCCGCCGCGTCACGGCGCCCGACATCACCGTCCCGCTCCCCAAGAGTGAGGATTATTACACCCCGAGCCCTGAGCGGCTGGCCCGGGCCATCCGCGAGCTCATGGAGTTCTGACCATGGCCAAGCAATTCCGGTTCCCCGACGTCGGCGAAGGCATCACGGAAGGCGAAGTCGTCCGCTGGCTGGTCCGGGAGGGCGACGAGGTCAAGGCCGACCAGACCCTGGCCGAGATCGAGACCGACAAGGCCGTGGTCGAGATGCCCTCGCCCTACGCCGGGACCGTCCTCAAGCTGCATTTCAAGGAAAAGGACCTGGTCAAGGTCGGCGAGGTCCTGGTGACGATCGGCGCAAAGGGTGAGGCCGTGCCCGCGGCCGGACCAGTGGAAGCGGCCGCCCCGCCGGCGCGGAGTTTCGCCGCCGCGGCTGGCGCGGGCGGCGCTCCGGCGCCTCCACCGTCCCCGCCGGGCGAGGTCCTGGCGACTCCCGCCGTCCGCAAGCTGGCCCGCGACCTCGGCCTCGACCTGGCCGCGGTCCGCGGCTCTGGCCCCGGCGGCCGGATCACCGAAGAGGACGTCCAGGCGGCCAAGGCGTTGCCGGTCGAAAAGAAGGTCGAGATCAAGGTCAAGTCGAAATACGACCTTTTCGGCACCCTCGAACGGATCCCGCTGCGGGGCGTGCGCCGATCAACGGCCAAGCACATGCGCGAGTCGCTCGACAAGGCCGCGCACGTCACCCACTTCGACGAGGCCAACGCGGCCGGGCTCGCGGCGCTCAGGGACACCATGAAAGGGGAAGCCGAAGCCATGGGGATCAAGCTGACCTACCTCCCCTTCATCGTCAAGGCCGTCATCGAGGCCCTCAAGCTCCACCCGACCCTCAACGCCTCGCTCGACGACGAGGAGGCCGAGATCGTCGTCAAGAAGTACTACAACATCGGCATCGCCGTCGACGTCCCCGACGGCCTGATCGTCCCCGTGGTCAAGATGGCCGACCAGAAATCCGTCCTGGACCTCGCGGAGGAGATCCAGAACCTGGCCAAGTCGGCCCGGGAGCGGAAGCTCGACCTGGCCGACCTCAAGGGCGGGACCTTCTCCATCACCAACGTCGGCGTCATCGGCGGATACGCGGCCACTCCCATCATCAACTACCCCGAAGTGGCCATCCTGGCGACCATGAAGATCGAGGACCGGGCCAGGGTCGAGAGCGGCGCCGTGGTCGTCCGCAAGACGCTTCCCCTTTGCCTGTCGTTCGACCACCGGGTCGTCGACGGCGCCGAGGCCGCCAGCTTCACCAAAGACCTCATCCGCTTCATCGAGGAACCCGGAAAGCTGCCTGTCCGGGGCGAGTAGATAAGGACTACCGGATCGGAACGGGTTTCCAGTCCTTGTCCACGGCCACATAGACGACGTCCGCCTCGGTCACGCGGACCGTTTCCCGTGCCTCGTCCCGGGTGACCTCGACGATGACCCGGACCGTCACCGAGGTCCGCCCGACCTTGACGGTTTCCGCGTACAGGCTCACGACATCCCCGACGAACACGGGCTTATGGAAAACGACGTGGTCCAGGGCCACGGTGACGAAATTCAGGGGGCCGCACGATCGGCGGGCCTCGATGGCACCGGCCAGGTCGACGTGGCTCAGGATGACCCCCCCGAAGATGCTGCCGTGCCTGTTCGTGTCCCGAGGCAACAAGGTGACGCGAAGAGTGGCATCCCGTTTTTCGTTCATCTGACGCTCCACCGGCCGAACCCCATGATAATGGACTCGGCCCCGTTTGGCAATCCTCGCCCCGGGACGGGCATTCAGTGCCCGTGCCGGTGATGAGTGTCCGGCCAATGGCCGTGGACGTGCTCGGTCTCCTCGTGGAGGTGCTCGTGGGCGTGCGGCTCACGGGCCTCGCCGTTGTGGACGTGCCGGTGATGAGGGTCGTCGTGCCGGTGGGAGTGGATGTGGACGGTCCGCTCGTGGCGGTGGGGATGGGCGTGCTTTTCGGTCACGACCAGGGCGACTCCCGCGAGCATGAGCAGGCCGGCCAGGGCCGCGGACAGTCCGACCCGGTCCCCGAGGATGAGGACCGAGGCGAGTGAGCCGACGAAGGGCCCGAAGCTGAAGAAGACCCCGGTCCGGAACGCGCCCAGGCCCTTGAGGGCCCGGATGAAGAGGACCAGGCTAAGGCCGTAGCAGACCGCTCCGAGCACGAGGCCTCCGGCCGCCGCCCCGCCGAGCCCGGCCCCCTGGCCGAGGATGACCGCGGCCGCCGTCGAAACGGTCCCAGCCACGAGGCCCTTGATGCGGGCGATCTGGACGGGGTCCTTATCCGAGATCCGGCGGGTCAGGTTGTTGTCCAGCCCCCACCCCAGCATTGCCAGGACGACCAGGACCGGGCCCGCGGGGTCGAAGCGGCCGCCGGCGATGTTCCAAGAGAGAGCGACGCCGGCGGCGGTCATCAGGGCCAGGGCCAGCCAGACCCTTCGTCCCGCGTACTCCCCGAACAGCAGAACGGCGATCGCGGCCGTGGCCACGCCCTCGAAATTGAGGAGGAGGGAGGTGGAGAACCCGGAGATGCGATTGAGCCCGGCCATCAGGCAGACCGGGCCGACGATGCCGCCGGCGAGGACGGCCCCGGCGAGCCAGGGCAGGTCCCTCTTTTCGAGGGCGGCTTCGCGGAAAGCTCGATCGGGAGGGACCCCCCCCTCCGGGGAATGCCGGGCCCCGGGTCCGGACGTCCTCTTCGGCCACCATTTAAATAGAGTCAGCCCAATGAAGACGCCGAGATAGAGAAGTCCGGCCAGGGCCACGGGACGGATATCCCCGAGGAGGAGCTTGGCCAGCGGAGTGCTGACGCCGAAGAGCGCCGCCGAAAGGAGGACCGAGACGAGCGGCTTCATGCTCACCGCCCCCTCCCCTGCTCGCGGCCCGTCGTTTGTCATGCCGAGAGCAGGCCCAGCCTGAGGGTTTGCGGCGAGAGGAGCGACGCCGACGCGGCGTCGAGATAGAGCGTCGCGTCGGGATGGGTGCGGAGGATGGAGGCCGGCGCTTCCCGGCCGACCGGCCCTTCGAGGCACCGCAGGACCGCCTCCGCCTTGCGGGCGTCGGGCACGACGGAGACGATGGCCCGGGCCTTGAGCAGCTGGCGGACGGAGATGGTGATGGCCCGCTCCGGGACGTCGGCGAGCGCCCGGAACCAGCCCTCGCCGACCTGCTGCCGGCGGCAGGCCTCGTCGAGGGTAACGACGAGGTAGGGCGCTTCGGTCTCGAAGTCGGCCGGCGGGTCGTTGAAAGCGATGTGGCCGTTCTCGCCGATGCCGGCGAAGGCGACGTCGACCGGAGCGACGGCCAGCAGGCGGCCGGCCCGCTCGCATTCGGCCGCGGGATCGGCTTCGCCGTCGAGCAGATGGAACCGGACCATTCCGGTCCGGCGGACCAGGCGGTCGAGGATGTATTTCCGGAAGCTGGCCGGGTGGTCGGCCGCGAGACCGATGTACTCGTCCAGATGGAACATCTCCACCTTGGCCCATTCCAGGCCGGGCGAACGGACCAGGGCGTCGAGGAACCCGATCTGCGATTCGCCGGTCGCGGCCAGGATGCGGGCAACTCCTCGCTCGGCGATCGCCCCCCGGATGAGGCGCGCGGCGTGGAGCGCCGCCTCACGGGCGAGGGCGGCCTTGTCAGCGAAAACCCGGATGGTCATTTCGCGGCCTCGAGCGTCCAGAGCCTGAAGTTCCGGAACTCGTGGCCGGGGCCCGTCACTCTGAGAACGATGGGGCCGGAGCGCGGCGCGGGGTCCACCCCCGACCAGGCCAGGACGCCGTTGACCGTGAGCGATACGACGGGACCGCGGGCCACAACCTCGCAGCGGTCCCAGCCGTCGGTCATCCGCGCTCCCGAAGTGATCGCCCGGCCGGGCGGCGGCGCGGCCGCGATCGGAAAGCCTTCAGGCGGCCCCTCGCGGCCAGGCCCAGGAGCGCAACGGATGAGGAGGCCTGTCTGGCCGTCCGGTCCCGCCCCGCGCATCTCGAACGAGATCCGGAAGTCGCCGTAGGAGCCCGGGCTCACGAAATAGCCCGGCGGGAGCGGGCCCGCCGCCGGCGCGGCGCTGCTGCCGCCCGGGAAGGGCGTCTCCACGGGCCGTCCCTCTTCATCGGGGACGCCGAGCCGCCGGAGCCGTGCGGCGTGCCCGGCCCGGAAGCGCGCCTCGAATTCCGCCGGGTCGGCCGGCCGCCCTTCGGCCCAGAGGTTCTCGGCCATGGCCAGGAGCCGCGGGTAGAGCCGGCGCTCGACGAGGGACTGTTCCGTTGCCCAAGCGGAAGCGTGGCCGCCGAGGATCTTTGCCTTCGGCGACAGGGTCCGGTATTTCAGCGTTGGGACCCCCATCTCGGCCGGAGGGTCGGGGAATCGGGTGGCGTTCCAGGCCAGGACGGCGGCGAGGGGCAGGCCTTCGCCCAGGCCGAATGAGGTCAGGTAGAGCGGCCCCTGGGACGAGTTCAGGATCGTGTAGCCGGCCTCGGCCAGCGGCCCGACGACCTTGAAATCATACCAGGCATCGATCAGGATGTCCCGCGGCGGCATGGGCTCGACGCCCGGATGGATGGCGTCGTTCCAGACGATGAGCCGCTTGCCGTGGCGCTTGGCGATCCCGTCGAGGTCGCGGACGAACACGTGATAGAGCGCGTCGACGGTTGCCACTCCTTCCCTAGCCATGCGGGCCCGGCAGTCCGGGCAGTCGGCCCAGCGCTTGATGGCGTAAGGCTCGTCGGCGCCGAGGTGGATATATTCCGAGGGAAAGACCTCCGCCGCTTCGGCCACGAGGCGGTCGATGAACTCCAGCGTGAACGGCCGTCCGGCGCAGAAGATGGCCTCGTTCATCGGCCTCGACCGCCGCTCGCAATCCAGCTCGGGATAGGCGGCGACCGCGGTCATGGAATGGCCCGGGACGTCGAATTCCGGGACGATCTCGACGCCGTAGCGCCGGGCGAAGGCGACCAGCTCGCGCAGTTCCTGCTGGGTATAAACGGGTTCGCCGGGCCGGTTGCATTTCGGCCAGGCCCTGGACTCGAACCGCCAGGCCTCGTCGTCGATGAGGTGCAGGTGGAGCACGTTCAGCTTGTAGGCCGACATCACCTTGATGGTCCGGCGGACGAAATCAAGGTCCAGGAACGACCGGACCGGGTCGAGCATCAGGCCGCGCCACGGACGGCGCGGCCGGTCCGCGAGAGTCATGCGCCGCACG
>Ga0315268_10004626_pt1 | contig 14917 bp, 15 predicted proteins | sample C1_top_MG_FD_204535 | JGI IMG/M metagenome (GOLD analysis project Ga0315268, IMG submission 204535) | Sediment microbial communities from Yellowstone Lake, YNP, Wyoming, USA - C1_top | ecosystem: Environmental > Aquatic > Freshwater > Lake > Sediment | place: USA: Wyoming | collected 2017-08-01
CACAACAACAACGAGCCTTCGTGTCCACCCCACACCGCGGCAAAACGATATACCGTCGGCAACTGAGAATTGGAATGTTCGGCGACATACTGCACCGAAAAATCGTTGCTGAGGAAGGCATAAGCCAGGCAGCCGAAAGCCACCAGCAGCAACAGCCACTGCGTCTGCGCGGCGGGACGCGCCAGCGCCATCCAGGCGGCGTTGTTGCGATGCGCGCCGATCAACGGCAGGACACCTTGCACGATGGCAACCAGCAGGGCGAGGATGATGGCGAAATGTCCGAGTTCAGGGATCATGGTTTTCTCACTGTTTCAAAGTTTTTGCCGTCTGCTGCGCCTGGTCGATGGCGTGCTTGGCTTCCGGCGGCATGTAGTTTTCATCGTGCTTGGCCAACACCTCGGTGGCGACAAACATGCCGCCCGGCCCCAACTTGCCCTGCGCCACCACGCCCTTGCCTTCCTTGAACAGGTCGGGAAGGATGCCGGTGTAGGCGACCGGGATGTCCTTGGCGGTATCCGTGACGACGAAGTGGATGGTCATCGCGTTCCTTTGCAGGGAACCGTCCCTGACCATGCCGCCGATGCGGAACACCCGGTCTTTCGGCGCTTCACCTGCGAGTACCTGGGTCGGCGTGAAGAACAGGGCGATATTGCTGTTCAGGGCATTCAGCACGAAGAAAGTGGCGATTCCCAGCGAGGCGAGGCCGCCGACGATGATGGCGATGCGTTTGTGGCGAGGTTTCATGACAATGTTTCCTTAACGAGGGCGGCCATGGCGCAAGCGTTGGCATCGCCCTGCACAGTCAGGCCGGAAATAACACCGGCACGGTCATCAGTCGAACGGTTCTGGCTGGTTTTCCACTTACCGACAATTTTGGTGATGGTCATCTCGATGCCGACGATGGCTTTGAGCATCTGCTCGAGGTAATCGGATGGCGCATCGGCCACCTGCCAGGGATTTGGCCGGCCGGCCTCGTGACGATGCGTCAGCCTCTCCACGATAGCGCGCAGTCGTTGCGGTTCTTCGACAATCCGCAACGACCCACGGACCTGCACCACGGCGTAGTTCCAGGTCGGCACGACCTTGCCGTGCTGCCGCTTGCTGGGATACCAGGCGGGCGATACGTAGGCCTGCGGTCCCTGAAAAATCGCCAAGGCCTCGCCCGCCTGAGGTGCTTCGGTGTATTTGCGCCACAGCGGATTTGCCCGCGCGACATGTCCAAGCAAGCTGCCGAATGGCGCCGGTTGCGGGTCATATTCCATCGGAATGTGATCGGCGACGATGCCATCCGTCGAGGACGTCACCAGCGTGGCAAACGGGTAGTCGCGCATCAGCCCCTGCAGCACTTCGCTGCGGGTTTCCTCGAAATGCGCCGGCACATACATTAGCTGGGATTCCTCTGCCTTTCGTCGGCGCTGCGCTCGCGGCGCAAACTGTCAAGAACGTCGTTTTGACGCTTCCTCAGCAGAAAAGGTTCAATTGCCAGCGCCAAAGCGGTGACGCCGAAGCTGCCCCACACGTACAGGGCGTAACCGCCCATGGCGAAGAACTCGCCGACGCTATTCCACTGCATGTTTCACCCATTCGGTAGTTCTCTCACGCTCCAGGATGATGGCGCGTACACGCACCAAGGCAACCGCGATCGAGTACATCCAGAAGCACAAGGCCATCACCAGCATGCCCCACAGCATCGTCACCGCCATGCTCGGCGACTTGCTCATCGACACCGACGCGCCCTGGTGCAACGTGTTCCACCATTTCACTGAAAAATAGATGATCGGCACGTTCACCACCCCGACCAGTGCCAGAATCGCCCCGGCCTTGTCGGCGCGGCGCGGTTCGTCGATGGCCGCCTGCAGGGCCATGAAGCCAAGATACAGGAACAACAGGATCAGTTCCGAGGTCAGCCGCGCATCCCACACCCACCACGTACCCCACATCGGCTTGCCCCACAGGGCGCCGGTCCATAACGAGATGAAGGCCATCAATGCCCCGGTCGGCGCCACCGCGCTGGCCATCATCGAGGACAGCCGGGTGTTCAGCGCCAGGCCGAGACCGGCCCAGAATGCCATGATGAGGTAGAGGAACATCGACATCCAGGAAGCCGGAACGTGGATGAAAATGATCCGGTAACCCTCGCCCTGCACCGCATCGGTTGGCGCGACGAAAAACCCCAACCACAGCCCGGCAAGACCGAAAGCCACCGCCAGCACCACGAACCACGGCAGCATTTTCCCTGCCAGCGGATAGAAGCTCTGCGGCGATCCATATTTGAACCAGTGGATAATTTTATTCTGCATGTTTAGTTCTTCATTCCAGAGCGATCCGTAGCGCCGCCGTGGTCGCCCACGGCGCGAAAAACCCGGCCAGCGCCAGCAGCGCCGCCAGCAGCGACAAGTGGCCGGCGGCGCCGAGACCGGAAATATCCGCCTCAACCGCGCCGGCACCGAAGATCAGCGCGGGAATATACAACGGCAGCGTCAGCAGCGAAAGCAGCACCCCGCCGCCGCGCACGCCCAGCGTCAAGGCCGCGCCGATGGCGCCGATCAGGCTCAACAGAGGCGTGCCGATCAGCAGCGACAACACCAGCACGCCCAGCGCACGCGGCGCCAGGTCGTACTGCAATCCCAGCAGCGGCGCAATCAGCACCAGCGGCAAACCGGCCACCAGCCAGTGAGAGATGATTTTACCCGTAACCAGCAAGCCCAACGGCGCGGGAGAAAGCAGCATCTGCTCGAGCGTGCCATCGGCGTGATCGGCCGCGAACAGGCGGCTTAACGACAACATGGCTGCCAGCAGCGCCGCCACCCACAGCACGCCTGGGGCGATAATGCGCAACAAGGCCATCTCGGGGCCGATGCCGAGCGGGAACAAGCTGACGACAATGACGAAAAAGAACAACGAGGTCAGCACCTCGCTCTTCCTGCGCAACGCCAGCAGCAGGTCGCGCCGCACCACGGCGACGAGTACGCCGAGGGTCCCAAGCGCAGCGGGAGAAGTGGCGGCGGGCATAGGCGTTACTACTGCGTCAATGGCACTCATTGGGTGAGCCTCAAGGTCTGCGCAACACCGCCGGTGATGGCGACTTCCTGGTGGCTGGTCAGCACTGCCATGCCGCCCCGGCTCAAATGCTGGCTGACCACATCGGCCAGCCAGTTCACGGCGGCGCTGTCGAGTGCGACGAATGGCTCATCGAGTATCCACAGCGGTGACGGGCTCCATAACAGGCGCGACAGCGCCACGCGCCGTTTCTGCCCCTGCGAGAGGAAGCGCACCGGCAGTTCTTCGCGCCCCGCCAGGCCCACACGTCCCAGCAGATCCGTTCCTTCCAAAGCTTCCACTGCGACACCTGCCAGTGCGGCGGTGGTGCGCAGATTCTCCAGGGCCGTGAGTTCTTCCTTGAGAGCATTGTGGTGGCCAAGGTAGAGTACCGCTTTGCGATAGGCATCGCCAAGATTGGCGATGGTTTCGCCCTGCCAGCGTATCTCGCCAGCTTCCGCAGGAGACAGGCCGCACAGCATGCGCAACAGGCTGGTCTTGCCGGAACCGTTTTCGCCAGTCACGTGCAGGCGCCCGCCGGACTCGAGCGTAAAGCCGAGACCGGCAAAAAGGCGGCGGTCGCCGCGGACACAGGCGAGATCGGTGGCAGTTAGCATGTCAGGGATAAATGGATTGCTGACTACGGATTGCGGACTGTATTGTGCCCGATCGCAAGCGCTTGCAGTTTAACCGAGATCAATAATCTTTCTCGATAACCGGGAATAGTCCGTCCGATCAGCAGACACAAGACATGGGCAGCGACGGGCCAAGGCGACAACCGTCAGGCGGCCCCCTCGAACCCTTCTAGCGGCATGGCTATATTTCAGGGAAATACCGGCATGCGGGTATTCACTCTACATGTGCAGCAAGGGCGACAGCACTCCGCCGATGATGGTCCACGCCGTGTAGATGACGATAACCGCCGGGGCCGCGGCAAATGACGCCTTGATGAGGAACCAGAACATCGTGCTGAATTTCATGTTGAGGTCGATGACTTCCACCGGCAACATCTCCACGGAACCCTGGCTCACTGCTCCACAATGGGGACACGCGGCAGCGTGCTCGCTCACCTTGGCTTTACATTCATAGCAGTCTATCAACACGGTATTTCCTTTCGGTTCGATCATCCTGCAAGCGAAAATACGAAGGGCGTACTCCCGGCTCCGCGCGCCCTACGCATGCCTGGTGCTCATTTCTTTTCCGCATTGGCCGCGTTCAATTCCTGTGGACCCGGTCCATCGGGTTCGTTGTGGGAAATGGCGAAGTGGCAGTCGATGCAGGTCAATCCTTCGGTGCGGAGTTTCTCATGCCGCTTCTGCGCCTTCTCGGTCTGCTTTTCGGGATCCATCTTGGCTGTGGTGTGGCAATGGCGGCATTCGCGCGAATCGTTCTGTTTCATGTAGACCCATACCCGCTTGGCCAACTCATAGCGCTTGGCTTCGAATTTTGCCTTGGTATCGATCGAGTGGGTGACGAAATGCCCCCAAATGTCGGAGAAAATACCCAGCTTTGCCAGATAATTCGGAATGTAATCATGCGGCACATGACAGTCGGAACAAGTGGCGCGCACCCCGGTTCTGTTCTTGTCATGGACGGAATCATGATATTCCTTCGCCACATTGTCCTTCATCTCGTGGCAAGAGGTGGCGCAGAACGCCTCCGAATTGGCATAGACCATAAACGAGCCGAGAGAGGCAAAAACAGCCAGGCCTATGGCAAGACCCAAACCCAGCACAACCAGCGAACCGGGACGCGAACCCCAGCCGCGAACCTTATCAAGAAACTTGGACATCTGGCCATCCTCCCCAGGTACGCGCAACGGCAACGAAACGAGCCGGCAAACACCCCAGTATCGTATGCATTAGAAAATCGCCCCTTTCGAAATCAGGCTCTTATCCACTTCCAATTCCTGTGGGCCAGGACCGCCCTGAGGCTCTTCGTGGGCGATGGCGAAGTGACAGTCGATGCAAGTCAGCCTCTCCCGGCGGCCTTTCTCGTGCCGCAGTTGGGCTTTCTCCGATTGTTTCTCGGGATCCATCTGCTTGGCCGTGTGGCAATGGCGGCATTCGCGCGAGTCATTCTCTTTCATGTAGGTCCAGACCCGTTCGGCCAGTTCTTGGCGCTTGGCCAGGAACTTTTCGCGGGTATCGATCGAGTGCGAGATGAAGTGTCCCCACAGGTCGTGGACCGCCCCCATCTTGCGGATGTACAGCGGCACCGGGGCATGCGGAATATGGCAATCGGGGCAGGTGGCGCGCACGCCGGTGCGGTTCTTGTCGTGGATGGTGCCCTTGTACTCCATGGCCACATTGGTGGTCATTTCGTGGCAAGTGGTGGAGCAAAACGTTTCCGTGCTGGTATAAACCAGGGTCGTGGCGGTAAGAGCGAGCACCACCATACTGATGCCAAATCCCGCCCCAAGCACCACGATCGTTTTTTTGCCAGTACTCCAGTTGCGCACCTTTGCAAGCGCTGAATAACGAGGCATATGCCCCTCCTCCACAAAAAAACTGCATCAACGCGCGAAACCAGCTACGCCGTTGTATAGAAAAAACGGGGCGCCTGTACGCCTGTGCCTATGGCAGTGGCGCCACCCGATTTTGTCAAGACGTAATTACAGGGCAAGTATCCAATGGATAACGTTACGAATCTCGGCATCGTCCTTGGACTTGATCTTGCTGTGCTCTTCTTCCTTGCCGTCGATCTTGACCATCGGGCCTGTCGTCATGTGCTTGAAGAGTTTTTCTTCGGCATCCGCCTTGCCCTTGTATTTCTTAGCCACCTCCTTGTAGGGAGGGCCGTCCTTTTTCTTGTCTATGGCATGGCACTTGAAGCAATTGCTTTTTTTCAGCAGCGCCTGCGCGGCGTCGGCATCCACATCGGCGGCGTTCGCAGCGAAAGGCAGGCAGGCCACGGCAAGTATCACGGCAAGTTTTTTCATGATTAATTAATCCCTCGAGTACGTTGAAAATAGTAATAAAGCACTTCCATTAAGAGCTTGTTGCAATTGAAAAATTAATATGCTTATTTAAAAATAATTGTCTATATAGGAAAGGCAGCAATCCATAACAAATTCAAGAGGAGACCACGATTATGAGTGCCGTTCATCTACCTAGCTATTTCAAGTCCAGGGAATTCGCAGCGGTGAGAATGCGGTTATCTCTCGCCTTTTGGTTAGTCTTGGGCATATTCTGCATTCTGGTAATTGCGCCGCGTCTGCTGGGCATGGGTTGATCATCCTCCACCGAAGTTGCCGGAGAAGCCGATCACCACCAGAGTCAGCAGGGTGAAGCCGGCAATCAACAGCAACAGTCCCAGGATTCTTGAACCGAGGGTCATGGGTTTGGACGGGATGTCCACCAGGTATTTTTCCAGTTCGCCCGACTCGACCAGGCGGCTGTATTCCGCCCAGTGTTCGTGCTTGAACTCTTCCAGGGATACCGTGCCGGTGAACATCACGATATCCGGGGGTGGATACTTCTCCGGCCGCAGGTGGTTGTTGAAGAAATGCACGGTGAACAGGAACACCGCAGCCAGGAAAGCCTCTTCGCCATGGACCACCATGGCCACGTTGAACACCCAGCCGGGCAGGAACTTCGCCGTCACATCCGGGAAGGCCAGCATGGTGCCGCTGCCGCCGATGATTGCCATTCCCCAGAACACCGCCCAGTAGTCGAACTTCTCCCAATAAGTCCAACGGTCGAAAGCCGGCCGTGGCCCCATACCCATACCCCACTTGAACATGCCGATCATGTCCCACAGATCCTGCCAGCGTGGCACCAGCGAAGTCGGCCCGAACCACTTGAAGGTCTTGCGGTTACGGACCAGAAAGATCGTCACGTACACCAGATGCATGAAGAAAATTCCCAGCATGGTCGCCGCACTGATCCTGTGGATGAGACCCGCCACTTTCGGGCCACCAATTACGTCCATGATGAAGGCCGCCCAAGGCGCGGCGGCATAGAACACCGCCATTCCGGTCAGCACCAGGGTCATCACGCTTACGGCGAAGAACAGGTGGGCCAGCCGCCACGGCCAGGCGAAGCGGCGGAAGTGCTTGCCCTGCTCCAGGTGCAGTTCCTCCGTGCGCACGGCCTTGCGATGCTCCTTGCTTTGATGGCGTTCCTTGTATTCGCGGTAGAACCAAAGTCCCGAATGCGCCCAGAAGAAGACAAACACGCCGATCAGCAGCGCCACCATGAATTTCGTGGTGAGCCACACCTGGGGATAACGCTTGAAGTCGTGGCTATTCGCATGCGGGCTGAAGGTGGTAAAACCAGCCGTCGCTTCGCGCAAATCCTTTTTCCCGTTGTGGCACTGTTGGCAGGTTTTCAGCCGGTTATTCGGGTGAACTTTCGACTGTGGATCGTCCGCCTTGAGGATGCCGTGACTGCCGTGGCAGTCATAACACTTGGCGGTATAGCCATAGCCCAAGGTGTTGACCTGACCGTGATAGGTGTCCTTGTAGGTTTTCAGATTTTCTTTATGGCAGCTGCCGCAATCCGCGGCGATGCCCACCTTGAACGGCTCCGCCGAGGTGCTGGTGATGTCATGGGCACTGTGGCAGTCGATGCACACCGGTGCCTTCACATTGTTTTTTTCCAGGAGTTCCTTGCCATGCACCGACGATGAATATTCCTCGACTTCGTCGGTATGGCACTTCTCGCCGCACACATTGGGGATGGTCTTGCGCCATTCCACGCGCTTGGCTGAACCCTTGGGGGGAACGCTGAAACTGTGGGTGTCGTGACACTGGTCGCAGTATGCCTTGGGCCGCGTCTTGTCCGACTTGTCCGGCAGGGCATGGAAGGATTTTTTATAGGCCTCAATATTCTTGACCACCAGCCCCAGACGCGACTTTTCCTGGGTCAGATTCTCCTTCTTGACGGTTTCCCATAAGGCCTCGTGACACTGGACGCAATTGGCTTTCTGCACGCTTGTGTCGATTTTGTGCGGAGCGACGGCATCGGTGATTTCCTTGTGACAGGCGACGCATTGCATGTCGGCATGCACGCTCTTTGCCAGCTTGTCCGCATGTATGTCCAGCAAGGGACGCTTTCCCCCATCGGGGCCAGCCACCTCGAGCTTGTTGCCATCGTGACAACTCAGACAGGTGGCGTTGTCGAGTTTGACAGCGGTTACGGCGGCTGGTTTGGTAGCCTTTCCGGGGACACCCGCTGCGACAGCTGGCGCCTGCCAAGTCAGCGAGGCGCCTGTCAAGCAGAGGAGCCCGGCTGTTAATCTTGCCCACCTTGCCAGTTTCTTACTACGCATCACCCAAATTCCCTGATTGAGAAACCACATAACTTTCTTTTGGCAAAGAGAGGGGTCACGACGGCCACCTCTCTTTAACTTACCCAGCCATTCTTACTTCAGGCCGTGCTTGCTATCCACAGGAACCAGCCCCCCGGGAGCATGGCAACTATCGCAAACTTCTGCCACCTTGCCGGCGCCAAGCTCAGCCTGTGTCACCTTACGGTCGCCCGCCAGGCCGCCGCTCGCAAGCGGGCCGCCAAATGTCGCCCCCCCCACGCTCATCATGTGGGTCTTTTCGGCATCCGAGTCGTGACATGCCGAACAAGCGGATGCCTTGGGTGAGATCACCGCGTTATCCGACCCATCGGTGTCGGTGATGCTGGCACTGGTGGAGGCCTTGCTGAGATCGACGTCGTAGGTCCGGCTGGTGCCCTTCATCCCCTTGTCACTCTGGTAGGAGTTATTGACGTGGCACATGTTGCAGTTGCTGAGACTGCCATAGGCTGCGGTGAGCGGCGCCTGCGCCGGGAAGTTGATGCCCTGGCCGAGCAAGGTGGTCGTGTTCTTGTTGTTGGCCGCCTGCTCCTTGTGCCACATGTGTATGGAGCGCTTGAAGTGTGCCGAATCCCCCCACACGCCATTGGCCACAAAACCTGTCGCGGGCGGGGTCGCCGCGACAACCACCGTGCCGTTGAGCGGATTGTTGGCGTTGTGGCAGATCACGCAAACCTCGGTGGTATTGCGCGTACCGCCATGGCCGTGGTTTTTGATGAATTTGTCATGGCAAACCTCGCACTTGGCAGTGGCCACGACATCGCGCCTGGGTACCGCAGGGTCGCTGCCGAGCGAAAAGTAATTGACGACGTTCTTTACCGGTATGGCGTAGCTGGTGGTCGCATCCTTGGGCAGGCTGACGCGCCCCGCGTAGGCCACCGCGCCGGTGCCGGTTGCCGAAGCTGGGATGGGCGTTGAGGTTATGGTGAAGTGGTTGCTGCTGCCGACACGCTTCACCGTCGGATCGAACAGCGGGCTAAGAGCCACCGGCTGGCCGCGCGCGATCAGTGCGCCGCCGGCACCATTGGTGTTCGGCGTGCCGGGTACCGAGGCTTGCGGCAAACCATTCGCATCGCAGGTCGGCGTGCCGCTGGCCACTTTGGTGGTACAACTGCTCGACCAGGGGCGTCCGATCGCCCCGGCGTTGGTGTAGTCATCGGTACCCCAGCCGATATACAGGGTGCCACTGAAGACGAAGGTGTTGGTCTTCTGCGTTCCCGCGGCGTTGCTGACGACGTATTTGTACTTGCTGAAGTCGAGGATGTCGTAATCGCTGCCGCTCTTCGGATTGCTCACCGAGTACTCGACGGTGACCGTACGATCCGCGTTGAGTTTGGTGCTCCAGATGTTGTACTGGTAGTCTTCGCCCATGGTCCACTCCGGGACCGCGTGCGCCGTTGCGGTGTCGACCAGGCTCGCATTGTGGCAGCGTTGACACATGCTGTCTGGAGTTTGGTCGGGATTGGCCGGACTGGGCGTAAGATACTCGGTAAAGCCGGCGTGGAAGCCTTGCCACTTCGAGCCAGGCGTCTTGTAATCGTCGTGGCAGGACCAGCAGGCATTCTTGCTCGCCTTGGTTTTCCAGTTGTCGCCCTGCGCGGTCTTCACCGTCGCCGTCGCCGAGCCGTCGTGACACTTGCTGCAATTTCTGATTTGGCCCGGGAAGGTGACGCCGGTGACAACGTTGGGTGTCTTGGAGGTGTCCGTCTTGCGGGCGACGGAGTTGTGCGCCATGTAGTCCTGCGTCAACGAAGTGCCCATGTGGAACTTATGCACCATCAGCTTGAAGTCGACGCTCTGTCCATTGTTGTGGAAATCCTGGCTGCCCGGATTGTGGCACATCACGCAAAGCTGGGGTTCGACGCGGCCTCCGCCGTGCGCGGCGAAATTCTGGTGACAGGCGTTGCAGGAAGCCCGGTCCACGACCTTCTTGGCCTCGGTAAGCTTGCCCGCACTGTCCTTGACGGGAACCGCCTTGCCGTCGGCGCCGACGGTGAAGTCTAGGTAGGGATTGACCTTGACCGTCGCCTTGGTTACGGGATCGACATAGCAGAGCAGGAGCGCGGCGCGATGCACGGTCTTGCCATCCTTGATCACCGCCAGTCCGTTGGTGAGCACGGTGGTTCCGGCGGCGGCATTCGCCGTGGTGGCGGCCTTGGGATCGGTGACGTCGGTGGCGGCCTTGTACGTATAGTAGCCCTCCGTCGCGTTTTCGCTGAGTATGCCGACGAGCTGCGGATGTGCCGCATCTATGCTCGCCGGATTGGCGATGGTGGCAGTCTGCACCGGATCGAGCGCGCCATAAATGACGGATAAGGCCGGGCTGACGCTGGCCGCCACTGTCTGCTTGTTGGAGATAAGGCTGCGCCAGGTGTCGTCGGCTTGCAACTGGGCGATGGCAAGCTTGACGTTGGCGCCGCTGCAGGCCGGATCGGCGCCGACGCCGCCGGCATTGAACAGGGTCAGGCCGGGGACGTACTTGCCGGTCGAATCGATCACCGTAAAGTTAACCACCGGCGGGCTGTTCACCGTGAGCGGCGACAGGCCGGCGTCGAGAATGAGGCTGAAGGCCGCATTGGGATTGCTTGCCGTATTGCTCGCCGCGGGGTTACTCGCGGCGGCACTGGCCACGCTGCCGGCAACAGGGCCAGCGACAGGAGTTCCGCCTCCACCACCGCCCCCGCCACAGGCGGCCAAGGCGGCAATCAGCGCGGCCGTCAGGCTCAATCGTACCAATGTGAATTTCATTTTCTCTCACTCGCTTTTGAAAAAATCCTCAGACTGGAATTGCCTGGGGATCGGGTAATTCCGACGGCTACTTCCTGGGTGCATAAAGCGCCGCGTTTTTGGCAGCATCCTTATAGGGCTGCTTGGCGATGACCAGTTCCTGGATCGCCGGGAACTGGTCTGCCGGCAGAATGTTGTGGCTGACCAGCCAGGCCTTGCTGCCGTAGGGGCGGCCGGCAATGATCTTGTCGGCTTCGGCAGCGTCGATACCCGGGAGTTTCTTCAGTTCCTTGGCCGAGGCGCTGTTGATGTCCACCAGCTTGCGTTTGCCACCTTGCTTGGCTGTCTTCTTCACCGTCTGCGCACCGCTGGTCGCGGGCTGCTTTTCCGCCGCCTGGACTACCGGCTTGACTTCCGGGAACGCGGCCTGGGCGGCGAACGAACTGCCTCCGAATAACAGCACCACCAAGGATAGCGCGGTTACTTTGTAAATTTCGTATCGCATTGAATCCATGCTCCTGTTCGATGGCCGGGCATTTCGGCTTAGCGGGGAAAAACCAGCCCGGAAAAAATGCCGCCGGGCTGAGAAATTCTGCAATTCGAAGCTGGACACGGAATGACCGTGTCCAGGCTTCTTCAGAACGACTACTTATGCACCTTGGCGATGGCGAACTCGGCGTTCGGGCCATGGCAGGTCAAACAGGCTTCCGTCGGTAAAGCAACTCCCGTAGGCATCGCGACCGAGCGCGCAGCGTAGATGCTAGCGCCATTGGTGCGCATATGGCTCATCGCGGAAGCGCTGTCATGACAGGCAAAGCATGCCACCGAAAGCGGCGAGGTCACCAAGGTGGTCGCTGCGGCCGGCGTCACCGTCAGAGCACCGGCATTCCAGGTCACGGCATAATTTGCGCCGTAATTCGTACCGCTGGGACCGGGAAGGTAAGGCGCGATCGGCTGCGCAACGTACGGATTGGCCGGGTCTGCAGCAGCCGTGGTCGGCGTACCGGTTGCCACGCTCGGCCACAGCAGGCTGGCCTTGAGTGTATCCGTATAGACGCTAGCGCTGAAGTCATAGGTCCCGGCTTTGTGACACTGGGTACAATTCTTCAGCACGCCCGGATACTCAAGATTGGCAAAGTGATTCGAGTCGCCGTAATCCTTCGTATGCCAAGTAAATGGCTGGGTGCGCTTGCTTGCGGCGTGAATGCCGTGGATGTGGTTCCGTGCATCAGCCGTCCAGCCGGAAGAGTTGGCCTGGTTGGCATTGTGGCACATGGCGCATATCGTGATGTTGAAGCTGCCGCCATGGAACATGGGACTTGTGCCGAGTTGCTGGTGGCAACTGTTGCAGCTGGCCTCATCGACGATGGAACGACGCGCAACGAATGTGACGCCATTGCCACCACTACCCGTCAACTCCTTCTTCTGGGCGAGCGGGGTAAGGATCAGCCCCGGCTTGTTCATGACATATTGCGTGGTTGTCGTCGATGGCTGGATCGCTTGCAGCGTGAAATCCGCGCTGGCCATGCTATACGGATAGCCGGGCGCATTGGCCTGCCTGCCGTTGCCCATCACTACTGCAGTCAACATGTTGGCGGTGGCAGGCAGCTGCATGTCATTGCTGACGGTGTAGTTGCCGCTGCTATCGGGACCGCTGAGCGTCCAGGTGATGCCGCTGGCGGTCAGCGTCCCGCCGCTGGCCCAGAGGCCTTTGGTGATTCTACCTAGCGCAAGTGTGGCGGTACTTGATGTTGCATACGAATTGCCCAAGGCAACACTACTGTATTTATTGTAGTCGCTCGGGGAGGCAATGCCATCTTGCGGCAGGTTATAGGCGAAGTAAATGGATGGTCCGCCTATCACATTCGCAATCGGCTCCGGATTCGACGTGGCGTCATAGGTGCCAAAGTTGACCACGGTTCCGTCCTTCTTGACCTGGAATTTCACGGACGGATTGCCTGCGGCATTGACGGCAACCGACGTGATCACATACTCGAGCTTGTAGGCTCCCGCCGGCAACGCGCCGTTGATCGAGTACGGCTCCTTGGGATTGGTGGCGCCCCCTGAAAAGCCTATCGTCGTCTGGACGGCCGAAACGTATCCCGTCTGCTGATGGGAAACAGCGACATCGAGGAAGGTGGAGGCATGACATTGCGCACATGCCGCATCCGACGTGATTCCCTGTCCGGCTGCATGATTGCTCGGGGTGGTGCTGCCCTTACGCGCGTCGGCGAGAGTGTAGCCAAGACCGGTGGCAAAGTTTATGCCGTCGTGGCAACTGCCGCAGGCGAGACGACTCGGGACCATCTTCCAGTTGTCGCCATTCGCGGTCTTGTTGACTGCGCTGGCCGAACCATCGTGGCACTTGGTGCAATTCTTGATGTCCTGCGGATAGCGCTTCTCGTTGAACATGCCGGCGCCATCGTTGTTGAAGTTATAGCCCTTCTTGACCAGCTTCTCACCCATGTGCATCTTATGCACCAGATTCGGGAAGTTGCCCACCGCCCTGCCGTCGATAATGGCCTGAGCTGGACGAACAACGGCGTTGCTGCCGGTTTGCACGGTGAAAGTCACGCCATCGGCATTGAAGAGCGCGTTCCCCTGATCAAAACTGTATTTAATCTGGTCGGTGTGGCAGGTCACGCACAGCCTCGGGTCATTGCGGCCGATGGAGTCACCGGGAGACGCGGTGGTATTCACGTGGCCAATGCCTTTTCCTGCATGGCATGCGGTGCAGGATGCTTTCACCACGATGTCGCGCGTGGCCGTGACAGCGCCGCCGGCGGGAACGAAGTCATAGCCGATGTTGAAAGTATTCACCATAGGAACAGCGGTGACCGACGTCACGCCTGTTGGGGTCGCGGTCCCGGTGCCTGGCTGGCTGCCGCTGATGATGATTCCCAGGCGGTGCGTCAGGGTCGGGTCATAGCTCACGTCGCCCAGATCGGCTATCTTGGAGAGACCGTCGGCCGAGTCGGTCAAGCCGGCGACAATAGTTGCGGCCTGCTTGATATCCCGATAGAAAGTATATTGATAGCTGCCATCGCCATTGTCGACAAAGGTGCCTTCCCGTTCTTGCTGCGGGAAATTACCCGCCCAGGAGACCCCTCCGTTGACCACCGTTCCGGCGGTTCCCGCCGCTTTCGGTGTGGTTACCAGATAGGTGGCCCATTTGCTGGGCGATCCATTGGTGCCGGGCACCAGCTTGGCCAGAGTAAACGCGACGTTGTAATTGGTGGGAGCCACTGCGGTGCTGGATTTGGATTGACCGCCCAGCCCAACCACCGGATTGCCTTTGTCATCGGTCACCTTGAATTTAACCACGGGTGGGCTGGAGATAGAAACCGAGATGGTGGAAGGGTCGATACTGGGTTTGAGCGCTTTCCACTGATCGGCCGTCAGGTTCGCGACATTGACCGTCGCGCTTGCATCCTTGCCCGCCGGGCCGGTCGCGCCGGTTGCGCCCGCCGGGCCAGTTGCGCCCGCCGAACCTGCTGCACCATCGGAACCGCCGCCGCAACCCGCCAGCGGCCCGATTATCAGGGCCACCAGGCCCAGTCGTAAAAGCATGGATTTCATTTTTTTCTCCCTCGTTATCAAAATCGCTCGTGCGATCCCGGAAGGAACCGCGCCTTCATTTGCTTGCTACATTATTAATTAGGCATGCCGCCAAACCCGTCTTGCATATTCTGTCTGTGCCACCGCTTAAAAAACTGTAACTACTCAGGTCGGCCGGAATAGCATCGCTACTCCGGGTTTAAGAAAAGGCTGCGGAAGTCTATAAAAGAGGGCATGGAAGTACTGCCCGACCTTGACCGATTCAGCATAGCCGAGAAAGACG
>Ga0315268_10004627_pt1 | contig 14916 bp, 9 predicted proteins | sample C1_top_MG_FD_204535 | JGI IMG/M metagenome (GOLD analysis project Ga0315268, IMG submission 204535) | Sediment microbial communities from Yellowstone Lake, YNP, Wyoming, USA - C1_top | ecosystem: Environmental > Aquatic > Freshwater > Lake > Sediment | place: USA: Wyoming | collected 2017-08-01
AACTACGTTGGCGCGGGCACGGCAGAGAACCAGCGTGAAAAGCTGATCTTCCTGCTCAAGGAAAAAGGCCTGCTCAACGCCGCGGACGTCAATGAGATCAGCGCCGCTCCGGCGGCCCCCGCCGGCACCGTCGCGGTTTCCGGCGGAGGCTCAGCGATCGTCCGTCCGGCGGTCTACACCACGGCGGAAGCCACGCCGCAGGCTGCCGCCAAGTCTGACAGTAAACCCCCGGCCCCGAAATTCATCCCGGCGGTGGCTCCGCTGCGCGTGCTGCAGACGGAACCATCGAAAAAAGATGGCATGATCCCGGACGTGAAACTCGGTTCGGGAGCGCGCATCAAGTTCTATGGCTTCGTCAAAGCCAGCACAATCTACGATTCTTCGTCGCCGTACGGCAATGACTTTCCGCTGCCGGGCTTCATCGGCAGCATCGACACCGGCCCGAACACGGGCAGCGAATTCCACGTCAAGGCGCGTTCGATGCGCTGGGGCACGGCGTTCGAATGGCCCGACATCAGCGACCGTCTGACGCTGACCGGACGGTTCGAATACGACTTTGAAGGCAACTTCTCGCGGGTTGCGAACCGCAACATCTCCTCGATCCGTTCGAGCATGGCATCGATCCGCCTCGCCTGGGGCCGCTTCGATTACAAAGCCACGGACCACACCACCGTCTACGGTGTCTTCGGGCAGGACTGGACGCCGTTTGGTTCATCGACACTTCCAAATATCATCGAGACCACCGGGCTGGGGATCGGCTTCGGCACCCTTTACGAACGCAGCGCGCAGATGCGGTTTGGCCTGGCGCACGATTTCGGCGGTTCGAGGAAGCTGTTGATGGCGCCGGAAATCGCGATCGTGCTGCCGACCTCCGGCAACCCGCCGACGCTGATCGACAATCAACTGAGCTACGGCGAGCGCCAGGGTCCGGACTCGACGCGGCCGAACGTCCAGGGCCGCCTGGTGACACAGTGGCAGCTCGACAAGGCGCCGGGAGTGGTTCCCGCGCAGTTCATCATCAGCTTCATGGACGGCAAGCGGCAGGTCGACATACCGGCAGCCTCGCTGAGCGCCGCCCAGAAAGTCACCTATCCTCACGGTGTCTCCCCGACCAGCGATCAATGGGGCGCGACCATGGAAGTACAACTGCCGACGAGATATGTGACCGCCATCGCCAAGTGGTACACCGGCGCTGACCTGCGGTACTACTTCGTCGGCGGTCTGTTCTCCACGTACAACGACGTGACGGGCCTGACCAACGTGTCCTCGGTGGCAACCGTGGATGGTTCGACGGTTTCATTCGGCACGAATGCCGCCGGCCAAGTGGTCTTCGCCCCGCAGCGTCCGGTACGCGTGCAAGGTGGATTCATCAACCTGGGCTTCCCGCTGGGAAGGATCTTCCATGTGGATCCCGCCAGCCGGGCGTCCGGTCTGCAGCTCTACCTGCACCAGGGTCTTGACGACCCGTACGCACGCGATGTGCGGCACGTGGGCGTGACGGCCAGTGGTGCAGCGGCGGGCCTTACCCAGAACAACCGCGACAGGAACTACCTGACGGCAGCCACCTTGCAGTGGAAGCTCAATCCATTCCTGACGCTTGGTTTGGAACAGTCCCAATACAAGACCACGATGTCGGGAGGCAAAGCGCTGGGAAGCGTCCTCAACGCTTCTCCGACGTGGAATGGACAACCGGCGTGGCAGTGGCATGACAACCGCACCGAGTTCTCCACAACCTTCACCTTCTAACCCTAACCCCCGGGCCCGGCTGAGCGATCAGCCGGGCCGCCCAAGTTCGATGCCGATGGTGGCAGGAGGCTTCCAGGATGGCTACACCCGCAAATGGCAATCCAGGTCCAGGCAACGGCAAATCCCAGTGGGATCGCGTTGCAGAAATGGATGAGTTTCGACTTCTGCTTTTAGCACGCAAGCAGTTCGTCATTCCGGCGACGATCTTTTTCGTCGTCTATTACTTCTTACTTCCCATCCTGGTCGGATACGCACCCGCGTTCATGGCCAGGAAGGTATGGGGCAACGTCAATCTCGCGTACCTGTTCGCGCTGTCGCAATTCTTCGTTGCGTGGGGCATCGCATGGAACTACGTGATCGCCGCGCGCAAGTTCGACGAATTCGGAGTCAAGATCATGGATCATCTTCGTCGTGAAGGCTGGTTCAAGGCCGAAGAGGAGAAGAAATAATGTCAATGACACTGGTTCTATTCCTCACCTTCATCGCCATCACGCTGGGCATCACGGCGTGGGCGGCGAGACAATCCGGATCGGCCGCCTCGTACTTCACGGCGAACCGCCGCATCACCGCCTGGCAGAACGGAGTGGCGGTGGCGGGCGACTACATGTCGGCGGCCTCGTTCCTCGGCATCGCCGGACTGATCGCATTCTTCGGCTACGACGGCTTCCTGTACTCGGTGGGCTGGCTGGTGGCCTACCTGACGGTGCTGCTGATCGTCGCCGAGCCGCTGCGTAACGCGGGCAAGTACACCATGGCCGACGTGCTCGCCTATCGCTTGAGCCCGAAACCGGTTCGCGGCATGGCGTCGCTCTCCACCCTGATCGTCAGCACCTTCTACATGATCGCGCAGATGGTCGGAGCCGGCGCCCTGGTGGCCCTGCTGTTGAAAGGCACCTTCGTCAACTTCCACATCGCGGTGATCGGGGTCGGCGTCCTGATGATCGTCTATGTCGTCTTTGGCGGCATGATCGCGACGACATGGGTGCAGATCATCAAGGCGATGCTGCTGATGGGCGGCACCATCCTGCTTTCCTTCCTGGTGATGGCGCACTTCCACTTCAGCTTCTCGGAATTCTTCGGCGCGATCGCGAATGTTTCCTACACCGGGGCCGACGGCAAGATGGTGGTCAAGGACTTCCTGACGCCGGGACTGCGATTCAAGCCCCCGTATGGCCCGCTCGAACTGATCTCGCTGGGCATCGCGCTGATCTTCGGCACCGCCGGTCTGCCGCACATCCTGGTCCGGTTCTATACCGTTCCTGACGCCAAGACCGCGCGCTACTCGGTGGTCTGGGCGATGGTGCTGATCGGCAGCTTCTACATCATGACGACGTTCCTGGGCTTTGGAGCCGCCACCATCGTTGGCCGCGACTTCATCGGCAAGAACGGCGGCACCAACATGAGCGCACCGCTGCTGGCGAAAGCGCTGGCCGGAGACGTCTTCTTCGCCTTCATCTGCGCCATCGCCTTTGCCACCATCCTGGCGGTGGTCGCGGGACTGACGATCAGCGCTTCGACCTCGTTCGCGCATGACGTCTGGACGAACATCGTCCGCGACGGCAAAGAAGCGATACCGGGCGAGGAGCGCAAGGTGGCACGCGTGGCCGCCTTCGTGGTGGGTGCGATCGCGATCGGCATTGCCGAACTGCTGGGACCCGCGGCGAACGTGGCGTTCCTGGTGGCCCTGGCCTTTGCCGTGGCGGCTTCGGCCAACCTGCCGGTGATCGTCTTCTCGATCTTCTGGAGACGCTTCAACACGGCGGGTGCGGTGTGCGGATTGGGCGCGGGCCTGATCGGCTCGATCGCGCTGATCTTCATCGGACCCAGCATCATGGGCATCGATCCGCCGACGGCGGCGGCTTCGGCACGCCACTTCATCCAACATGCTCCGATCTTCCCGCTGGAAAATCCTGGGATCCTCTCGGTTCCCATCGGCTTCGCCGGCGCGATCTTCGGAACGCTTTTGACCGCCAGGGATCCGGCCGCGGAAGAGAAGTTCGTCGAACTGGAAGTCCGCTGCAATACCGGTCTGGGCGCGGAAAAGGCGACCGCCCACTAGAAACCAGCCGGAGAGGGGTATGCTGGAAGGCGCGCTTCTCCGGATTTCAGCCAACGGCGCAGAGCCGGTGGGTTTGCAAGCAAAAAGCGGGGCGTGGTGCGGAATATTTTCCTCGCCCGCCCCAATCATTAACCGCTACCATTTTTGCGCGCGTATGCAGTGTCACGTGCGCGAGGCGAACCTGGAGCGAGTCCGGTTCACCGCCGAAGGCCCCGATACGACTCTCGCACGCGACCTTATATTCTTCTTAACTGCCGCGCCCTGAGCCGCACCGTCGTAAGCATTCATGAATGCACCCTGGTATCAGGGTCCTGGCGGTTCCTGGATTCCTTCCACCGTTCGCCCCGGTCGGGCGCTCAGCCGCCCGGCTGTGTCGTGAATCAACGAACGGAGCAGGGAGGACATGTTCCATGAGTACGGTTACGAAGTCAGCTCCTAATATCGACAATCTTTCTGAGGCATTGCCGGAATACCAGCCACCCTTGATCGTCGCCGCCCACGCGCAGATGAAAGACTGCCGGGTGGAACACGAGCGCTCGATCCGCGACAGCGACACATTCTGGACCGAGGTCGCGGACGAGTTCATCTGGACCAAGCGTTGGGACAAGGTCAGCGAGTTTGACGGTGTCCACCACAAATGGTTCCTCAACGCGCGCACCAACATCACGGTGAACGCTCTCGACCGCCACGCCAAGGGCGAGCGGGCCAACCAGGTCGCCTACATCTGGCTCGGAGAAGACGGCTCGGAGCGGGTCGTCACCTACGCGGCGCTCTACCGCATGGTCTGCCGCTTCGCCAATGGATTGAAATCGCTCGATGTCCGCAAGGGCGACCGGGTCGTCATCTACGCCCCGCTCACCATCGAAGGCATCGTCTCGATGCTGGCTTGCGCCCGCATCGGGGCCATCCACTCGGTGGTCTATGCCGGACTCGGACAGCAGGCGCTGCGCGACCGCATCGTCGATGCCGAGGCCAAGGTCGTCATCACCGGCGAACTCAGTTACCGCCGCGGCAAGCCCGTACCGCTGAAGACGATCGTGGACGAAGCCATCGACGGCCTCGATTGCGTCGAGCACGTCGTCCTCATCAAGCGTTCCACCACCCCGTGGGGACCGGCGACGCCGAAGGAGATCCTCTACACCGATCTTCTCAAGCACGCCCAGGAATGCCCGGCGGAGGAGATGGATTCCGAGGACCCGCTGTTCATCCTCTACACCTCGGGTACCACGGGAAAACCGAAGGGCGTGGTCCACGTCCATGGCGGCTTCATGGTGGGCACGACCTATCACCTCAAGAATTACTATGACGTGACGCCGAAAGACATCTTCTGGTGCACGTCGGATATCGGGTGGATCGTTGGCCACAGCTACATCGTCTACGCCCCGCTCTGCGCCGGTTGCACGACGCTGATCCGCGAAGGCGCGATCGATTATCCGAACCCGGGAGTGGCGTGGCGCATCGTCCAGCACTACGGCGTCACCAAGATGTTCACGGCGCCGACGGCGCTGCGGATGTTCATGCGCTACGGCGAATCGATCCCTTCGAAATACGAACTCACCACGCTGCGCGTGATCGCCTGCGCCGGGGAGCCGTTGAATCCCGAAGCCTGGCGCTGGGCGCAGACCTACCTGGCCGGCGACGGCAAGTGGGGTTACGTGATCGACAACTGGTGGCAGACCGAGCTCGGCGGACCGACGATTGGAACGCCACCCTCGATGGCGATGCGTCCGGGAAAAGCCGGAGTCGCCCTGCCCGGGGTGGAGGCCGATGTGGTGGACGTGGATGGCAATGCGATCCCGCCCGGCACCGGAGGCCGCCTCATCCTGCGACGTCCGTTCCCGCACATGATGCGCACGGTCTGGAACAATGACGCGCGTTACTGCCAGGACTGGGCTGGGGGCGTCTACGTCACCGGCGATGTGGCCATCAAGGACAAGGATGGGTACATCTCGGTGATCGGCCGCGCCGACGACGTGTTGAACGTCGCCGGACACCGCATCGGGACCGCCGAGGTCGAGAGTGCCCTGGTCTCGCATCCGACGGTGGCCGAGGCAGCGGTGATCGGCATCCCGGATCCGATCAAGGGCGAGTGCATCAAGGCGTTCGTCCTGCTGCGGGCCGGACAGACCGCGAGTGACGCACTGAATGCCCAGCTGGTGGAACACGTGCGGCGCGAACTTGGGCCGATCGCGACTCCTTCGGCCATCCAGTTCGTGGCGTCGCTTCCCAAGACGCGTTCAGGTAAAATCATGCGCCGGCTGCTCAAAGCGCAGGAGACTGGGCAGGAGATCGGCGACATCTCCACCCTCGAGCAGTAATCAGGACCGAGCCCGGGGATGGGTTTCATTCCCGGGCATTCTCAACCTCAAAATCGTGTACCTCTACCGGAGGCAGCGCCAGAATGACGAACCCGCCCGCAGTCCCACAAGTCAACATCGACTCGATCCTGCAGGAAAAACGAGTCTTTGAACCCGCACCCGAATTCAGCAAGCTCGCGCACATCAAGAGCAAGGCCGAGTACGAACGCATCTACGCCGAAGCCAAAGCCGATCCGGAGAAATTCTGGGGCGCAGTCGCCAAGGAACTCCACTGGTTCAAACCGTGGGACAAAGTGCTGGAGTGGAACGCTCCGTGGGCGAAGTGGTTCGTCGGCGGCCAGACCAATCTCAGCTACAACTGCCTCGACCGTCACGTGCAGACCGCGCGCCGCAACAAAGCCGCCATCATCTGGGAGGGCGAGCCCGGCGAAGTCCGTACCTACACCTATCAGCAGCTGCTGATCGAGGTGGAACGCTTTGCCAACGTGCTGAAGGGGCTCGGCATCAAGAAGGGCGACCGCGTCGCCATCTACATGGGCATGGTTCCGGAGCTGGCCATCGCCATGCTGGCGTGCGCGCGCATCGGCGCCGTGCACTCGGTGATCTTCGGCGGCTTCTCGGCCAACGCCATCGTCGACCGCGTCAACGATCAGCAGTCGGTGGCGATGATCACGCAGGATTCCTCGTACCGCCGCGGCTCGCAGGTTCCGCTCAAGGCCACCGTGGATGAAGCGATGAAGAGCTGTCCGGTAGTGAAGAGCGTCATCGTCTACAAACGCACGGGATGCGACGTGACCATGCAAGCGGGCCGCGATCACTGGTGGCACGAGTTGATGGCCAAGGCCGAGGCGCATTGCCCGGCCGAGCATCTCGACGCCGAAGATCCGCTCTACATCCTCTACACCTCGGGCTCGACCGGTAAGCCGAAGGGCATCGTCCACACCACCGGCGGGTATTCGGTCTATACCTACCTCACCATGAAGTGGGTCTTCGACCTCAAGGACGAAGACGTCTTCTGGTGCACGGCCGACATCGGCTGGGTGACCGGGCACAGCTACATCGTTTATGGTCCGCTGCAGAACGGCGCCACCGCGCTGATGTACGAAGGCGCGCCCAACCAGCCTGACCTCGACCGCTTCTGGGCGCTGATCGCCAAGCACAAGGTCAACGTCTTCTACACGGCGCCGACCGCGATCCGTACGTTCATCAAGTGGGGCGAGCAGTATCCGAACCGCCACGACCTGAGCAGCCTGCGCTTGCTGGGCACGGTCGGCGAACCGATCAATCCGGAAGCCTGGATGTGGTATCGCGAGGTGATTGGCAAGAATAAATGTCCGATCGTCGACACCTGGTGGCAGACCGAGACCGGCGGGATCATGATTACGCCGCTGCCGGGAGCCATCGCCACCAAGCCGGGATCGGCGACGCGGCCGTTTCCCGGTATCGTCGCCGAAGTCGTCACCCGCTCGGGAGAGAAGGTGCCGCTCGGTTCCGGCGGATACCTGGTCATCAAGCAGCCGTGGCCGGGGATGCTGCGCACCATCTACGGTGATCCCGACCGCTACGTGAAGCAGTACTGGTCCGACATTCCGGGCGTCTACTTCACCGGCGACGGCGCCCGCGAAGATGCGGACGGATACTTCTGGGTGATGGGGCGCGTCGATGACGTGCTCAACGTCAGCGGACACCGACTGTCGACCATGGAGATCGAGTCCGCGCTGGTCGCGCATCCCAAAGTCGCCGAGGCCGCCGTGGTTGGGCGTCCGGACGACATCAAGGGGCAGGCCGTGTCGGCCTTCGTGACCCTGGAAGGCGGTTTCAAGCCGACTCCGGAGACGAAGGACGAGCTGCGCGCCTGGGTGGCCAAGGAGATCGGCTCGATGGCCAAGCCCGACGACATACGTTTCACCGACTCGTTGCCCAAGACGCGTTCCGGCAAGATCATGCGCCGCCTGCTGAGGGAGCTGGCGACCAACGGGGAAGTGAAAGGCGATACCACGACGCTGGAAGATTTCAGCATCATCGCAAAGCTGAAGGAATCGGACGAATAACTTCGTATCAGGGCACGCCTTCAGGCGTGCCGCATGCAATTAGCGACAAAGAACCCCAGCCTCGCGGTTGGGGTTTTTGTTTCGTAACGAAGCGGGTGGTCCTTTCAAACCTTCTATTGGCTTGAGTGGGGACGTTACCCAGTTGCCTCCGCGTACCTCAGCGTCCTCTGCGGTGAAAGCCTTTGCCTTTCAATCTGCAATCTGCAATCTGAAATCTGAAATGCCTTTGTCAATCCCCCTCTACCTCACCAATCTCCTTCATCTCCAACAAACAACTCCAAATATAAATTTCCGGAAAATGTCATGATCGCCCCACCTGAATTGATAAGCTGGAAGTAGTGGCAAAATGTCAAAAGCCCGCCGTCACCGGCGGGCTTTTGACGTTTCTAGCACCTAGTACCTAGCACCTTTATTCAAAAGCATTTCAACGCAAATACAGCCTTCTCAAACATTTGCCGGAATATCGCGTCCGCAACGCGATGAAACCAGAGATTCACGCTCCAAAACACAAGGGGAAGGGGGTACCCACCCATGACCGTTCAAGCCTGCACGCACCTGTTCACCGACAGCACCAACTGCGGCGCCGTCGCGTAGGGTTACAATCCTGAAATCTTGCACTCGCGCGGACCTCGAATCCCATGAAACTGGTTTTCTGCGTTCAACACCCGTTCTCGCTGTGGCAGGTCCCCGAGTGGGTCGCCGAGCGGCTGCGCCAGGAATTCCCCGCGCTCGAGGTCGTCCTTCTCCACAGCTACAAAGGATTGGAAGATGCCGTCGCCGCCGCCGACGTGCTGGTCGCCTGGTCGTTGCGCGCCGAGCAGTTCAAGGCCGCGCGCAAGCTCCGCTGGATACACTCCACCACCGCCGCGGTTCACGCGCTGCTTATCCCCGAGGTGGTGGCCAGCGATGTCGTGGTGACCAACTCCCGGAACGTGCATGGCCCGGTGGTGGCTGAGCATGCGATGGCGCTGATCTATGCGCTGGCCAAGCGGCTCCACGTGGCGCGCGACGAGCAACACAAGAAACGTTGGGCCAAGGACATCCTGTGGGATTCTCCCGCACGTCCGCGCGAACTCGCCGGAGCGACTCTGGTGCTGGTCGGACTCGGTGCGATCGGCGAGAACATCGCCCGTGCCGCCCACGCCATCGGCATGCACGTGATCGGAGTCCGCGAACATCCGAATCGCGGCAGCCGTTCGGTGGAGCGCGTGGTCGGCTTCGACCGGTTGGACTCGGTGCTGCCTTTGGCCGACTTCGTGGTGCTCGCCGCTCCGCTCACCGACAAGACGCGCGGGCTCTTCGACGCCGTGCGCATAGGACTGCTGAAGCCGTCGGCCTATCTCATCAATGTCGCGCGCGGAGACCTGCTCGACTCCGTGGCCCTCGCCACCGCGCTTCGAGAACACCACCTGGCGGGAGCCGCGCTCGATGTCTTTGAAGAAGAGCCGCTGCCCGCCGACTCCCCGCTCTGGGAGGTCGAAGAGCTCCTGATCACGCCGCACTCGGCGGCGCTGACCGAGAATCTCTGGGAGCGGCAGTACGACCTGTTGGCGGAAAACCTCAAGCGCTTCCGCGCCCACCGGCCGCTGGTCGGGGAAGTGGACAAGCAAAAAGGCTACTGAAGCTTCGCCTTAATCCCCTTCCTAGTCCCTTCGCAGAGAGTGGCGTCGTCCATCCGTTCCTGTCGATCTTTGTCCACTTGCCGATGAGCCGGTTGCACCGAGGTAATCCCTAGCTCCCCGGATATGACCTCCCGTGGACTTCGCGGTGACATCTCCGGAGTTGAGAAGCTCTATCTTCTAGTCCGCCACGAGTCAGTCGAAGTTCAAATCGAGAGGAAAAAGATGCACAAGCAAGCGTTCTCCCTGTTGTCAGTTGCCTTATTTGCGGCTTTGTTGCTGGCGGGCTGTGGAAGCAATTCATCGATGATGACCAACCGGACGGCGACCGCGATGCGTACGGCGGTGGTCAATGTCGGGGACGATCCGTCGGACAGCGTGCTGGCCTTCGAGGTCACCATCAACTCGATCCTGCTGACCGACTCGATGGGCCACCAGACCTCGGTACTGGCGGCGCCGACGCGCATCGAAGTGACGCGCCTGGCGGGAACCTTCGCGGCGCTGGCGCAAGTCACGCTGCCGCCGGGATCTTTCACGGGAGCGGTCATCACGATTTCGAAGCCGGAGATCACGTTTGTGAATCCGGTGGGCGCGGTCGTGGAAATCTCGCCGGTGCTGGCGAGCACCACCGTCAACGTGGCGTTCAGCCCGGCGCTGGTGGTCGGAAGCACGGCTGCGGCCTTCAACTTTGATTTCGACGTCGCCCAGTCGGTGACCTTCGATGCCGCGGGTGTGCCATCGATCCATCCGGTGATCACGGTGGTTCCGGCGACGGCGTCGGCGGCGGTGGGATTGCATCCTGAGAATGGCGACGTGGACGACCTGAAAGGCGTGGTCTCAGCCACGACGGCCAACTCCTTCACCATCACGGTGCACGATGGCACCCAGTCCGTCACGTTCACAGTCGATTCCATGACGCAATTCAGTGGCATCGGCAGCCTCGCCGACCTCAAGGCAGGAATGCAGGTCGAGGTAGCGGCGGCCGCGCAGGCGGATGGAAGCCTGTTGGCGAAGAAGGTGGAAGTAGAGATGGAACTGGAAGGCGACGAGGCGAACGGCGCCAACCTGGAAGGGTTGGTGACGGCGACGACCGGCAACCCGGCCACGCAGATCTCGGTCCTGGTGCGCGACATCGAGTCTTCGATGCCGGGCGCGCCGGCACTGGGCTCGACCGTCAACCTCCTGGTGACCAGCAACACGAAGTTCGCGGTGAACACGATGGACTTCGGTGTGCCGTCGCTGCCGTTCACTCCGAAGTTTGACGCGACCACCATCACCAAAGGACAGAATGTCGAGGTCGAGGCCGATCTCGCGAGCAGCACGCCGACGGCAGCCAAGATCAAGCTGGCGAGACAGGCGCTGCACGGCACGGCTACGGGGATTACGACGTCCGGGTCGGTGACGACCTTCACGCTGACGCTACCGGCGGATTCGGCCTTCCTGGCGCTCACCGGGGCGACCACGGTGACGGTCTACGAGACGTCGGAGACCGAGCTGAAAGGACTGACCTCGGTCAGCGAAGGAACGTCAGTACGTGTCCGCGGCTTGCTGTTCTTCGACGGAACTACGTTCCGGCTGGTCGCGAAGGCGATCGCCAAGACTTAGGCCTCATCCCTCCAACGACCGCCCCCTCCGCGTACAACGGAGGGGGCTTTTTATGTCACAGGTGCTCGACCGCCGGCGGACGGCAGGGGAGTGGTTTCCGGCGCCGGGAGGTGGTTCTGGGCAAGGAAATCGCGTGGTGAAGCCTTTTTCCGGCTCGGACCGGAACTGCAACTTTCGGTGCCGCTTGCATCTCTCCATTTGACAGCCGTCGAACGCTTTGTTTACCTAGCTTGTCATGGAATTGCGCAAGGATCCGATCACGCGTTCCTGGGTCATCACCGGCGACGTCCCGGAAGCGGGGCGCCACTCGCAGCCGTTTTGCCGGTTCTGTCCGGAATCGCCGCAGCAGCCGCAAGTGATCTCCACGCTGGCTTCCGTGAACTACGGTCCGTGGTCGGCCCGCGCGGTGGTGCATCCTGATCCGATGTATCGCGTGGAAGGCGATCCGGCGCGCCGCGGGGTCGGACTCTACGACACCATGCACTCGGTGGGGGCGCACGAAGTGCTGGTCGAGAATTCGCGCCACGACCGCCATCTCTGGGTGGCCTCCGACGCCGAGGTCGAGCAGTTCCTGCTGCTCTGCGCCAACCGCATCAGCGATCTCAAGAACGATCACCGCTTCAAGTACGTCTCGGTCTTCAAGAATCACGGCACCCTGGGCGGCCAGGAGTTCGATCATCCGACGTCGGAGATCGTGGCGACGACGTTTGTGCCGCGCCGCGTGCTCTACGAACTGCGCGCCGCCCGCGAGCACTATGGCCACAAGGAACGCTGCGTCTTCTGCGACATCCTGGCGCAGGAACAGCAGCAGCGCGACCGCATCATCGAGGTGCGAGGCGATTTCGTCGCCTGCTGTCCGTACGCGCCGCGCGTGCCCTACGAGACCTGGATCCTGCCGCTGAACCACAGCGCGCATTTCGAACGTACCGCCCATGCGCGGCCGGATGCGCTGAAGGAATGCGCCGCGCTGTTGCGACGGACGCTGAACCGCATCCGCTCGATCACCGACTCCTTCCACCTGGTGCTGCACACCGCTCCCAACACGCTGCACAAATCGAAAGTACTAAACTACTGGCGCACCATCGACGACGACTACCACTGGCACATCGAGATCCTGCCGCTGCTCTCGGCGCGCGCCAAGTCTTATACCGTCAAAGAGGTCTACTACACGCCAGTTACGCCGGAGAGCGCAGCCGTGAGGCTACGCGAGGCTCCCACGGAGTGGACCGCTACCACGACCTAAGATTTTCCAGTACAACCCAGTCTCGCAAGGGGTTCGACCAGGGGTGGCCGCCTTCGGCAAGGCCACGAATCGAGCCCATCTTCGCCGGGGCTGGACTTGCCTAGTTCGTTATCTTTACAAGAAAATATAGTTAACTTGGAGGATAGTGGGGGATATCACCCAAGGACGCCTATGGCCCAAAAGTGGGGAGCGTGGCGACGGGAACCCTTGATAGGAGAGGTTTTACATTGTGATGTACGTCACTCAGCACAGTGACCGTCACACTCCGGCCCTGCGTTCCCGTTTGTATACTGACAACAGCCGCTGCCATCAAAACCTTGACAGAAGCGGAACAAGGCCTATGCCCCTACTCTGGCTCCGAATCGCGACTGTTCTCTATGGATTAGGACTGCTGCATGCGGTACTGCAGCTGACGCGAAACAACGAGCGGATGGAGAGGATCGCGGTGCCCGCCGTCGGCCTTGGCATGGTCTTCCATTTCGTCTCGCTGACCGAGACGGGCGTGCTCAACGGCTATGGCGACCTGCTGACGATCCGGTACGCCGAATCGGGACTGGCATTGATCGTGGTGGCGATTTTCATGGTGCTTTATGCGCGCTATAAGACCACCACTCCCGGGGTTTTCGTCTTCCCGCTGGTCTTCCTGCTGACGTTTGCGTCGGCCCTCGGCCAGCATTCGGATTTTGCCCCGATCTTCCGCAGTAAAGGATGGATCGCATTTCACGTGGCGTTGCTGCTGATCGGCTACGCGGCGATGTTCCTGAGTTTCGTGGCCAGCCTGCTCTACCTGTTGCAGGCGCGGGAACTCAAGAGCAAGAAGAAATCAGAGGGATGGACGTCGCGCATGCCGGCCCTGCAAGTGATCGACGAGCTTGGATATAAGGCTCTGCTGGCGGGATTCCCGTTCATGACCGTCGGCCTGATCGCCGGCTCCATCCTGGCGCACGAGCAGTACGGGGCGATGTACTTCCTCGACACCAAGGTCCTGCTCTCGCTGCTGATGTGGGCGGTGTACGTGGTGCTGCTGTACACGCGCTGGAACTCAGGGTGGCGGGGCCGCAAGGCCGCCTACCTGGCGACCTTCGCGTTCGCGGCTGCGGTCTGCGCCTGGGCTGCCAACGCGCTCAGCCGCGTGCATAGGTTCAACGCGCCATGAACTTCTTTGTCATCGGCGTGAATCATAAGACCGCTCCGGTGGAGGTGCGCGAGCGCTTCGCCATCCCCGAAGCGCGTCTGCCGGAGGCGACGGCCGCGTTGCTGAACTATCCCGGAGTCGCCGAGGGAATGATCGTCTCCACCTGCAACCGGGTGGAGATCTTCGCGCGGGCCAAGAACGGCAACTGCGACCTCAAGGGCTTCGTGCGCGAATACTACGGATTCAAGGCGGGCGAGGTCGAGAAGTACACCTTCGAATTCAAAGAGATCGAGGCGGTGAAGCACGTCTTCCGCGTCGCCTCCAGCCTGGACTCGATGGTGGTCGGCGAATCGCAGATCCTCGGGCAGGTGAAGGAAGCCTACGCCACGGCGCGCGCCATCGGGGCCGTGCAGTCGCAGCTTGACGCGCTGCTCAGCCGCGCCTTCCAGGTCGCCAAGAAAGTACGCACCGAGACCGAGATCGCGAACTCCTCCGTCTCCGTCGCTTCGGTGGCGGTCGAACTGGCGGGAAAGATCTTCGGCACCCTGACGGGCAAGGCCGTGTACCTGGTCGGCGCGGGCAAGATGTGCGAGCTCGCCGCGCGCCACCTCATCGCCCACGGCGCGACCAAGATCTACGTAGCCAACCGCACCTTCGAGCGCGCGGTCGCGCTGGCCCAGAAATTCAACGGCGAGGCGGTTCCATTCGAGCATCTTTACGAAACCGTACCCAAGGCCGACATCATCATCAGCTCGACCGGCGCGCCGCACACGATCTTCCGCAAGGAGCATGGCGAGAAATTCCTGGCCCAACGCAAGAACCGGCCGATGTTCTTCATCGACATCGCGGTGCCACGCGACGTGGATGCAGCGCTCAACGATCTGGACGGCATCTTCGTCTACGACGTGGACGACCTGCAGCAGGTGGTGCAGTCGCACATGGGCGACCGCCGCCGCGAAGCCAGCCGCGCCGAGACCCTGGTCGAAGAAGAGGTCGTGCGCTTCCAGCAGCGGATGCAGCAGGCCGACGTGGTTCCGACCATCGTCTCGCTGCAGGAACATTTGGAAACCATCCGGCAGGCCGAGATCGACCGGCTGCGCGGGCGTCTCGGCGAGCTCACGCCGGAGCAGGAAAGCGCGG
>Ga0315268_10004628_pt1 | contig 14916 bp, 15 predicted proteins | sample C1_top_MG_FD_204535 | JGI IMG/M metagenome (GOLD analysis project Ga0315268, IMG submission 204535) | Sediment microbial communities from Yellowstone Lake, YNP, Wyoming, USA - C1_top | ecosystem: Environmental > Aquatic > Freshwater > Lake > Sediment | place: USA: Wyoming | collected 2017-08-01
GCTCGACCGCGTATAGGAGTTTGCCGTTTCGCCCCAATAACTAGAAAAGGAGAAGGAGGTAAAAAACTTGTGAGAAAAGAAAACGAGGGGCCTCGAACGAGGCAACGGAGAATTCGTCATAGGAGTATTATTTAAACCGTTGCAAAACCACCGCTGAAAAATAATTGAGGGTCATTTTGATAGTCTTTCTAGCAAGGCAAGCGTAATAATAGGCAAGATGAGAGTTGCATCCCCATCTACGGTGATGTATTTAGCATCTTCTTTTATTTTCCCCCACGACACAGCTTCTCGGAGCCTAGCCCCTGACAAACTACCGTCATACTCTTGTGCCGTAGTTATGTAAACTGCATAATCCAGCCCGTTCTTAAAGGCGTTCCACCAAATCGTATGGTGTTTGCTTATTCCTCCTCCGATCATCAGTGCCCCAGTGCGTTTCGCTTCAAACACGATGTTAGCGAGTTCTTGCTGGTCGCTGAACTGGTCCAGCTTGAAGCCGCGGTGGTCCTGCCAGAAGAGCCAGAGCTGCGAGCCGAAGGCGCCGTCGAATATGCCAGGCACGTATATTGGGATCTTGTTCTTCCACGCCCAGTAGAGGATTGAGCTGTGGTTCGCGCGCTTCCCGAACTTCCACACGAGTTCTTTTCCCGAGATTTCGCGCTTCCCATCCCGCCAGAGCTCCTGCAAGATCGGCTGCATCTTCTCCTCGAGCACCAAGCCGTAGCTCTCGTTCGGCACCAAGATGTTGCCCAAGCGGTTGATGCCCGCGCGATGGAGTTTGACATCGTCCATCACAAAGTCGCCGTGATAGTACTTTTTCCACGTCCGCGCGAGGTCGTGGTCGAGGGTGCCACAGGTGGTGATGATTACATCGACCAGCTTTTTCTGCACCAAATCGCGGATGACTCCCCTGCAGCCAGTCGCAACTATACAAGCGGGAAATGAGAGGAATTTGACGCAGGCCTCATCTCGCTCCATCCGCTCGAGGATATCGACCGCCACGCCGACTTTTTTCGCCGTGAATCCGCCGCCTGCTTGAAGCTGTTTAACCAGTTTGTTCAGCCCCATGCCTTTTCGCAGGCTTACATCCTTCACCGGCAGAGCCAGAATTTTTTTCATATTATCAACCTAACTTGTACTACTTATTCTAAAGGTTTTTATAGGAGCGTCAGCGTTTGGGGTAGGGGAAGTAATGCAAGATGTTGTGATAATCGGCGCGGGTCCGGCAGGCCTCTTCGCAGCGCATGAGCTCGCGACCAAATCAAAGCTTTCTGTGCTCGTCATCGACATGGGGCGTGAAATCGAGAAGCGTACATGCCCCGCAGCTGAGACGGGCAAGTGCATCAAGTGTCAGCCATGCCATATAATGTGCGGCGTGGGCGGCGCTGGTGGAATGTCGAGCGGCATCCTGAACCTTCGCTACGACATCGGTGGCGACCTCAGCCAGCTCACGGGGAGCGCTTCAAAGGCTCAGGGGTTCGTTGAGGAAGTCGATAACATTTTCCTCGAGCATGGCGCCCCAAAGGAAACATACGGTGCCGAGTCCGAGGCGACGGAGGATTTGCGCAGGCGAGCAGCAGCTTCAGGCGTCAGGTTCATCCCGATACTGCAGCGCCACATAGGTAGCGAGTACCTGCCGGACGTGATAAACTCGCTGAAGCGCAAGTTGGAGAAGCATGGCGTCAAATTCATGCTTAACACGCAGGTGGAGAAGATCGGAAAGGGCGAAGTTGTCATAAAGGGCAAGCGCATCCGAGCAAAGTACATCCTCGCCGCTCCGGGCAGGGTTGGAGCCAGCTGGTTCGCGGAGCAGGCGCAGGCCCTCGGCATAAAGTCGACGCATGGCCCGATAGATGTGGGCGTGCGGGTCGAGGTGCCGGCGGTGGTCTACGAGCCGGTGGTCAAGGTGAACCGCGACCCGAAGTTTCACATCATAACCAGGACGTTCGATGATTTCGTCCGGACTTTTTGTACGAACCACCAAGGCTACGTCATGGAGGAGCGGTACGACGACCACGTCGGCGTAAACGGGCAGTCGCTGCGCGCGAGGAAATCCCACAACACAAATTTTGCCTTCTTGGTGCACATCGACCTCACGCAGCCGGTGACGGACACCACCTCCTATGGAAAATCGATAGCCTACTTGGCGACGACGATAGGCGGCGGGCGCCCCTTGCTCCAGAGGCTCGGCGATCTGCGTAGGGGAAGGCGCTCTACTTGGCAGAGGATAGAGCGCGGCCACGTGAAGCCGACGCTGCGCAGCGTGACGCCGGGGGACATCTCGATGGCGCTGCCCGGGCGCATAGTCACGGACCTCCTTGAGGGGCTGGAGCGCCTCGACCAAGTTTCGCCTGGCGTCGCATCCGACTCGACGCTGCTCTACGCGCCGGAGGTGAAGTTCTACGCCATGAAGGTGGGCGTCGACGAGAACATAGAGACGAACGTGGCGAACATCTTCGTCGCTGGGGATGGAGCTGGGCTCTCGCGAGGTATCGTGACATCCGCTGCGACGGGACTTTTGGCCGCCAGAGGAATAATGAGAAAGGCTGGCGCAAAGTAGCTTAGTTCGACGCATTGTTACTCAATTATTTCTAGTTTTGAAAGTAATTCTCGCTGTTTAGGTGTGAGTTCGATCGGGTGTGAGCGCTCCGGAACGTTGACCTCCTTCATTTCTCCAAAAAGGAGCGTCGAGAAATACCGGAAACCGTGGTCGTTAAGCATCGTCGCTATGCGCTTGAGTTCTGGGTGACGTTCGTACAACTTCAGACATGCCGTCATGTTTGCTCCGCTTGAGATGCCGAGGAAAAGCCCCTCGTCGCGGGCGATGCGCTTTGTCATCCAGATTGCGTCTTCCGAAGAAACCAAAATTGTGCCATCAAGTAACGAGATGTCAAAGATCGAGGGGATGAACCCATCGCCTATGCCCTCTATCAGATGCGTTCCCCAGCGTTGTTTCGATAGCACCGGACACTCGGCTGGCTCAACGGCGTAAATCTTGATATCGAGGTTCTGCTCCCTTAGATATTTCCCTACCCCCGTGAGCGTCCCACCAGTTCCAACCGCCGCGACAAACGCATCCAGTTTTCCTTCCACTTGCTCCCATATCTCCGGCCCGGTGGTCTCGTAGTGTGCTTGAACATTTGTTTCGTTGTTGAACTGATTCACCCAGAAATACCGCTCTGGATCCAACGATACAAGCTCCTTTGCCCTCTTCACGACCAAGTCGACGTCGGATTCGGCTCCTGGCAGAGTTATTATTTTTGCACCAAAAGCGCGGATGGCTTTCATGCGCTCCTCGCTCATACCCATAGGCATCACGATCAGCACGTGGAAGCCAAGATGGGCCCCAAGCATAGCTGTAGCGATGCCCGTGTTGCCCGTGGTACTCTCGACGAGCGTCATCCCCGGTCGGAGCTTTCCTTTGTCAATTGCGTCCTTTATTATCTTCAATAGAATTCGATCCTTCAGGCTGCCCGATGGGTTCATGAACTCCGCCTTCCCGAAGAGTTCAAGGTCAGGCTTCCCAGCAAGCTTTGTGAGCTTGTCTAGTCTAACAAGTGGGGTAAGCCCAATAAGTTCCGTCACATTACTCGCTGCTTTTTTGTTGCGGCCCCAGTCCATGATCATCACATCCAATTCTGGAAATGTGTATCCAGAACTCATATTTAGAGCTGTAACATAAAGTTTTGGGGGCTACATGAAGAAAGTTCTGTTTGCGATGTTGATTTTATGCTTGAGCACACCTAGTGTCTTGGCGCAAGGGTGGTCTATGTTTCGTCACGACGCCCAGTACACTGGTTACTCTGATTCATCCGCACCGGAGAACGACGTCATCGCTTGGAGCTACGATGGCGCTGGAAGTTTCTCCTCGCCAGCTGTCGCGGATCTCAAAGTTTTTGTTGGCTCGGACGATGGCAGTCTGTACGCTTTGAACGCGATAAACGGCCTGCTGCTCTGGAAGTTTCAAGCTGGTGACTCGATATCCTCCGCGCCGGCCGTTGTGGACAACCGCGTGTACTTCGGCGCGCGCGACAATTCTGTCTACGCCCTTTGCGTGGAGAACGGCGCGAAGATATGGCAGTTCCAGACCGGAGACCGCGTCTATTCCTCACCAGCGGTGGCGGACGGCAGGGTGTTCATCAGCTCTACCGACGGCTACCTGTATGCATTGGATGCGTTGACAGGAAAGCAGAGATGGAAGGAAAATTTGGGCAAGATGACATCGTCCCCCGCTGTGGACAGCAACATGGTTTTCGTTGGAACCTGGGATGGGCGTGTGTATGCGCTGGACGAACAGGACGGGAGCGAGATATGGATGTACCAGACGGGGTGGCACGGGACGGAGAATGGGTATGTCATAGCCTCATCGCCCGCTGTGGTTGGCGGCAGGGTCTACATCGGGGCGAACGATTGGCATGTTTACTCGTTGAACGCTGGCGATGGCTCTTTGATGTGGAAGTTTCAAACTGGCGGTCACGTCGAATCCTCCCCGGCGGTCGTGGATAATCGCGTCTACGTCGGTTCGGACGACAACAACGTCTACTGCCTCGACGCCCACGATAACGCGGTGGATCGCGAGATATGGGGATACAAAACTAACGACCGCGTGCAGTCCTCGCCAGCGGTTGCAGACAATAAAGTTCTAGTCGCCTCGTGGGATGGATATCTTTACGCTCTCGACGCAGAAAACGGCTCGCTGATATGGAAACACGAAATCGGGCAAGTAGCGAAAGCCTCGCCGGTGGTCGCGTACGGGAAAGTTTTCATTGGTTCGATCGACGGCAAATTCTATTGCTTCGGTTCGTGGGGTGAGGTTGTAGGGCCGAGCATATCGACTGGTGTAGAATACATGCTCATCGCCATATTCTTCTTCCTCATTGTCTGGTGGCTGCACAGGAAGATGGCCAAATGACCAAGTGGTGCGACCGGATAGGTACAAACTTTCGTTCAAATCTTTCAGACGATTTCAGGCAAGAATTTGGCAATTTTAACGCCAATTTAGAGCAAGGTTATTGCGTCGTTGGTGCGGCAAAAATGGGGCAAGAATCATGCAATTTTAGAGCTATTTTGGAGCAATTTTTGAGCAAGAAGCGGCCGAGGTTAGAAGGGCTTCGGTATCAGAATCGCGGCGATTATCACCACAATGACGACTGCAGCACCAACGTACACCAGTGGGGATACACCTCCAGAAGGCGCAGGAGGTGCAGGAGCCTTAATTGCGGTCGCCGTGCACGTGGTGCTGCTTTCGATCGCATTATCGGTTCGTGAGCGAGCTGTGACTGTTATCATATCCTGCGCGCGGTTCTCGGCGCTTGAAGGTACAATGACGGTCAACGTGGCCGTTCGACTTGCCCCGTTCTCGACGTTCAAGAAGGAGTTATCCGATAGTGTCGATCCCCAGCCCGAGTTATCGCCCACTGTCAGGTCATAATTATCCGCTACATTGCCCGTGTTTGTCATAGTTACGGTGAATGTGGTGCTGTGCCCGTTCTCGGCCTCGTTCTCCTCGGGCAAGATGGATATTCTAACTCCTTGACGGGGAGAGATGCTCACGGTAAATGACCAGTTCTCCGACCACGAGCCAATATTCCCCGCACCATCGACCGCGCGGGCACGCCAATAATATATACCGACGGCGAGGGCCTCAGCCGGGGTAAGCTCATAGGTGGAAGTGGTCAGGCCAGTCTTCTGGAGGGCAATTGAGACAAACCCCACATCCCTAGCGATGGATATATCGCAAGTTACCCCGGATGGATCGCTGATGTCGGACCAGTTCAAGGTTGGGGTGTTATCCGTTATGTTTGCGCCATTAGTTGGTGAGATAAGTGATGGGGCGGGCGGCGGGGTGGTGTCCGTTGGTGGTGGCGCAGCTATTGCACGGGCGATACAGTTGCCCGAACCACTGACCCCGGTTCCGGCCGCGGTGACCGTTACGGTGTCGCTAGTGCCGCCTATGGCGTTCAAGGGCACTGTCACGCTTAGCGTCGAGGTCCCACTACTCCCTGGTGACACAGTGAGCGAAGTCGGCGATACACTTGGTGACCATCCGGTTGTGTCCGTAGGCGTCAAGGAGTAGGTGTCCGAAACGTTGCCCGTGTTGGCGACGGTAACGGTGTAAGTCAGCGTCGCCCCGTTCGCCCCGCTCTGCGAGCTCGGGTAGATCGAAACGTTTACGCTCCTTGTTGAAGCTGAAACAGTAAACGACCTGATCTGTGACCAAAGTCCAACATCTGTGGAGTTGTCGCCAGTCCTCACATGCCAGTACCATTCCCCATTTGTCAGGGGTGCCACCAAGGTGTATGAGGTGGTTGAGAGATCTTTGACCGTAAATGCGTTGGTCGTGAAATCATTGTCCGAAGCCAGCTGGAAGTCGTAAGAGCTAGCGCCGCTGACGGAAGTCCAGTTGAAAGTCGGTGTGTTATCAGTGGTGGTCGAACCATCCGAAGGTGAGGTCAAAGTCGGGGCTTGGACGGCGAGTCCAGCATGAATCATCGCCGTGTACCAGACGTTTGCCGTGAACTGGACGCCTGCCCTCACCCTGTTCTCAGTTATACTCTTTATCGTGTCGTTCCAGCTGATGCCCAGCCTCAACCAGTAGCTCAAATCATCCTCAGTATTGCCCGTGAAGCTGAAGCTTTCTTCAAGCGTCGCCAAAGCTGCATTGGTGATGTCGTCAAGCTTCTGGGGCACGTAATTATTGGGAATTGATATCTCGCCAATATGAGTGTTTACTGCAGTCTCGTATGCCGAGTGCATGCCGCCAATCCAGTAATCGTATGTCGCGTGAAGTGGCATTGTAGCGTCGCCAGTGAAATGGCATATGGCGCCCATCAGCTCCGCGGCCGTGCCCCAGTTTCCATCTTTCAAATACTGAACTATATTATCGAATATCCATTCCATGGCCCAAGGCAACTCGCCACCTGTATATACCAGCGGATCGTAACTATGCGCATCCAAATAGTGCCAGTCTTTGTCTCCCCCGCCATCCGGCATGAAACTAGGATCTTGGTCTGGCATGATACACCAAGTATAAAGAGTGCTATGGTAATTGGAGAAGAATGAACTATCGGAAAAGACACCCTCAGCCTTAGTTTCAATGAAATAATGAGTGTCCCAACCCCACGAATGCGCGGTGGGAACCTGCGCATAGATAAATATAGAGACTGCCAGCAACAAGCACATTAAAATGGGAACTTTGGACTTTAAACTCATCTCTCGACCTTCTTTATGCCCAGTCCCCCATTTTTTGCCTCCTTTCCCTATTCGATTCTGTGGGATGACATAAAGCCCTTTGCGCGCCGTACTACCTCCCCAGTTGTACAGCGTGCTTGCCCAAAATTAGCTCAAATCTTGCTCATCTTGCGCTTTGAATTGGTGCGGCTGGCGGGATTCGAACCCGCGTTACAGCCTTGGCAAGGCTGTGTCATAGACCAGGCTGGACCACAGCCGCATCAGAAGAAAATTGCCCTTCCGATAATTAACTTTTGCGTCTAACCGACGATCGCGGCCATCATTCTACCACCGACCACCGCACCGATCGTAAAGACAGCGAGCGCTATTGGCAGGCTCTGGGCGATGGCGGCGCGCTTCGCCAGACCATCGTCCCCAACCTCGATTTCCGTCGAATAGCTGATGAGGATGATTGTCAGTAGAATGATGTAGATTCCAAACACGAATAGAAAAATTGAGGGCGAAACGGACACGTCGCCGAGGAAAGATACCTCCGTAGACTTTCCGGCGAGCACACCCTGCATGCGCGAGGTAACGGACGCGATCAGAGGTGCGAAGAAGAGCGTAACCGAGCGCATGGAACTCACGACTTCCCCCAAGGATTTTTTCACATCAGCCTCCACCCGTTTGAACTCCTTCAAATGACTCGCCATTCGCAGGATCGCCTCGCCAGCCGCCTTCGTGCTCCGCTGTATCACGTCGACGAGCATCTTCATCGTGCTACGGACAGTTTGCGAGCAGACATTTCTCAATGCCCCGCTCTGCTCATCGAAGAGTGCCCAAAAAAGAAAATCTACTCGCGGCTTTGCAAAATCTCACGTAGAGAGCGTCTACCCTCACCTTTTGTCTCCTCCTCTAGCCACCCGCGCCAATCCTCAAAAATTTTGCTGTAGTCTACAGTTCTCTTTCTGCCGAGCTCCTCCTCAAGAAGTGCGTGAAGCATATTGTTCGAACGAGCGACGAATTCAGTCTCGAGCAGCTTCTGATTTTTTGTATCGACGGCGGTTTCAGCAAGTGTTTTATGGATTTTCGTGCGGAGTTCCAAATTCTTTATGATCTCAACGGGTTTCGTGCCCCACTTTTTAGTTATGTTGGCTATGAGTTGCGATTTTGCAAGACATGGCGTTTGTTCAAGTTTATCTTTGATTGCGTCGTACCTCATCATATCGATGAAGCCACCCTCGTTTATTGGATCGTCCTTCCAATCCTTACCTATCTCAGTTATCTGCACGACCCTCCTCGCGCGGCTCGTGCTCCCGCTTGGCCTTGTCGGGGCCGATACGACGATGGCGTCGGTCTTCAATTCGCCCGCAGACGCTTTGGTCGGGGCCTGTTTAAAAAGACAAAACAAGAGCTATTCCATTATATCACAAGCGGAGAAGTCTATTGGAGATAAACTTGCAGCAGCTGAGTTTTGAAAGATTGCCACATGTGCTGGAGCCGAAGGAGCTGGTCAACAAGGCGTTCAAAAAAGCTGCCGATGCGGCTACCAAAGCCAAAATCAGCGGCACCCCGCTCTGGATGGCGAGGCAGCGCGAGAGCCGGCGTATCGCCGTTATGTCAGAAACCATCGGCAAGGAGCTGTCGAAGCTTGTGGCCGGATTTCCGTCGTTTTCCAATTTGCCATCTTTCTACCGCGACCTCATTGAGGCGATCGTGGGCATAGACAAGCTGAAGAAGTCGCTCGGCGCGATATATGGCACGGCCAAGACTGTCGATAAGCTCGGGCGGGAGCACCTTCGAAAGCTCCGCTCCGCGAGATCTCCAGCGGAGGCAGCGGCAGTGCGTAGACAGGCGTACGGTAGGATCTCTTCACTCGTCGAAAGGACAGAAAATCACCTAGCCTTCCTGCGGGGTGCCGCGATGAAGCTTTCCGATTTGCCGACGATATACGTCGACGCGCCCACAGTAGTCATCGCCGGCTATCCAAACGTCGGGAAAACGACGCTCCTGCGCGCGTTGACTGGGTCGGCCCCCAAAATTGCACCGTACCCCTTCACCACGACTGGGTTGCAGCTGGGCTACTTTGAGCACCGCCATCAGCGATATCAGGTCGTCGACACCCCGGGTTTGCTTGACCGACCGCTTGAAAGGCGCAACCCCATCGAGAAGCAGGCGATAGCCGCGCTGCGCCATCTCGCGAAAGCCATAGTGTTTATGCTAGATCCGTCCGAGACGTGTGGATACGAGTTGACGAGCCAGCTTCGTTTGCTTGAGGATGTAAAAAAGACATTTGCCAGACTTCGCATCTTGACGGTTGCGAACAAAGCTGATTCGCTGGATGAAGATAAGATGCGGCAGGTACGGGAAGCGTGTGCGGACGCCATTTTTATAGCGGCGACCACTGGTCAAGGAGTCAATGAGTTGTTAGAAAAATTGCTCCAAGTTTTACCTGTTGAAACCTAGCCCAATGACTTTTATTCTCCCAGGTTGCCCCTGCTGTCCATCGACCTCGAATTTTACGTCAAGGATATTTTCCACCAGTGCGATGTTCGTCAGCGCATGTGAGGTGAGTTCAGCGCTCGTTATATCCGACGTGCCTTCAGCCAGCGCCATGTATGGGATGAGTTGGTCGGTGAGGTGGCGGTCTACCGCGCGGCCCGTGCGAAGTTGTTTCACCAAACTTTCTGCTGCCTCCCGTCCGACCTGCTCAGCTGGTTTTCCAGGCCTGCCGAGCGAGCTCGCTCCTAGGATCGCGCCCCGCTCGGTTTCAGCCCACAGAGTTATCCCAGTGCCGGGGCCGAAGTGCGGGTCTTTGGTCGGTGGGTAAGATTCAGCCTTGATGTTTACCTTTGAATAACCCACCTTTACGAGTGCCATGCTAGCGGCGTGCGCCATTCGGGTTGCTATGTGTTCAGGCAGCTTCACGCAGTGCGCTATCCCAGAGATGTGAGCCACATTACCTGGTTCGACAAGTTCGATTGCTTTTAGCCGCTGAACTGGCTCGATGTGCACGTGCACGATTCCGCCGCCCCGGGGATAGTGGCCCCTGCGAGGGCATTCGACCTCACCCCGGTAGCCCATCTTCCGCAGCGTAGGCAGAGTGACGTTTTTCAGGAAGTCGATGCTCGGTGCTAGGGGGTTATCAGTACCACCGGTGATTTCAACCTCAACGGATTTTTTGGCGAAAGCCGCAGCTGGCATCAGTATTTGTAAAATAAGAGTTGTACTCCCAGCGGTGCCTATGTTGACACGAAACTTTTCACCCTCCATCACACCAGGTTCGAACGTCAGCTCCGTAGAACCGAGCGAGAGCCCATCAACCTTCGCTTTCGTGAGTTCGGCGAGGGCTTTCACGCCGTGCATGTGCTGCGGAGCCAGCCCAGGCTTTGCCCGTTTCGCGCGAACGTTGTGGATGCGAATCGGCTGTCGGCTGACCGCACTCAGAGCCAAGGCGGTGCGCAGGACTGCGCCACCACCCTCACCCATTGAACCATCAATTTCGATCATCAACAAAATTTAATCGCTTGGGTATAAGAATGGAAGCGAGGGTTCGAGCAGATGTCGGAATTTCAAGCTCGAGTGCTGAAGCTGGTTTCGAAGGTCCCTCGAGGCAAGGTCACCACTTATAGAGAGATAGCCCGAGCTTTGGGCAACCCCCGAGCGTATAGGGCGGTGGCGAATGCTGTGGCGAGGAACCCATTCCCCGTAAAAATCCCGTGCCATCGCGTGGTGAGGTCGAACGGTGAGATCGGGGGTTACAGGCTAGGGATTAGACGAAAGGTAAAACTGCTCGTTCAGGAAGGAATCAAAATCGAAAATGGAAAGATAAGCTCAAAGTTCATGTTCAAGTTTCAAAAATGAAATTTAGGAATCTACTCGGTTTTCTGCTTGTCGATGTATTGATAAACGCGGCTCGGCTTTCCGCGCCCGCCCAGCCCACTGGCTGCCGGTTTAGTCTTTCCGGCAGATTTAACTATCCCCCGTTGGACGAGTTTTTGAACGATCCGCCAAACCCTGAGTTTCGATGTATGCGTTCGCCCCATGAGTTCAGGTATTGTGAATTCTTTCATATCGATAATTTCCCCGACTATTTCGACGTCGCGCACTGTCATATCTTGGAGGCCATGGTCAACTAAAGTTGACGTGGCGTCGCCCCACAAGCGTCGGTACCCGACCCACACGCCGAACACGATGAGGCTCATGGCGATGCCGATGCTTGCGGCGATAGGCAGGGCATTGATTGGTTTTGTACTCGTCGTTGTCATGTCAGATATCGTGACAGGGTTCCCAGTTTCTTGTGCTTGATTATAGGCGTCGTATGGCACGTTTATCCAGTTCTGTGAACCTTCGAGCATTCCTTGAGAAGTGGGTTGCCCTCCCGAATTGTTGTCATACGATGGGGGGGAAAGTGTTAAATTGTAAATATTTTCATCAGCCATGTAATTTGCAGCGCACACGAAAAATTTTGTACCGTCGACCTGTACTTGTTGTCCAGAGTTTTCGATGATTATAGTCCGAGTTGAAATGGCAAGATATCCCTCGCCATAAAAATGATTTAGGATGGCGTAAGATGCGATGGCGGTTGCTCCAAACACGACTAGCGCAATTGTCGCTCCGACGAGCCGATGGCGCACATCCATCACCAATTAAGTATCATACATGAACCTTAAAAATTAAGTTTCACAAATGAAACCAAATTTAAATTGTTCAAGCGAATGGAATTAAATGGTGGTATATAAAAGGTGAAAAAATGCCCCCCAACATACACATCCGCTATGCAACCGCCGTGCTCACCGTTTTGCTCATAGTTCTCGCGGCATGCCTTGGTTGGTGGTATCTTGGTGCGTCTCCTAAAATGCAAACTGGCGTTGAATCGGGTATACCTGGCGTATATATTTCCAAATCAGATTTAGAACGTGAAACATCGCCCAACGTGCCGTCGGAAGACCTGGTAGCGTCGGTCCAGGGTAACAGTGCCTTTGCTTGTGATTTGTACCAAAAGATTCGCAGTGACAATGGTAATCTGTTTTTCTCACCGTACAGTATCTCTGCGGCATTGGCGATGACGTACGCTGGCGCTCGCAGTGAAACTGAACAACAAATGGCTGAAACGCTTCACTTTGCGCTGCCTCAAGAACGGCTGCACCCAGCATTCAACGCTCTAGACTTGGCACTTGCTAGTGAAGGGAACGAGAATTTCAGGCTCGACATTGCAAATGCACTATGGGGGCAAGTGGGGTATTATTTCAGAAGTGATTTTCTCGACCTTTTGGCCACGAATTATGGTGCAGGAATGTGGCTTGTGAATTTCATAGAAGATGCGGAGAGGGCCCGTATCAAGATAAACGATTGGGTGAGCGAACATACAGAAAACAAGATCGAAAACCTGTTGCCTCCGGGAGCAGTTGATTCCCTTACGAGACTTGTTCTTACAAACGCAATCTACTTCCATGCATCTTGGCTGGTTCCGTTTTCTGAATCGGCGACTGAAGAAGACACGTTTACGCTCCTTGACAATAGCGAGGTCACAGTACCGATGATGTCACAAGAGGCATCGTTCCGTTATGCAGAAGGTGAAGGCTATAAAGCCGTTGAATTGTCTTACTCAGACAAAGATACATCCATGCTTATTATTCTGCCCGCGTTGGAGAACTTCAACGAATTCGAAATGACATTGAACGCCGAACGCGTTAGTGAGATAGTGGAAAATCTCGTGTCTACGGAAGTGAGTCTTAAAATGCCCAAGTTTGAGTTTGAAAAATCTCTAGCTCTTGGGCAAATGCTTCAAGAAATGGGAATGTCAGCGGCTTTTGATCCTTATATGGCAGACTTTTCAGGAATCGATGACAATCGTGACCTGTACATAACAAACGTCTTGCACAAAGCTTTCATTTCGGTGAATGAAAATGGAACAGAAGCTGCCGCAGCGACTGCGGTTATTATTGGAACAACTGCACTTCCCCCGCCACCCATAGAAATTTCGATAGACCACCCATTCATCTTCATGATCCGCCATAACAGCACTGGCGCCATACTCTTCCTCGGACGCGTCCTTGATCCAACTGCTTGAAAACAAAATGATTTTTAGGTGTTGAAACGCGTACGTGTGGATAGAACAAATGTTTTAAAATTTTATATCTTTATCTGAGCAGATAATCCGTCTTTGACAGGTCTTTTAGCCGCTCCACTGCCTTTATCTCCTTCATGACTCCGAGCACAGATTTCGGCACGAGGTTTTCCCAATTTTTGCCCTTAATCATGCGGTCTCGAATTTCGGTACCCCAGTACTCCTTCCTCTTGAACATCGACAAAGTCTTCGTCTCGAAGCCGGCCTCCTTGAAAAGCCGCTTGACCAAGGGGTTACCCGAATAAACTACTTCGAAGGGTGGCGAGAGCGAGACGACGTGCGACACCCAGATCGCGTTGTTGTTTGCGTCTGGAATTGGGATGATGTGCGTGCGTGAGAGGTCAACTCCGGCCTCGGCAAGAGCCTTGCTTATCATCAGCACCCGCTCTCCCGCTGTGAAGGGATTCTCGAGCGTGTGGCTCTCTTGCGCGCTCCCTATGCCCACGATCAACTCGTCGACATCACGCAGAATCTGCTTGAAAACCTCGACGTGCCCTTTGTGAGGGGGCTGAAATCTGCCGATGAGGATACCGCGTCTGACCATTTATTTGTCACTTGGTGGGGTCTTTTTCTTCGTCAACTCATATTCCATATATTTCATTACACAAGCAGGGTTCTTGTCCGACAGACTGTTCAAAACCAAAGCTCTGATCTCGACCGTTGAAATCCCGTTTCGTATGTATTTTGCCACTTCATCTACAACTTTTTCCGCCACTTCTAGGCTGGCGCCTGCACTCATACAAGATTTTATGAGTTTTTCCCTCTGGAACGGCTCGAGTACGCCGCTCTTCTTTGTGACTTGGGTTTCCACCAGCCCACCTTCGATTTGGGGTTGTTTTTAGGGGGTTTAAGCTTTTTCAACTGGAGGTGGAATGATATCGGGGATAAAATTGCAAATAACCGAAGCTAAACGTGGTGTAACGACTAGCGAGATGGAAAAGGTGGCGCGCGATGAGGGCAAATCTACAGAACAAATAACCAAGGCGCTCGCCAGCGGACGCATAATAATCCCGAGGAACGTCAAGCGCGAGGACATCGAGGTCAAAGGCATAGGCGAGGGATTGCGAACGAAGATAAACGCAAACGTCGGCACCTCGCCCGACTATGCCAGCATCGAGGATGAAGTGGAGAAAGCCAAGGTCGCGGTTAAATACGGCGCCGATACCGTCATGGATCTCAGCGTTGGCGGGGGCATCGATGAGGTCAGGCAGCGCATCATCCGCGCGGTCAGGGTGCCGGTCGGAACTGTGCCGATCTATCAAGCTGGAGTAGAGGCTGCTGAGCGAGGTAGCGTCGTGGACATGAATTTCGATGATGTTTTCAATGCCATCCGCAGGCACGCCGAAGATGGGGTGGATTTCGTCACGGTGCATTGCGGCGTAACCAAGGCGGCAGTTGATGCTTTGAGGAGGAGCGGCAGGCTCATGGATGTCGTGAGTCGAGGCGGTTCTTTCCTCGCAGCTTGGATAATCCACAACGAGAGAGAGAATCCTTTGTATAGCGAGTTCGATTACCTGCTTGAGCTGGCGCGGGAGTTTGACCTAACGCTAAGTTTGGGGGACGGCATGCGTCCAGGTTGTCTAGCGGATGCCTCAGATCGGGCGCAGTTCCAAGAGCTC
>Ga0315268_10004629_pt1 | contig 14915 bp, 13 predicted proteins | sample C1_top_MG_FD_204535 | JGI IMG/M metagenome (GOLD analysis project Ga0315268, IMG submission 204535) | Sediment microbial communities from Yellowstone Lake, YNP, Wyoming, USA - C1_top | ecosystem: Environmental > Aquatic > Freshwater > Lake > Sediment | place: USA: Wyoming | collected 2017-08-01
GGGCAAGCACTCTTAAGTGGTCTATCAAGCAGATCATGAAGCGCTCAGACTTCATAACGACTGAAGAATAAATGCTTCAGACCCTCAACTAGAAGAAAGTAGCATCCAAGTATTCCAAAGATCAAACCCAAGAACCATAGTGGGGGCTCGACAAAACCCAAAAACAATCCAAGAGGGGAGAAGACAACGAGCAGAGTCATTAATGCCATTATGATCGAGGCTGCGATCATGAGATTGCTGGGTCTTGATTTATAGAACTTCCTTCGGGTTCTGATGGAAAAGGTAACCAATATCTCAGACATAACAGACTCGATGAACCAGCCCGTTCGGAAGAGGTCGGCGTCAGCATGGAGAAGGTAGATCAGAGATGAAATCGTGACGAAGTCGAAGATGGAGCTGATCAAACCGAAAAACAAGGCGAACCTTGCTATTAGTCCAATGTTCCACTTTTTGGGAGTTCTCAGGCCCTCCTCATCAAGGTTGTCAGTTGATATCGTGAGGAGCGGGGCATCAGAAAGGAGATTCGTTAAAAGTATTTGAGAGGGCAAAAGCGGGATAAATGGAAGGAACAAAGATCCTACTGCTAACGTAAACATGTTTCCCAAGTTCGCACTTATAGTATTCATAATGTACTTAATCATGTTGCCAAAGGCCTTTCTTCCCTCAGCTACTCCATCGGCAATGGCCCCCAGACTCTTTTCAAGCAGAATTATTGAAGACGCTTCCTTAGCGACTTGAACTCCTGACTCAACGGAAATTCCCGCGTCTGCCAATTTCAGGGCTGGGGCATCATTGACCCCATCGCCAAGAAATCCCGTTACATGCCCATCTTTCTTCAAAGCACCGACTATGGCATATTTCTGCTCCGGAGTCACACGTCCAAAAACATCATTCTCTTCCACGGTTTGGCGTAGCTCGCTCTCCTGCAATTTCTCAACGTCTGCCCCTGTGAGCACTTTCCCTCGAAAGTCTATTCCAAGCCTACCGCAAACATCTGCCGTTACGACAGGATCATCCCCACTGAGAATTTTCAGCTCTATTCCCAGCATTTTCAACTTGGAGATGGCAGAAGCAGCATCCTCTTTCAGCGGATCGGAGAGAACAACCAGTCCGACAAATGTTAAGCCCAGTTCATCTGCTGCTGAGTAGTCTGACTTTTTCTCGATTTCCTTAAGTGACAATGCTATAATCCTGTTTCCGGTTTGGCTGTACTTTCCAATCAGCGAATTGACTTTCGTGCTCACCTTCAACATTGGCCGAGCCTTGATTTCATCACCAACCGCAGTCGACACATCAAGTATTGACTCGGGGGCGCCTTTTGAAACCAAAAGTCTGTGGTCACCACTCTCGATTACGGCGCTCATTCTCCTTCTATTGAACCCGAATGGAATTTCACGGATACATGCAAATGCATTGAGGCCTGCTTCATCGAATCCCTTGTCTCTGGCGTATTCCCAGATTGCTACATCAATTGGATTGCCGAGAATTCTGTCTCCTTGAACCACCGCCGAGTTACAGAGGAGTGCATATTTGATCAATTCTGGATCCGAATGATCGTTGGGATCGACGATGTCCTCAACCTTGATCTTGTTTTGGGTCAAGGTTCCAGTCTTATCCGTGCAGAGCACGTCGATATTTCCCATATCTTCTATTGATTCAAGTCTTTTCACTACGACCTTCTTCTTGACTAGTCTGAGTGCTCCTTCAGATAGCCCGACAGTAATTACCACGGGCAAAGCCTCTGGTATGATGCCCACTGCCAAGGCTAATGAAAATAAAAGTGATTCTAAGACTCCATGGCCCAGAACTGAGTTAACTAGAAATACGAAGGCTGTCAACAGCAAGATTACTTTCACGAGAAAACTCCCGAAACTTGCAATGTTTTTCTGAAAGTCAGTCTTTGGAGGCAACAGGGAGAGACTGGAGGCTATGTGGCCGAAGTATGTCTTTCTTCCAGTGGCAACAACCAATCCTATTCCAGAGCCATTCATCACTGTTGAACCTGTAAGGGCGATGTTGGACAGTTGATGTGGGAGTGGTTTGTCAAGCGCAACTGGCGCCGTGTTCTTGTCGACCGACGTTGACTCGCCCGTCAGCACTGATTCATCCGTCTGGAATTCGTCAGCGTCCAACAGTCTGATGTCTGCCGGAACAACATCACCTATTGCCAAGTGGACAACGTCTCCAGGCACCAGTTTGCTTGTGTTAATCACCAGCTTCTTTCCACTTCTGACAACTATCGCGGTGTACGATAGGTACTTTCTGAGCGCATCAACGGCTCTTTCCGATCTATGCTCTAAGGCGAAGCCTAACACAGCATTGGCAAGCACAATGGCAATTATGATAATTGCTTCGGGCCTATCTCCTAAGAAGCCAGCTATTGCTGAAGCGAAAACGAGCACGTATACCAGAGGGTTCTTGAACTGAGTTGCGAATATCCGGAACGACGTTCTGCGTTCAATTGAAGGAATCTCATTCAGCCCATACTCTTGAAGTCTGCGTGCAGCTTCTGTGTCATCAAGCCCCATTGCTGACGAATTGAACTCTCTGATGAGCTCATCTTTCTCTAATTTCCAGTAGTTGATTTCCTTATTTTCAGACATAGATCTGTGCTCGTCCTGTAGACTTGCTGAGGTTCATCAGGAGGTTATGCGTCTCTCCTTTTTAATGACTCCTTCGCCCTCTTTCTTCTGCTAATAAAACGGAAACTGGGTGATATCGCCAGCTTAGTGTCTAGTGACTGAACTACATACTACTACAAAGAGGAAAAAAGGGTTCGCGGGAGACATCTCCACTTGGGGTGAGGGTTCAAACGTGGGCTCTGACTATGCTACCGTGCCAGTGACTTAAGCTCAGTACAGATGGCAGAATTCGTTCCACTCTTTTTGTATAAACAAAACGTATTAACAAAATGTATAAACAACTATCTAGGGGGTTTAAACCATGGAAGCATCAGAACTCTTCAAACATGCAATTTCATCAGAATCTTTACTTTCTAGGATGTTTATTGCTCCTAAAAGCTAATAGCCCTCACAATGGCAAAACGATGTCATGGCATATCATATGAGGCGAAAGGACAAAGAAATAACCGACGCCAACACCCTAAAGAGCATACTAAAGCTGACAAAGCACGTTACCATTGCTATTTGCAAAAACAACCAGCCATACCTTGCCACACTCAGTCATGGCTATGATGAAACCCGCAACTGCATCTATTTCCACTGCGCCAAAGAAGGCAAGAAAATTGATTACATCAAATCAAACAACATCGCATGGGGACAAGCAATGCTAGATTATGGCTATTCCGAAGGCAAATGCGACCACCAATTCGCTACTGTACAATTCAAAGGCAAAGTGACCTTACTCGACGATCTGGACGAAAAACGCCAAGCCTTACAATGCATGATAAGACAACTTGAAAAGAATCCCGAACAAATGATTGAAAAAACAACGAGAACCGATGCTGAAAAGCTCAAAGGAACGGTCTTCGGCAGAATAGACATAGAATACATGAGTGGCAAGAAATCCGAGAAGCTTCGAATACAGTCTTAGCAGAGCAGAGAAATCACTGTTTGGTTTGTCTCGATCTTACCTTCTTAACAACTGTCTTCGGCAATCTTCTTCTTGCTTCAGCATCTTCATTCATTTGTGCCTTCGCCATTTCAAAAAGCCTCCTGAAATACTCCTTCTTTACTCTTGGACCTTTCCCAATCGCTGGGCATTCAGTAGAATGGGCAAAAACATGCTTTGTCCCTTCCAAGTTGAGCTCAAAGGGATAAAATCTGCAAACCAGCGGTCTTGCAGGATAAATCGTGCACGCATTGTCTTTTAGGAAGATGCATTTGCCCTGATCGGTTTTCCTAATTATGTAAGCATATGGTTCGAAGCCTTCGATCTTTTCGGCAAATTCTGCAAATTCCTTAAAGGTTCTTTGTGATATTCGATTTGCTTCAGTCCTCATTATAAATATCGATCTTGTTCGATGCTCAGTGTCACCGCAGCACAACGCGCATCTATTGCATACGAAGTAGATGCGTCTTGGATATTCGAATTTGGAGGTTTCGAACGCCAATCGTTTTTTTCTCCGCAAAGAAACGTTTTAGATTTTGGGTTTATAAACTGTTTTGGTTCAGTTCCTTCACACCTACACTCCAATCGTGTTTGCTGAGCCGCATCTTCACGTTTGTTTCACAACTGCTTTTCAATTCTCTTCTATTGTTATAAGAAAATTTAATATAAGGAGACTAACTAACAGCACCATAATTGTCGGAAACAAGGTGAAAGAAGATGGCATCAAAGAAACTGTTAGACATGCTAAACATGGGAATAGCCAGAGAAATCCAAGTTTCCATACAATACATGTGGCAGCACGTTCAATGGATCGGAGTCAAAGGCTACGCAACAAAAGACGCCTTTGAAAGCATTGCAAAAGCCGAAATGAAACACGCTGAAGCAATCGCCGAAAGACTATTCTATCTTGGCGAAATACCCACAACGAAACCAGAACCAATACACGTCGGGAAAACTCTAAAAGAAATGGTCGCACAGGACGTGAAAGACGAAGCGAACGCAATAAAGCTTTACAAACAAACAATCGAGATGGCCCGAAAAGAAAATGACGAAACCACAGCGTTTCTCTTCATGCAAATCCTGAAAGACGAAGAAGATCACCACGACACATTCACAACTCTGCTTGAACAAATATAGAACCAAACAAATCATCATCAACAACAAGACTAAGCGATGCTTCACCGAAACAGTGAAGGGCATCATCGCCAGTCGATCTTCTCTTTTTTGTTTTTGTGACCTCAAAATCTAGTTTTACTTTAAGCTGAAAACCTGATCGCTTCTTTCCCTAGATAATCTGAAAGCTTTTCTACGATTATTCTTCTCCTTTCCCAATCAAAGCGGCTTCAGCGAATCTTCTGCTTATACGGGTTATTTTGATCTTCACATGTTCTCCTTGCTTCGCGCCTGCGATGAAAATCACCAAGCCCTGTATTCTTGCTATGCCTTCGCCTTTGCGACTCATTTCTTGGACCTCAACCTCGTATTCTTTTCCCACTTCCACGGGTTTCGGGATGAATCCGCCTCTAGGTCTGAATCCTCTATTTTCCTCCATGTTTTTCACCTCTTGCCATCATTCGGGAGAAAGCGTTTGTCATGTTTGCTTCAGCGCCTACTTAACCGTTAGTCTACCGTATTTTCCAGCGTTTAACTGGATTTCTCCCTTAAAGCTCGTGACGTACCCGTTTTCCACTGCTATGGTGTCGCCGACTTTCACTTGATCGATCTGTTCATTCCACAGAGTCAGTTTTACGGTGCCAGTTTCGTCGCCAACCAGTGCGTTTGCCACTCTGTACGTTTCATCTTTGAATCTTGACGTGACTTGGCGTGGTTCTTCCTTTTCCATTACTTTGGCTTCTATGTTGACACGTTTCATTCCATTTCGCAGTTCATTGACTTTCATTTTTGTCAGCCTGCCTCTGTTTGAGCTATTTTCTCCGCGACTGCGAATTTGCCGCTTACTGAGCGAATTCTCACTTTGGCACGTTCACCTATTTTACTGCTTGGGACGAAAATGAGGAATCCTTGTATTCTTGCTATGCCATCGCCTCTGCTTCCAATGTCGTCAATGACAACTTCCATCTCCTGATTTTCCTTCACAGGTGACTGCTGGAAAAATGGTCTGCCTGATTGAAACCTACTCTTGCTTCCGAACCTTCTTGGCTTTCTTGGGGCGTTCTTGGTTTTTTCGGGTAGCCTTCGTGGCATGTGAAGTTTTCGTCCTTATCGCGGAACCAGCCTTCTAACGTGGTAGCTCGTGCGTTGAGCCTGCTCTAGAGCTTTGTTCTAGGCCAGTTACATGCAAAAAAGTTCCTCAACAATATAAATCTTGCTAGCATATTGTCGCCTGCATTAGTCTCCCACTGAACATAGAGTAAGATGGGATTGCCATTGGTAAACGCAAGTTCGAATCGTTGTGTTTAGATCCCGAGTATGAAGCTTTCTGCGATTAGACTTGTGAAGAAAGCGACCGTAGCCAATAGGGCGCATTTCAACCATGATGATTGTGAAGCTTCGCGTGCGGCAACAGCACAGAGCCCAACAGTCCAGACGTATACCGCCAGTTGAACGTACCTAAGAATTTCTGAAGACAGCCATGTTTGGGCAGACAGTTGATTCACAACTGCTTGATATTCTCCTTCAATGCCTGCCATGAGTTCAAATGGATAGTAGAGTGTCGGCAATGTCGAGAATATCCCCACATTGATGATTGCGTGCACGAACATTGTTATGAGGGCAAATCCAACAGCGACCAGTATTGGCTTCCAAAGTGTGGCACCGCCGAAACCTCGCGTCATGATGAACAGCAGTGCTCCAATAATAACCCATCTTATGACGAACTGCATCAGTCCAAAAACTGAAAAATTAAACGAAGATATGAAAGCGTTTTCCAAAGCCGGTTTGAAGACTCCTCGGAAAAACAATCCGTCCAGCCGAATGGTAGAGTTAACGTTTTCTGACCATGTGAACTCGAATCGCATGCCAATTATGCTACTCCAATCAGCGTTCGTGCCGTTGTTTTCCCAGGCGTTCTCTGTTCCCAGCTGGATTGTGAAATTGTTCCATGAAGTGTTGTTGATAGGAGAGGCGTTTCTCGTCAGGTTGTAGTAGAAGTAGTCAGTTTGGCTTGATAGAAGGTAGATGCTTGCGTTGGCAAGTTGGGTACTGTCTGGGTAGATTGGTTTCAGTCTGAAGGAAACGTTCTTGTATCCTTCTGGTCCTGAGCAGTTCACGGGTCCTATGCCATTAAGCTGCATCCATACTACTGCACTATCACTAGCATTGAATTCGATGCTGCTTTTTCCATAGTAGCCTACACCCATACCATCAGTGCTTTGGGCGATTATCGCGTTTGAAGTCCATATTGCCGTGTTGTTTTCTGTCCATTCATCGCCCGCGGAAAGCGTTGGCAGCGTGTGCTCGTCGTATCCTTTGGACACGAAAGCATAGGCTGAAGCTGTGTACGCCGCTGCGAATAGGATCATTATTAGAATGGGGCCTGCGTATTTTGGGTTCTGTACTATTTCTTTGAAGGCTTTTTGAGGTGTGTATAGGACTCTGGGTATTTGAGCTAGAAAAGAGAATCTTTTTTGCTCGGTTTTCTGTTCAGTTTTCGGTTCTGTCATGAAACATCTACTCCTTATTGTCACATTCCAAGTTTAAGTCGCCTATAAGTTGTGTAGTCCACATATTCTAGGAACGGATTTTCAGCTTGATATTTAACTGTTAGTTTCTGTCTAAGTCGTTTGTCTAATAGTTGGCTTGTGGTGATGAGTGAATAGGCGTCGCTTCCTGCTCCTGAACCGTAGCTGGTGATGAGGATGCGTTCGTTTGGCTTTGCTATGTCTAGGATGGCTGCTAAACCTACTGGTGAGCAGCCTGAATAGGTGTTGCCGAATTTGGCTACTTGCAATGAAGGTTGATATTGTTCTTCTTTGAAGCCGAGTTCTTTTGCGATTCTTATTGGAAACTGCATGTTAGGCTGGTGAGCCACGAAATAGGTTATGTCGCATGGTTTGAGATTGAGTTTTTCCATGATTTTTGATGAGGCTTTTCGGACGTGTTTGAAGTAGGCTGGGTCTCCTGTGAATCTTCCTCCGTGGCTTGGGAATGATTCTCCGTCTCTGCGCCAAAAGTCAGGTGTGTCTGAAGTGCAGGAGTACCATCCTTCAATTTCAGCTATTACGTCTTGTTTTCCGAAAATGAATGCTGCTGCGCCATATCCGACGAAGAGGTCTAGTTCTCCGCCTGGACTGTTTCTTGGCGCTGCTTGTGAGTTGTCTGTTCCTATGACCATGGCGTGGTTTATTCCTGATCCTGGATAGTTGACTAATGAAGCTGCGTCTTTGAACATGCTTGAGGCGGCTTTGCATGCGAATTCGGTGTCTACTGCGTCTATTCCTTGGACGTCTTCGTCTTCTTCGCCGAGTTTGAGGACTTGAGCTACTTTTGACGCTATGGGCTTGACTGCGTATGGATTGGATTCTGAACCCACGTAAATTTTGCCGACAAGCGTTGTGTCTATGCTTGAGTGGATTAAGGCGAGTTTTCCAGCCTCAACTGCTGCGGTTATGGAATCTTCATCAATGAATGGAACGGCACGTTCTAGGTTTCCTTCCTTTATTCTGAACTTCGAGCTGTAGACGCCATATCCCACGATTCCTGGTGTGTCATAGTCTTTGCTTGGTTTGACTGTTCTGTATTCTTGGTGTGGGTAGTATTCGTCTGCGAAGGTGAAAGCAAGAGAAATTGTTGGTATGACGTCACTTGCGCTTACCGAGTATCGTCTTCTGAATCTTGGAACAACTTCTCGTTCTTCAAAAGTTGAAAGATCAACCTGATCATCGTCTTTTATCATTCGGTCGGTTAATCTGCCTGGGACATGTATTTTTCCGTCGTGGAAAGAAACGATGCCATAAACGAAGTTGCCGAGTTTTATGAATTTGTTTGTTGGCTCATTTATGAGTGTGCTTACTTCGAGTTTGCCTTTTTCGAAGAAAAGGTCTGATTCGTCCATTTTTCCGAAGCTTTTTCTTCCGCAATTTCCGCAGTAATCTCTGATTTCGAAGTATTCTTTGCCGCAGATTTGGCAGCGGCTTCCTCTTAATCTGTCGCCGAGGTAGGAGACTCTTCTTTCTATTGGTTCGCTGCTCATCTTGCTAATCCCTTCCTAGGATGTAGATGTAGCCCTTGGTTCCGAAGCCTTCAAGCTCTAGCACACAACCGTGTTTGAGTTCGCCGTCAGCTTTGGCTTGTCTTTCGCCAGCTTCGCCTCTCAGCTGCTTGAAGATTTCATAAATTTGTGCGCCGCCTGTTGCGCCTAGAGGGTTTCCGTCTGCTTTTAGTCCGCCGTTCATGTTTGTGAAAAGCTGCTTTCCTTCTATTTCGTAGTAACCTTTGTAGTTTTCGCAGTTTTCGTGGATGGTTTTCCAGGCTGTGCCGCGTTTGCAGAATCCTAGGTCTTCCATTGAGATCATTTCCATGACTGTGGATTGATCGTAAAGTTCTAAGAGTTGTATGTCTTGTAGGCTTGTTTGGGCGGTTTTTAGGGCTTTTTGCATTGCGGTTTCGGTTACTAGGAAGTGTGTCATGTCTTCTCTTTCTGGGTATGTGAGGTAGTCTGTGGCTGATGAGAAGCCTAGGATGTGGATTGGTTTGTCTGTGAGTTTCTTGGCTTTTGGTTCGCTGGTTAGAATGAGCACTGCTGCACCGTCTGAGATGGGTGCGAAATCGTAAAGTCCTAGTGGTTTTCGGGCTTCTTTTCTGGCGTTTAGGACTTGTTCTACGGTTATTTTTCTTTGGTATTGTGCGCACGTGTTTTTTGTTGCGTGGAGGTGGTTTTTGACTGAGATTTGTGCTAGTGCGGTTTCTAGTTTGTGTAGGTTTTCGTCTTTGATGTTGTGTTTTTTGATGTATGCTCTGAGCATTAGTTCATGGTTTGCTTCTGGTGTGCATCCTGCGTAGTAGCTCCATGGGTCTTCGAGGAGCATGAGGTCGTCGCGGATTTTGTCCCAGCGGTCTGTCATTTTTTCTATTCCGCCTACCAAGATTGTGTCGTAGCTTCCTGCGCGGATGGCGTTGCAGGCGTTTGATAGTGCGGATCCGAATGAGCGTGTGACTTCCATTGGGACGTGGAGTTCTGTGAGTTCTGAAAGCCATCCTTCTTCTAATCCGAGTTTGTTTGTTATTGGGAGGAAGTAGTCTGAGATGTAGCAGGCTTGGAGGTCTTTGCGTTCCAAGTTTGCTTCTACGGAGGCTTTGAGCCATGCTTCTTCGATTAGTTTTTCAGGTTCTTTTTCGTAGTGTTCGCCGAATTTTGTTCTGCCTGCAGCAACGATGGCTGGGCGATTCTGCATGCTCATTGTGGCTCCTTTAATCATCATTTAGCAAATAATGCCTTCAACAATCACTATTAAGTGTTTGCCAACTCAACGCTCCAAGAAAAGCGATAAGAGAGGTTTCAGATTTACAGTTCTCCTTTTGTGCTGAAACGATTTTTTAACCCCTCTGTAAATAGGTTCAACATAGGTTTCAATAAGAGCGCTTCGTGGCGCTATGTTTGTGCTGTTCCGTATCCAGAGTATGGGAGGCTTTCTACTGCTATTTTGAAATCCTTCAGCGATAAGGCGATTATTAGCTCGTTCGGTGACCATTCGTGCCTACGTCTCTCGAAAGTTGAAACAAAGTTGATCTCAGGTCTTCCCTTTGCCAAAGTGTTCGTTATCGTTGAACATATGTTGCTCACAGGGTAGTACATGAAAGGCTCAGCACCCTTAAACGAAGCCAACCCCAGAACCCTATCAGCCTGTGCAGGATTTACAAAAAGAATCACCAAGTCAGGCTCACCCTCAAACTTGTCCAGCGGACCAAGAACCAAAACGTTCCCTCTTTTTACCGGTTGCGGCTGCTTCTTCACCGAAGCCATTGCTACGTCAGCCGACTCGTAAGCTCCATGCTCCACCAAAATCGCACCAAGCTTCTCCAAAGGCATAGAACTTAAACCAATGAAATGCAGGCCACCCCCGCACGTGCAATTCTCCTTAGAAAGGTTAATCACAACATTCTCACGTCTGACCACATCAAAAACCTCGCAAACCCTCATCTTCCTAGCGCTATCTCCTCTCTCATCAGCACTATCCGTGAACTTTGCCGCAATGGGTGCCCATTGCAAGCCGAGAACCTTAACGATCTGTTTAGAGTCTTCTTTTAGCTTTGACATTGTCATCCTCTATCTTCACTCTTCTGCTGAGATTCTCACTCCACGTTTTTCCAATTCGGCTATCAACTGCTCGAAAAGTCCACTGTTCATGCCTATTCTTTCAGTCGGCACAACACCCTTCTGCTTCAAAACTTTCTTAAGAATCATCTGCGCAGCTATCGAAGCTGGATAAGCAGTAGTTCTAGCCATGGCAGTTATCTTTCTTTTCTCGTCAAAACGATCCAACAAATGGTAAACAAAACGCTTCTGCTTGCCGTTTTTAACGCCAGAAACCTCCACTTTCAGCGCAACTATGTCTTTAACTTCTGGCTTCCAAAGCTTCTCCCGCAAAAGCCTTGCTGCAAGCTTTCTCGGTGAAACTCGCATGCCATCAACTTGAACTTCTTCTTCGTCGAAAAACCCCAAGTCCTTCAGCGTCCGTATTTTTTCAGCGTGTCCAGGATACCTTAGGGTTTTTTCCCACATTTCCTCAGCGTCTGGAATCGTGTATGAGAGTGTTCTTAAACCGTCAGTGAGGAAGGCTTCAAGTTTTCCAACTTTTGGGAAATCGATTTCTTCCAGTTCGCTGAATACTTCTGCTTGGGTTCTTTTGCCTTTTCTGACTATGCCTGCTTTTCGTGTGTACTCGTCGATGAGGCTTTCAGGCGACCATGTGATAACGTAGCCTACAGGTGGAATGGGCTTTTCGGGTAGACCGCCAACCATTATGTGAACTGTCTTGACCTTGTCGAGATTTGCTGCTGCATGCCCAACGAGAAGGTTGCTTATGCCTGGCGCTAATCCGCAGTCAGGCACGATGGTTACACATGCTTTCGCTGCTCTATCGTTGAGTGTTAGCGAGTTTTCAGCCATGAAAGAAACATCAACCAAATCCTTTCCAGCCTCAATGCACTCTTCAGCAAGCCTGTAGCCAAGTGGTCCAGGCAGAAATCCCATGACCACGTCAAAATCTCTTAGGGTTTTGATGGCTTCCTTCTTTGCGATATCTAACTGAATAGGGGAGACGTTGTCTTGTGCAATCTTCTTGACAACAGCCTCTGCCTTAGCTTTGTCATAATCAGCTACAACTATGTCCGTTGTCTTCATGCTTTCGGCAAGATCTTCTGCAGCTACAGACCCGATATTTCCGCATCCAACGATCAAGGCTTTCATAAAGGACTAATCATGACGTGTTCCCATTAAAATCTTGCTAGCTTTCCCGCCAATGTTCAACATTTGACCACTATAATGATGCTTTCCTCCGAATCGTTCTGAGTTTGTCGGGTTCCAACAAACGTTATTATTGGGCTTTAGCCTATAAGAGCCGAATCAGTTAGAAGGTGCAGTATCACATGGATTTCTATGAAGTCGTCAACAAAAGAAGAACTGTGAGAGAATTCCAGTCAAAGCCAATTGAGGCAGATAAGCTTCAGCGGATTCTTGAGGCTGGATTGAAAGCGCCAAGCCACAATCATCTCAGAGAGTGGGACTTCATTCTCGTAAATGATCTAGAACAAAGGGAGAAAATTGTGGATCAGGGGGTGATGGCTAAAGACTATACAAAGCAAGAAGTGGAAAAAGCAACGAAAACAATGACTGATTGGGAAAAGGAAGCTTATCTCAAGGCGCTGCCTGTTCAAAAAAGGATGCTGATGAGCTCGCCCGAGCTGCTCATCGTTTGTTTCAAGATGAGGAAGCCGTTCAAGGAATGCAAAACGCTTTATGAGCTTAACAACTTTGCCTCAGTGTGGGCATGCATAGAAAACATTCTATTGGCGATGGCGACTGAGGGATTATATGGCGTTACTTTCATACCACGAGAGACAGCACCACTCAAGAAGCTCTTAGGCATACCCGATGATCATGAAGTGGCAACCCTAATTCCAATAGGTTACCCGCAGGAATACCATGTGAAACAGAAACCAGTATCACTGCAGGAGAAAATACACCACAACAAGTGGTAACAGATGATACTCAACGAGCGGAGTTCGAAAGCCCCTGGCTTGGTTTCATCGGTAGCTCCTTAGAAATACTCGAACGAGGAATTCCATCTGAAAGACGAAGAATCAAGCCTTGGACAGATGAAAGCAGAAGAAGTAGTGAAATCACTGCGGTCAGACCTGACTGCGGGATTGAAGTCTGCTGAAGTTGAAAGCAGACTAAAGCAATATGGATACAATGAAGTTCTTGAAAAGAAAACGCACCCTCTTATCAGATTTGCCAAGAAGTTTTGGGGGCTCACTGCATGGATGCTTGAGATCATAATCCTTCTATCTTGGATCTTGCAAAGATACGCAGATCTTTACATCGTCGTTGGATTGCTTTTCTTTAACTCAACATTAAGTTTTGCAGAGGAACAAAAAGCATCCAGCGCAGTAGAAGCTCTGAAGAAAAAACTGCAGATCAATGTCAGAGTACTCAGAAGCGGTACATGGCAAACAGTGCCTTCAAGAGAGCTGGTGCCCGGCGATATAGTCAGAGTCAGACCTGGAGATTTCGTTCCTGCTGACATCAAAATACTAGGAGCCGAGCTTCAAGTTGACCAGTCAGCGTTGACAGGAGAATCTGGTCTTGTCGAAAAGAAATCTGATGATTTACTCTATTCGGGTTCAATTGTGAAAAGGGGCGAAGCCAACGGCATCGTTACTTCAACTGGGGTTAAGACTTACTTTGGTAGAACAGTTCAATTGGTTCAGATGGCTCGTCCAAAACTTCACATGGAAGAGGTTGTCTCGAACGTTGTGAAATGGCTGTTAGTCATGGTCATTGCGTTGATAGGGCTTGCTCTAGTCTTCTCGGTAATCAAGAATCTAGACTTATTCGGAATCTTGCCTTTAATTTTAGTTCTCTTGTTATCAGCCATACCTGTCGCTTTGCCTGCCATGTTCACGGTCAGCACGGCGATAGGGTCTATGGAACTAGTCAAGAAAGGCGTTTTAGTAACAAGGTTAAGTGCCTCTGAAGACGCAGCCACTATGGACATTCTTTGTGCTGACAAAACTGGCACGATAACGATGAATAAACTTTCAATAACGGATGTCATGCCGTTAAGTGAATTCACTGGAGAAGACGTGATATTTTATGGAACTCTGGCTTCGCAGGAAGCAAACCAAGACCCCATCGACCTTGCATTTATAACAATGGCTAAAGAGAAAAATCTGATAGACGATTCGTTTGTCCAAAAAAGTTTTGTTCCCTTCGATCCGAACACGCGGAGAACTGAAGCTTTGGTGCAGAAGGACCGCCAAGAGTTTCGAGTGATGAAGGGAGCTGTTGATGTCATAGCTCAAGAATGCGGACTTGATCACGATGCCGTGAAGGAGTTGGAGACAAAAATAGGCAAGTTCGCCATGAAAGGGTACAGAACTTTGGCGGTTGCTAAGGCAGATGATCAGAGACAACCTAAACTTGTAGGCCTAGTGGCTCTATATGACATGCCTAGACCTGATTCAAAGCAATTGATACAAGAGCTCAACAAGCTAGGCATATCTGTCAAAATGCTGACTGGAGATGCGCTTCCCATTGCGAAGGAGATCGCTAAGGATGTCGGACTCGGGGAAAACGTGATTAAGGCGTCAGATCTGAAAGGGCTGATTAACGAAAACGCGATAGAAGCTGCACAAACGGCTGAAAAAAGCGGCGGATTTGCTGAAATCTATCCCGAGGACAAATACACGATCGTAAAGAGCCTCCAAGTCCAGAAACACGTTGTTGGTATGACTGGGGACGGCGTGAATGATGCGCCAGCATTGAGACAAGCAGAAGTGGGCATAGCGGTTAGCAACGCAACTGATGTGGCGAAGGAAGCGGCAAGCGTCGTTTTGACTAGTGAGGGATTGACCAGCATAGTGAATCTTGTTAAGACTGGGCGTGTTATTTATGAGAGAATAACTGCGTGGATACTGAGCAAGATAGTTAGAACCCTGCAGATAGCCATTTTTGTCGTGCTATCTTTTCTCATCACGGGCGATTACGTTGTATCTGCATTTGCCATCGTATTGTATTTCTTCATGACGGATTTCGTGAAGATATCCTTGGCTACAGACAATCTCCGATGGTCTGACAAACCAAATACGTGGAACATAGCTAGTCTCGTGAAAGTATCTGTCATACTTAGTGCACTTGTCATCGCAGAATCATTTGGGCTCTT
>Ga0315268_10004630_pt1 | contig 14914 bp, 16 predicted proteins | sample C1_top_MG_FD_204535 | JGI IMG/M metagenome (GOLD analysis project Ga0315268, IMG submission 204535) | Sediment microbial communities from Yellowstone Lake, YNP, Wyoming, USA - C1_top | ecosystem: Environmental > Aquatic > Freshwater > Lake > Sediment | place: USA: Wyoming | collected 2017-08-01
AAAGGCAGAGCCTGTTCAAAGGGCGTTTTTGGACATAGAGACTGTCCAAAACCTGGACTTCCACGTTCTTGAAATCTCAAGCTAGACAGCTTTATCGGGGTGCCTCATATAATTGTTAGTGTCGGGGTTATGGCTAAGGAAACTATCCGTTTTTTCGTTATGGGTCATTCCTTTTCCGCATGGTTGAAACATGAGAATACGGTTCGCCTAGTCGTCAAATCGTGCTTTTTTCAAGGTGTGTGGTTTAGGGCTACAATTGTTAGCCAAGTGAAAGGTTTGTGTAGGGTTATAAAAACATAAAAGGTTGAGAGAGTTAGTCAGGCATTTTCCTAGGAAGCGGGATACAAAAGCATAGACGTGCAGCCTCAATTTTCCGATTTTTTTCTCTATTTTCCTCTCCATCACCAGAAGTGCTTTTCTACACGACTTTACGTCACAGAGACATCACTGTTCCCCTTCAGCTAGAACAAGCCAAGAAACTTGTCCGTAAGCTGAACGACTTGATTCCTGAGGCTGAAAGACGGGCACTACTGCGTGCTATGAGAGAACAGAAGCTCCAAAAAATCGGAGAAGAACGACTAGAAATGGACCGCGTTGGAGGCGCAACATTTCCAGCATTGGGATCTTCGGATGTGGGCACTGGAGTATCAGAGGAACTGGCAGAAGCAGAATAAAAAGAAGAACAGAAGAAAGAGGACTAGTTAAGTCTTCAACCCCACTCATGTCTAGGCTAATAGACACAGATCGCTCAAAGAGCCAGAGCAATGAGTTCACGTGCGCTTCAGTTTTTTCTTGGGAATGTTGGATATATCAGGTTTCGGAACATGTCGGTTCCAGAGGACTATATTTATAGAAAAATCGACTAGTATCTTGTGCTGGTGATTGAAACGCGGATGATTGAAGTTCCACAGTTTCCAGTTCTGCACGGTCAAGACGCCATAGATGCTCTTAACGAAATAATCAAAGAACTCAAGGAACAGAAGACAAAGGAGTTAACGGTAAAGCAGGCAAAAGCTCTGATTAAGTTTGCAAACGGACTGATTTTGTCCATTCAAGCCGAGATGTCGTCAGAGACACTGGTCAAAAAAAGACCGAAGCATGCTGCGTTCCTGAAAAGATTTGAAGATGCCTTGTATCCAAGGTTACACTTTCCAAAATAATCTGTTCTTTTCTCAATTGCTTAACAACTTGCTCTTTAGTGCAGCTCTATGGGCACGACGGACATATTTGACACGGTTTAGCCTAGGGTAAGTAATACAAAAGTGGTCAGCTTTTTCATCAATGGTTGAAAATTCAGTTCAACAATAAAGCTGACGAAGAACCTGAAGCCGATTGTTTCCTGCTGCTTTTGGTGTTTAGTAAGCTACACTTGTGGCCATTGTAGAGCGCGTTGCCAGAGGTCTTGAAGTTCTGAGATTCGGTCTCTGACAGCTGTGTGTAGCTTGTTTCGGAGTGTCGCTTCGTTTTTCCATGTTGTCTTACTTGTCCTAAGCTTTCTTATTTGCTGTGCGAGTTCACTGTCTCCTATTGTCTGTCGAATCCAGTTTTCAAAGTCGCCGCGTTTCAGGTGAAAAGCCAAGCTCTTGGGGTTAATTGTGTTGATTTTTTTGCCAAAGTCTGAGAGGCTTGCTGCAAAGTCTCCAGTGGGTTTGCCAATGTCCTCATAGAAGAAGAAAGCCTTGTCGTGGACAATGTTTCCCAAGATTTTTTGAATGCGGTCTCGGTTCGGGCTGGTGATGGTGAGGTCGTCTTGGTTATTTATTTTCAACGTCGATGTTTGAGTCATATTTGATCACTCAATGGCTCAAGAATGTTCTAAATAGTCTTTATGAATTCAGAATCAACATTGACCATGTCTCACTACCACGCTTCAGGCTCAGTAGCCGCCAATTCCCCTTCTTTTGGAGAGAGGGTTATAAGCAGTCAACCCCACCTAAGTAAAAAGAGGTTCAGCCATGTCAACGGTCACAGGGGAGTTCAAGAGAGTAGTCGATTCGTCTATGCCCTTTCCTACTGAGGTAATTTCTGCTTATTCACACCTTGGAACTGTTTTCACCAGTGGAGACCTGAGTAAAGAAGCCAAGATTCCGCGTTCAACCGCGAAATACTACGTTAACCGCATGGTAGACCTCCGTATGATTTCTCGAGTTCCACACAGGAAGAAATATCAAAAATACACTAATGCTCAGACGTTCTCGGATTGGCTCGCAGACCTTATTAAACTCGCCATTCGCCCATTGGAGAGGGGCAGTTGAAAACCACATGTCGCTGAGAGAAATTGCTTCTCAAGCTAAGCAGAAAATAGGCAAGGGACGACATGGCCGCCCACTGACCTTCAGGGAAATCCGAAGGATCAAAAAGAGAGGCTATGAAGCTGAACGCGAATTAGTGCACAAGCTTAGAATCGGCGGGTTTAAAGCGGTTAGGGTACCGGTCAGTGCACCAAGTGGTGAACCTTTGCCCGATGTATTCGCTACCTTAGGGAACTGCCTGGTTGCGTTTGAAGTGAAGGCTCCAAAAGCTGAAAGAGCCTATTTTCCCCGAGGACAGGTGGAGAAACTTTTCTCTTTCCTCAATTTTTTCGAGACGTATAGTCAGAAAAAAGCTGTTTTGGCTGCAAAATTCCCGCGCAAATGGGTGTTTAAGGCAGTTGACAAACCGGATGACTTTGTGGTCTACAAAGAAGAGCAAAGCAATTTCCAGTTAGAAGCCGTATGAGAGTGTGTATGTTCCGTCTACATGAGGAGTGGGCGGAAAACACCTGGAACTTGAACAGTCAATACCACGTTTCTTTTAAAGGAAGATGACGAATTGCGTAATGTCTTGAGATGTGTGGTCTGGTTGATTGGAGCGAAACCTGAGAAGCGTCAATGGTATGTGAACATTTTCAACGATATGGACGTGGATTGGGAAGCCATAGTCAACACGCGGGATACTGTGAAAGAAGCAAGCTTCATTAAGTCTGTGATACCCAGGAGGGGGGTCACCTTAGACCTCTGCTGTGGCACTGGGCGTCACTCTATCATTCTGTGCAAAAAAGGCTTCGACGTTATTGGAATGGATCTGTCAAAGAATCTCCTCGCGATCGCCAAACGAAGAGTGAGTGAGTCTGGCGTAAAGTTTCCTCTCGTGAGAGCAGATATGCGTCACTTTCCGTTCAAAAGTGAAGTTTTCAAGGCAATTGTAAACATGTTCACGAGTTTCGGCTACTTGCCCTCGGAGGGTGAGGATGGAAAGAGCCTATTAGAGATATGCAGAACCCTCAAGAAGAACGGGAAATTTCTTTTGGATGTCTCTAATCGAGACTACATTGTTAGGAATTTTCGGGAGAGAGACTGGGCAGAGTTTGAACCCTACTACCTGCTGGAAAGACGAGCACTTGACTTGGAAAATTCGCGGCTCGCAAGCCAGTGGACTCTTGTTCGAAAAGGCCGTGGAAAAACTAGGTCAATCATGCATGAAGTGCGCCTTTACACGTTGACTCGAATAGAACAACTGCTCAAGGAAGCTGGATTAGTCATTGAAGAAGTCTATGGAGGCTATGAAAAACAGGAATTCAACCTAGACGCTTCGAGAATGATTGTGTTGGCTCAAAAGCAATACGTCGGTGGAGCTTAAATAAGCTGAGCGAAATTTCAACTTTTAATGAAAAACCTTGCGTCATGCCAAAAGAGGTGTCTTGAAAATTTAATTTTAGGACGCAATATCCCGTTTCAGTTTTCGAATTCTGTGTTTTATTGACAGAATTTCTGCAAATTTTCGTCGAGCTTTTGAGGTTTTTGATGGAAATTCTTCAATAAATGCGCCTGTGCAGGCAGTTCATTTATAAAGTCCTGAAACTGGAGAACCGATACAACGGGGACGTCGTCTAAGAATTTGCAGGGTCCAGGGATCAATGACATTAGTATAGGGATGAGCGTGGCTTCTTTCCATTGTTCGAGTCCTGCCTTCTGAGAGTAGTTGGTGAGTTCTTCCGCGAAGTCTTTAGTTCGTTCTATTTGAGCTTGGACGGCCTTAGCTATAGCTGATGTTCGCCATCCGCGTTTCCAGTGTTTGCAGTCAATGCAGAGTATCAGTGGTTTTTGAAGTCCTATGATGTCGATTTCCCACCTCTTTGAGTTCCGCTTGAGATGGAAGTTTCTCAGCACTTTGTAGTCATTTCTCTCTAAGGCTTCAGCTACGATGTTCTCGAATTCTTTCCAAGAGAGCAGTTGGCATACTCGCTCAAAGTCTGCGGCTAACTTCAAGGTCTGTATTGCCATTCTGACACGTTGATTTGGAGAAACGTCGATTACGCCTTTATGTTCATCGAAGAAGTCGCTTTGAGAAAGTTTTCTCAATTCTTGTTCTGCTGTTTCTTTTGGAACTTTTGCGTGTTTTGCGAGTGCGTTCCTATGCACTGGTCCACTTTGTGTCAGTTCTAGTAAAGATAGCAGAACAGCTTTTTCAATTGACATTGCAGTCGTTCAAGTTCTGGCAAAAAGAGTATTTTAACTTATGCGGAGGCTGGCGCAACTATACATAAAGCTTGCAAGTGACGTTCTGTTCAATTGAAAAGTTGAAATCAAGTAATAAATGGGGGAGAGGCGGAAGTTGTTTTTCATAGTTTGCGCGAATATTCAGGGATATTATAAACCCTTAAGCTTGAAGCACGCGAGTTAAGAAGCACTCACAGCGTATTTAGCCGTTCAAGGAGAATTAGGCATGGGGGAAGTTGGAAGAACAATTCACGATTCTCTAATGGGGCCTCCGACGCCGCAGAAGGGCAAATGTAGAAATTGTGGTTCACCTTTGGAGCTTTATGAGCTTGACTTTCGAAGGAGCTCAAAAATCATGAAGTGCACGCGTTGCAGCATGTTACACGTCTACAAGAAAGATATTATCGGCAAGTGGAAACTGCTGAAAGCTCAAAAGGTCGAAATGCCGCCACCAAGGTAAGCTAAGCTGACAAACAAGGTTGCTCAATCATTAGCTTCTGCTTTGTGAGCCGTTAGGCTTAAGATTGCTACTTCTTCTACATGGAGTGAAAGGAGAGTTATTGACTTGTCAGAGCTCTACGTGTCTCGGACGCCGAAGTCGAGGAAGTTGTTTGAGCGGGCTAGGCGTGTTCTTCCAGCCGGTGTTTCCTATTTTATTCGTTACATGGAACCTTATCCTTTCTACGCGGCGCGGGCTCGGGGAAGTAAACTGTACGATGTAGACGGAAATGAATATGTTGATTTTTGGGTCGGTCACTATGCTCTTATTTTGGGGCATAGTCCGCCGCGAGTTATGCGTGAAGTTAAGAGTCAGCTTGACAATGGCACACATTTGGGCACCGCTCACGAATTAGAAATTGCCTTGGCTGAACAAGTTGCTAAGATGATTCCAAGTGCCCAAATGGTTCGCTTCGCTAATTCAGGCACTGAGGCTATGATGTACGCTGCGAGGCTGGTTAGGTCAGTGACACAACGAGACAAGATTGGCAAGTTTGAGGGAGGTTGGCATGGTGGCTACGATGCTCTGCACATCGCGGTTAGACCACCTTACAATGTTTCCGAATCCAGTGGTCTCACGCGGGGTGCGCTGCAAGACACTGTTGTTTTGCCCTTCAACAAGATTGAGCCAGTGAGCAGAGTTCTCAAGAAGGAAAAGTTGGCTGCAGTTTTCATTGAACCCGTGCTCGGATCGGGCGGCGGTGTCCCTGCCCAAGTTGAGTTCCTGAAGGAACTTCGGGAACTCTGCACCGAAAACGGCACGTTCTTGGTGTTTGATGAAGTTATCACTGGTTTTCGCTTGGCGCCTAGAGGGGCTCAGGAGTATTTCGGCGTTAAGCCGGATGTGACGGTTTTGGGCAAGGTTTTAGGTGGGGGTTTTCCGATTGGTGCTATTGCGTCTTCGAGAGAGATTATGGAGCATATGAACCCACTTGTGTATGAACGTCCGAGGTTTTCTTTTCAGGGGGGTACTTTCTGTGCTAACCCAGTAACTGCAACTGCGGGTTTGGCGACCCTGAAAATTCTTCAGGATGGTAGATTGATTGCTCGTTTGAACAAGAGGGGCGACAAACTGCGAGAACAACTGAAGGATGTTTTTGAGCGTAAAGGCATGGATGTTCAAGTCACTGGTTTGGGTTCTCTTTGGCACACGCATTTCACGAAGGAGCGTATCCATGACAGCAACGCTGTGGCTCGTGCTGACAGTGGGAAACTGACTCAGTATCATATGCACTTGATTGAGAACGGAGTGTTTTTCTTACCTAGAAAAGTGGGTGCACTATGTACAGAACATTCTGAAGCGGATTTGGAAAGACTTCTTTCAGAGACTGAGAGATTCAAAATCCAATGAGCTAAGAATAATTGGTTAAGTGTCTAGTCTTTTAGCCAGCCCAGAATCTTCCGAATGTTGTTTGCGAAAAGCAGCACTCCTACGGTGAGAACAATAACGAAGGCTCCGGACAATACTCTGTATGGAAACACTGCGTTTTCGGTCGCTGCAAACCCTGAGGTCGCCATTGCGTAGCCCTCGCCCACCAAGCCTGCGATATATCCTGCCACGCCTATTGAGGAAAGCCAGAAGCTTAGGCGAGCCAGCTTTTCATTGTACATTTCAGTCAACACTGATGGCACCTTCTTCGACTTTGCTTGCAATTCAGCAACGCCCCACGTTGGCAGAATGGAATACATTGAACCCATGATGGTCAGCGTGACAAATCCTATAGTCGAAAGGAGTCGGTGGGCCGTCGTTATGGTGGTTCCTTCAGAGAACACGTATCCCGGTTGTGTCTTGAGCCATACGCCGAGCGATACGGTCAGGGCAAAGTAGAAGAGTGCAGCAATATAGAATTTCACAGATAGGTTGAGTTCCTTTCTTTTTCGGGTTACGATTATCAAAGCCATGATGGATACGAATAGAAAGGCGCCTAACCCTGCGAATGCCACTCCGACCGTCTGCAGAATGCTCAGCGGCGACACTGCAACTCCTTCGAAGATTATTCTTTTGGCTCCTAAGAGGCCTGCAACGCCAGTGAACACTACGCCGATGTTCATCGCCCAGAACTGAAACTTAGCCAGCTGCAGATTGGGAACTTTTGAGAGGGTGAACATGGGCAGTAAATGGTACATTGCGCCCATAATGGTCATACTTATCCAGCCTAAAGTCGTGAACGGCGCAACCCACAGAACATCTGCAAACCTCAAGGGTGAAAATATGTCAGTGGTCAAACCGAAAATCGCCAGAACGGCAATTATTATGGATAGAACAAAGTAAGCGGTGGACACTCGGTAGAAATTCAGGCTTAAGCCAATGTTTGGATCACTCGGTCTCTGGGTTTTGAACCCTATGGTTTTGTAAAGATTGAACGCAAAAATCATGCTACCCACAACGATGAACGACACGAAAACAAAACTAATGTTCGGGTAAGATAATGGTAGGTCAATCCAGTAAAGTTGAAGGTCCAGTCCTTCTAAAATTAGGATCGCAGAGTATCCGATTATGCCTATGTTCATGAACCAGTATGTGATGTCTTCCCAGTCTTCGCTGTAGAGGTCTCTGCCGATCATTGTTGGAACCATTTTGTTCATCGCGCCCATTATTGTCATGGTGACCCAGCCCAGAAACATCAGGACAATGTGAGCGGACACAAGTGTGGTTCCCTGAGTACGACTACTCACAGTCTCGAAGGAGAAGAGGAAACCCATGAAACCGCCGATAAGCAAGTAAATAACCGCAGCCCTGAAAAAACGGAAATGCAAGGCCAAAGCCAAACTTTCTCACTTCTGGCAAGTCAAAGAAAACTTAATAGACTTAATTAGTGTTTTCATATAATCTCGTGATAAGGTGAAATGGTTTTGCACGCAACTTCTGCGACTGATCGGAATCAAATTGTTCCTGGAATCTTTTGGGTTGGCGTTGAAGATTGGAACCGTCGATATTTCGATGCGCTTATTCCTCTGCCTTATGGAACTTCTTTCAACTCGTACCTTGTTGTTGGCAAAGAGAAAATTGCTCTGGTTGACACGGTTTACAAGTCTTTTTCCGATGAGCTTCTGGAGAACATTAGAAAGATTGTGGATCCTGAGAAAATTGATTATCTGGTTATGAATCATGCTGAGCCTGACCATGCAAGTTCTATTCCGAAGGTTTTGTCTGTTGCCAAGAACGCTAAGCTCGTTGTCACGAAAGTTGGTGTTGATATGGCTCAGGTTTTCTATGATCCTCCCGCTGATAGAATCATGGCGGTCAAGGATGGTGACACCATTGACTTGGATGGTAAGACGCTGAGGTTCTTGGAGGCGCCTTGGCTGCATTGGCCTGAGACGATGTTCACTTACTGTGTTGAGGACGGAGTCCTGTTTCCATGTGACTTTTTTGGGGCGCATTTTGCTAAGAGTAGGCTCTTCGACGATGAGTTTGATGAAAGGCTCTTGCCTGAAGCTAAGAGGTACTATGCGGAGATCATGATGCCTTTTCCAGTTGCTATTCAGAGGGCGTTGGATAAAGTCAAAGCCCTTGATTTGAAGATGATTGGGCCGAGTCATGGTCCGATTTATAGAAATCCCAAGCGTATCTTGGATGCGTATGAGAAGTGGGCTCGTGGGTCTTTGCTTCCTAAAGTTGTTGTTGTCTATGTTAGTATGTGGGGTAGCACAGAAGCGTTGGAGAAGACCATTGTGGAGGCGATTTCGGCTGAGGGCGTTGAAGTTGTTCCTTACAATCTGCTCTTAACGGACATATCTCATGTTTTCTCGGATTTGGTTGATGCCAGTGCCATAGTTATTGGAGCGCCAACAGTGCTTAATCAGCCTCATCCGTTAGCCATAGTGGCAACTGAATTCATCCGTGCCTTAAGGCCGAGGGCGAAGCTAGTCGCTGTTTTCGGGTCTTTCGGTTGGGGTCGAGCATCAGCGAGAGTAATTGGAGAGCGTTTGGGTCAGTCGGGCTTTGAAATCATTGAAACTTTGGAAGTGCGCGGACCGCCGAGAAAGGAAGACCTTGAGAAGGCAGCTAGCTTAGGAAAGCATGTGGCGCAGAGAGTTAGAGAAAGCCTTGGTTCTTGAGGAACTTTTCAAGTTTTTTGTTTGTGTTTTTTATGAAGTCTTCTTTGTAGTGGTTTGCGTATTTGGTTCCGTAGTTTTCTCGTTTTCCTTCTTTTAGTAGTTTTTCAACCATATTCATAGATGCTCTTTTGTTAGAGCGTTTGAGATCACTGAGTATGAAGCGTTTCCAGTATTCTGCAACATTATTCTTGTTAATGTCTCTGTAGGCGTTTTTGCCCACGATGACATCGTAGCTCCATTTCTCTCTGCGGCTTGGCTTTTTCTTCGGATAGCCTATGCATAGGATTGATAGGGCTAAGCAGTGGGGTGGCAGTTTCAATATTTGTTTCGCTTGTTCAGGGTGTTCTATGACCGAGCCTATTATTACGCTGCCCAAGCCTAACGTCTCTGCCGCGATAACCATATTTTCAAGCGAGAGTGCCACATCCAAAACACTGAAGGTGAAAGGAAGAATGCCAGTAAAATTGTACTCGACGCCAGTCAACTTTGCAGCTTTCAAATGGCGATGAACATCAGCGCATATAACAATCCATAGAGGCGCATCTTTCATGAAAGCTTGACTTTCACACAGTTCATACAGTTGCTCTCTAACGCTTTCATCTTGAACCACAATGAAGGTTCTTGGTTGTATGTTTCCAGCGGATGGTGCACATATTCCTGCGAGTAAGATTTGCTTGGTAACTTCTTCCGTAACTTCTCTGTGTTCAAAGTCTCTCACAGAAGCCCTTGTTATGATAGTATTCAATAGGGACACATTTTTCATGGAGATTTCCCGCCGAGACTAGATGAATAGGTCCTTTTTTCTTTTTCTTATGAGCATTTTTGTGCTTGCCTTTTCAGACTTAGCGTAGGGATAACCGCGTATTATTGCGACTGGTATTCCTTCTTTTGCTTGTCCTATGACGAGTTCGGCTGCTGAAGCCAATTCGTCTGCTATAGCTGTTTGTTTGACTCTTAGGACGTATCCGAAGAGGTCGGTTTCGCCTCTTCTATCGCGTACTGGAACTATGCCTGCGACGCCTACGGCAACGTTGATTTCGCCCTCTCTGAACGCTCGGCCGTGTGTGTCAGAGACTATGACTGCCACGTCTTTTCCAGTTAATTCCTTTATTCTATGTCGTATGCGCTGTGCTGAGCGGTCTGGGTTTTTGGGTAAGGGTGCAACTATTCTTTCGCCTGGCACGTTGGATTGGTCGACTCCGGCGTTAGCGCAGACAAACCCGTGTTTGCTCTCGACGATTAGGTGTCCGTCGCCCATGCGTCTAATAGCCTTTGACTCACGTAAGATGATCTCTACTAACGCTGGGTCTTTGTCGAGTTGTTTGGCAACGGTTTTTGCAAACTCTGATGGAACCACTTCGTCAAGGTTAATGATGTTTCCTTCAGCTCTAGAAGCGACAACATGAGTAACAACTATTACATCATCGTCTTTTAGTGGAGTCCGTTGCTTTTCAGCTGCCTCACATATGAGCTTGGCTAAGTCGTCTCCCTTCTTAATTATTGGCAAGCCCTTGACTCCAAAAACCTGAATCATGCCCATTCACAACCCTTGAATGCAACTATCCCAAATGCAATCTTCAAATATATAACAAAAAGGCTCACGACAAGATTACTATCAGCATACGGGCTTCCATTATCGCAGCCACAAGGTTGCAGGTGTCCGCAAGATTTTCTGTCTCAAACGCGGCGAAGAACTATGCGGCGTAGATGTCTATTCTTATCCGCCAGCAGCATGCTTCGGACGGAGAATGGTTTTGCCAAGAATGAACATGCGAGAGCTAAATCAGAAATTGAGCATTATCAGCCGTGTTGTAGTGCATCCCAAGTACAGGACGATTGGGTTAGGCCACAAACTCATCCACGAAACCCTAGAGCATGCAGACATGCCCTATGTGGAAACAGTAGCAGTCATGGCGAAGTATGACCCCTTCTTTGAAAAAGGCGGCATGCGCAAAATAGCTGAAAGCCAACCAGTAAAAGAGGCTCTCAAAATCGCCGAAGTGCTAAACATACTGGGCTTCGATGTCACCTATCTACGACGTTCACAATATGTGATGAAGAAACTTGCCAGCCTGAAAGCCCAGGAAATGAGCGTGCTTAAGACAGCCTTTTCAGAAAATAAGCATCCACGCTTCATGAAGGAATTTGGCTTCCATGAACCATACGGCAGAAGTAAGTTCTACAAAGATGCGTTAGAAACTGCAGACTTGGAAAAACTCACAAAACTGGTCAGCGTTTCCGCCATGCTACTGCAGACCAAAGTTTACCTGTTCTGGCATGCCTCATAGGCTTCGCGGGTTCAAATCCCATCCCAGGTTTCACCTAACTCAGAGCTTGTCAAAGGGAGCGTATAGAAAACCACCGCTGGCTAGTCTTTCATTAGCTTACCAGTCGTTACAAACTCCTTTAGGATCTTGTTGAACTTGTCTGCTGCTGTGATGGATGGAAAGTGGCCTTTTCCTTCAAATATGTAGTTTTTAGATCCATGAATGTTTTCTTGCATGTACTTAGCGCCCTCGGATACGAGGGTAAAGACGTTTGTGTCCTTTTCCCCGTGAAGGATCAAAGTTGGAATATCTATTTTCTTCAAAAGCGGGCGAAGGTCAGCTTGAAAAAAATTTGTGATGGAGTTGAGGGCTATCTCTTGGGGAGTCTTCTGCGACATCTTGAAACACCATTCTCTCAGATAGTTGGTTCCGGGTTCGGGGAATATCGTCTCCAAGAAAGCTCCCATAGCCATGGAATACGATTGTTCCATGAAGGTGAGCCAAGATTTGACGGGGTCTTGGGGCAAGCCATACGGAAAATCATCCGTAGCTATAAGCTTGGGACTTCCACCGACTAATACCAATTTGGATACTTTTCCTGGATATTTAGTAACGTATTTGATAGCAATCGAAGCACCGATGGACTCGCCTATGAGAACGATATTTTTCTCTTGCAGTTCTTCGATTATCGAATCAAGATCGTCCGCATATGAATCAAGGGTGTAATTACCTGCTGGTTTGTCTGACTCTCCTGTTCCTCTCATATCGATGGTAACCATCTTGAAATTCTGGGAAAAATAATTCACTTGAGGGAGCCAAAACTCGGCAGTCCAGATCCACGCAACCAAGAAGATTAGGGTCGGTTCCCCTTCACCATACACATAATAGGCAAGTTTCACGCCGTTCTTGTCCAGAACCATTTTCCTACGTATTTTCCTGCGCATTCTCTCTCTTGCTATACCATCTTTTGCACTGGTCATCCCTTTCTCATAACATTCATTCGCCTTCTCATGTTGAGCAGTAAACGCATAAACGTCACCCAATGCTTCTAGAGCTCTTGTGCTATCCTCACTCCATCTTTCACCGCTCCCCGTCATCTCTAGCGCCTGAGAAAAGAACCTTGCAGCTTCAAAAGCTGCCCATTTTTCCCTCGCGTCTTCGCCTGCCTTCAGTAGGTATGGAATAGCTTTCTGAGTGTTTCCAGATCGATAATAGTGATGCGCTAAATCAGTTACAACTTCTTCTAAACGATCCTTGTTTATCTCTTCGAGGTACTTTGCGATTATTGAATGATATTCATTTCTTAGCTCTGGCGCAATTTCGTTGTATAACACTTCTCTGATTTTTGAGTGATCGAATCGACACCGGTCCTCGGAAGAACGTATTAGATGATACTTTCCTTCAATGTTGTTCAAGGTTTTCAACAGTCTAATTCGACCTACACCTGAAACGTTTTCGATCACATTGGAGGAAAACTCTTCTCCCACCACGGATGCACAATTTAGAATGTCTCTTTCTTCTTCCTTTAGGGCATTGATTCTGTGAACGATAACATCGTATACTTTGGGCGGAATTTCAACCTTTTCAATGTTCTTGGAAAGTTTCCAGCGTGTGTCTTCTTTAATTAACACGTTCTGTTGCATCAACAACCTAATCGTTTCGATGGCAAAGAATGGATTTCCATCGGTTTCTTCATGGATTAGTCTTACCAAGTCATCGAGACTGACACCAAGCATGGAATGGATGAGATCAAAATAGTTGATCTGGCTCAGTCTCTTCAGTTCTATCTTATGAAACAAGTCCTCTCTGCTCATCCTCTGCATAATATCAAGGAGCGGATGCACAGTTCCATCATGGATTCTAGCTATCTCTTCTGGACGATACGTCCCAACAACAAGAATCTTTGAGTTTTGAACATGCCTCGCCAAGTAATACAGCAACGAAAGTGAGGGAGTGTCAGCCAAATGCAAATCGTCGATGAAGAGCAGTAGAGGCTGTTTTTGTGAAATAGCAACTAACAGATCAGAGATAGTCTCAAGTCCTTCATCTCTCTCAAAGAGACCTCCCAACTCGGTTCGTTTTTCCTTGCCTTTCTCATCTCTATAGGTGCGATAAGCCACAGCTACGCCGGCTATAAGGTTGCCAACAATGGGAATCGCCTGCACGAATTCAGGAGCAGACTCCTTGACTACCCTACTGATTTTTCTCTCCTGCAAGGGAAGAGCGTCACTTTTCGAAACTTGAAAAATGCCCCTTAACGCTTCTCTAAAAGGCAAAAAAGGAGTTGGAGACTCATACAAACAACGGCCTTCCAGAACCTTAACACCTAACTGCCCTGCACAGGCTTCAAGCTCTGTAACTAGCCTCGTCTTTCCTATTCCAGCTTCCCCAGACACCAAGACTGTACTACCTTTCCCCTTGATGGTTGCATGCAGAAACTCCTTCAGCTGATCGAGTTCCTTGTCCCGACCCACCATCTCAGGAACGTGATGTTCCATTATTGCCATAAAGAAGCACAAATAGAAGGATTCTCCCCCCTTACACTTATTAAACTTTCTCAAGGCTGCTTCAAATGACACACAATCCGCAGAAAAATAGGGTTTAAGTATCAAACCCGACAAACTCAAAAGATATCTGAGAAAATTGCGGTTAAAATGCGAATCCCTAGGATGGCATGAGTTAGAATAGTCTTGAAGATATATCCACTCAATTCTTTAGTTTCATTTTGCTCTCCCTGCTTTCTCTCGTTGTTTTGCGGGATTACCGTTAAGTGCGGAGAATCTCTAACGCCTGTTTTTGCCTCTTGAGGTGGTGTTTGTTGGGCGAGTTTGCTATCGGCGAGTTATGTGCTGGTGAATGTGCTAAAACTATTGATGGCATATGCTACACCTGCCCAAAATGCAGCAGTCACTACTGCTACACATGCAGCTACTACGCCCGATGGAAGTGCCCAAAATGCGGAACCCAACTAACATAGAACATGTGGTTCGGATACGACGAAAGATCAAAGAGAATCGGTATTTTGACGGAAAACGCATCTACAAGCGGGAACAGTTAGAGTTAACCATTCCATCCAAGTTTAGAGACGTCGTTGAACCCTTCTTAGATAAAGACCTAAAAATCGAAGCCAAACAAGAAGGCCTCAGCTTAGTCATAGAAGCCCAGACAGTCCAAAGATCAGGCGAAAAAATGACTCAGCATTGAAACAAGCAAGCTTATCAGAGGGAAAAACCCAACGCTCTCAACATGAAGATTTACAGAAAACCGCTCTACTATGAAATCGCCTTCAGCTTCTTTGATCCAAAACAACAGATAGACACCTTCGAGAAGATCATTAAGAAATTCAGCAGAATAAGAGTCAAGTATTTTCTTGACGTGGCCTGTGGGCCCAGCCTTCAGTTGAGAGAAATTGCCAAAAGAGCATATGAAGCCATAGGATTGGATTCAAGCCCTGAAATGCTAGCCTACTTGCGGCAGAAGGGAAATGAAGAGGGCGTCAAGATCCAAACCATACAGGCTGACATGTACAACTTCAGACTCAAGAAGAAAGTGGATTTCGCATTCATTATGATGGGTTCTTTGGACGCTAATTCCAACGAGAAGCTATTA
>Ga0315268_10004631_pt1 | contig 14911 bp, 11 predicted proteins | sample C1_top_MG_FD_204535 | JGI IMG/M metagenome (GOLD analysis project Ga0315268, IMG submission 204535) | Sediment microbial communities from Yellowstone Lake, YNP, Wyoming, USA - C1_top | ecosystem: Environmental > Aquatic > Freshwater > Lake > Sediment | place: USA: Wyoming | collected 2017-08-01
CTTGCGGTGATAGAGATTCTGCAGATAGGCGAAGGTGGTGACGTGTCCGGGAACGACTTCGTGGCTGACCAACTGCTGGAATTCGGGCACGGAGATCTGCAGTGAGGCGTTGATCTCGTAGGTGGCTTCGTACAGCGGCGAACCGTCGGGGTTGCGGGCGCGGCCCACGTAATTCATGGAACCGGAGAACCAGGCTTCCTTGATGGGCAGGAACTCGATGTTGGCGCGCGGGACAGTGGCGAGTTCGCGGGGAAGATGGGGCAGCAGGTTGGCCGTGCTGAGCTGATCGAAGTAGGCGATGACGGCGGCTCCGAGAGCGCGGACGGAAGCCATCGGAACATTGCGTTCGGCGCGCCAGCGGTCGACGGCAAACAGCAGTTCGGTGGCGGTCGACGACGGATAGCCGGCGCGCGCGAGGAGTTCGGCGACGCGCTGACGTTTCTGCGCGGGCTGGGAGGCTTCCGGCGGCTTGCCGGTGGAGGAGAGCACGCAGCGTTCGTAGGGAACGGGCTCGCCGCGTCCGATGATCTCCATGGCGAGATCCCACATGGTGGCCAGGCAGTCGGCGAGTCCCAACAGGTAGCTTCCGCGTAGAGCGTTGCCGGTTTTGGCTTCGGCGAGGGCAGCGTCGGTGAGACCCTCGATGGCCTCGGAAATCTTGATGACGTGGATGTAGGCCTTGGCGGCCTCGATATTCTCTTTCTTTTCGGATACGCCGCCGAGGGCGCGCAGTTCCTTGGCCGCCGGATGATGGTAGGCGGCGGGGAGCGGTTCGTCAGAGAACCAGGAATCGGCGATGAAACGGCCGGTCCCGGAGGCGCACATGACATCTCCGCCCCAGAGGGTATCGATGCCGAGGACGGCGTCGGCGAGATAGCGGGTCACGTTATCCATTTTAAGATTCCTTCTCCCTGCGCATAGAGCCTACCCAGATATAGATGCAGAGGGCAACGAAGAGTGCGGCAGAAACCGTCTGGGAGATCGATTCGGTGGCGTAGAACGGGGTTTGAATCAGGTTTTCGCGATAGCGGGGAAGCAGGCGCAGGGCGGCCCCGAAGACTCCGCCGAGAGCGCCTCCGGCCATCAAACCCGAGGCGATGATGATGCCGCGCTCGCGCATGCGATTGCCGTCGGTGCCGCCGACGGCGACGCCGCGCTTGTTGACGTAGTGCGCGAGGAATCCGCCGACCAGCGCCGGGGTATTCAATTCAAGCGGCAGGTACATGCCGAGGGCGAAGATCAGCGAAGGCTGTCCGAGCATTTCGAGGATGAGAGCGATCATGGAGCCGACGCCGAAGAGGACGTAGGCGACGGGCTGGTGACTCATGAAGCCTTCGACCAGGGCTTTCATGATGGAAGCCTGCGGCGAAGGCAGGACCGGGCGAAGATCGCCGGGAAGCGCTTCTCCGAACTGGAAGGCGCGGGCCAGCATGACGATGGTGAGTCCGGCGGCGATGGCGGCGGCGATGACGCCAAGGAACTTGATCTTCTCCTGCGCCGAAGGCGTCGAGCCCAACCAGTAGCCGGTCTTGAGATCGGTGATCGCCTGTCCGGAGACAGAGAGCGCGGTGCAGACCATACCGGCGATGCACATGACGAAGAACATGCCGGTGGTGCCGGTGAGTCCGAAGCGCAGCAGCACCACCGAAGCGATGATGATGGTGAGCATGGTCATGCCGGAGACGGGATTGCGCGCGGTGGTGGCGATGGCGTTGGCGGCGACCGAGGTAAAGAAGAACGAGAAGACCATGGTCAGCACCAGGCCGATGGCGACGATGCTCCAGGAGACCGGCTGGAGTCCGAAGAAAGCGGCGACGCCGATGGCTCCGAGGACGACGCCGACGAGGATGCTGATCATCGGGATATCGCGGTCGGTGCGTTCCTGCGCCACGGCTTCCCCTTTGTGGAAGACCTTGAGGGCGATGCCGAAGGAGTTGACGACGATGCGCAGCGACTTGACGATGCCGAAGATGCCGGCGGTGGCGATGGCGCCGACGCCGATGAAGCGCACGTACTTGCTGAAGATCTGTGCGGCCGTCATATCGCCGATGGGAAGAGTGCCGGGATAGACGAGGCCGGGATAGTGCGAGCCGACATAAAAGATGAGCGGCACGAGCACGAAATTCGCGAGCACGCCGCCGGCACAGAGGATCATCGAGCTGCGCAGTCCCATGACATAGCCGAGGCCGAGGATGAATCCGATGGCGTCGAAGCTGAAGACGATGCGGGCGCGGTCATTCAACTTCTGCATGATGGAGAGGAAGCGGAGGTCGACGAATTCCTTCCAGACGTGGAAGGTGGTGACAAAGAAGTCGTAGATGCCGGCGATGGCGGTGGCCTGCAAGAGGAGCTTGGCCTGGTTGCCGCCCTTCTCGCCAGTGACGAGGACTTCGGTGATGGCGGTGGCTTCCGGGTAGGGAAGCTGTCCGTGCATGTCGTGGACGAAATAACGGCGCAAGGGAATCAGGAAGAGGACGCCGAGACAGCCGCCGGCGAGTCCAATGAAGATGGACTGCACGGGGTGAGGATTGATCTTGAGGATGTAGAGCGCGGGGATGGTGAAGACCGCCCCGGCGACGACCGAACCGGCGACTCCGCCAATGCCGGTGATGATGACGTTCTCGAGCAGCGTGGAGCGGCGCTTGAAGACCCGCGCCAGCCCGATGGCGAGGATCGAGATGGGAATGGCGGCTTCCAGCACCTGGCCGACCTTGAGCCCGGAATAGGCGGCGGCGATGCTGAAGATGATGCAGAGAAAGACTCCCCAGCCGACGGAACGGAAGGTCAGCTCGGGGATGCGCGCCTCGGGGGCGATCACCGGACAATAGGTTTCATTGGCGTGAAGAGGTTCGTAGGCGTTGGCAGGGAGGGACTTGGATTCTACTTTTGCTTCTACTTCAACTACTTCGGCCGGCACGGGCATGGTTCTACCTCAAGGGTGAGGAACCGGCGATTGTAGCCATGGCGCTGACCGCGGGCCTGTGACGTAGTTAACCCAGCTCTGTGACGAGGAAAGCACGAGAAAATCAGGCGGCGGGCTTGTTGGTGCGGCGGTTGGCGATGGCGAACGCCCCGAAGAACATGAGGACGGTGAAGCCGGCCAGGACCGCGAGATCGAGCACAATGGGGAATTCCGGTGCCGCCGTGGCGGGAAACAGCAGGGTTCGCAGGGCGTAGGTGCCGTAGCTGAGAGGATTGATGCGCATCACCCACTGCACCCAGCGCGAGGCATTCGCGTACGGGAAGAGCGATCCGGAGAGCAGCCAGAGCGGGATCAAGAACAGATTGATGATGGCGTGAAAGCCCTGGGTCGAATCCATCGGCCAGGCGATGATGAAGCCGAGCGCGGTGAGCGAGAACGAGACGAGAAAGATATCCAGCAGGATCAGCAGGAACGAGACGGCCGTAAAGTGTATGCCGAGGAACGGAGCGGCGACCAAAAAGAGGACGCCCTGCATCACGGCCAGGGTGGTGCCGCCAAGGATCTTGCCGAGCACGATGACCGAGCGGCTGACGGGCGCGACCAGCACGGAAAGAAGGAACCCTTCATTGCGATCTTCGATGAGCGACATCATGGCGAAGATCGAAGTGAAGAGCACGATCATGATGAGAGTGCCGGGAAAAAAGAAATCGAGATAGTGCTGGTTGGCGCCATTGTTGCGGAACGAGGTGCCGAAGCCCGAGCCCATGACGATCCAGAAGAGCAGCGGCGAAGCCAGGATGCCGACAACGCGCGAAAGATTGCGATAGAAGCGAACGACTTCGCGACGCCACAGAGAAATGACGGGGAGGAATCCGAAGGTCGAGCCGGTGACGGCGATTGCGTTGGTTGCCACGTTTCCCTCAGCGGCTAAAGCCGCGAAATCTCAGACGGTTGATGGCACGGCTGAAGCCGTGCCCTTCCGAAAAATGAACCCAGCGGCTAAAGCCGCTCTACAAAGTGTGTCGTTGACGCGGGGGCTAAAGCCCCGCTCTACCCAAAATCTCTTGTCACGCGGGGGCTAAAGCCCCGCTCTACCCGATCAATGTTTCTTCTGCTTGTCGGCGGTGCGTTCGTTTTGCGATTGGAGATCTTCGTTCCAGAAACGGTGTCCGGTGCGATGGATGAAGACGTCTTCGAGCGAAGGCTTGGTGATGGAGACGCCGTCGATCTCGCCGGGGAAGGCTTCGACCAGTTCGGTCACGAACCGATGTCCGGCCTCGCGCTCGACGCGCACCTGGGTATCGAGGACGGCGGTCTTGACCTGGAAGCGGCGCTCGATCTTCTCGGCCAACTGCGCCGGTTGTTGGGTGTCGAGGGCGATGACGTCGCCACCAATCTCGGATCTCAATTCCGCCGGAGTGCCGAGGGCGACGAGTTTGCCGTGGCTGAGGATAGCGAGACGATCGCACTTCTCCGCCTCTTCCATCAAGTGCGTGGTGACGACGACGGTGACGCCGTCGCGGTCGCGCAGTTCCTGGAGGTAGCGCCAGAGGTCGATGCGCGCGCCGGGATCGAGGCCGGTGGTGGGCTCATCGAGCAATAACACCGACGGGCGATGCAACAAGCCCTTGGCGAGTTCGAGGCGGCGCTGCATGCCGCCGGAAAATGTCTCGGCATTGTCGTTGGCGCGGTCGGCGAGGGCGACGCGCTCGAGCATCTCGTCGACGCGGGCGCGCTGCGCGGCACCGTTGATGCCGTAGAGCGCGGCGACGTGCTGCAGGTTTTCTCGGGCGGTGAGCTTGACGTCGATGGAGGCCTGCTGGAAGACGACGCCGATCTGGCGGCGCACATCGGCGGGAGCCTTCGAAACATCGAAGCCGTTGATGGTGGCGCGTCCGGAGCTGGGCAGCATGAGCGTGGAGAGGATGCGGAACATCGTCGTCTTGCCGCTGCCGTTGGGCCCCAGCAGGCCAAAGATCTCCGCCGGGCGCACGTCGAAGGTGACTCCATCGAGGGCCGCCCGCTCTCCGTAGGCGTGCCGGAGGTCTTCGACCTTGACGACCGAGGATGCGCCCCTGGTGCCGTTGAGCCGTGCGGAAGGCGCAGGAATCGAGTGGGTGGTCACGTAATCCATTATATCGGTTGGAGATGGCGCAGAGGACCGGGGGCAGGGAACAGGGCCGTGGATGCATGGCTGGGTAGTGTCGTCGGCTGAAGCCGACTTGCCTTCTTTTCGGCTTTTCCCAGCACTCACGTGCTGGGCTAACGAATGCCGCCCCTGCGGGGCTTTTGCGGAGGCGCAGAGCCAAAGAGCCGGCGAGGACGCCGGCGCTACAGGCTAAGGTGGGGCCTGTTGGTAGTAAGGACAATGACCTAGGCATGTCCCTAGGGACACGTCCCATTGGGCCGTGGCGAAGGGCGATCGGGGTGATACGCTGAGGGGCGCGCTTCGTCGCACTCCCCATGCGACTCTTTCGATCATCGTCCGCAGTTTCGATGCGCACCGAGTGGATCGTCGTCCTGACGCTCTACGCGGTGGTGCTGCCGGTGGTCACCGGCCTGGCCGCGCTGCGCGTGACCAAACAAACCATCGTTTCCGACGTATTCTCCAATCTCACGGCCTCGACGCAGTCGGCGCGGAATTCGGCGGAGATATCGATCCACCACAACTCCGAGCGGCTGCAAACCGTGCTGCGCATGGTGGACGCTGCGTGCGGGACGAGCGGGGTGGTGAATCCCGACTGCGCCCAGTCGGACCTCGACACGCTGCTGAAAGAGGGAGCGCTGGGCACGGCGCTCACCTATTCCGGACGGCGCGGGCAGGTGCAGACCGTCACCCGGGGCAGGGTCCCGCAGATACGCTGCGTGGGCGGACCGTGCGTGACCAGCGACGAGCGCGGAAGGCTGCTCTACCAGCTGATCGAGAACGACAAGGAATCCGGCATGACGCTGAGTGCGGTGTGGCCGGCGGCATCGTCGTTCGTGATCACGCAGGGGGCGGCGGATACGGCGGTGTTCTTCCACCCGTCGGCGGGGCTGTGGCAGGCGATCGGACGCGAAGACGCGGCCCGGCGCGTGCCGCTCGCCGACCTGGAACACTGCATCACTTCGGGGCAGGTAAGTCCCACGGCGGACGCACTTTCCTACCGCGTGCTGACGCCGATCGCGTCGCTGCCCGGCGCGTGCATCGTGAGCTACCAGCGGCCGGACGGAGTCTTGAACGAAGCGCGGCTGCGGCAGGGCCTGCTGCGGCTGGTGGGAGTCTTCGCGGCGGTCTCGCTGCTGATGGCGTTCGTGGTGAGCTTTGCCACGACGCGCGCCATCCATGCCCTGCGCGTGCGCATGAAGACGCTCAAGGATGGCGGCGAGCTGGTGCCGGCGTTGAACCACAGCGGCCCGGCGGAGGTACGCGATCTGTCGCTCACCTTCGACCGCATGGCGGCCTCGCTGCGGCATTCGCAAAGGGCGTTGCAGGCCAGCGAGCGGCGGCTTTCGATGGCTTACAAGGCGGCCAACATGATGGTGTGGGAGCATCGCGTTGCCGCGGGCGTGCTGCTGATCCAGAATCCCGCGGTGCCGGAGGAGCGGATGCGGCTCTCGCTGCGACGGTTCCTGCGCGAGATCCATCCGGAAGACCGGCGGTCGGCGATCGCGGCGATCCGGCTGGGGGTCAAGACCGGTTCGTTCAGCGCGGAATATCGCATGAAGCGCAACGACGGCTACTTCTGGTGCTCCTCGTGGGGACAGGCCGTGGACGAAGAGGGCGCCCGGGTCCTGATCGGGGTCAGCGCCGACGTGACCGCGATCAAGGAAGCCGAGCGCTATCGCGCGGAACGCGAGCGCCTGCTGGCGACCACCGACATGAGCGGATCGCTGGCCCACGAGATCAATAATCCGCTGGCGGCGGTGACCGGTTCGCTCTACATGGCGGAGCGCTGTACGCCGGGCGATCCGGAGCTGGCGTCGTATCTGCAGATCGCCTCGCTGGAGGCTGGACGCATCGCCGAGATCGTCCGCCGGCTCCTGCAGCTGCATCGGACAACGACGGCTCCGACGAGCTTCGACATGGTGAAGCTGTGGGAAGAGCTGATCAAGAGCAGCAGCGCGCAGATCGATGGCTGCGGCCTCAATGTCGAATTGTTTGCCCAGGAATCGGCGCCGGTGGTGGGCTACGAGGAAGATCTGCATCACGGCTTCAAGAACCTGCTGACCAACGCCATCGAGTCGTCGTCCAAGGGAGGCTCGATCAAGGTGAAGGTGCGTTCGGCCTACTCCCTGCGCTCGGGCGAGCGCGGGGTCAGAGTCCTGCTTTGCGACAACGGCAACGGAGTGGAAGCCGGCAAGATCGAAGAGTTCTTCGAGCCGTTCAAGACGACCAAGCGCGAGAAGGGAACCGGACTCGGCCTGTGGGTCACGCGGGCGGCCGTTCTCAAGCAGGGTGGAAACATCCGCATGCGCTCGATGCCGGGAAACCAGACGGGAACGTGCGTGAGGATCTTCCTGCCGAACCGGCCCGCGGCGTAAGCGCCTAGCGTTTTACGGCGTCAATCATCATCAAAGCGAAAAGCAGAGGAAGGTAGAGGACGGTCGCCTGCAGCAACTGGCGAGCGAGCACCTTGGCGTGCGGCGACGAGACGGGCAGCGCTTCGCGCCAGACGCGGATGCAGAAGTAATAGAGGCCGAGTCCGAGGGCCGCCGCGCCGACGAGATACCAGACGCCGGCAAGACCCATCAGGGTGGGAGCAAAGGTCACCGGCAGCAGGGCTCCGCCGTAGAGGACGATGGCGCGGGCGGTGGAGCGTCCGTCGCGTTCGACGACCGGCAGCATACGGATGCCGGCGCGCTCGTAGTCTTCGCGATAGAGCAGCGCGATGGAATGGAAGTGCGGGAACTGCCAGAAGAACATGATCGAGAAGAGGACGAAAGCTTCCCAATCGAGACGCCCGCGGATGGCGGTCCAGCCGAGGACTCCCGGCATGGCTCCGGGGAAGGCTCCGACGAAGGTCGAGAGCGGTCCGATCTTTTTGAGCGGCGTGTAGGCCAGCAGATAGACGACGGTGGTCATCAGGGTCAGCGCCGAGGTCAGCCAGTTGCAGGTGACACCCAGATAGATGGCTCCGCCGAGCATCAGCAGCAGCGAAACCACCAGGGCATGGACGATTCCCATGCTGTTGGTGACCAGCGGACGCATGGCGGTACGGCGCATCAGGGCGTCGGTATCGCGCTCCATGATCTCGTTCATGGCGGCGGTGCCGCCGGAGACCATGCCGATGCCGAGCACGGCGTGCAGCAGCGTCCAACTCACCAGGGGAGCGCCCGACTTGATGGCTCCGAAGTAGAAGCCGCTCCAGGCGGTCATCATGATGAGCGTGGTGACGCGGGCTTTCACCAGTTCGGAATAATCGCGGAAGAGGCTGGCGGCTCCCGTCCGTGCGACGGTGAGGGGCTGGGTGGCTGTGCTCATGCGGTCAGCGCCCCTTCCCGGGTTGCCGCCGGTACGGCCACGGCTTCGCCGGTGAAGCGGTTGGCCTGGATGGCGAGCACGACGGTCGAGGCCAATACGAGGGCTCCGACGACGACGTGACTGACGGTGGCGAGCACCATCGGGAGCTGCGGCTCGGGCGCATTGGCGCTCCAGACGACGCGGGTGAGATAGGCGCTGATGCCAAGCACGACTTGAAGACCGAGGAGCGAGAGCACGGCGAGGGCGGGCGTGCGTAATTCAGGAACCGACTTGTAACGCCGGACGACCGGCAGCGCCGTCCAGAGAAGCACGACGACGACGACGCAGGCTCCCACCAGGTGCGGGATCAACTTGAGTCCGGAGTGGCGGAAAGCGGCGCCGAGGATGAGCTGCATCCAGACGCAGGCGACGGCGATGCCGGTGCGGGTGACAAGGCGCGGCGAGAGATCTTGGGATAGCGGCTCATGCGAGCCCTCTATCCACCCGCGGCTGGTGAATAACGCCATCGAAACCACGATGCAGAAAAATGTTTGTGCCAGGGTCGCGTGGGCGGTGGAAACCGCGGGCGGCAACTGGAAGTAGACGGTCAGTCCGCCGAGGATTCCCTGAGCGATAACGGTGCCGAGCGCGGCCCAACCCATCAGCTTCATCCAGGAGCGGCGTTCGACGCGTTGGGTCCAGACGGCGAGGACGATGGTGAGCAGGCCGATGAACTGGGCGACCATGCGATGTCCGTGTTCAAAGAGCACGCCACCTTTGAGCGGCGGAATGCGATAGAGCGAACCGAACGAGGTTGGCCAGTCGGGGACCGAGAGCCCGGCGTCGTTGCTGGTCACCAGCGCCCCGGCGATCAGCAGCAAAAACGTGCAGCCGGCGGCGAAGACCACGAAACGGTGGTGCGCACGGTCATAGGTTGTGCTTTGCGGCGTCGTAAAGGACTCCCCAAGTCTCACGGAATGCACTGGTGGATGGATAGGAGCCATGATTCCAGCCACCCCGGCCGGATCCATGGCGAACACGCTAGTTTACCAGCCAAGGGGAGAGATGTGCAGGTCCCTCGAATGGATTCGAGAGTTTCGGCGCCGGTGGCCCCAAATTGTCAGATTGGGATTGGGTTAGGAGAGCCGATTTCCAGATGCTCGGAAAAATATCCCCAGCGGCTAAAGCCGCACGACTAGAGCGTCGGGACGCGGGCCTAAAGGCCCGCTCTACCCAAAGGCTTGAAACCAGCCCTAGGCGGGAGCCGTTTCCGTCTTCTGTTGTTCTTTCCAGGCGCCGCTCTGGATGGCGGCGATGACGGCGTCGGCGAATTCCTCGGTGCTGGCCGTCCCACCCATGTCGCGGGTGATGTGCTTGCTCTCGGTAAAGACCGCATGGACGGCGAACTGGACCTGGTCGGCGGCGGCGTCTTCATTGAGATGGCGCAGCATGAGGATGCCGGAGCGCAGCAGGGCCGTGGGGTTGGCGATGCCCTTGCCGGCGATGTCGGGGGCGGAGCCGTGGACGGCTTCGAAGATGGCGCATTCGTGGCCGATGTTGGCGCCCGGCACCAGGCCGAGTCCACCGACGAACGCCGCGCAAAGATCGCTGATGATGTCGCCGTAGAGGTTCTCAAGCAGCAGCATGTCGTACTGGTAGGGGTTGGTCACCAGCTGCATGCAGGTGTTGTCCACGATGTGCTCGCCGTAAGTGATCTCCGGATACTCCTTGGAGATGTTGCGCGAGCAGCGGATGAAGAGTCCGTCGGACATCTTCATGATGTTGGCCTTGTGGATGGCGTGGATCTTCTTGCGGCCGCGCTTGCGCGCGTACTCGAAGGCCCAGCGCGAGATCCGGGTCGAGGCCTTCTCGGTGATGATCTTCAGGCTCTCCACCACGCCGGGGACGACTTCGTGCTCGATGCCCGAGTAAAGGCCCTCGGTGTTCTCGCGGATGATGATGAGGTCGACGCCGGGATAGCGGGTGGCCACGCCGGGAAGATTGATGATGGGGCGGAAGTTGCAGAAGAGCTCAAAGTGCTTGCGTAGCTGCACGTTGATCGAGCTGAAGCCTTCGCCAATGGGCGTGGTGATCGGGCCTTTGAGCGCACAAGCGGTGCGAGAGATGGAATCCATCAAGGCCTTCGGGATGTATTCCTTGTACTTTTCGTAGGCGTCAGCGCCGGCTTCGTAGGATTCCCATTCGAACTTGACGCCGGTGGCTTCGAGGATGCGGACGGCGGCCTTGGTGACTTCCGGGCCGATGCCGTCGCCGGGGATGAGCGTGACTTTATGAGTCATATAAATTCTGTCGTTGGTCGATCGTCGTTGGTCGTTGGCTAAGGCCTAACGCGCCGGTTTGGCTTTGGCGGTCGGCTTGGCGGCAGCCGCTTTCGCTTCCTTGGGTTCGCGTTCCTTGGTCTTGAGCAAGTCCTGCAGCTCCGACATGAATTCGTGGACGTCTTTGAAATCCAGGTAGACCGAGGCGAAGCGCACGTAGGCGACCTTGTCGAGGGTGCGCAGGCGATGCATGATGAGCTCGCCAACCTCGCTGGTCTTCCGCTCGCGCTCCGGAGAATCGATGATGAAACTCTCGGTTTCGTTGACGATCTGTTCGAGCTTGCCGATCGAGACCGGGCGCTTCTCGCAGGCGCGCAGCAGTCCGTTGAGCACCTTCTGGCGCTCGAATTTTTCGCGACGGCCGTCCTTCTTGACGACCATGTAAGGGATCTCGTCGATACGCTCGTAGGTGGTGAAGCGCTTTTCACACTTCAGACACTCGCGCCGGCGGCGGATGCTCTCGCCCTCCTTGCTCTCGCGTGAATCGACGACTTTATCCTCTTCAAACCCGCAAAATGGACATTTCATGGTGTTGGGGACGGCTCTGACTGGATTGCTGGAACACTTGATTGTAGCAGCTACGCGGCGGAAAACATGCGAAAGTTGGGCCTTCGAAGGCCGGGCGAAGGGTCTCAGCCCTGTTCGTGGAGGTGCGGGTGGGCGATCTCTTCTTCGGCGACTTCTTCGCTCTCCTCGCTGACGGCGCGCAGGGAGATGCGGTTGAAGTGCGCGAGCACGAGTCCGGCCGGGATGACCGACATGAAGGTGACCAGCCAGAGCATCATGCCGCAACTGAGGGCCAGCTCGGGGCCGATGTTGTAGGGTTCGCTGGCAAAGATGCGCGAAGAGAGCAGGCTGACGACGGCCAGCTGCGAACCTCCGCCGACCCCGGGCAGTTGCGCGACCGAGCCGACCATGCTGGCTCCCATGACCAGCAGCACGTCAGGCAAGGACATCTCGTGGAGGCGCACCGTCGAACCGACGAACGGAGCCACTGCGCCGCCACTCTCGTCGTAGTGCTGCACGGCCACCGTCCGCGTCGGGTAAGAGTGCAGGACGCTGATGTAGGCCTGCGCGATGGAAAGCCAGAGCACGAGCGAGATCACCAGCACCATGAAGAATGCCTTGACGTCCTGGAGGGTGTGCAGTCCTTCACCGAAGGCGCGCAGCTTGGTGCAAACCGCATCCGCGAACTTGTGCGAGATCGGGCGCAACAACTTTTCGACGAGGTTGGCGATGAACTCCGTCTGCCACCACACACTGAACATCAGCGAAGCGAGACAGATCGAGAGACCGACCATGGCGTATCCCGCGTTCTTGACCTGCGGAAATCCCGCGTAGCGCCCGTAATGAACGGCGACGGCGAGACTGACTCCGAACAGAAGGGCGACCGAGCAAAGGTCGAAGACGCGTTCGACGACCCAGGCGGCGAGTTGCGACGAGAAGGTCAGCTTTTCCTGCCGCGCGATCAGGTAGGGACGCACGAATTCGCCGGGACGGCCGAGCAGTGCCAGGCCGGTGAAGCCGATGAACTGGGGAGCGATGAGGCGGCGGAAGGGAACGTCCTTGGTGGGCCGCAGAAAGATCATCCAGCGCGCAGCGCGAAGGACGTACGCGAAATAGGTGAGCGCGATCCCGATCAAGATCCCGACGGGATTGACGCCGCGGGTCTGAACCAGGAATTGATGCCAGTCGAAATTCCGCCAATGGCGGACCTGAAAGTAAATAAGGACCGCGAGAACCAGGACGACGATGGCGGTGGTGATGGCGTGTCTGCGCTTCATGAGTACGTAGTTCCAAGGTAATTGAGGCGGCGAGGAAGCGCAAACAAACGGGCTGTCAGCTACTGAGCTGCTAAGCGGGAAATCGGGTTACTCGCCGCGAGTGGTTGTCGATTGCGCGACGGTGGCTGTCTGATTCTTCGATTGTGCGGCGGCTTTGGCGGCGGAATCCTTGCGGCGGTTGTAGTCGCGTATCACGCGCGCGACGTAACTGCGGGTCTCGTAGTAGGGAGGCACGCCGTGATACTGCTCGACCCGCTGTGGCCCGGCGTTATAGGCGGCGAGCGCCTTGATGGCGTCGCCGTTGTACTTCACTAGCAGGTCGCGGAGATAGACGGTGCCGCCGTGGATGTTCTGCGCGGGATCAAAGCTGTCTGTGACGCCGAGCTTGACGGCCGTGGCCGGCATCAACTGCATCAGTCCGCGCGCGCCCTTGGGCGAGACCGCCTTCGGGTTCGCGCCGCTCTCGGCCTTAATCACGCTGCGGATGAAATCTTCGTCCACCCCGGTCTCGTGGCCGGCGCTGGCGATGTGATCGTCGAGGGTGAGAGCCGCGGGCGGTGCCGGCTTGGCGGCGGCCGGAGCCGGCGTGGGGTCGGCTTCGTAGCCGACGATCAGCGCGGCCGGAAGTTCCGTGTAGCTTGCCTCCGTGAGATAGAGCCTGACATTGTCGCCGACGATCTCGCGGCGTACGAGGCGAATCTCGAAGCCGTTGACGAGCTGCGCGACACAAGGGGCGCTGACGGCCGGCGCGGTCGACGCGCAGTCCTGGACGGCGAAGGCCGCCGTGGCCAGCAGAACGAAGATCGCGAGTTGAAGCAGTTTCCGCATCGCTATCGAATAAGAGTGTACCGGACTGCGCCGGGTTGTTCTAGGTTGGTCGTATTACCTGCTCGACGGCGTGGGCGACACCATTCTGGTCATTGCCCAGGGTCAGGCGGTAGCCGGCGCTGCGAAGTTCTGCGCAGGCATTGCCCATAATGAAAGGGATTCCAGCATAGTCAAGCATTTCGATGTCGTTGAAGTTGTCGCCGATGGCGACGATGCGCTCGCGGGGGATGGCGTGATGTTCGGCCCAGCGGCGCAAGGCGTGTCCCTTGGTGACCCCACGGTTGAGCACGTCGATGATGCAGAGGTCGCGATGGTCGTATTGGGTCTTGAGCACGGTCACGCGCTCGAGCAAGGCCGGGTTGGTCAGCAGGTGGGCCTGCGCCTTCTCCATCAACGCGACGGTCCCGGCAAACATCGATTGCACGGGATCTTCGGTGAGGGCGTTTTCCACGGGACGGACGAACTCGATGTACTCGGCGTTCTTCTGCATCCAGCGCTGGATGCTGACGTTGAGTTCGTCGGCGCTCTCGCAGACCAGCGTCCCGCGCGCGACGCGGTCAAAGGTAATGACGAAGTAACGGCGATAGTCGGTCATGTGCCGGATGAGCGCGGCGGCCGCATCCCGCGGCAGAAGATCGCGGTGGAAGAGCTCCCCGGTGCTGGAGCGGGTGATCGCGCCGTTGGAGCTCACCATGGTGACCGGGAAGCCCAGCAGTTCGGCGATGGGCAGGGCAAAGGTGTGGCGCCTTCCGGTGACCAGCGCGATCTCGACACCCAGCTCGTGGGCGCTTTGCAGAGCACGCACGTTGGCTTCCGAAACCTGGAAGTGAGGATCGAGCAGCGTCCCGTCAATGTCGATGGCGATGAGCCGGGGAAGAGGCATCGGTTCCTATTCTAGCTGGAGCATGTTGCGGAACGTTAGTAACTGCGCGTCCTCGTTTACTCTCGATTGCGATGGGCGTGGCTGGTAAGATGCGGGGCAATGTTTGGAATGTTCGGAATGATGCGGTACGGGCTTTTCGGCGTAGGGATCACGGTGTTGGCGCTGTGGCATTACTTTCGCAAGCGCCCGGATGGCTATTGGTTTTACGTGATCATCTTTCTGGCGCCAATCGGCGGGCTGCTCTACCTGGCGATTGAAGCGGCGCCGGAGCTGGGCGATCCGGGAGCCTTCAAGTTCCTCGACCGGCGCAAGCGCATCGGCATGCTGGAATCGGCGATCCATGACAATCCGTCGGCCGGGAATTACGAGGAGCTCGGACAGCTCCATCTCGATGCCGGACATTGGAAGCTGGCGCGCGAGAGTTTCGACCACTCGATCACCAAGCGCACCGACTCCCCCGACCCGTTCTATCGCCGCGCCATCGCGGAAGTGCAGATGGAAGATTTTCCGGCGGCCCGCGCCGACCTGGAACGGGTGATCGCCAAGGACAAAGGTTACGACTTTCATCGCGCCCTCGGACTGCTGGCGCATGCGTGTGCCCGCACCGGCGATCCGGAGCGCGCGGAAAAATTCTTCGAAGAGACGCTGCGCATCTCCACGCTGACGGAGACGCAACTGCACTACGCGGAGTTCCTCGCCAAGCAGGGGCGC
>Ga0315268_10004632_pt1 | contig 14908 bp, 10 predicted proteins | sample C1_top_MG_FD_204535 | JGI IMG/M metagenome (GOLD analysis project Ga0315268, IMG submission 204535) | Sediment microbial communities from Yellowstone Lake, YNP, Wyoming, USA - C1_top | ecosystem: Environmental > Aquatic > Freshwater > Lake > Sediment | place: USA: Wyoming | collected 2017-08-01
CGAGGACACGCTCACCGCCAACTCGCCGAGCTTCCCCACGGGCACCGCCGAGGGTGCCGTCGACGTCAGCGCGGCCAACGACAACGGCTCGAGCACCCTGCGCGGTGCCGTGGTGCTGGTAGACGACACTGACCCCACACCGCGAGTCGTCGGCCTCTTCCCGACGGCGTCGCTGCTCGTGGGCGGCCCGGTGCGCGTGGTGGGCGTCGGCTTCGGCGCCGGTCCGGCGCGCGTGCTCTTCGGCGGCGCCGATGGCGCGTGCGTGAGCGCCAGCGACTACGAGCTGCGCTGCACGGCGCCGCCCGCGGGTGTCGGCACCGTCGACGTCAGAGTCACGGCGGGCGCGGTCGACCTCACCCTCCCCCAGGCATTCGCCCACGTCGACCTGCGCGTGCTCGGCGTGAGCCCAGCCGAGGGCGCGGTCGCGGGCGGCACCTACGTCGTCGTCACCGGCACGGGTTTCCTCGCCGGCAGCCGCGTATCGTTCGGCGGGGAGGCCGCCCGCGACGTGGTGCGCCTCGGGCCCGAGACCCTCGCCGTCTACACGCCCGTTGGCAGCGCCGGGGCCGCCGACGTCACCGTCGAGACGCTCGGCGTCGCCGTCACCGCGCCAGCCGCGTTCACCTACTACGACCCATTCGACGCGACCTACATCACCGGCGGTGGGCCCATCGCGGGCGCGGTCGACGTGACGGTCGTCGACTCGGCCACCCGCGCGCGCATCCCCGACGCCTACGTCATGCTCGGCTCGGCCCCCGACCCGCTGCGTCCGTGGGCCGCCGGCTTCACCGACGCCCAGGGTCAGGTGACGCTCTCGGGCCCCGGGCTCGCGGGTCCCATCGACGTGCACGCGGCCAAGGTCGGCTACGGCGGCATCACCTACGTGGCCGTAGACGCGCGCCGCGTGCGCCTCGCGCTCACCGCCGTGCCGCCGGTGCTCGACCCGCTGCCCGAATGCCCGACCACCGGGGGCGGCAGCGGTGGCGGCGCGGGCGGCGGCGGCAGCGGCGGCGGCGGGTCCGGTGGCGGCACCGACAAGCCACCCGACCACCGCGCGCTCGTGCGCGGCCACGTCTACCGCACCAAGGATCTCTACAACGAGGGCACCGACACGGTGGTGGTGACGACGAGCCACGTGGCCCAGGGCGTGGCGCTGCCCGACCCGGGCGCGGCGGCGACGCTCGTGAGCCAGGGAGCGTACGAGCTCTACGCCCGCATCGGCGACCTCGTGGTCATCGCCCTGTCGGGCTCGCCCCGCGCGGCCGGCGGGGTCGACGCCACCGCCATGGGCTTCAGACCGTTCGTCTACACCGACGCCTCGAGCGGGCGCGCGTGCAAGGCCGTCGCCGACTGCGACCCCGACGAGCAGTGCGTTCGCGCCGCCGCGACCGACGCCGAGGGCATCTGCCGGCACGTGTACGACGACGTGGACGTCGTCATCGACACGCCCATCGACCGCCAGCTCGAGATCGACGTCGTGGGCTCGACCGTCGAGCTACCGGGCACCGCCGACTACACCCCCCCGCGCTACGTCTATGGCTCCATGTGGCTCGACCTCGGCTCGCAAGGCTTCTGGTCGCTCGATAGCTTCTCCGAGCAGGGCAGCCCCACGCTCACCGTCACCGTGCCCCGGTCGCTGCCGGCGGTGCTCGACTACCCGTTGAACCTGCAGGTGCAGGTCTACGGCAGCTCAGGGAGCGGCGAGTACAGCTGGAGCATCACGCCGAGCCTGCGCGTCGCCGACGTCACGGCGCCGGTGCGGGTCGGGCCCCTGCTGCGCGTGCCGCACGAGCTCGCGCCCACGCCCGCCGCGCCCGCCGATCGGCCGCTGCGCATCGCCGTCGAGCAGTTGCCGACCGACAGCCCCGCGCCCTGGGCCACGCTGATCGCCCACTCCCTGCAGGCGAGCCAGCCCCTGTGCAACCACCCCACCTACGGCCCGCAGCGCGGGACCTTCACGCGCTGGCGCATCTACACGCGCGGTGACGCGAGCGCCGCCGCGCTGCCCACCCTGCCCTCGCAGCTCGCCGGCGCCGACCTCGGCCCCGGTGACTACTCCTGGACCATCAACGCCGTGTGGGCGTCGGGCATGCGGTTCGACCACCTCGATACGACGGCGCTCTACGGCTACTGGGAGCTACAGAGCTCGCGCACCACCAAGCTCACGCTGCGCTGAGCTCGGGCCACCACACGAGCGCCCGCCACTCGCCACGCGCATGCACGGTGGGCCGGCGCCCGCCCAGCAGCGACGACCAGCGCACGGTCACGTCGGGCACGTCGGTGGCGACCAGGCCCGACAGCACCACGCTCGCGCCGGGGTCGAGCCGCGCCACGAGCAGCGGGGCGTGCTCGAGCAGCACGGGTCGGACCACGTTGGCGAGCAGCAGGTCGTACGGGCCGTCGTCGACGGCCCGGTCGAACACGACGGTGTCGCCGAGCCCCGCGAGCCGGGCGTTCTCGCGGCTGACCGCGAGCGCACGGTCGTCGATCTCCACGCCGCGCGCGCTCGCCCCCAGCCGCGCCGCCGCGAGCGCGAGGATGCCCGAGCCGCTGCCGAAGTCGAGGACCCGCCGTCGCCGGCCGACCGCCGCGAGCGCCTGCAGGCACAGCTGCGTCGTGGGGTGCCGGCCATCGCCGAACGCGGCGCTGCGCGTGATCACGAGCACGTGCTCACGCGGCCCCGCGGTGAGGCCGGGCCGCGCCACGACGCGCCAGCACGGCGGCACGAAGACGCCCTGATCCACCTGGGTCGCGGCGCCATCACCCACGGCTCAGGCCTTGGCCACCGCCGCCCGCCAGCGCGTCACGTGGTCGGCCACGGCCGCGGCGGGCATGGCCGGCGTGAAGATGCGGTCGAGCTTCCAGGCCTGCGCGACGGCGTCGAGGCCCGAGAACAACCCGACTCCGAGCGCGGCCAGGCAGGCGGCGCCGAACGCGGTGGTCTCGAGCACCTTGGGGCGGTGGATAGCCACGCCGAGCACGTCGGCCTGGAACTGCATCAGGAGGTCGTTGCACGACGCGCCGCCGTCGACGCGCAGCACCGACAGGGGCTGCCCGCTGTCGTCACGCATGGCGCCGAGGAGGTCGGTGATCTGCATGGCGATACCCTCGAGCGCGGCGCGCGCGATGTGGGCACGCGTCGTGCCGCGGGTGAGCCCCGTAATCACGCCGCGCGCCTCCGGTCGCCACCACGGCGCGCCCAGGCCCGTGAGGGCCGGCACCACCACCACGCCGCCCGTGTCGGCCACCGACGCGGCGAGCGCCTCGACCTCGGCGCTCGAGTCGAAGAACTTGAGGCCGTCGCGCAGCCACTGCACGATGGCGCCGGCCACGAAGGTGCTGCCCTCGAGGGCGTAGGTGGTCTCGCCGCCGAGGCGCCAGGCGATGGTGGTGACGAGGCCGCGCTCACTCGTGATGGCGGTCTTGCCGGTGTTGACGAGCGCGAACGCCCCCGTGCCGTAGGTGCACTTGGCGGTGCCCGGCGTGAAGCAGGCCTGCCCAAAGAGGGCCGCCTGCTGGTCGCCGGCGATGCCCGCCACGGGCACGCCGTCGGGCAGCACGCCCAAGCCCACCGTCTTGCCGTAGATCTCGCTCGAGCCGCGCACCTCGGGCAGCAGGCTCGAGGGCACGCCGCCGAGCGCGTCGGCGAGCTCGGGGTCCCAGGCGCCGCGGTGAATGTCGTAGAGCAGCGTGCGCGACGCGTTGGTGGCGTCGGTGACGTGACGGGCGCCGCCCGTGAGCTTCCACACGAGCCAGCTGTCGATGGTGCCAAACCGCAACTCGCCGCGCTGCGCGCGGGCCCGCAGGCCAGGCACCGAGTCGAGCAGCCACGCCACCTTGGTGCCCGAGAAGTACGGGTCGAGCACCAGGCCCGTGCGCTTCTTGAACAGCGGCTCGTGCCCCGCCTCGGCGAGGGCGCGGCACCGGTCGGCCGTGCGCCGGTCTTGCCATACGATGGCCCGATGCACGGGCGTGCCCCGCGTGTCCCAGATGCCCGTGGTCTCGCGCTGATTCGTGATGCCGATGCCCACCACCGACTTGGCGTCGACCCGCGCCGCCACGAGCGCCTCGCGCATGGCCCCCAGGCACGTGGCCCAGATCTGATCGAGGTCGTGCTCGACCCAGCCCGGCTTCGGGAAGTGCTGCGGCAGCTCGACCGTGGCCCGGCCCTTGATGGCCAGCGTGCCCTTGCCGACTTCCACCACGAGGCAGGTGGTGCTCGTCGTGCCCTGATCGATCGCAAGGATGCAGTCGCTCATGAACGCGTCCCTCGCTGCGGGTCTTTAGCGCAGTAGCGGCGGCGGGCGTCAAGCGGGCGGGTTCAGAGGCCGTTCGCGGAATCGTTCGCGTTTACGGCCACGGGGGTCGTTTACGTTGACGGTCACTTCACGGGAAAACCCTCACGCGCGTGGCTGAGCTATGCGACGCGGCACTTCGTTCACGGGCCTTTCCCGTGACCGCGAACGCCAACGTGAACGAACCCCGTGGCCGTAAACGCGAACGGCCTTACCAGTCGCCCCCCCTACGCCAGGAGCTTCTGCGCAACCTCGAGCGCCTTCTTGGTCCTCTGCAGCAGCTCCCCGTACTTCTCGCGGTCGGCCGTGGTGGTCTCCTCGAGGTGCGTGAGCTTGCCGCGCTCGTCCTCGAGGCTGGCCTGGAGCTTCTGGAGCTCGTCGCGGGTTTGGGTGAGGTCGTCGCGGACCTGCTCGAGCTCCTGGCTCGTGGTGGCGGAGGTGGTCTCGAGCTCGGTGAGCTGGCTGCTGAGGTTCGTGACCTCTTCTTCGAGCTTGCCGATCTTCTCGTCACGCTCGGCGAGGGCGGAGCGCTGGGCCTCGAGGGCGCCCTTGAGCTTCTCGATGGCCTGATTGCGCACGTCGACGTCGTGGGTCGACTCTTCTTTGAGCGTGGCGAGCTCGCTCTGGGTGTCGGCGAGCTCCTGCTCGCGGTCTTTGATGGCCGCCTCGAGGTCGTCGATGCGCCGCTGCTGGGTGGTGACCTGCTCGTCGCGCTCGGTGACGAGCTGGTCGCGCTCGGCCACCAGGCGCTCCTGGCCGGCGAGCTCCTCGACCTTGGCCGCGAGCTCGGCTTCCTTGGCCACCATCTTTTCGTCGCGCTCGGCGAGCTGCTGGTCGCGCTCGGCGATGGCGCCGCGCTGCCGCTCGACGGCCTCCTTGAGCTTGCTGATGGCCTCGTCGCGGACGCTGACGTCGCTCTCGGTGGCCTCGCGCTGGCTCTCGAGGTCTTGCGTGAGCTCGGCGATGCGCGCCTCGAGCTCGGTGCGCACGCCGGCGAGCTCGTCGTTGGCCTGCGCGAGCTGCGACGTGAGCTGCTCGAGCTGCTGGTCGCGGTCGACGAGGGCGTCGCGCTGCTTCTCGATCGACGCCTTGAGCTTGTCGATGGCCTCGTTGCGCACGACCAGGTCGCGCTCGAGGGCGTCCTTGGTTTGCGTGGCCTCTTCGCGGGCGAGCTCGAGCTCCTGGGCCACCTCACCGAGGCGCTTCTCGAGCTCGACGATGCGGCCGTCGCGCTCCTCGAGCTGCTTGGTGAACGAGGTGCTGTCTTCCTGGCGGCCGTCGCGCTCGCGCTCGAGCTCATCGCGGGTGGTAGCGAGCTGGCCGTCGAGGGCTTCGGCGCGGGACTGCTCGTCGGCGAGCTTCTGCTTGAGCTCTTTCTCGGCCTCTTCCTTCTGGGCGAAGGCGGCCGTGACCTTGTGGCCGTAGGCCTCGAACTCCTGCTTCTTCTGGTCGATGAAGCGCTCCATCATCTGGAGCTTCTGGGCGAGCTCGACGCCCTTCTGGGTGGCGTCGTCGGCGCGGGCCTTCTCGCGCTCGGCCTGGGCCTCGAGCTGGTCGAGCTCGCGCTCGCGCACCTGCCACGCGTCGCGGAAGCGGGCGGAGCGCGCCTCGGTGCGCTTGAGCTTCTCGCGGAAGTACTCGACCTTCTCCTCGAGGCCGGCGCGGCCCGAGAGGCTCGGGACGGCGTCGGAAACGAAGAGGTCGTCGAAGGCCTGCCGGCCGGTCCACGGGCCCGCGGGCATCGCCTCGGCGGCAGCCGAGCCCACGGACTTCTTGGAGCGGACGGGCGGAGGGGTCAGCGGCGGAGGCGCGGCGCGGGGCGGCATCGGTGGCCCCGAGGGGGCCGCGGGCGCGTCGCCCGGGGACGAGGCAGTCGTCGACGGCGTCGGCGTGCTGCCGAGTCCGTCGAGTGCGCTGTCGAGGTCGTCCAGTTCGAGGCCGCCGCCCATCGTCGCTCCGAGCGCCCGGCGTGCGGAATCACGCTCGGCCGCGAGTCTATCAAGGATCGATGGTGTGTCAACAAAAGGCCAATCCGGACGGGGCCGTAAGGCGGCAGCCGGCGGGAGGGACAGGTCGGCGCGGAGGTCACATCACGCGCGCGCCGTCACGGCTCAGAGGTGCTCGGTGGCGACGCCGGCGGGAGCGTCGAGCACGAACACCGACGGCTCGAGCGCCGGATTGGCCTCGACGTCGCGCAGCTTCGCCTCGAGCTCGGACCGCGCCGGCGGCACGGTCACGTGCAGGACCACGGGCAGCCCGCGCCCGTCACGCTCCTCGATCGACACGTCGGAGACGACGACCCCGCGCTCGCGCACGAGCGCGCGCGTGATGCGCGACCTCGCCGGATCGACCTCGACCCGTCGCTCGCCGCCCGCCTCGGTCCAGGTGAGCACGAAGCGGCCGGCGCGGTCGTCGTAGCCGAGGGCCGCCGTGGCGGGCACGTCGACCTCACCGAAGAACAGCCGCACGAGCGCCGCGGGATCGAGGCCGAGCGGCGCGAAGGGCAAGAGCCGATCGAGGTTGCGCGGCGTGGCGGGGCCGTAAGCGAAGTGCGACGCGGCGAGGTCGAGCGCCTGGAGCTCGACGCCATTGGTGGCGAAGGCGTTGACCACCCCACCCTGCGGGCCCGTGACCTCGTAGCGCAGGCTCGCGGGCCGGGCCACGGCGATGCTGCCGGTGGTGCGCACCCGGCCCTCGCGGCCGAAGTAGGTGATGCGCACCTCGGCGGTGTAGCTCGACAGCGGGCTGCGCGCCGCGGCCATGCGGCTCGCGAGCTCGCCCACGCCGCTCACCTCGTAGACCTTGGGCAGCGGGATGCGGCCGGCGCACGCCTGCCCGAGCACCGCCACGAGCACGAGCCCGCGGGCCCCGGCATGGGTCACGTGACGCTCCCGGCCAGCCGCTTGTCGAGCTGCTGCCGCAGCACGGCGTTGGGGTGGCGCTGGCGGGCGCGCTCGAAGCAGCGCCGCGCCTCGGTGGGCTTGCCCAGGGCCTCGAGGCTGTCGCCCAGGTGGCGGAGGATCTCGGGGTCGCCGGGCGTGAGGCCGTCGGCGGTTGTGAGCAGCCGCACGGCGCCGGCGAAGTCGCGCCGGCGGTAGAGCAGCCAACCCAGGCTGTCCATGATGAAGCCCTGATCGGGGGCGAGCCGGTGGGCCCGGCGCAGCCACACCTCGGCCTCGTCGAGCTCCCGGCCCGCGTCGGCGAGCGTGAAGCCGAGGGCGTTGAGCAGCACGGGGCTCTGGGGGTCGCGGCGCAGGAGGCGGCGCAGCGCGTCGACGCCGGCGTCGAGCTTGCCGTAGCGCGCCGCGAGGTCGGTCCAGCGCAGCATCAGGTCGACACCCTCGTCGCCCCTCGGCACGAGCTTGTCGAGGACGGCCAGCGCCTCGGCGTGCCCGAAGAAGTCGAGCGTCACGGACTGCGAGCAGCACGTCGTCAGGGGTCACGCGCGTCGAGAGGCGCTCGACCAGGGTGTCGCGCAGGGACGTGGCCTCGAGCTCGTCGTGAGCGTAGCGCGCGAGTAGCCCCGTGGCGGTCGCGAGCTCGTCGCGAGCGGTGCCACCGCGGATCGCCGCCTCGAGCTCGGCCACGGCGGCCTCGCTGCCGCCCGCGGCGAGCAGGCACTCGGCCCGCAGGCGGTGCAGGGCCGGCGCGGGGCCGTCGAGGGGCGCGAGCACACCCACGCAGCTCGCGGCGTCGCCCGCGAAGAGCAGGGCCTCGGCCAGGAACACCCGCGCCTCGGGGTGCCTGGGAAAGCGCTCGACCGTCTCGTGCAGCAGCGCGAAGCCACGCTGACGCTCGCCCTCGGCGAGGTCGGCGGCGGCCACGCGCAGGCGGCCGTCGGGGTCGCCGTCGGTCGTGCGCAGCGCCTCGTCGCGGTAGGCGTCGGCCTCGGGGCGGTGGGCGCGATGGTACAGGCGGGCCACCTCCACGAAGAAGCCCGCCTCGTCGGGGTAGTAGGCGAACAGCGGAGTGAGCGCCTCGGCCGCCTCGACCCCGCGGCCGCCGAGCGAGGCGACGCGCGCCTCGGCCAGCGCCGAGGCCTCGTCGGCGGGGCGCTGCTTGCGCGCGCGACGATAGAGCTCGGCGGCGGCGGCGAGGCGGCCGTGGTCCTCGAGGGCGGCGGCGAGCCCGAAGGCGAGCGCCGCGTCGCCGGGCGCGCGGGCGGCCAGCGCACGGGCGCGCTCGTCGGCGGGCCCGCGACTCCACGCCAGGGCGTCGACGAGCAACGGGCCCACGCGCCCGAACAGCGTGTCGTCGACCGCGGCGAGCTCGTAGTGCTTCACGGCCTCGTCGAAGCGCCGCTCGGTCAGCGAGAAGTCGCCGGCGATGTAGTTGAGCCCAGGCGCCGTCGGGGTGCGCTCGAGGCCCTCGTTGACGACCGCGCGGGCGCGCTCGATGTCGCCGCTCGACGCCCAGGCGACCGCCAGACGCTCGTGGAGGAGGGGCGAGTCGGGGTCGTAGACGAGCGCCAGACGCAGCTCGGTGACGGCGGCGCTCGGGTGCCCGGTGGCGAGGTAGTCGAGCCCGCGCAGCACGTGGCCGAGCAGGGCCGGATCGCGCGCGCCCTCGGCGGCGGGCGCCGGGATCAGGCGGTCGACCGGGGGCTCGGGGGTGCCTGGCGGAGCGTGGGCGCAGCCCGCCGCGACCACGACCGCGGTCAGCGTGGAGATGCCGCGCCAGAAGGTGCGGGGCGGGATGCTCACTTCTTGCGCTTGGCCTTTCGCTTCTTGGTCTTGAGCCCCGACTCATCGCCCGCGGCGGGAGCGTTCGATACCGTGGCTGGAGCCTGACGCGCCTCCCAGGTGGCGGCGGTGGCCAGGGCCCGCGCGTGATCTGGCACAGCACCGAGCAGCTCCGCTAGGGTGCGACGAGCGCCCTCGTGATCGCCCGCGGCGTCGAGCTCCAGGGCGAGGTCGTAGCGGGCCCGCTGGAGGCCCGGCTCGCTCGCCAGCGCCACGCCGAGCGCCTCGCGCACCTTGGCGCGGTCACCCGCAGCCTGAGCGGCGATGAGCGCGCGCAGGTAGGCGGCGAAACCGTCGAGCCAGGCGTCGCTCTCGGGCGTGCCGGCCCTCAGCTGCTGGCTGCGCAGCAACAGATCCTCGGCGGGGCCCACACCGGCGGCGTCGCGCGCCTGGTAGAAGGCGCTCGCGAGGGCGAGGGCCGCCGACTCGGGGTGGGCCTTGGTGGCGGTGGCAAGCAGGGTCGAGGCCTGGTCGAGCTCGCGCTCGGCCGTTTCGACGGTCTCCTTGGCGCGGGTTTCGGAGGCGGCGAGCTCGCGCTCGAGCTCTTGCTTGCGCGCCGGATCGGGGGGCTGCTCCTTGTCGGCCGCGTCGAGCTCGGTGGCCGTGCGCGCCGCGGCCTGCCGCAGGCGCTCGGCGCCTGCGCGCGCATCGAGGCCCCGGAAGACGTGGACGAGCGCCCCGAGCGCCGCGGCTTCGGCCGAGTCGGGCACGAGCTTGCGCACGCTCTCGACCTCGGTGAGCGCCTGGGCGTAGCCCTGCGCGGTGTCGGCGAGCGCCAGCGTGCGCGCGCGGGACAGCGCGGCCTCGGCGGCCGGCGGCACGGCCTGCGCCCGCGAGCCATTCGCCGAGTGCCTCAGGACAAACGCCCCCGCCGCGAGCACCACGACCACGGCGGCGGCGCCGGCGATGACGGCGGGCTTCACCTGGCGCCGCGGCGGCGGTGGGTTCTCGGCGGGAGGCACGTAGGTGGCCCGCGGCGCGGCGGGCGGCGCGGCGGTGACGAGCGTGCCTCCGCCGGCGCGGAAGTCGGGGGGCAGCTCGCCCACGAGCGTGGGCTCGGGGATGTCGCGATCACCGTAGCGGCTCATACCCACGAGCGTGGGCTCGGGCCCCTTGTGGCGGTGGTGGTGCTCGAGCGGCGGCGGCGGCTTGGCGGCCGAGCGATCGAGCAGGTCGACGCCCGCCTCATCATCGCCGGGTTGCGCGAGGTGACCCTTGGGCAGCCTGAGCGGGCCGGTGTCGACGAGATCGATCTCGGGCGGCGGTGTGGCGCCGCCGCGCACGGCCGCGACCACGACGGTGGGCACGGGCTCGGTCGCGTCGAGGTGGGGCGGCGGCTTCATCGCGGCCGGCATCATGGGCACGACGTCGGTGGCATCGACGCTCGACACCGGCGGGGCCGGGCTCTTGCCCGCCGGCATGGCGGCGGGCGTCGCTGGCGCCGACGCGGCCGACGGAGCTGACGGCTGGGCGCTCGCGGGCTTCGAGGGCCCGGCGCTCGCCGTGGCCGACGCCGGCGTGGCCGCAGGCTTGGACGGCGCCGAGACCGGCGGACGCGCAGGCATGGCGGCCGCCGGGATGGTGGCCGCGACCGAGGACGCGGGCGTGGCGCCCACCGGGGCGGGTGTGGCGGGTGCAGCGGCGGGCTTGCTCGCGGCCGGTGATGCGGCGGGCGTCTCGCTCGGGGCGGCGGCCGGCTTGGTCTCGGCGACCGATGACGCGCCCTGGCCCTTGGCGGGATCCGGCGACGGCCCGGGCCCGGGGGGCGGTGTGACGAGCGCGAGCTCACCCTTGCGCGCGGTCGCACCCGCGGTCTTCGACGCGTCGGCGGCCGGAACGGCGTCGGCCTTGGGCTTGGCGCCCGGCACGCCGACGAAGAACACCGCATGGCATTGCGTGCATTCGGCGTCGTAGCCGCCCTCGGGGATGGCGCTCGCGGGGAAGCGGTAGACGGTCTTGCACTTGGTGCAAGAGATGGAGATCTGCTCCTCGCCGCCCTCGGGCGCGACGAAGAAGACATTGCCGCAGTGCGTGCACTGGGCGTCGTAGCCGCCGGCAGGGATCGCCGAGGCCTCGAACTCGTACTTCGCACCACACTCAGCGCAGGCGACCTGCATCGCGTTAGTCCGCCGATCCTGTGAGACCGTGTACGTCTGGAACTCTCCCCATTCTTACCACGGATGGGGGATGGGGAGCATCAGGGGCCGCACGACTCGCTCGTCACGTACCGCCCACGGTCGCCGCCACACGGGCGCGCAGCAGGTACTCATGGTTGCCCTTGGCGCCCAGGATGGGCGAGTCGATGCTCTCGAGCCCGCCCAACCCCAGCTTCGCGCAGGAGTCCCGCACCTCGGCGAGGGCCCGCTCGCGGGCGACCGGATCGCGCACGATGCCGCCCTTGCCCACGTCCTTCGGGCCCACCTCGAACTGCGGTTTGACGAGCGCCACGAGCGTCGCGCCGGGCGCGGCGAAGCGCAGCGAGGCGGGCACGACGATGCCGAGCGAGATGAACGAGGCGTCGATGACCACGAGCTCGCAAGGCTCGGGCACGAGCGCCGGGTCGAGGTTGCGGATGTTGACGCGCTCGAGCACGACCACCCGCGGGTCCTGGCGCAGCTTCCAGGCGAGTTGCCCATAGCCCACGTCGACGGCGTACACCCGCCGCGCCCCGCGCTGCAGGAGGCAGTCGGTGAAGCCGCCCGTGGAGGCGCCGACGTCGAGGCAGGTGCGGCCGGTCGGATCGACCCCGAACGCGTCGAGGGCGGCCGCGAGCTTGAGGCCACCGCGCGAGACGTAGGGCAGCGGGTCGCCGCGTAGCGAGAGCTCGATCGAGTCGTCCACGAGCTCGCCGGGCTTCTCGACCTTGCGGTCGGGCCCGCGCATCACGGCGCCCGCGAGGATCAGGGCCTGGGCGCGGCTGCGGGTGGGCGCGAGCCCCTGCTCCACGAGCAGCACGTCGGCGCGCTGGCGAGTCATGCGAGGGCGCTCGCCCGCCTCACTCACCCTCGTTGCCGCCGGGCGCGAACGGCCCGACCTTGTCGCCCTCGAGCAGCACCTCGAGGCGGCGCTCGGCTGCGTCGAGCTGCTTGCCCCCCAGCTTCGAGAGACGCACGCCCTCCTCGAACAGTCGCAGCGCCTCCTCGAGGCGCGGCTGGCCGCTCTCGAGCTTGTGGGCGATCTCCTCGAGGCGCTTGACGATATCCTCGAAGCTCGGCTCGGTGTTCGGCGCGTCGGTCATGGCTCATGTCTCCCTGGGTCGAGCGGGTCTTCGGGTGGCGACGTGGCGTCGACCGTGGCCGCGAGGCGGCCCTCGGCCAGGCGCACCGCGATGGGCGTGCCGGGCGACACGTCGCCGTGGCGGCGCACGACGGCGCCGTCAACGGTCTGCACGATGGCGTAGCCGCGCTCGAGCACGGCGAGCGGCGACAGGGCCGCGAGGTGGGCCACCGCGGCGGTGAGCCGCTCGCGCCGCCCGGCGATGGCCTGGCGCGCCGCGAGCAAGCTGCGGCGCTCGGCGGCGTCGAGCGCGCCGCGCACCTTGGCGAGGCGCGCCCGCGGGTGCAGGCGCAGGAGGCGCGCGTCGAGCTGGCCCAGGGCGCGCCGGCGCCCGTGCACGAGCTCGCGCAGGGCCTGTTCGTGCTCGAGGCGCAGCTGGGCCAGGCGCTGCACGCCGTCGCGCAGCAGGCGCCGCGAGTCGCCCAGCTCGGCCTTGAGCGCGCGCAGGTGCATGCGCCGCTGCGAGAGGGCGCGCGCGAGCGCGGTGCGGCCGCGCTCCAGGCGCTGCGCGACGAGCGCCGCGAGCTCGCTGCGCACGGGGAAGATGATCTCGGCCGCCGCCGAGGGTGTGGGCGCGCGCACGTCGGCCACGAAGTCGGCGATGGTGTAGTCGGTCTCGTGGCCCACGGCGCTCACCACGGGCACGGCGCAGGCGTGGATGGCCCGGGCCACGCGCTCGTCGTTGAAGCACCAGAGATCCTCGAGCGAGCCGCCGCCGCGCGCGACCACCACCACGTCGATGCCGAGCCGCGGCGCCAGGGACGAGATGCGCTTGACCGCCGCCGCCACCGACGGCGCCGACTCGGCGCCCTGCACGCGGGTGGGCACGACCAGCAGGCTCGCGCCGGGCCAGCGGCGGGTGGCGACGTTGACGATGTCGCGGATGACCGCGCCCGTGGGGCTCGTGACCACCGCCACGCGACGGGGCACGAGCGGCAGCTTGCGCTTGCGCTCGGCGGCGAAGAGGCCCTCGGCGGCGAGGCGCTCCTTCAAAGCCTCGAAGGCGGCCTGCAGCGCGCCGGCCCCGCGGCGCTCGACGCGGTCGAGCACGAGCTGGTAGCGGCCGTACTGGCTGTAGATGGTGAGGCGGCCCGTGCCGAGCACCTCGACGCCATCGACGAGCTCGACCTTCGACGCCTGCGCCTCGCGACGGAAGAGCACGGCGTTGAGCTGCGACTCGCGGTCCTTGAGGCAGAAGTAGTGGTGGCCCGAGACCACCTTGTGGCCCGACACCTCGCCCATGACGGTGACCACGCCGAGGGTGCGCTCGAGCAGCGTGCGAGCGCGAGCGTTCACCTGGCTCACCGTGAGCGGCTGGGGCTCCGCCCGGGCGAAGAGGTCGTCCATGGCCGGCTCTTGGCCGCCCCGGGAGCTCGACGTCAAGGGGCGGTCTCGTATTGCTCGAGCAGCTGGCGGACCTTGTCGGCGTCAGCCGCGTTGGGGTCCACCTTGAGGTACTGCTTGTAGTACTTCGCGGCCTTGGCGCCGTTGCCCGAGCGCGCGTGGGCGATGCCGAGGGCGCGGTAGCACTGGGCATAGCCGGGATCGAGCTGCACGCAGCGGCCGAGGGCGTCGATGGCGCCGGTGAGCTCGCCGCCCTTCAGCAGGCTGACGGCCTCGGCGTAGATCGCCTTGGCGTCGCCGGCCGCGGGCGCGGCCGTGGCGACCGGCGGCGAGGGCGGCGGTGGTGCCGCGGCGGGGCCGGTCGGGGCCGGTCGGGGCGCGACCTTGGTGGTCTGCCGGGGCGGCGCCTTGGCGGCGGCCGCCGAGCTGCGCCGGCTCGCGCCGCGCGCATGCTCGACCTCGGCGCGCAGCTGCGCGGCCTCGGGGCGGCCGGGGTCGACGCTGCTGATCTCGTCGGCCCGCGCCAGCGCCCCTTCATAGTCCTGCGCCTCGACGGCGTTGCGGCCCTTGGCGTGCAGGTCGGCCACGAGGGCGACCTTCACGCGCTCGGCGAGGGCCCGCGACTGCTCGGCGTAGACGCTGGCCTGCGGCAGCGCCTGCAGCGTGCGCCACGCGGTGGCGAAGTCGGCGGTTTCGACGGCGCGCTGCGCCTCGTCGTACGTGACCTGCGCCTGCCGCTCGGACTGGGCCTTGGCCACGAGCTCGCGGGCCGCGGCGCTCTGGGGCGAAGCTGCGAGCACCTGGTTGCCGAGCGTCAGCGCCTGCTCCCAGTGCCGCTGGGCGAGCGCGGTGTGGGCGCGACCGAGGAGCGCGTCGGGATCGGAGCCGCCCGCCGGCTGCACGGCCACGGGCACCGCCACGGGCTTGGACTCGGAGCGGGTCAACAGCACCACGACGGCGATGACGAGCACCACGAGCGCCGCCGCGCCACCCAGGATGAGCGGCATGGTGAGGTGGCGCTGCGCCGGGACGACCGTCTCCTCGTCGCCGTCGGTGAGCATCGGCGCCGCGCGCGTGGCCGCCACCTCCTCGGGGGTGAGCGTGTAGCTCTCGCCGGGGGGCACGAAGCGCAGCTTCACGTGCCCGAGCTCGATGAGGTCGCCGCGCTTCAGCTCGGTCTGGGCGTAGGTCTCGCCGTTGACGAAGGTGCCGTTGGCGCTCTTGAGATCGTGCAGCAGGAAGCGGCGGCCC
>Ga0315268_10004633_pt1 | contig 14908 bp, 14 predicted proteins | sample C1_top_MG_FD_204535 | JGI IMG/M metagenome (GOLD analysis project Ga0315268, IMG submission 204535) | Sediment microbial communities from Yellowstone Lake, YNP, Wyoming, USA - C1_top | ecosystem: Environmental > Aquatic > Freshwater > Lake > Sediment | place: USA: Wyoming | collected 2017-08-01
CAGAAGATTTGAACCTACGATCGCGACGACCAGGGCAAAAAGATATGACCTGAAGAGAGTATAATCCTTCATGAAGATGATGTCCCGGAACGCCGAGTTCAGACAAAAGCGGCCCCTTTGCAGTATGTATCCCAGGGCGAGACCGGCCAGGATCGCGGTCGAAAACGACACTATTCCACTATGCAGCATACGTTTTTCTCTCCTTCCAGCAGCTTGTATTGGATTTTTTATATCTGGATTTTCTTGCGACGAGCACCGACATGAGGAACGGAGCAGACCGTGATCGCTTCGTCCCGTCCAACATCATCATTTCCTTCCTCATCCCCCCCCTCCTTGAAAAATACGGCGACGGGCGAGATACTGCACCCCGCCCGTCACGTGCTCAATTCTCATTTTCCGCAGAACAGCTGTAATGAACTTACTTTACGCCGACCGCCGCAGCCGAGGTCCAGGCGTATTTCTCTTCCGCCGTTGGATTCTTCGCGACAAGGACCGGCACCGGCGCGTTCTTCTCGATGTCCTTGCTGATGGAACCGGTGACCATTCTCTGCATGAAGGACTTGCCGTTGTACCCGGTGACAATGAGGTCCACACCCTCTTCCTGGGCGATCTTGAGGATCTCCTCGGAGGTGATCCCGGACCGCACGACCGTCTTTACGCTGACCAGTCCGCCGTTCTCCAGCTCCTTCCGGTAAAAGTTCAGTATCTTTTCCGACTTCCGGTCCAGCGTCTCCTGGTAATCCGTGCCCTTCAGGGACTCACGGAGCGTATCCAACTCGGCCTCACCGAGCATATCGATCATCATGGACTTGCCCTCAAGCTGCTGCACATGGACCAGCACCACGCTCTCGGGTGGGCGCACCATATTCTGGAACACCGACAATACCGCCTTCGAACCTTCCGTCTCGTCTACTGCGATCAAAACCTTCTTCATGATATCCTCCTTAAGTTTTCGGGTACAATCCCGGGTAATAGGTTAATGAATCACTGCCGCCCGCTGGAGGAACATCCCCAGGAGGAACAGCGCAAAAACAACTGCGGTCGTGACAGAAACCGCTGCCCAAGCATCTTTTTTAGTGACCGCCTCTTCACACATGAGCGGCCTTCGTGCCACCATGACCGGTACAGTGGCCTTGCTTTCAACATACTTCGCAACCTGTCCGGTGATGAAACGGTCAAATCCTATCTTGCCGCTCTGGCCGAGAATGATGAGTTCCGCCCCGACCTCCGCCGATACCTTGAGGATCTCCTCGGAGGGTACCCCCTCCCTCCTCATGGTCTGTATCGTGACCTGGCCGTCATTGGTGAGCTCTTTCTTGTAGAAGTCCAGGATCTTGTCCGACCGCTTGTCCAGGGTATCTTTATACTCGGTGCCGTGCAGCATGTCCTTAAGCGTGGACATTTCCGGATCCCCAAGCATGTCGATCATCATCGATCGGCCTTCAAGCCTCTCGACATGAAGCAGGACCACTTCGACGGGAAGTTGCACAAAATTATGAAAAACAGACAGAACATTCTTTGAACCTTTTGTGTCGTCTACCGCTATCAATATTTTTCTCATTCCCATTCCCTCCACAGCATTGAGTTCACTGTGTGTCCGTATTTGCTATAATACATAGCAAGCGCCATGCCATTTATTTCAATTTTCAATTTTCTTATATAACAGATAGTTATAATTCATGATAACATTATAATTGACAAATTAATGTTAAAATGTTAGTTAATGTTAATAGTGTTAAGTTAACATTTAACAAATCGCTAATTAACACATTTCATATTTCAACGCTTTTTACCAGGGTGCCCTATGCCAAACTTCGAGCAATTCTGTAAAGAACCGAACTTCCTTATCAACGTTTTCGAGACCATGCGCGATGGCCTCATGATCGTGGACAAGGACGGCAATATCATTTTTTTCAACCGATCCGCCGAAAAGATAACGGGATACAGCAAAGAAGAGGTGATCGGGCAGCAGTGCTCCATCCTGGACACCGATACGTGCGTCATGCTGACCGAGGATGGAATAAAGAAGGATTGCGGTGTATTCAAAACAGGCTCGGTGAAAAATAAAAAATGCCGGATACGGGCAAGCGACGGAAGGGCTGTATACCTCCTGAAGAACGCCACGGTGCTGAAAGATGAGAAGGGCGAGATGATCGGAGCCGTGGAGTCCATGACGGACATCACATCGCTCTACATGAAAGAGATGGAGCTCGAGGAACTGAAGCAGGAATTGCGCCAGGAATACTGGTTCATGGGCCTTTTGGGCAAAAGCGAACCGATGCAGCATTTATTCGAACAGATCCGGAACGCGGCCGGAAGCGAAGCGCCCGTGCTCATCTACGGCGAAAGCGGCACCGGCAAGAACCTCGTGGCCCAGGCGATCCACAGCCTGAGCAGGCGCAAGGACGGCCCCTTCGTGGCGTTGAACTGCGGGTCGCTCAATGACTATCTTCTCGAAAGCGAGCTCTTCGGCCATAAGAAAGGCTCCTTTACCGGGGCCATGAACGACCGGATGGGACGGTTCGAAGCCGCGCACAACGGGAGCATCTTTCTTGACGAGATCGGGGACATGCCGAGGACCATGCAGGTAAAACTGCTTCGGGTCCTCGAAGATAAGGTTGTGGAACGCGTGGGAGATCAACGGCCGATCCCCGTCAACGTCCGTCTCATCTCCGCGACGAACAAGGACCTGAACACTCTGGTCACTTCAGAAGCCTTCCGCGAAGACCTCCTCTACCGGATCAACTCCATTTTGATCAGGGTCCCTCCCCTCCGGGACCGCGTAGAGGATATCCCGGTGATCACGTTCCATTACCTGAAAAAGATCGCCCATATCAACAGCAAGGACATCCGGAGGATCAGTCCGGAGGCTCTGGACATCATCACGAACTACCGCTGGCCGGGAAACGTACGGCAGTTGATCAACGCCCTGGAGCACAGCGCGATCACGTGCAAAAGCGACACGGTGGAGACCTCGGACCTGCCGGAATATGTTTTCGAGGAAAAGAAGGCCGAGGTGCAGAACAAGTCCCTGGACCGGGACAAACTGGTAGAGGCGCTGGCCCAGTTCAAGGGGAACCGCACGCTGACAGCAAAGCACCTCGGGATAAGCCGGGTTACCCTGTGGAAAAAACTGAAGGACCAGGGGATAGAATAGGTCAGACTACCATCATAAGCATCAATACTTAGCAACGACAATACGTTCTCTGGGAGCTCGGGCTCCTTTTTCTTTTTCTGCACCCCGGTTCTCAGGTACGTGCAGGCATGCAGGGCTGGTACTGATAATAAAGCTCATCGAGCAAAGCAGCACTTCCCCTCGCCCGTCATAACGGGCTCGGCCGTGTCTGCCTGGCTTGGTGAAGGCTCTGGCCGTGACCGCTTCCGCATGCTTGTGCACAGACCTGTTCACGGGATGCAGGGGCCTTTGGAAAGTCACAGGCTAATGCTTTTGACGTACCCAAGCGCCGGGTGGCCTGGTGCGAAGACTGTGCGTATGCATGGGACGATCACGAAGCGCAGGATTGCCAAACCTTATAAGCAGACACGGCCGAGCCAATTTATTACGGCGAGGGGAAGTGCTGCGACTTGCCGCAAGACTCGGATTGAATGAACAACCCCACATGCTTAGCACAGCAAGCCACCGGGCTACCCATAAAAAAATGATTCGATTTTAGGATTTTGACTTTAAAAACAGATACTCCTTCAACAGCGCGGGGTACAACCTAGGATTGAAAAGGATGTTGGTCATATAATAGCACTCGTGGGTGCAGTAGCATTCCTTGTTCTTTATTGAAGCGTTCACCCTGGACGCCTTTTCAGAGCAAACCACCTTCCGCAGATCGTATCCATAGTCGCGAACATTGCCGAATGACTCCTTGCGCACTTCGCAGGGATGCACCTCCCCCCCTTCTTCGAGGACCAGATTGAGCCTGCCGGCATAACACGGGATGAGCCTTGCCTGTTCTTCCATGGTCCGATGGATAAGACGGCGCTGGAGGATATCCTGGCCAGCCTTGATGCGCCCGCCCCCGAACCGATAGACAGGAGACTTCCCCTCTTTCATGTTCTGTTCAAATTTTCGGATTGTGGCAAGATATTTCTTTTGATCAACCTGTCCGTATTGTTTCTCCTCAAGGCTGCCCCGAACGAGAGAAATAGTGTGCGTCCTGACGTTGGGTAATTGACGCACGTACTCGATGATCCCGTTCATGAAATCCTGGTTCTCCGAACAGAACACCGTGTTCACCCCGAGCTCGAAATTCGGATACCGGTCGACCAGTTCGGCGACGGCCCGGTAGGTCTGCAGGGTCTTCTCAAAACTTCCCGGTGTTCTGCGGAGCATATCATGGGCATCGCCCAGACCGTCCAGGGATAATTTGAGCGCAACGACGCTCTTTGGACAGGATGCCAAGATCGTTTCGATCCGCTCCCGGATCAATTCAGGCAGCAGGCCGTTCGTAGGGAACAGCATGATCGCCGGCCGGTTGTTCCGGTAAAAGGTCCGGGCGATCTCCACAAGATCGTCACGCAAAAAGACCTCCCCTCCCGAGAACGCGAGCCACAGCAAGGGGCCGAGCGACGACGAGATCTTTTCTATCTCATCCAGGGACAATTCAGGCCGGCTTTGTACAGCGCCGTCGTCCGACCTGAGATAAAAGCAGAAGGGACAGTTGGAATTGCAGCGCCGGGTGACGAAAAAGGTCAGATGGATCGGCCTTCTCTTCCACGCTATGTCAGGTATGTGTCGGAATGGTGAATACATGGGTTTTATTCTTAAGATCAAAAAGGTCTTTCAACGCTGAATAAACTATGAAGAAAGCAATGATCTGCGCTGTAAAGTCCAAAAAACTTACATGATCTTATCATAAGTCAAATCAGCGAAGATCTGCGTTGAAAGAACCGCCTTTGTCAACATTGTTATCCTGTCTTAATATTATTCTTCTTCAGGCCGGTCTTAAAATAGTACTGAAACATCCCCCTGAAAAATCCCGACCAGATGGCCGCAGGATAGATAAGCGAATAATACGAACCTGCCAAGAGCGCGAACCAGACCCCTCCCGCTTTCCAGAACGCGCGGTAGAGGTGACGATTCATGTACAGGCTTGCAGCCCACAGGAATGGCAAGGGGACCAGAAGCGACTGCTGTCCGAATATGGTATAGAAGAGCATCAGTACAACCGTGGCCAGCCATGCCACACCATTGAGTTTGATCTGCCTTGATGCTGTTCCTGAATCCGCGAAGAGGTCTCTGTTCGCCAGGGAATATTCGATCCAGTACCGGGTCTTCCTGAAGGCGTTTCGCAGCGATTTTCCCAAGGTGTGATTAAAGACGTGTCGAACCTGGAGTTCAGGGTCCATGATCAGTTTGAAGCCGTTCCTGCGCAGCCGATGGCTGAAATCTATATCCTCGAGGATCGGCAGGAAATCCTCCGTCAACCCCCCGTTCTCTTTGAACGATCCGGACCGGATCACCATAGCATGGGTGGCAAGATAATCGGGAGCGCCCACGTTCTTTGTCTCAAAGTAGTTGATGAAAGCGGACTGGAATTCACCGAAGAACCCGGCGTCATAAGGCGCCGCAGTATAGGTGCCCCCCACCACGACATTCGGTCCCTGCTCAGAAATGATCTTCCTGACCCTGGGGATCGTGGCGGCTGTCACGATACAGTCATTATCTATGAAGAAGAGGACATCACCCGTACTGCCGGATACGCCTGCGTTTCGTGCGGCTGAGGCGCCGGAGTGTTTTGGAAGTCGAATAAGTTTGCAGGGATATTTCTCGACAATGCCGACCGATCCGTCTTGCGAACAGTCATCAACCACCACGATCTCGCATGCTTCGTCACTGAAGGCAACAAGCGCCTCCAGGCAGGTACCGATCGTGCGAGCACCGTTGTAGTTGGGAATGATGATCGACAGGGATTGTTTTTCCATTTCATCCTATTGAAGATTGACACGACTTTGATAGGATAACAAAACGATCAAATATTCAACGCAGATTTTCGCTGATTTTATTTATGAAAATATATGTAAGTTTCTTAGACTCTACAGCGCAAATCATATTTTTTATCATAGCCCTTTCAGCGTTAAGCGATCCTTTTGAACTTATCCAATCTTATCCTGCTATCCTGTCAAAATAACTCATTTGTTCCGTTCCTATAGCAGGGACAGTATCGTCAAGCCGACCACCGTCACCAACAGGCCGAAGCCGACCAACGCAGCCACCGGACGTTTCCTGAGCGTTCGTTCCTTGCTATTATCCAGGAAAGGCGCCAGGAGCAGCGCACTGAAACCGATCCCGGGCAAAAGCACAGCGCCCACGAATGTCCATTTTCCCGGAAAGAACTTTGTGAGCTCATAGAGAAAGAGGAAGTACCATTCCGGCCGGGGGCTGAATTGGGCGGAAAAATCGATCTCCCTGCCGATGGCCGGCGGGAACAGGACCGCCAGGATCAGCACCGCTTCGATCGTAAATAACGCGACAATGGCTATCTCGAAGAAGTAGTAGGGAAAGAAGGTCTTGCTGTTCGCTTTAACCTGCATAGACGGTCTGATCTCCTGACTCCGTGTCATAATCGAGAAACTAAATAATGCTTTTTTACCGCAGAGAACGCTGAGCACGCAGAGAAATCAAAATGATCTTAAGTGTTGTATTATTTAGCAAACATAATGCCTGTTTCGTTATTCTGTTTATTCTGTTCAACGCCATTCCTCAGCGATCTCTGCGAACTCTGCGGTGAAAAACAGGTTTGTCTTTGCCTTTACTTGTCCTCATGTCGCTGTGCCTCACAATCCCCCCGATATCCCCGTTCTTCTGATCATATGAAAATGCATCCACAGGAAGGCCGCGGTTAAGAAAGGGAGCCAAAGGATGTGCAGGCTATAGAACCGGAGGAGCGTCTGGCCTGAGACCTCTGCTCCGCCCCGGACCAGCAAGGAGAGGAACGGCCCTATGAACGGCACCGAGCCGACCATGTTCGTACCGATCACCGTTGCCCAGTATGCCTTCTGGTCCCAGGGCAGGAGGTATCCGGTGAAGCCGAAGGACAGGGTCAGGATCAGCAGAAAGGAACCCGCGACCCAGTGCAGTTCCCGTGGATTCTTATAGGAGCCGGTCACGAAGACCCGCAGCATGTGCAGCACGATCGTGACCACCATGAGGTTTCCTGCCCAATGGTGCGTCGCGCGAATGAGCGTACCCAGCGGAACCTCCCGATGCAGACGCTGGATGCTTTTATAGGCGTCCGCTTCCGCGGGCGTATAGTGAAGGGATAGGAGGAGGCCGGTGAGGACAAGCGTCAGGAAGAGCGTGAAGGTGATGCCGCCGAAACAAAAGAAATAACTGATCCCCTTCGGCACAGGCCTGTCCAGGATCCTGCGGTGCCGGCCGGTGAAGCCGAGGCGGTCGTTGAGATAGTCGAGAAGTCTCATAAGAGTTCATTTTCAACAGCAATTTTAAGCGTTCATGTTTTACCGCAGAGAACGCGGAGCACGCAGAGAAATCAAGAAATAACGTGTATCTGTTTAATCAGTTGCCACTAACATAACACCTGTCAAGCCTTATGTTTTTCTATTCAAGGCCTTCCTCAGCGATCTCTGCGTCCTCTGCGGTGAAAATAGGTTTTGATCAGACCTTCACCCCTACCATCACCATGCCGTTCTTCACTTCGACCGGATATGCCGTCAGCGGTGCCGGAGGCGGACCGGCGATGTTCCTGCCGGTACTATCGTATTTCCCTCCATGGCAGGGACAGACGAATTCTTTGGATTCCTTCCGGTAGTTCACCAGGCAGCCGAGATGGCTGCATACGGCGGACAGCACCGTGATCGTTCCGGACGATGACACGATGAATACGCGTGCCTTCCGCTCCTTGCCGGATACGGCGTAGACAAGCTCGGCCGTTTTTACCCCGGAACGCGGCACTTCGTCCTCGGAGACGAGTGGAAACCAGGCAAGTTCACGGTCCTGTCTGCCGGAGGGCGCAAGAACCCTGAGCCCCGCGAACAGGAAACCAAGGCCGAACAGGGCGAACACGCCGTATAATGCTTTTTTGAGGAACTCTCTGCGGGGGTATTCCATGAGGGGGAATGGTGTCTCCTGAAGGCCTCTGTTCAGATCCTTCTCTCATAATGGCAGGAGGGGCACCGCCAGGCCTTGTCGCCCGGAAACCAGAACATTGTCTTACGGCAGACCGGGCAGGTCTTTTTCCTGTCCGATGGCCCGTCATCTGGCGGTGATTCCGGCGCGCTCATCTGAGCGCCTTTCTCTACGCTTGTATCCTTAGGCTCTTCATTTGATTCTTCATACGCGCAGGTATAGCACTGCCACTTTTTCTCAAGCTCAAGCAGGTTGAACCGCCCCCCGCACATGGGGCATTTTCTCTCAAATTTCGTATCCTCCGGCGGAGGAGCGGTCTGGATCTCCATCTTCTGTTCGTTGTCGTTCGTCTTCTTGATCGGAACGTCGCTCTTCGGCGGTTCCTTCTTCGGGCTTGGCTGCGCTGCCGGAGCTTCAGTGGTAAATTCCTCCAGCTTCTTCTTGACAGAGGTTACCTCCGCCTCGATGTCGGCAAAGAGGTCCTTCATTGACCCCTCGGCGAGCGCCAGTTCCTTTTCCCGCGCCGCAATGCCGGCAACGACGGTTTTTTCCTCGCCCTCAAGCTGCGCTATTCTTTCACGCAGCTGCGCCATCTCGCCTTTCAGCTGCTGCGATCTGGCTTGCATGCCATTGAGCTCGTCGCGCTGTCCGGGGAGTGTGGGCACCAGACCTTTCTCGAGCACCTTCAGTTCTTCTAGCTGACCGTTGACGGCCTTGACGATCTCCAGCGGACCCAGCTTAAAAGTAGTGGACAACGCCTGGAGAGCGGCAAGATAACGCTGTTTCTCATCGGGAATGATCGCCCGGAACGATTCCAGGAGCCCGCGAAGCCTTCCGTAAACGGTATCTTCGCTTCCGATCGCTGTTTTCGCTTCATCGCGAAGACGCTTGATCCTGGCCGACGGATCTTCAACTCCCGTCGGTTTCGCGAAAAGATCGGCAACTATCTGTGAAAGGTTCCTGCCCATAGTATTCTCCTCAGCGACCAATTATAATCCCATTCGTTCGTGCCTCAGCAAATAATAAACCTCAGCTGTTCTTCTATAGTACGTCAGGTAGATGGAGATGTCAATCCGGGGGAAGGTAGCAAGCAAGAAGGCAAATGGAAAATGCGTAGTACATGCGGCGCAGGTCAAAACTGCAATATATGACACCTAATTTCTAAGTTCATCTGTTAGAAACTCTGGTATTTCTAGTTCTTCCTCGGCTGTCCTGAAACTACTTCACAAATGAGCAGCAGTAATCAGAAAGGGTCTTCACCTTCATCGTGAACTTGGAATTGGCGGGTACGTCGAAGGACTCTCCGCCCTTGACCGACTTCCATGCCTTTGCCCCCGGCAGCATCACATCCAGTTCGCCGGCCATGATCTCCATGATCCTATAGACAATAATATCAAATCAAACGTGAACACTATGTCCTTAACGCGGCCTCTTCATCAATCCTCAAGACAATAAAGGTGATAAATTGTCAAATCGCAACCCCATAAATCATAGTACTCCGTCCACTTTTGATTTGCATAGTTGGCGATACCGGCCATCCCATGAACCGCAGATGAATTACTTGTCCAGTTGCTGCACGTCGAGGCATGAGCGGTCCCGTTACTAACCGTGCCGGTAAAGACGCCATAGGCACCCATATACTGTCCGGTCTCGGTCAGATTGATGGTCGAATAAATAGCACCATCTGTCAGATCGGCCATATTGTTCGCGATCTTCACGCCGTCCAGCCGCACCCACGGGCCGTTGCTCGTAAACCGGTCCTTGGCGTTCGTGGTGCTGTCCGAAAGCCACGCTTTGAACGTGCCGGTGATGCTCTGCGCCGTTGCTAGACTCTGACAGATCGCGTCGCCGGCCGCTAGTCCGGTTCCGGTTGCATCTGACCAGAGGCTCAGATCGCCGGCACCCCAAGCAGTGCTCAAAAATGCCTTCTTAGCCGTTGTCGTCGGGAAGCTCTGGAGAGCGAGGCCCGGATCGGTCTGCATACACAGCAAATGGTTCGAAGGACTGCTGCAATAACCGCCGGCATTGGTCCATTGATCTTTTGTTGCGTATGAATAGCCAAGGGTGATGGTAACGGATCCATTGGATGTCAAGTTGGCGCAATGCGTGCTGCTGTCCGCCACACCATAGGTGTCGGTACCGGTATAATAGTTGTAGTCGATAGCGGCCGCGCCGTTTTCATCGAACCAGACAGGAGTATAGACACCCGGAGAAGAGCCGAGGTCGGACGTTAGCTGATCGATCTTGCCGGCGAACTGAGATCCGTCCGCTCGTGTCCAGGGTCCGGCAGTTACGGGCAGTACAGCTTGATTGCAATTGGCGCTTTTCTTGCCGGTAAGGTTGTGCATCCGGCAATAGGCATCATCAGTGTCATCGGAGAGCCATGCCTTGAAATTCCCGGCAAGACCGGCCCTGCCTGCATGCGCCTGACAAATGACGTCTGCAGCTGCGAGCCCGGTTTTCCCCTGCACGTCCCCCCAGGACCCCAGATCGCCGGACCCCGCGCTTGTTGTCACAAAACTGACCAGCTTCACCTGCTGCTGGACGTTTCCCCCGCCGCCGCTGCTGCTACACCCGAAAAGCAGCAACAACAAAGTCATCGGGCATGCGACCGATACGATCAACCGGTTAATAAAGTAGTAATTTTTCATTCGCAACCTCCCCTTGTCTTCATATTTCCATAAAGTCCTGTCCCTACGATAGGACCATAAGGATCAGACATGATTGCCTGGTATATTTTCAAAAGTTCGGTGTCGGGGCTACAGCATGGATGAGCGTGAATGGAAAACCGGGTAATCCCCCGATGGTGTGAGACGAGAATATTCCAAAATAGTGCAGGAGTCAAGAAACAAGGGCGAAAAAAATGACCCGGAAAATCCGGGTCATTTGTAAGGGTCATGGAGTTGCAGTTCTATTTAACTGCTACTTCACGAATGAACAGCAGTAATCAGAAAGCGTCTTCACCTTCATCGTGAACTTGGAATTCGCCGGCACGTCGAAGGACTCTCCGCCCTTGACCGACTTCCATGCCTTTGCTCCCGGCAGCATCACATCCAGCTCGCCGGCCATGATCTCCATGATCTCTTTGTCGCCCGTCGAGAACTCGTACTCGCCCGGCTGCATGATGCCCAGGGTCTTCTTGGAGCCGTCGGGGAACAGGACCGTCCTGCTCACGACCTTCCCATCGAAATAGACATTGGCCTTTTTCACTACCGTTACGTTCTTGAATTCAGACATGGAGACCCTCCTGTTGGAATCAAATAATTACAGCAGATCTTTTTTCACCGCAGAGGACGCAGAGGAAGTCAAAAGAAGGTAATGAGAGTCAACATCATTTCCTTGGTTTAAAACCCAAAAGCATAACGCCTTTGACTTCCTCGCCTGCTTTTCCCTCTGCGTCCCCTGCGGTAAATGATCTGTCTTTGCCGCTACCCCGGCGGCCTAAATGATCTCAAACACAAATATTACCGCGGTCACCGTAAGCAAACCCAGGCCGGAGAGAAAAATAATGTCTGCGATCTTCTCGTATTGATCCGATTTATCCGATCGGGTTCGAATGGATGCGTAGGAAAATATGCTGGCCGCGAGGAACAGGACCACTGCGACGGCCACAAGCTCGTCGATGATCGTTTCCAAGCCCGTCTTTGTGACCTTCATGAAGCTCAAAAGGACAAAGCAAAGACCCAGGAGGTTCGAGGACGTGGGAAGGATATGGTGCGATATGTATTTTTTGCCGTTTCCGTTGTCTGACATATACCCTTGAACCGTTTTTCACCGCAGAGATCGCAGAGCTCGCTGAGAACTAAGAAACGACTAACTATTAATTAAAAAACTGATATTGCATCTTCTTCTATTTGTTTTTTACGTCAAAGCTTTACTCTGCGGTCTCAGCGTTCTCTGCGGTAAACAGAATCCTGCCTTTGCATCTAAAAGACTTTATTATTTACTTCCGCACTCCGCAATCGGATCACCTCGTCAAATGCCTATACTTGATCCTATGCGGCTGGTCCGCCTCTGCTCCGAGCCGCTTATGCCGGTCTTCCTCATATTCCGTGAAGTTCCCGTCAAAGAACGCCACCTTGCTGTCGCCCTCGAAGGCGAGGATGTGCGTCGCGATCCTGTCCAGGAACCACCGGTCGTGGCTGATCACCACGGCGCAGCCCGCGAAGTTCTCCAAACCCTCTTCAAGTGCCCGCATGGTGTTCACGTCGATGTCGTTCGTCGGTTCGTCGAGCAGCAGGACGTTCGCCTCTTCCTTCAGTATCCGCGCGAGGTGCACCCGGTTCCGTTCGCCGCCCGAGAGCACGCCCACCTTTTTCTGCTGGTCCGTGCCGCCGAAGTTGAACCGCGACACATAGGCGCGTGAGTTCATCAGGAGCTTGCCGAGCTGGATCTGCTCCTGGCCGCCGGTGATCACTTCCCAAATGGTCTTGTTCGGGTCGAGCACGTCGCGGCTCTGGTCCACGTAGCCGAGCTTCACGGTCTCGCCGATCTTGATCTTGCCTTTGTCCGGCTTCTCCTGGCCCGTGATCATCCGGAAAAGCGTTGTCTTGCCCGCGCCGTTCGGCCCAATGACGCCGACAATGCCGCCCGGAGGCAGCATGAAGGACATGCCCTCGACGAGGATGTTGTCGCCATAGGCCTTGGTCACGTTGTCCGCCTCGATCACAACCTTGCCGAGCCGCGGTCCCGGCGGAATATAGATCTCCAGTTCCTTGCCGCGCGCCTCGGTCTGCTGGCGCAGCAGTTCTTCATAGGAGCTGATGCGGGCTTTCGATTTCGCGTGCCTGCCTTTAGGCGACATGCGGATCCACTCGAGCTCTCGGGCCAGCGTCTTCTGGCGTTCGCTCTCGGTCTTCTCTTCCAGTTTCAGCCGGTTGCCCTTCTGTTCGAGCCAGGACGAGTAGTTCCCCTTCCACGGAATGCCCTGGCCGCGGTCGAGCTCCAGGATCCAGCCGGCCACGTTGTCGAGGAAGTAGCGGTCATGGGTCACTGCGATCACCGTGCCTTCATACCGCTGGAGATGGTGCTCAAGCCAGGCAACGGACTCTGCGTCCAGATGGTTCGTGGGCTCGTCGAGCAGCAGGATATCCGGCGTCTGGAGCAGCAAGCGGCAGAGCGCCACACGCCGCTTTTCTCCGCCCGACAGGACGTTCACCTTTGTGTCCCCATCCGGGCAGCGCAAGGCATCCATCGCCATCTCGAGCCTGCTGTCCAATTCCCAGGCGTTCAGATGGTCGAGCTTCTCCTGCACCTTGCCCTGGCGCTCGATGAGCTTGTTCATTTCGTCGTCGGACATGGGGTTGGCGAAGCTCTCGTTGATCTTGTTGTACTCGGCAAGGAGGTCCACCGTCTCCTGCACGCCTTCTTCAACGACCTGGCGCACGGTCTTTTCGGGGTCAAGCTTCGGCTCCTGCTCGAGGAACCCGACAGTATAGCCCGCGGAAAGCACAGCCTCGCCCACGAACTCCTTGTCCACGCCCGCCATGATGCGGAGCAGGGAGCTCTTGCCCGAGCCGTTCAGGCCCAGCACGCCGATCTTCGCGCCGTAGAAATAGGACAGGTAGATGTCCTTCAGGACCGGTTTCTTGTCATGGAACTTCCCCACACCGACCATGGAATAAATGATCTTGTTCGGTTCAGCCATAGCTTATTCAATACCTCCGTTCAAAATGGTAAGCCCTTTTGTACACTGTATGGCAAAGGGTGTCAACACCAAAAAGAGCGGCCGACAGGCAGGAATTCGTCGAGAGACAGAAAGTAGAAGGCAGAAGAAGAGCGCGGAGTACGCCTGCAACGTCATACTTGCGGTAACGTGAGATTAGAGCTCCGGTTGTCGTTCCGTGCGCGGGTAAGGTGTCACATCATCTTCACCTTTTCCGGTGATGCAGCTGCCCTCTCCAGGGCGGGACCTTTCCCGCTTGAATCGAAGAGCGAGCGCATTCCCCGTAGCTTGCTGCGGGGTTAGCGAGCGATTAGAATAAACAGTATTACCTTGACGATCGAAGATTCCCTGCAGCCTGCGGCAGGGAGCTTCAATCGAGAAAATCTCCCCATTCATCGATAAACTTCTTAAGCACATCCTTGTCTTTATCGCTCAGATCGATGAACTCGGACCCAATTTCATAGTGCGCCTGCCCTTCGCCTTCTTTCAGGCGGCAAGAAGAAATTTTCGAGACAGCTTTGACCGAGGTGCCGTCATTCAGCGTCATTTCCATGGGGACAATGCTTTTCGTTTCCAGTGCCCGTTCCGTCTCGATCAGCATTCCGCCAAGACTGATCGATCTCACTTTAAAGTGCTCGGGACAGCGCAGGACCTGCTCGTTGGGCCCGGTCATTTGAAACCTTACCGTGTGCCGGTGATCATTGTGCAGCGGCATGAGGGTCGCTTTTTTGCTGTGCACCGTTGCGGTCAGAAAATCATCAACAGCTTCCGCTTGGCCGTCTTTAAACTGCACACCCACCCGGTAAAGCGAAACGATCTCCCCGTCGTTCCTCTTTGCTGTTTCACTGAGCTCTGCACGGACAACGATTCCTGCCACACTGAAGATCTTACCTTTATCATCCTGCAGGTTGATGACATACTCCCCGCCAAGGTCAAGCCTTTGATCGGCTTTTAAGGCGACCCCTTCAAGGCTCATATCAAGGATGTTGACTTTTCTGGACACGCTCATCTTGCCCATAATTTCAAGCAGCTCCAGGCTGTATCGTTCGTGCCGTCTCCCATGCGGCATGGTCATGTTCTTCATTGCGCTCATCCTCCTTTCCCCAACGAGGAGTTTGCCTCTCGGAAACTAATTAAAGTTAATC
>Ga0315268_10004634_pt1 | contig 14907 bp, 11 predicted proteins | sample C1_top_MG_FD_204535 | JGI IMG/M metagenome (GOLD analysis project Ga0315268, IMG submission 204535) | Sediment microbial communities from Yellowstone Lake, YNP, Wyoming, USA - C1_top | ecosystem: Environmental > Aquatic > Freshwater > Lake > Sediment | place: USA: Wyoming | collected 2017-08-01
CTCTGCCACCTATTGGCAATCGTATCGGCAAGCGTAGAGATTCCTCGCTTCCTCCAGTCGCTCGGAATGACAATGGGTCTGATCTCATCAACCTGTGACCGTGTATAATCGAGACGAAAGGCACACAACATGGCAACTATGAACCGCGACGGACTGCTGGCGCTTTACGAATACAACGCCTACGCCAACCAACTGGTGCTGGATGGCTTGGCGCAACTGAGCGAAGACGAGTTCACACGTGCGCCCAGCCCGAGCCGCAACAACATCCGCACATTATTCCTCCATTCACTCTTGGGCGAGGCGTCGTTTTTGGCAGCATGCCAGGGCAGTAGATTCGAACAGCCCAACTTGCCCACGCTGGATGACATTCGCCGCTTTCAGGGCGAACTGGCAAAGGAGCAGCAAGTCTTTGTCTCAACGCTTTCCGAAAGCGACCTGGCGCGCGAGGTGCAAATCGAGTTTGGCAGTCAGCCATATCATTTGCCGGTGTGGCAATTGCTCGTACAAGCCTTCCTTCATGCCACGCAGCATCGCGCTGAACTGGGCATCGTGCTCGGCCAGATGGGGCACTCGCTCCCAACGCAGGACATTATCGTTCACTTTATGCGGCAAAGCGGTCAGCCGTGGCCGCCGAAATGACGAACATCACTCTCTATCGTACGCCCTTGGTCGTTCGTCAGGTCTGAACACATGAGAGACATTCTTGCCGTTGCATCCTGGTGGATTCTAATTCAACTGCTCGGCCTGGCCGCCTGGCCGTTGGCGTTCCGCTTGTTGCGCTTTTTGCCCGACCGAGGCTATACGGCGGCCAAGCCCCTTGGCTTGCTATTGACCAGCTTCGTGCTCTGGCTACTCGGCTCGCTGGGGCTGTTGCAGAACAACGTGGGCGGCATTCTGTTTGCTGTGGCGGTGGTCGTTGCCGCATCGGCCTGGGCATTGAGCCGCGATGGCATCGCCGCGCCGCGCGAATGGCTCAATCGGCATCGCGGGATGGTGGTGGCATACGAGGTATTGTTCCTCGTGGCGATGTGCGGCTGGGCAATTTATCGCGCCACCAACCCCGGCATCAATTCGACCGAAAAGCCGATGGAGTTCATGTTCCTCAACTCGATCTTGCGCAGCACCTCTTTTCCGCCGCAGGATGCGTGGCTTTCGGGCTTTGGGATCAGCTATTACTATTTCGGCTACGTGATGATGGCGGTGATGACGCGGCTCTCGGGGGTTGCTTCGGGCATCGCGTACAACGTCAGTCATGGGCTGTGGTTTGCGTTGATCGCAGGCGGAGCGTTTGGCGCGGCGTATCAGATTTCAACCCCCCTAAAAAACGAGGGGCAGGCTCTCAAATCTCAAAATTCAAATCGGAAAGCAGTGTTGGCCGGACTTGCCGCAGCGGTGTTCATCGTGTGCCTGGGCAACCTCGAAGGCACATTGGAAATCGCACATCTGAATGGAATAGGTCCGGCATCGTTCTGGCAGTGGCTGGACATCAAAGACATCAACGGGCCGGCAGACGTGAACGCGGGCAGCCAGTCACTGCGCTTTTACTGGTGGTGGCGGGCGTCGCGTGTAGTGCACGACTATACACTGCAAGGCGGCGACCAGGAAGTGATTGACGAATTTCCATTCTTTAGCTTCCTCAACGGCGACCTGCATCCGCACACGCTGGCTTATCCGTTTGTATTTCTGGCTATATCGCTGGCGCTGAATGTCCACTATGCCAAACGGGACGCGGGTGACGAGAGGCAGGCGGCTGGCAGCAAGACAGGTGGACTGGCATCCCGTATCTTGCAGCTTGCCGGCATGAAGTGGTACGAGCTTTTGCTGTACGCGGTGTGCCTGGGGGCGCTCGGATTCCTCAACACATGGGATTTTCCGATTTACCTTGCGCTCGTCGTGGCAGCCTACGCAGTGCGTCGCTGGCAAGAGGTCACGCAGTCAAGTCATTCTGAGCTAGGCGAAGAATCCTTCGGCTCCACTCAGGACAAGTCTTTTGCGCGCCAAGCAGAGACCCTTCGCCGTCCCAAGGGGACAGCTCGGGGTGATATAGACCGAGTCATTTGGGACGCCGTCAAACTTGGAGCGACGCTGGGCATTGCAGGTTTTGCTTTGTACTTGCCGTTCTATGTGAGCTTTCAATCGCAGGCGCGCGGAATTTTGCCCAACCTGTTCAACGCGACTCGCTTTCCACAATTCCTGGTGATGTTTGGTCAGTTTGCCGTGCCGGGCGCATTGTTCCTGTTGGCGCTGGCCGCTCTGCGCGCGCAGACCTCGGCCTGGCGATTCTGGCTCAGTTCGCTCGGCTGGACCTTCGGCATCATCATTGGCGCTGCAATTCTGGGACTGGTGTTGGGCCTGATCTCACCTGATGCGAGAGCCGCCTTGCTGGCGTGGCTTTCCGGTCAGCCGATTCCCGGACTCGCCTCCGACATCGGCAGTCTGGTTGGCGCACGGCTTGTGCAGCGCGTACTGAATCCGTGGACGGCTTTCTGGCTGGCGCTGACAATCGTGGTGATCGTCAAACTGATTGGTCGTCTTGTCACCCCATCGGCAAGCGAAGAAAGCGAACCGCTGTCCAGTCCGTCTATACCATTCATTCTCTTGCTGCTTCTCTTGGGCGCAGCGTTGGCGCTGTCGGTCGAGTTCATCTACCTGGCCGATTCGTTCGGGACGCGAATGAACACTGTGTTCAAGTTCTACTATCAGGTCTGGGCGCTATGGGGCGTGGCAGCGGCGTGCGCTCTCGGCGTGATGCTAAGCGACGAAAAGTTGTGGCTGTCGTTGCGTGTTGCCACTGGCGTGGTTGCCCCGCTTCTCGTCGCCGCCGGGCTCGTCTATCCCATCACGGCGATTTCAACGCTCGGCGATTGGCAACACCTCACGCTCGACGGCACGGCCTGGGTCAAGCAATCGTCGCCGGACGAGTACGCAGCGATTCAGTGGCTCAATCAAAACGTAAAGGGCACGCCCGTCGTCCTGGAAGCGCCCGGTGAATCCTATCATGCGGAACAATCGCGTGTGTCCGCCTACACCGGGTTGCCGACCGTGCTGGGCTGGGGAGGTCACGAATTACAATGGCGCGGTAACTATGATGAGCCGGGTCGCCGCGAGCCGGACATCAAAAAGCTCTATACCACCCGCGACGCGCAGGAAACCTTGACCTTGCTCGCCAAGTATGCTATAAGCTACGTCTATGTCGGTCAGGTCGAGCGCGCGATGTTTCCCACTGCTGGACTGCAAAAATTCGATACGCTGATGGATATAGCATTCCGACAAGGCAACGTGACAATTTACAAGCGAAGATAGTAGCCGGTGATGAATGGTCAGTAGCTCGACCACAAACCGCCGACCGCCGACAACATTGACGCATGAGCGAACAAACCATTAACCAAAATCAAAAACCCGAATCACTTGCACCTGCGCTGCCCACAGGGGGCCTTTGGCTCCGTGCAAGTGCAGGTATCCGAAATCCGAAATTAACAGTTGAACTCGGATTGTATGCTGTCATTGTGGCGTTAGCTCTAGCTGTACGACTGTTCCGGCTGGGACTGGCGCCGCTTTCGACGGGCGAAGCTCAACTGGCGCTGGCGGCATGGCGCGGGACGTTGCCGCCTGCCGGAGCGAGCCCTCTGCTCACGTGGCTCAACGCGATTCTGTTTGCAGTGGCCGAGAGCAACGATGCCGTTGCGCGACTCATGTCGGCGCTCGTGGGTTCCGCGCTCGTGATGCTGCCGTTCTTTTTGCGCGAGCGCATCGGGCGAGTGGGTGCATTGGGCGCTGCGGCCATGCTTGCCATCTCGCCTGTTGCGATCATGGCTTCGCGCACGGCGAGCGGCGACATGCTCGTCGCGTTCGTATCGCTTGGATTGGCCATCGCACTTGACCGGTATCTGCAAACCGAGCGCGCGGGCTGGCTCTACACTGGCGCAGTCCTGCTCGGAGTGGGACTGACTAGCGGTCGCACGATCTACTCTGCGCTAGTTACGCTGCTGATCGGCGTGGGATTGATCGCGGCCCTGGCATCAGATGAAGCGCGCGCGAAATGGCAAATCATTCGCAAAACGCCCGGCCTGACGGGGCGACTCGCGATCGTCCTCGTGGCAGTTTTTCTTGCGAGTGCAACGGCCCTGGCATGGCAACCGCGCGGACTGGGTTCGGCGGCTGATCTGCTATCGGCATGGCTGGCGGATTTTCCGACAGGCAACACCGGTGTGTACTGGCCGCTCCAGGTGCTGGCTGTGTACGAAGCGCTGGTCATCGTGATGGGCATTCTTGGCTTGTTCATGGCCCTTCAGCGCGGCAGCCAGTTCGGCGTGTTTGCGGTCATGTGGTCGGCAAGTGCGCTGATTTTGGCGGTGCTCCGCCTGGGACGAACGAACGGCGACGTTCTGCTCGTAGTGATTCCCCTGACTCTGCTAGCAGGGTATGCGTTCGAGGCGCTAGCCGATTCGTTCCGCGCCACACGCTTCAGAACCGAAGAGGCCGTGCTGATCCTGATCCTGATGCCCGTCATCGCTTACTTTGTGCTCGGTCTGGCAGGCGTTGCCAACAACTCGCTCACCGTCGCCTCTTCCATTGGCTCGCTCAACCTAGGCCCGGCAGCACAGATGATCCCGCCGCTCCTGGCCGTCGCGCTCGCCACCATTCTGATTGCCCTGTTCGGAACATTGAGCGGAACCGAGTTGGCCGTGCGCGGCGCAACGCTGGCAATTGTGGCTGTGCTCGCCATGGCGATGTGGAGTGCAGGTTGCGGCGCGGCGCAGGTTCGCCCGGACGATCCGCGCGAGATTATTACTGGGCCAGAGACAGCGTCGCTCGACGTGCGTGACCTGATGCACGACCTGGCTCTGCTCTCTGCCGACAAGACAACTGACGTTACGAGCCTTCCACTGGTCGTCCAGTCTTCGGCTGATGGCGTGCTGGGCTGGTACATGCGCAACATGCCAAACGCTCACTTTGTGACCAGTGTGGAAGAGTTGTCTGCGCCTTTTGCCCTGATCACGACCAGCGCTTCCCCTGCCCTTGCCGGGAGTTACGCCGGTCACCGCTATACGGTTTTGCATGAATGGCGCCTCGAAGGCAAACCGGCTAACGAGGTTCTCAAGTGGCTCGTCTATCGCACCGCGGAAATCCCCCAGCCCACGCAGCAAGCCGTGCTGTGGGTGAAGCAAGGACCATGAAACGAAGAATGTCAAAAGTCAAATCCAACGATGACGTTTGGTGACGTTTGACGAATGACTTGAGTGAGACTGACATGACCGAAGAAACCAAACCCACCTTCCTCGATACGCCGCTCATCGGCGTGCTCAAGCTCGACGCAGAAAAGGGACTGTACCTTCTGTTGACGCTCGCCGCGATCTTGACGCGCTTTCTGCACCTGGGCGACCGCGTGATGAGCCATGATGAGAGCCTGCACGCCTACTTTTCGTGGGGGCTGTACGTCGGACGCGGCTTTCAGCACACGCCGCTGATGCATGGGCCGTTCCTGTTCCATCTCAACGCGCTGGTCTATTCGCTGTTTGGCGCGGATGATTACACAACGCGCATCGCTCCGGCTTTGTTCGGCGTGGCGCTCGTCCTGTTGCCGTGGACGATGCGCCGCTGGCTGGGCCGGGTGGGTGCGCTGGTCGTGTCGTTCATGTTGCTCATCTCGCCCATGATTATGTTCCACGCGCGTTACATCCGCGATGAAAGCTACGACCTCGTCTGGATCATGCTCACTTTGTGGGTAGTGTTTTCCTACCTGCGCGACCGGAGAACCAGGTGGCTGTATTTGCTGGCAGCGGTCAGCGCGCTATTCTTCGCCTCCATGGAAATCTCTTTCATCTTCACCGCCACCTTTGGCTCGTTCCTCAGCTTGTTCGCTCTGATCGAAGTGGCCCGCGAGCGTGGCTGGGGCTGGGATGGAGTGGCGCGGCTGGCAACGGCCACGGCGAGTGTGTTGGCCTTGCTCGCCGTGAGCGTGGTGATCGTTTACGCCGTGCTCGGCGCAATGAAATTGGGGGCAGCCGCAGACGCATCCCAAGTAGCTGCGCTGACAAACTCGAATGCATTTGTCTATCTTCTTTTGTTCTGCGCCATAGGCGTGATCTTTGGGCTGGCCGCCTTTGCCATTCTGCGCACACTCTTGCCGGATTCCATCCGCGAGTCACCTTCCTTCGATCTCGCTATGATTCTGGGCGCACTTTACCTGCCTGCGCTCGCGCCATTTGCGATCGGCACGACTGTCCCCGGCGGCTCACCAGACGCGTACTATGCGCCGGCGCTGTTGTTCCTCGGTATCAAAGTACCCGGCTTCAATCCGATGGACTATAGCCTGGTGGGCGTGATTCGATCGGGCGGCATCCTTATGCCGTTCCTGTTCGTGTCCATCGCGTTGGGACTGTGGTGGAACTGGCGCCGCTTTCTGATCGTCGCCAGCATCTGGTATGGGATTTTCATCACGCTGTTCACAACGGTCTTTACGAATGGCGGCGGGCTGGCAACCGGCATGATCGGCAGTTTGGGCTACTGGCTTGCTCAACAGGCGGTCCAACGCGGCAGCCAGCCATGGTACTATTACCTGCTGCTTGTTCCCCTCTATGAATACCTGCCGCTTATCATCAGCAGCCTTGCCATCATCGTGTACGTCGTGCGCGGGTTCAGATTTCCGGTCAAGGTGTCTGAGCCAAACGACCTGCCCGCAGCCCAAGATCTCGAACACGACACATCGCTGTTTGCCTTGTTCCTGGTTTACTGGCTCGGCCTCACCTGGGTAGCGTTGTCCTATGCAGGTGAAAAGATGCCGTGGCTCACGAGCTACTTCGCGCTGCCGATGATCATGCTGGCCGGGCATTTTCTCGGCCGCGTGTTTGAAAGGCTCGACTGGAAGGACACTGCACAGGGGTGGTCAGTGGCAGTTCTCGCGCCGCTGTTCCTGGTGGCTTTTGGCGGGATTCTAGCGGCTTTGAGCGCAGGCGCGTTCAAGGGCAAGGAACTCGCGCAGTTGACGGCTTCCGGGCAATGGTTCGCATCATTCATCGTCGCACTCGGCGCGCTCGTCGGATTGTCAGTTGCGCTGCCGCGCGTGGGCTGGGCGCGCGCCGCGCGCGTCATCGGCCTTGAAGCGTTGGTGTTGCTCTCCATCCTCACTTTCCGGACAGCATGGCGCTGGAGTTTCATTAACTATGACTATCCCATCGAATACGGCGTCTATGCGCACGGCGGGCCGGGCGTCAAGACTGCCATGAATCAGATAGAGGAGATCAGCCGCCGCATCGCCGGCGATCACTCGCTCAAGATCGCGTATGACTCGGACTCGTCGTGGCCGTACAGTTGGTATCTGCGCGATTACACTAACGCGGTGTATGTCCCCAACAATCCGACGCGCGAACAACTCAACGCGCCGGTCGTGCTGGCCGGCTCTGCTTCGTGGAGCACGTTCGAGGCGATCCTGGGCGACCGGTACGACAAGTTCACTTATCATCTCATCTGGTGGCCGATGGAGGATTATAAGGGCAAGAGCAACAGGACCTTGTCGTTGCAAGAAGTCGGTTGGGCATTGACGAACCCGCAGATGCTCGCAGCGATCTGGGACATCTGGCTCAACCGCGATTACAAACTCTACGACCAGATCACGGTCGAGACGCACACGCCGGACAAGTGGCCGCTGGTGCATGACTTTCGCTTGTATGTGCGCAAAGACATCTCATCTCAAGTGTGGGATCAGCACATCGGGCCAGTGGTGAGCGCGCCGCCGCCGGTTGATCCGTATGCAAAGGGCCGCCGCGACATTGCCGGGCAGATGATCGGTATGGCCGGGCCCGGCAACGCGCCGGGCCAGTTCAGCGCGCCGCATGGCATGGCCGCCGGTCCCGATGGAAGCCTGTACGTGGCCGATAGCAACAATCATCGCATTCAAAAGTTTGATGCCAACGGCAAGTTTGTCTCGGCGTTCGGCGGATTCAGCGGCCAGAACAATCCGAATCCCGCGCCCGGCACATTTACTGAGCCGTGGGGCGTGGCCGTCGGCCCGGATGGCAGTGTCTATGTGGCCGATACGTGGAATCACCGCATTCAAAAGTTCGACCAGGACGGTAAATTCATCACTGCCTGGGGGCAAGCTGGTCAGACCGATGTCAATGGACAGCCCAACATCTTTTGGGGGCCGCGCGATGTGGCCGTGGGCAAAGACGGACGCGTATACGTGACAGACACGGGCAACAAACGCATCCAGGTCTTTTCGTCGGATGGCACGTTTGTTGCGCAATTCGGCGGCGCGGGCGTGCAACCAGGCCAGCTCGACGAGCCGGTCGGCATTGCAGTTGATCCTGTCACGGGCAATCTCGTCGTGGACGACACCTGGAATCAGCGCATCCAGGTTCTTACGCCGGATGGCAAGCCCGTGAGCCAGTGGGAAGTCAAGGGCTGGCTCGACCAATCGGTGACAGACAAGCCTTACGTCGCCGTGGACAAGAGCGGCAACATCTACACAGTTGACCCGACCGGCTTCCGTGTGCTGGTCTTTGGGCCAGACGGAACATTCAAGGCCACCTTCGGCGACGTTGGCACGGACGACAAGAGTTTCCAGTTGCCTATCGGCATCGCGGTGGACGATCAGGGCAACGTGTACGTGTCCGATGCGGGACTGAATCGCGTGATGAAGTTTGCAGCGTCGTCTCTTGAGCTAGACCAGAAAAAGAGCGGAACGCAATAGAGTGACGAGCGAAGCGTGTCGAGTGCCGAGTCTAAAGTTCGACACTCGACATTCGTTTGAAAGAGGATCCACGCATGACTGGATTAGCGACTGAGACAAGAGTCAAACTCTTGCTGTGGCTCTTTATCATTGCATTGCTGCTGAGCGGCATCACGGCATTTCCGCTCGAATGGGAACTGAGTTGGCTCAACCAATTCGTGAACGGCGCAGGCTCGCCGTGGCCCGTGCTGTGGTCCGATATGGCCGCGTGGATCGCGCGGGTCAACACAGGCATTCAAGCGACTGCACGGCAGTATCCGTTCCTCGGCTACGGCACCGATTGGCTCGCATTCGCGCACATCGTCATCGCCATCGCATTTGTGGGGCCGCTCCGCGACCCGGTGCGCAACCTGTGGGTGATCGAGTGGGGCATGATTGCATGCGTGCTGGTGATTCCGCTCGCGCTCATCTGCGGGCCGATTCGCGACATTCCACTCTTTCACCGGCTGATTGACTGCTCATTCGGCGTCGTGGGCATCATTCCGCTGTGGCTGGCGCGAAATATGATTCGGCAAATGACACAGCCGGAGGCCACTCACGCAACCCTCAACCGCGCTTAATCCGCCATTAAGGCAGATATGCAAGAATAGAGTCGTAACAGGTGGAACAAAGGCGCTAAACTTTAGCGCCCACCACCTGAGAAAGGGCGGCGGCTCAAGACTTGTGCGGGGCGAGTCGCAGATACATACAAGGGGGGAGTGTGTCGTTGCCGCCGGCCCAAAACAATGAAGCGCGACAGAGTCGCGCTTTTTTATAGATGGAGCAAACGGCGATGGAATACAATCAGCGCAGAAACGGGATTGGTTGTTGGGCCGTCACTTTGCTGGTGCTGGTTAGCCTGGTGCTCGGCACGCTGGGCGGCGCCGTGGCAGGCGGGGCCGTGGGCTATCTGGCCGCGCGCCAGGTCCGCCCTACCTTTACCACAGCGTCCGCGCCTATCGCCAGCTCACCTGTCGTCAAGCAAGAAACGACGCAGCTTACCTTGGAAACGAGTTCGGCGGTGGTGCAGGCCGTCGCGAAAGCGAAATCGGCCGTCGTCACCGTCGTCAACACACAACAACCCCAGCGCATGAGGAGCTTTTGGGGCACTCAGGTGATCCAGCCCAAATCATCGGGTTCAGGCGTTATCATTTCGCAGGATGGCTACATCCTCACCAACAATCACGTGGTCGAAAACCAACAGTCGCTCGACGTCGTCTTTGCCGATGGAAGCAAAACCTCCGCGCGCCTGGTAGGCACGGACCCTTATGCGGACACGGCTGTGGTCAAAGTGGATGTGCCTGTGCCGGCCGCAGCGCAGTTCGGCGACTCGTCGGCTCTGCAGCCGGGCGAGACCGTCATCGCCATCGGCAGCGCGTTGGGCGATTTCAAAAACACGGTGACCGTCGGCGTGGTGAGCGCCACCGGCCGCAACCTTGACACCGGCGACGGCTACTCGCTTGAAGGGTTGATTCAAACTGACGCGGCGATCAATCATGGCAATTCGGGCGGCCCGCTGGTCAACATGTTGGGGCAAGTCATCGGCATCAACACAGCCATCGTGCGCAGCGATAATTCATCCGGCGACGTGGCCGAGGGCCTGGGATTTGCGATTCCATCCGCCACCGTCAAGAATGTGGCCGATCAAATCATCAAGCAGGGTTACGTGGCGCGTCCGTACCTGGGCATCCGCTACGTGGCAATCACGCCCGAGGTCGCCGGAGCGAACGGCCTGTCTATAGATTGGGGCGTGTACGTCAAGGGCGTGGACAGCGGCTCGCCAGCCGAGCGAGCAGGTCTGCGCTCAGGCGACATTATCACGGCTATCGGCCAGGATCAGATCAGTGCTGATCTATCCTACACGAACGCATTGCTGCACCATCAACCGGGCGAGCGGTCCACGCTGGCCGTCTGGCGCAACGGCCAGACGCTTTCGCTGGATGTCACGTTTGGGGAACAGCATTGAGGTCGTGAGGCAGGACAATACCATAAAAGCGCGGGGAGTAAACAGCCAAGGAGAGGGACATTGAAAAAATCGAGGTCAGCCACCGCACGCGCCAAGCGCAAAAAGTGGCCTTGGCTCTTGGTCGTCGCCGGATTGGCGGCTTGCGCGCTCACCATTGTCGCAGCCGCTGGGGGAACCGCTTATGCGATTCAAAAAGAGAACCGCGATGCGTTCTGCGCGTCGTGCCACACCCAGCCGGAAAGCGACTATTATCAGCAATCGCTCAACCAGAATGCGCCCACGCTCGCCGCATTTCACGCGCAAAAACAAGTGCGCTGTATTGATTGTCACAGCGGCGGCGGCCCATTCGGGCGGTTCGAAGGGCTGATGCAAGGCACGCAAGACCTGACAGCTTATTACAGCGGGAACTATCATAAACCGGCTGTTACGCTCAACAAGTTGAGCGACGACTCGTGCACGAAATGCCACGAACAGGTATTGAACAGTGGCGGCTTTAACAATCACTTTCATCGTTTCCTGCCACGCTGGCAACAGCTTGATTCAGCCGCAGCGCACTGTGTGGACTGTCATACTGCGCATCCCGGCGGCGATCAAGCGCAGGGCTACTTGGCCAACACGCCTGTCCAAATGGTTTGCCAACAATGTCACACCGCATTACGCGCAGGAGATTGATACAAGCTGTAGGCGACATATGCCGAAGATCGTGTGATGTGTAGGGGCGACGCACATCGTCCCCGAAGCGTAGCGGAGTGGGATGCGTCGCCCCTACTGCCTCTCGCACATTGCCCACTGACATTCGTCACACAAAATCGGCTACCCGTCACTACCCCTCTTGTCTCTCTTGGTGTAGAATAGCCCCGGTCGTTCAAGCCCCCGAGTTCCGCGCGCCGCCGAGAGCCTCTGGCACGCAGGAATTCGGAGGAATCCGCAACAATCCACACAAGATATCATAGGGGAGGCGCAACAGTGAAGCTACACGAGTACCAGTCCAAGCAAATCTTTGCCCGCTATGGCATCCCCATCCCCACGGGTAGAGTCGCAAGCACCACCGCAGAGGTGCGACAGATTGCCGTCGAACTCGGCAAGCGCGTCGTCGTCAAATCGCAAGTGCTGGTGGGGGGACGCGGCAAAGCCGGCGGCGTCAAGGTGGCGAATAGCCCCGACGAGGCCGAGCAGGCCGCGAGCAAGATTCTGGGGATGAACATCAAGGGGCTGACCGTCCGCAAAGTTCTGGTGGACGAAGCCGCCGACATCCAGCACGAGATTTATCTGGGCGTGGTCATCAACCGCGCTGCCCGCCGTGTGACGATGATGGCAAGCGCCGCCGGCGGGATGGAGATCGAAGAAGTCGCGCGCGTCTCGCCGGAGAAAATTATCAAGGTCTTGATTGATCCGTTCATCGGCCTGCGCGACTATCAGACACGGCAAATCGCGTTCACGCTCGGACTCAAGGGCGATCAGATTCGTGATTTCGGCGTCATCGCCAACGGCCTCTACAAAGCGTTCCTCGATTGCGATGCCAGCCTGGCCGAGATCAACCCCTTGGTCATTACGGGCGAAGGCAAGCTGCTCGCCGTGGACGGCAAGATCGTCACCGACGACAATGCTTCGTTCCGCCATCAAGATTTGGCTGCGGTGCGCGACGTTGACGAAGAGACCTCGTCGGAGGCCGAAGCGCGCAGGTTCGGCCTGAGCTACATCCAACTCGACGGTCAGATTGGCTGCATGGTCAACGGCGCGGGGCTGGCGATGACGACGATGGACATCGTCAAGCTGTTTGGCGGAAGCCCGGCTAATTTCCTCGACATTGGCGGCGGCGCATCGGCGGACAAGGTAGCTGCTGCGCTCCGCATCATCCTGGCCGATCCGAACGTCAAGGCCGTGCTGTTCAACATCTTTGGCGGCATCACGCGCTGCGACGAAGTGGCAAAAGGCATCGTGCAGGCGCTGGGACAAGTGCCAACTCTAGTGCCAATGGTGGTAAGGCTCGTGGGCACGAATGAGGAAGAAGGTCGCGCGATACTGGCTGGCGCAAAGATGCAAACGGCCAGCACGCTCGTCGAAGCCGCGCAAAAAGCCGTGGCTGCGGCCAAGGGCGAAGAGTATGTTGCTCCTCCGCCGTCTCCGCCCGTCGTTTACAAGCCGCGCAAGCATCGGGTTGCCAAGCCGGCAGCTAAAAAGACCGTCGCCAAGAAAACGGCCAAGAAGGCAACCAAGCCAGTAAAGAAGGCAGCCAAAAAACCCGCCAAGAAAACGACCCGCAAGTGACTTTGGATTTCGAAGCTGGAGCGCCGACTAGAGTCGGCAGGCTAAAGCCTGCGCTCCGACTTCAATCCGCAATGGAGAGACAGGATGAGCATTCTCGTTGACAAAAACACCCGCCTGATCGTCCAGGGCATCACCGGGCGCGAAGGCGAATTTCACACTCGACAAATGTTGGAATATGGCACCAAGGTCGTGGGCGGCGTGAGGCCCGGACGCGGCGGCGAATGGGCCGTGGATGGCAAGGTGCCCGTCTTCGATACGGTGAAAGAAGCCGTGGAAACGACCGGCGCGAACGCCTGGATCTGTTACGTCCCGGCAGGCGCTGCGCCGGATGCGATCCTGGAAGCTGCCGATACCGGTGTGCCGTTCCTCGTCTGCATCACCGAAGGCATTCCAGTGCTGGACATGATCCGCGTCCGCGCCTACCTGGATCAAAAGGGCGTGCGGCTGCTTGGCCCCAATTGCCCCGGCATCATCACGCCCGGCCAGTGCAAGGTGGGCATCATCCCCGGTCACATCACTATGCCCGGCAACATTGGCATCGTCTCGCGCTCCGGCACGCTCACGTACGAAGTCGTCTATGCGTTGACGATGCGTGGCATGGGGCAATCCACCTGTGTGGGCATCGGCGGCGACCCGATCAACGGCACGAGCTTTATTGACGTATTGGAGATGTTTGAAGACGACCCGCTCACCGACCAGGTGGTGATGATCGGAGAGATTGGCGGGAACGACGAGGAAAAGGCCGCCGAGTTTATCTCGACGCAGATGAGCAAGCCGGTAGTGAGCTTTGTCGCGGGCCGCACTGCGCCGCCCGGCAAGCGCATGGGTCACGCCGGCGCGATCATCGAAGGCGGCGCTGGCACAGCCGAAGGCAAGATCAAGGCGCTAGAAGACGTGGGCGTCCGCGTCGCCAAGCACCCGGAAGAGATTCCGCAGCTCGTGGCAGAAGCGGCGCGCTGACCACGCAAGCCACGAAAAAAAGGCACAACAGCTTGCCTTCGCCGTAACCCGCACCCCGTTGCAGGGTCATGCGGGCAATGGCACGGCAGAGATTGAGCACACATCACGGTCAGCGACCAGCGTAGCCTCGACGACACAGAGGCAGGTGGGGCAAAACAACCCACATGGGATACAACGTGAGTTCAATCCGGATTAGTCATCATTCAAGGAGAAGAGAACATGACGCCTGCTCAACCGGCCCCTAAATCAAACACTCGCACGATCATCATCATCATCGCGGTCATTTTGGTTTTGTGCATCTGCGCCTGCTTGCGCGTGTTTGTGATTGCTCCGGCTGTCCTTGGCCCTTCCTTCGGCAACATCTTTTCCAACATCATCGAGAGCATGACACCGGCGCCGTAATAAACATCATCGGAGATATTTGTAGGGGCGAGGCACCCCACTCCGCTACGCTTCGGGGACGATGTGCCTCGCCCCTACGCCAACGAATTCACACAAGATTCGCCGCAGTGCCCACTACACCTGGGCCAAGCGGCGATCCGCCGCTTATTTCAGAACCAGCGGCAGGTAGATGTGCTGCAGGTTCGCCACGATCACGCGGCCAGACATCCCCACGCCGCCATACCCTCCATGAACCGCACAGTGAAAAAGAAATGTGCCGGTCATGGTATAGGTGTGCGTGAAGACAGTGCCAACTGTGTTAGTGATCCACAGGACATCGTCGCTGACAAGCGGATGTGTCATAAAGTCGCCATCCCATTCCACGGTTTGGCCCGGCTCGATGAGCACTACAGACGGGTCGTAAGTGCAGCCGGAAACGTCGCACCCAAAGTGAATGACGACATCGCCGACCGCCGGGGCGGCCTGTGTCCTGACCTGCGCAACGCTCGCATTCAGCGCAAGCGCCATCACCATCACCAAGGTGAGCCGAATCAGGTTTACTCTCATCGCTTTTTCCTCTCGCTAATAGACTGATGAACGGCTGTGCCGCTTCATTGGCGAA
>Ga0315268_10004635_pt1 | contig 14905 bp, 13 predicted proteins | sample C1_top_MG_FD_204535 | JGI IMG/M metagenome (GOLD analysis project Ga0315268, IMG submission 204535) | Sediment microbial communities from Yellowstone Lake, YNP, Wyoming, USA - C1_top | ecosystem: Environmental > Aquatic > Freshwater > Lake > Sediment | place: USA: Wyoming | collected 2017-08-01
CATGGCTCATCTCCCCCTAGTGGTTCGGGTTGATGGCCTACCTTAGCATACGCAGTCAAATCTGGCAAGCAATTCATTGCAGAATTTAGGCACCAGGTCACTAGCAAGGGGTCATAGCCTTTGTAGACTGCCCCCATCCCGCCGCGGCCAATTTCCTCGACAAGCTTGTATTTACCCAGGCTCGGATACGGGTTCGACATTGGTATCTCCAACCGTCAGTTCAATTCGCAATGAGGAATGCACAGTGCAGAACTGTTCCGCATTCTGCATTTACCTCGGCACCGCCAACAACATCGCATCCAGCAGCCGCTTTTCCTCGCTCTCGCGCGGATAGAGCGCCATATGCAACTGCGCGGCGGGCTGCGGACTGTGCTCGATTTCGGTCGCCACGGCCTGAGCGCCTTCTGTGCCAAAGAGCTGCTCAGCTCGCTCCGTCACCGCCAGCAGGCGGACGATGCCCTTGTCCGTTTCGATGATGCGGCCCTCCCAATCGGGCAGGTGGATGCCGAGCGGTTGAGCGAACCGCCGCGCCACGTCGAACACCAGGCTGAACCCCTTGGTCTTTTTGCGCGGTGCTTCTTCTTCGTCTTCAGCGTCCTCTTCTTCAGAGACTTCCCAAGTCTGGGAGACTTCGGAAGTCTCGCCGTTTTTGTCGCCAATAATTGACCCGCTTCCTCCACCTTGACTAGATTTGACTTCAATCACGTGCACTATAAGTGGGCCATTTGGGGAGGGTAACCCTAGAATGTCTATGCCGGGATCAGAGGATGAGCGCCATGGACTACTTGCGTTCGTTGTCCAAGTCAAGTCTCGCTGGTAAAAGCACCAGAACCGTTCACCGAGATCCCAAATACGGAATTCGCACAGATTTCCTTGCAACGCATTTGATAGCGGCGGCACTCGAGGAGGAGGAGCCGCTGGATGGAGTTTCAGTGCGGCTGCCACGGTGTCGGCAAACTGCAAATCGTCTCGCACAGACTCGATTTGGACACATCCGTTGCGCTGGCTCTGAATGCATAGTCTGTAAGGCATTGATGGATTCCCAGGATCTGCGATCCTTACGGTATAGAAGGTCAAGTTACCGTGCGCATTGGCGACCAACTGTTTCTATAAGAACCACGGCTTTCGCTCCAAATGTGGGTGAAGCTGAAACGAGCCGAAAGTGCTCACAAATACGTTCATCAAGTACGCAATGTCGGATGCGTACTTGATCGTTATTGGCTCATGACAAAAAGCTCTTGACGAAGCCCAGTTTAGTTTGGTCAAGCTAAAGATGTGTTGGGCATAAATACGCAAGTCCAAAGGCCCTTTGGCGTTCAGCCGGTTGACACTCACCTCAAGAATACGGGGAGTCCCGCGAACCTTTTCTTTCAGAGCATTCGCTCCTGTGGTCGCTAGCCAGAACTGATTAGGTGTGGTGTAAACATAAGTTCCTCTTGGCAAACTCCCATCACCTTTTGGGGACTCATCGTAGGCGCGCACGAGGGCATGCCGATTAATGTAGACAAACGAGATCTCAGCATCAGGGACAACATCGTAAGCGCCGGACGCCACCTGCTGTCGTGCTGCATACGACAGCTTGAAAGGAACATGAATATGCAGGTATCTCAGGTGTTGATGGGCCTGGTACTCCGTGGCAACGTCGCGCACCAACTCGCGAAACACATTGAGGCGTTGTTCGAACGGGACAACTTTATAGTTGCCTCTGTAGTATTGCCATCGTCCAAATGCATCGAAGACATTCACATAGGCCATCACTCGCTCTAGTTTGCCATCCACCGGAATGGACGAGTAAGAAAGCCCGACGAAGAGATCGGCTTCAGGCATGCCTTCTGCAAGCACCCAAGGAGTGTAGCCAGCCTTGGCAAAAATATTGAGAGCTAGGTTGAGGTCTTTGAATCGGACATCGGCCAACGTATCCGAATCTACCATCTGCGACGGATAACCGCTTTGCAGGAGCATGTATTTTACCTGGTAATATGGCGCTCGATAATCTGCTCGGCTATAACTCTCTTCAGGGGCATAAACAATGAAGAATGCATCCATCTTGATGTTTGGAAGTGCACGATTCAACTCGTCCTTGTATTCCTCAATCGTCCCAGTCAGTAACGGTACAGGGCTCCCTAACCGCAAGCCAAATGTTCGCTCAAATCCCTGATAGCGCATGCTGCCTTTGCGGACGGCTTCGATAAGCTGTTGCAACTTAGGCCAAGCATCGTGTGTACACAGTGCGTACAGTGCGAGTTCCTGGCCTTGTGATGGTCGGCCAAAGGCTCCGTGCTTAGTTAATCCTTCCACTACAATCGGCTCAGCAAGGTCTTTGTAGAAGACGGGTTCAGTTTCTCTCAAATCGGCCAAGGCGCGAAACAAAGACGGCTCAAGCTTTTGGGGCGTTGGGGACAGGACTATCTCATAGGCACGCACTCGCAATGGGAATATCTGCGTGCTCAGGGTCTCGGCAATCCTTGTTGTTTTGCGCGCTCGCTCGCGCGCAGCGTTTTCAGCTAGATTCAAGGCGAGTTTCTTGATTTCTTTGTGCAGATCAACAGGCACTTTAGCCATGCGGATCAATTCTGCGACATGGAACGTCTTGAGATTGGGGATGACGGCCGTTGTCGGATAAAGTTCTACCAATTCTTGCTCTCTGTCGGCTCGTACTACTTCTACCTTACTGCCTGAAACCAGCTTCTGAATTCGGCAGGGCTGCCATTTGCCTGAAGCTAGGCGGGCAAAGCCGTTGCCTACGATATGCTTTTCCATGTAGGGTGCGATTTCGAGGATGCGGGCTACTGTAGCACGGTTACGGACCTCAACAGTATGGTCGAGGCAGAGATAATACGAGTTGTCGAATTTGAGAATCCTGAATGTGAAGCCAGGGTACAGCGAAGCCAGTTGAGAGCGTCGAAGCGCGTCAATGACATACTCATCACTGTAGTTGACTGCTACGTCCTGGGTAAATGAATCCACCATCCAACCCTTATTGCGCAGGACTTGTATCAGAGCTTCCTTGATTTCGCCAAAGGAAGGCGGGGCCAGAGTATTGTCGAGTACCACCTCGTCGGTCAACTTGGGCGCAATCAGGTTGAGGGGAAACAGGTTCGTGAATTGAGTGGATACTCCGGTTTCTGCCACTCCCCTTGCCGCCATGCGCCGCTTTAGATCATTTCGCAACACGACTTGGACGCCCGCATGGCCTGGCTCCGCGAACTCGGGCTCTGGAAGTCCTATTTCTGCCATGTCATGGTACATGCGCTTGGTACCCTCGCCGATCATTTGGACTTTGGCAAAGTAGCGCATCGCTGTCATCACGTGGGGATTGCGCGGGTCGTGTCGAAAGTGTCCCGGCCCGATTCCTTCTGGAAAAGCGCCTGGGCTGACTATTTCCATCCGATCATCAAAGACGCGCACAAATACAGGTTCGTTCTTGAATCCGTTTCCGTAAGACCGGTGAAACAACGCATTGACGACTGCTTCATCCCAGACTGACGCAGGATATTCGGGTTCTGTGCGAAACTCGCCGTCTGGCCCATAGTATGTGAACTCGCGCAGTTGCGATGGAATAAAGTCCCTCAAGCGTAGTACGATTTTGGGGAGTGGGCCAACGAAGGTCTCATCCTTAACGAGATTTTGTTGAGAGCCTACTTTTTGCTCTGTCCCCTGATACTTCAGGTAACGCACGTAAGCGCCTGGGATGAGATGCCGTGGATTCTTTGCCAAAAGCAGATATCCGGCAACCGTGAGCAAATGCTGTCCGTTCTTGTCAATGACGAGGCTCAGATTCTGCAAAAGCTCAAGCGTTGACTGGCTAACCGTCAAGTTCTCTTTTGCCTTTTCGAGTAACCATCCCACCACTTCGTCGTCCAAGAGCTTGGGATCGTATTCCACGATCGGGCGATCTTCGGTGGGATTACCGCTCCGTTGTTGCATCAACTGCAAGATTTCAGACGTCGTAAGCTCTTGTGTTTTGTCGCCACGCCGCATGAAGGCCTTGTCATCCGCACAGGAAACTACTCGATCAGTTACTGGTTCAACGTACATGAGGATAAGACGATTGGGCTGTCCCTGAGTATCAATAATGTCAAACATACGATGATTCACCAGGGTCTTTACCATTTGGGCAGCGCCCAGCATCTTGGCCATAAACTCTTCGCCAAGCTGGTTGACCCCAATAGGCTTGAGATATTTGCTGATGCCAATGACCAACAAGCCACCTTGTGCATTAGCAAAACCTGAAAGGGTCTTGGCTAATTCCTTTGGCTCACGTTGAAGCTTGCGCTCAAAACACTGGCCTTCGACGTTGGGCGCACAAAAGTATGCCATGTCTGGATTGTCAAATAGGTCATGCGGATTCATAGGCTATCGCTCCAGCAGCGGATACACCGAAAGCTGTGTCGTAAATCTCTGAAATCTTCTGGCATTACAATAGCTCCCCTCGCTTGCTCTCGATTACCGTTCGCCAGTTGGTCGTCAACTTGCGGAGCGCCGCCGCTTCTGCACCACGCGCTGCGACAAGTGCTCTGCCGCCGTCTTCGCTGTTGCCCGCCAGTGCGTGACCGGCCAGCGTTTGCGCCACATGCGCAGGCGATCCAGGTCAGGCCGCGCTTCGTCAAGGAACTTGCCCAGTTCTGTGATACGATTTTCGATCAGCCAGAGGGCGCGATGCAGCACGTCAATCAGCGGGGCAGGCGTGCCGTCCGCCGAAGGCAGGCCGAGCTTGTCATCCTCGCCGCACTCGGAAGAGTCGCGCAGGCGGTACTTGCTCTTGCTCTTTTCCATGAGCGCGCGTGACCCGTGGCTGACGCTGCGCGGCCCATCAAGTTCAACGCCTTGCGGGTAAGCGAAGATGATGGCCTCGCCCGCGTCAATGTCTGCCGCGCGATACGCATAGCGCCAGAGGACGTAAAAGCGCGTGGGCGCATCCATCGCCGAGACACCCGAACGCGGCAGGCCAAAGAGTTTTTCCAAGAGCGTTTCCAGCACGACGCCTTCGACTTCGCCCAGGAACCCCTCGGCCAGCCGGATGCGATAATGAGCCTGGTCATTCATCTGCATGATCCATCTCCCATGTCAATGCCCATGGGCTAGACGGCTCCTTTGCCCAGCGCCATACATCTCCCGCCTCGGTGCGTTCCCGGTACAAGCCCGACTGTTTGAGCAATCGCCGCAGAGTGGAGAGACGCTCGGCGGCGTACCCGCGCGGATCGTAGAGAATTTGCCCATCCAGCGCAATGTCCAAGTAGAGAGACGGCAAATGAGCCTCGAACTCGTGAGGCGTCTTGGCAAGAATTGAGATCGCGCCACGGCAATCGGCTGGCAAGAGTCGCTTTAAATGACGATGGCGTTCGAACAGTTTGCCGGGCAGTTCCTCGGCCACGACAAGCATATCCCAATCGCTGGCAGGCGAAGGGTCGCCGCGCGCCCGCGAGCCGAATAACACGACTGCCACGAGCCCGTTTCCAAGCGCCATCTGTAGTGCGCTCACGGCCCGTGCAGGAATACTTGGATCGCTACGCAATTGGTACATGCCCATCGCCCTCTGCTACTCCATTATAGCCCACAGTGATGTCATTGTACCTGGTGAAAATAAACCGCCTTTGCTGTCGCAAAGACGAGTATCATTTGTCCTTGTGTTCAATATCTGCCATGACCTCCGTGGGATAACGGCTGGTCACCACTTGTTCCAATCGCTCGCGCTGCTCCCGGTCGAGCGTGATCAGCGCCGTGCCAAAACGCAACGCGACGGCAGCGTACACGGCATCGCTGCCACGCAGCCGGTGCTGTGCGGCGATGTCGGCGGCTTGCCGGGCCAGCGTCGCGTCGAGATTGACCAGCACCAGGTTGGGCAGGCGGCTCAACGCGCTCGCAAAATCGCGCGCCAGTGTCGCATCGCCTCGCACGCGGCTGATGGTAGCGGCCACTTCGGGCAGCACCGACGCCGGCACAATGATGGGCATCGCCTGTTCCTGCAGCCAGGTCAACACGCGATGGCTTTCCGCGTGGCCTGCCTCCGACGGGTTGAAGGCGTTGAGAAACACACTCGCGTCAACGGTGTAGGGTCGGGCCATCAGCGTCGCATCTCCGAGAGAACGTCGGCGCTGCTCACCCCTGCCGGCCAGCCGCGACCGATTTCCTTGCCCAGCCGCGTCAACTCGTCCCAGGCCGCCGGCGCGCCGGAAGCCGCGCCGCTCGGCTCCTGGTCGTCGAGTGGTGACAGCAGGCCCACGGGCCGCCCGCGATACGTAATGATGTAGCGGGCGCGTCGCTTGCGCACGCTGCGTATGATCTCTGAGGCTTTTACTTTCAGTTCGCGCACGCCGATTTCGCGCATGGTTCACCCCATAAGTAGTTCTTTATGTGACTACATTATACATCTGCCGGCGTGTCGAGTCAATCACGTTCTCCAGGCAGGTTGACCCAGTCGTCGGCGTCAATCGCCACCCCGCCCTTGGGCCGCACGATACCTTTCAATCTGTGGTAAACTCTCCCGCACAGCCGAGTTAGGTTGCGTATGACTACAATCGGTAGAGATGCGTTGATGTCATTCTGAGTGACCGCACGGAGCGAAGAATCTCCTCAGTATCTCCTTAGCGCCAACCATAGGATATCACCATGACCACTGACCGCTCTTCACGCTCTACGCTCCACGCTCTACATTCCACGGTTCTCATCACAGGCTGCTCCACCGGCATCGGTCGCGCCACAGCGCAACTCCTGGCCGCGCGCGGCTGGCGCGTGTTCGCTTCTGCCCGCAAGCTGCAATCCGTAGCCGGCCTTGCCTCAGAGGCCATCACGCCGCTGGTGCTCGACGTGACCGACGAAGCCAGTTGCCGTAACGCGGTGGAGTGTGTGCTTCCCGAAGGCGCAGGCCGCATAGATGCGCTGGTCAACAACGCCGGCTACGGCCACACCGGGCCGCTGGAGGAAATCCCGCCGCAAGAGGTCCGAGCGCAGTTCGAGGTCAATACGTTCGCCCCGCTCAGGCTCGCGCAGTTGGTCATCCCCGCCATGCGGCAGCAGGGTGGGGGGCGCATCGTCAACGTCAGCTCGGTCGTGGGGCGAGTGGCGGTTCCCTTCCTGGGGCTGTACGACGCCAGCAAGTTTGCGCTTGAGGCGATGAGTGACGCGCTGCGGATGGAGCTGGCGCCCTGGAACATTCACGTCATCCTGGTCGAGCCGGGCAGCGTCTGCACGCCGTTCTATACGCGCGTCTCGGGCTACATCGCCCGCACCATGGATAACGCCGACTCGCCTTATCGCGCCCGGCTGGAGCGCGCCGGGCGATTCCTGGGCGGGCGCGGCCCGTTTGCCGGCTCGCCGCCGGATAAGGTGGCCAGGGTCATCCACACGGCGCTCACCGCCCGGCGTCCCCGCGCGCGTTACCTTGCTACCTGGGACGCCCGCCTGACCTTGATGCTATTGGCGCTGCCGGCCGGATTGCGCGATTGGGTGTTCCGCGTGGGGCTGGGCCTCCAGTAGCGGCCGTCTCACTCTGCAATCCCACCGGGATTGCCAGGTCCGAGCTGTCAACACCCTGGCTCGCCATCGTGTCCGCAACACTCGGAGCCGGTGGATACCTTGATCCACAGGTTCCTGACGAGCTTGTTGACCTTCACGTGAAATGGCAATGGCTGATTCCAGTTGGTGATGTTGTTGCGCAATGTCACGCGCAACCCCTGCGACCGGGGTTCGTGATGATGGTTAGCGCACATACTTGACTCCTATGTTGAATGTGAGCGATGTAGAGTTTGTGACTGCCTGGAAAGCCCAAGCCTAAAGTCGGCTGAAGGGGCTCGCAGTCCTTGGCTGGTGATATTGTATCCTGTCATTCCTGGTCTGTAAAGTGATTGTGCATTCACTGTCACCCTGAGCGAAGGGTCTCAGGCCCGTGTGAACGGAGATTGCATTCATTGCGCGCGGTGCATTTCAGATTGCGCGCTGCCTCTTGACTCTCTGGCCTCTCGCAGGTATACTCACGGTTGCCGTTCTTGCCAAGGAAACGGATTTCCACATTCTATTCCCAGCAACTTGTGAGGACCATATGACCAGGGCCGTAATTTTGTTCGTCGGTACCGTGCTCGCTGCCGCCTTGCTTTCCGCGCTGGCGCTTCAGGCGCAGGCGCAGTCTGCAGAGTTGGTTGTCTTGGACCGCAACAAGACGACCGTGACCAAGTTTGTTGACGGCGACTTGGTGCAGCTCAGGGTCAAATTGCCTAGTCGCGCCGCGCAACCGGCCCGCGTGACCTTTGCAGTGGATCCAGAGACCGCTCCGGTCGCCGATTGTACGGTTCCAGCGAATGGAGACAGTTGCGATACGGAACGCTTCACGAGTCTGGGCTGGTACTGGGACAAGAGCGGACAGCCCAGCCCAGAGCGGGCGATCCGTGCGCTGGCCGGCAGCGCGACGGTCGCCACAACCCGGGTCCAAGTCTCGCCCCGTCCGGTCGTTCTGGCGCATGGCTTTATCTCGAGCGCAGACGCCTGGTCAGCCTATCTAGGCCCGAACGGTTTTCTGGCTTCGACTGGGTTGCAGGGTTTCGCGGTGGGCGATGGCCAAGTCGAGGGCAAATTCAACATAGGCAGCATCGCCGATCCTACGGGCAAGACCAACACCATCGCGCAGAACGCCGAAATCCTGGCACGCTACATTTCAAACGTCAAAAAACTGACAGGCGCTCAGCAAGTGGACATCGTGGGGCATAGCATGGGCGGCCTCATCTCACGTTATTACATTGACCGTCTCATGACAGAGCGCGATGTCGCCCAACTCATCATGCTCGGCACGCCACAGAACGGCTCGGATTGCGCCAATTTGCCGGCCGACTTGAACTTGTACCTGCCGGCATCGCTTGAAATCAGGCCGAGCTATGTTCGAGACATTTTCGATTCGCAGATCACGCGGCGGCGTGGCGTCCAGTTTTACGCTTTGGCCGGCACGTCCATACTTGAACCAGTCCAGTCCCCGTGCACCGATGTCCCTTCCGATATCGCCGTCTCGCTGGGCAGCGCCAGCGGCATCAGCCTTCCCCTGACGACACTGCCTTTGATGCACACCGACCTCAATACGTCAAAGCAAGTCTTTGAAACTTTCGTCAGGCCCTTGCTTCAAAAACCGGCACAAGAGTTTCACGCCGAGCCGGATGTGGCGCCTGTGGCAGACCGTCAAGAGCCGCTGCAATTCACACGCATCTACACGGGTCACGTGGACGCGAATGTCGCCCAGCAAGTGACCGTCAACATTGACCAGGTCGCCGTCGCCAGTTTTGCGCTTTACGACCCGACCCGTTCGCTCACGGTCACGGTGCGCGGCGCAACCGGCAACCTTATTGCGCTGGATCCTACTAGGAACGGGCTGGTTGTCATAGATGATCCTGCTACACTCGTCTATCTGGGTTACGGTTTCCAAAATCCCCGGCCTGGCCCGTGGCGGATCACACTTGCGGCGACAGACAAGACCCCCTCTCGCGGCACGGACTATGCGCTCACGGCTCAGCTTCGAGGCGGCGCAGTCCTCAAGGCGCAGGCCAGCACGCTGCTGCCTCGACTCGACGAGCCTGTGGACCTGACCGCTCGATTAGAGCTGGCAGGCCAGGTCCTGCCGATTCGTGAGGCCAAAGCACTCGTCCGCTATCCTGATGGCAAAGTAGAGCCAATCGCCCTGACCGCCGGCGGTGACCAATGGAAAGGGACTTTTAAGCCCATCTCGCCCGGCGTCTACGGCATAAACGTGCAAGTGAGTGGCTCTACACCGGATGGCGTGCCGCTTGAGCGGGAGGCATTCCTCTCGGCGCAAGCCCAGCCTTCGGCCAGTCAAGTGACAAGCAGCCAAAGGTTGATGGGTGCTGTTGTCCTTCTTGTCCTGGCTGCGATCCTTGTCTTGATCTTGTTGCGTCGCAAACGGCGCGTGCACAGCACCCCGTGAAGCACGCTCGAGAATCCTGATTCGGCTTATCGCACTCGGCTAGAGTGCGCCTGGCAGTTCCAGAGTCGGCGTGGCCTCTTGGCTGGCTCGCATCCCGTGCCCGCTTCACGTTTCGCGTTTTACGTGGTACACTTGCGTTGAACATTGATCCAAGGAGCAACCATGAAGGGTCGAGTCTTTTCCGGCGCCCGACCGACCGGGCGGCAGCACCTGGGCAACTATCTCGGCGCGATTCAAAACTATGTCGCGCTGCAAGATGATTACGAGTGCATCTATTGCGTCGTGGACTGGCACGCGCTCACCACGCTGACCGACACTGAGCACCTGCGTGAGTGGACCGCCGAGATGGTGTTGGACTGGCTTGCCGCCGGGATGGACCCTGCGCGCGGCACGATCATCTTTGTCCAAAGCCACGTGCCGGAAGTGACCCAGTTGCACCTGGCGCTTTCGATGGTCACCCCATTCGGCAAGCTCGAAGACCTGCCCACCTTCAAGGAAAAAGTCCGCCAGCACCCGGACAATGTAAATTACGGATTGTTAGGCTACCCGGTGCTGATGGCCGCCGATATCACCCTCTACAAAGCCACGCACGTGCCGGTGGGCGAAGACCAGGCTCCCCACATCGAGTTCACCCGCGAGCTGGTGCGCTCGTTCAACTATCACTTTGGACAGGTTTTGGTCGAGCCTCAAGCCGTCCACACTACCTTCCGCCGCGTGCTGGGCACCGACGGCGCGAACAAGATGTCCAAGTCACTCAATAACCAGATCGAGATGGCCGCCACGCCCGAAGAGACGCTGGCCCGCGTGATGACGATGGTCACCGACCCGGCGCGCGTCCGCCGCAACGACCCCGGCCACCCCGAAGTCTGCAACGTCTTTGCGCTGCACGGCTTTTTCTCGCCGGACCAGGTCGCGCAAATCGAAGTGGACTGTCGCAGCGCCGCGATCGGCTGCGTGGACTGCAAAAAGCTCTTTGCGAGGAACCTCAACGCGCACATGGCCCCATTCCGAGCCAAGCGCGCCGGGTTCGCCGCCCAGCCGAGCCTGGTCTGGGACGTGCTGGCCGAAGGCGCTCGCCGCGCGCAGGCCATCGCCCGGCCAGTGCTGGCCGAGGTCAAGGCCGCCATCGGACTGCCGTGACTCGCGCCGTCTTGTATCACCATGACGTATGCGGAAATTGCCGTCCTTGCTCCTGTCCATTGCGCGCCGGACGCGCCGCCGACGTATACTTATGCCGTCCCTGAAGCGCTGCAAGGCCACGTTGCGCCCGGCAGCCTGGTGACGGTTCCCTTTCGCGCGCGCAAGCTCTCGGGCATCGTCGTTGGCCTGGCAGATTCCTCGCCATTTGAGGACGTCAAGCCCATCGAATCGCTGCTCGATCCGCAACCTGTGGTCAATCCGCCCCGCATCGAGCTGGCCCGCTGGATGGCGCGCGAGTACCTGGCTCCACTTTCCGAATGTCTGCACCTGTTCCTGCCCCCCGGCATCACTGTCCACTCTAACACGCTCTATGCGCTCGCGCCTACCGATGCGCCGTTGCCGACCGTCAACAACTTGCAAGCCGAGATCATTGCCCTCTTGCGGCAGCGTGGGTCGCTCGGCCGTGGGCAGATCGAGCATGCCTTCAGGCGCAAGCCCTGGCGCAATGCGGTTGATGCGCTTGTCCGGCGCCGCATTGTCACGGCCAGCCAGGTGCTGCCGCCGCCCGCCGTGCGCCCACGTCGCGTCCAGTTCGCTCGCGCCATGAGCGCTTTGTCGGAGCAGCCCCTGAGCAAGCATCAAGCCACTGCCGCTCGCCGCGCCGCCGCACTCGCCTATCTCCGTGCGCAGACTGAGCCGGTATGGGTGAGCTGGGTGTACGCTGAAGCCGGCTGCTCGCTTTCCGACCTGAAGGCATTGGAGCAGCTCGGCCTGGTCGAGCTGACCGAGGGCGAGCTGCTGCGCGACCCGCTGGCCGACCGTGACTATGTGCCCACCCAGGCGCCACCGCTCACTGCCGATCAATCCGCCGTCTGGCAGGCGATTGAACCTCACCTTGTCACCTTGTCACCGCATCACCTTGTCTACTTGCTGCATGGCGTGACGGGAAGTGGTAAAACCGAGATTTATCTACGCGCTACCGAAGCGACTCTGGCGCAAGGCAAGCAGGCCATCGTGCTTGTGCCGGAAATCAGTCTGACGCCGCAGACGATCCGGCGCTTTGCCGCGCGCTTTCCAGGCCGTGTCAGCGTGGTGCATAGCAAACTCTCCGATGGTGAGCGGTACGACGTGTGGCGGCAGGCGCGCTCAGGCAAGGTGGACGTGATCGTGGGTGCGCGGTCGGCATTGTTCGCCCCACTCCCGCGCCTCGGCCTGATGGTGCTGGACGAAGAGCACGAGACGAGCTACAAGCAAGACAGTTCGGACTCGTCGCCCGGCTCGCCTCTGTACCATGCACGCAATGTGGCGGTTCAACTGGGAAAGCTGACCGGCACGGTCGTCATCCTGGGCAGCGCCACGCCGAGCCTGGAAACGCACTTGCGCGCACAGCGCGGCGAGTTCACGCGGCTGGAGCTTCCGCAGCGCATCTTTGGGCACGAGCGGCGCTTGCATGACCAGCAAGCGCGTTACGACGTGCCGCGCATCGCCTACGCCCCGGCCATGTACGACGCAAAAGTGATTGACCTCCCGCCAGTCCAGGTCGTGGACTTGCGGCGCGAGTTGCGCGAGGGCAACCGCCACATCTTTAGCCGGGCGCTGCAACAGGCGCTGGCCGACGTGCTGGCGCGCCATGAGCAGGCGATTCTGTTCCTCAACCGGCGCGGCTCGGCCACGTTCGTCCTCTGCCGCGATTGCGGGCTTGTTGTCAAGTGCCCGCGCTGTGATGCGCCGCTGACGTATCACGAGCCTACCGATGCACTGGCCAACCAGCCAACGAACGTGCTCCTCTGCCACCGCTGCGCGCATCGCCAACCGACGCCCGCCGAGTGCCCGGCGTGCAAGAGCAAGCGCATCCGCTACTTTGGGTTGGGCACGCAAAAGGTCGAAGCAGCCGTGCGTGAGATGTTCCCCGAGGCTCATACGCTGCGGTGGGATAGTGACACGGCGGCGCTGCAGGAATCGCATGAGATTCTGCTGGCCCAGTTTGCCAACCACCAGGCGGATGTGCTGATCGGCACGCAGATGATCGCCAAGGGGCTTGACCTGCCGTTGGTGACGCTGGTCGGCGTCGTCAGCGCTGATACGGCGCTGCATTTGCCGGATTTCCGTGCCACCGAGCGGACGTTCCAGCTCCTGGCGCAGGTGGCCGGCCGCGCAGGGCGTGGGCTGCTGGGCGGGCGTGTCATCGTCCAGACCTATGCCCCTGAGCATTATGCTATCCAGGCTGCATCGCGTCACGACTATTTTGCGTTTGCTGCACATGAATTGACTTTCCGGCGCGAGCAAAACTATCCGCCGTACTCGCGCCTGGCACGACTGCTCTTTCGTGACCCGGATGCGCGCCGCGTCCAGCGCGCTGCCGAAACGGTGGCCAAACAACTGCGTGAATACCTGGTACACAAAGAGTGGGGCGATGCGGCTCTTATCGGTCCTGCGCCGTGTTTCTTTATGCGGGTGCGCGACGAGTACCGTTGGCACATTATCCTCCGCGCTGCCGATCCCGCTTCCGTCCTGCGCGATTTTCCGCTTCCCCCTGCGTACGCGTGCCGCATAGATGTGGATCCAGTCAATCTGCTTTGACCGTTGCCCGCTTCGGAACGATGGGCTATAATCGAAAATCACAATCTTCCGTTACCTGACAGTGCGGCAAAGTCAGCTCTACCTGTGAAGCGACGGCGAAGCCTTGCAAAGGTGCACACCTTCGCAAGGCTTGGTATTTTGCAACTCTCATACAAACACAATCCGGAGGAGATCAATATGAAAGCAATGGTTATCACTGACTTTGGCGGCCCCGAGGTCTTTCAGGAGCGTGAGGTGCCCAAACCAGAGCCACAGTTGAACGATGTACTGGTGCGCGTGTATGCCGCTTCCATCAACCCGGTTGACTACAAGATCCGGTGCGACGGTTCGTGGGCAGGCATCAAGCCACCAGCGATCATTGGTTACGATGCCGCCGGCGTAGTAGAGGCCGTGGGCGCCGGCGTCAAGGCATTCAAGCCCGGCGACGAGGTTTTCTACACACCTGTTATCTTTGGAAGACCCGGCACTTATGCCGAGTATAATGTGGCGGATGAGTCCATTGTCGCCTTCAAACCGCGCAATCTGAGCTTTCTTGAAGCGGCCAGTTTGCCGTTGGCTGGCTGCACCGCTTGAGATGCTGTGATAGGTTCTATCAAAATTCGCCCTGGTGAAAGCATTCTTGTCCACGCTGCGGCTGGCGGCGTCGGCTCACTCGCGGTGCAAATGGCGCAAGCCGCTGGGGCGCGAGTGCTGGCAACTTGCCGCAAGTCCAATAAAGAGTTCGTGCTGTCATTGGGCGCCGATGTGGCCATTGATTATCGCGCCGAAGATTTTGTCAAGGCTGTGCTGCGTGCGACTGATGGACAAGGCGTTGAAGCAGTGTACGATACCGTCGGCGGCGACGTGCTTGCACAGAGTATTAAAGTCATGCGCCCCTACGGGCGCATGGTGAGCATTGCCAATACCACTGGCGATCTCAATGGGGCATACATCAAGAACCTCTCGATCTATTTTGGGTTTATGGAACGGGCGCGTCACAAGCTTGACGCGTTGCGGATTATGGCGGAGCGGGGGCAACTGCGACCAGTGATTGATTCACAGTTGCCTCTAAATCAGGTGGCGGCGGGGCACGAGCGCATGGAAGAAGGTGGGCTCAAAGGCAAGATCGTCTTGAAGGTGAGAGAGTAGAGAACTCGCAAGGTTGGTGTGGATTTGACATTCTCGAACCAAGAAGAGATCTTTGAGATTGACGTGAACGGGCAGCGCGTTTCTGCCCGCTCCGGACAGACCGTCGCCGCTGCTCTGATGGCGGCTGGACGGCGAGTG
>Ga0315268_10004636_pt1 | contig 14904 bp, 9 predicted proteins | sample C1_top_MG_FD_204535 | JGI IMG/M metagenome (GOLD analysis project Ga0315268, IMG submission 204535) | Sediment microbial communities from Yellowstone Lake, YNP, Wyoming, USA - C1_top | ecosystem: Environmental > Aquatic > Freshwater > Lake > Sediment | place: USA: Wyoming | collected 2017-08-01
AACCAGGTCGCGTTTGACTTCCTCAGGCGGCCTCATAGATTACCTTCCCATACTTGTTGGCCGGATAGGCGATGCCCCCTATAACTCCCTTACTTTCCTCGAAGCGCTCCGTGGCCATGACGATGATATCGAAGGCGCGGTCCAAACCACGCAGGGCCTGGTGCAAACGCACACTTTCCTTACGTGAATTACCGGGAGCGGCTCTTTTTAGGACTATGAGGTCGATATCGCTGTCCCTGGTCATTTCCCCCTTGGCCGCCGAGCCGAAGAGAATGATCCGCTCCGGCTGGGTCACGGCCAGAATGCGCCCGATGATTTCCTCGATGAGTTTTTGGTCAATGTCCATGACTCCTCCTTATTGGCCCGGCTCGTAGATATCCTTATAACCGGATTACCCTCCGCTCAAAAACAATTACCCCCTCTTCACTCTTCAAGGCCCGGCCAAGGGTGGAGGCTGGCTTTGCTATCTTGATAATTGGCATTCAGGGCCGGTTCCATCAAAACAATAGCGGCCAGGCGGCGGGCCATGTGGGTTACTTCTTCCACCTCGTCCGGGGTCAGGGGACGGCCCAGGAGGGGCTGTTCCCGGTAGGAGAGCCACCTCTGGATGACCTGGTAGCCGCCGATGTAGTAGCCCCAGACCTTGGCCGGTATATTCCGCCAGTTGGGCACCTCGTTTATGAGCCTGTTGTCATCCATCATTCTCATGTACTTCGGTTTCATCTAAAGCAATGGCGCCCAGGAGTGGCAGGTGTCCTTTGGCCGCCCGTTCTTCGGGCTGGGGCTCGGGGAAGTCTGAGGCGGCGAACAGGTCGCCGGCCAGGATGTCGCATAGGGTTTTGGCTAAAGAAGGCCACAGATCAACCGTGTGTTCCAGCACCCACAAGAGGTCCAGCAATTCCTCGTCAAACTGCCAGGCGGCAGGCCGAATCTTGTCCAGGGGCGAGGACTTTTTGCCGGCCCCCTTTTTCATCCGGTGAGCCAACCAATGCTGGACCACCTGGAAGCCGGAAACGCTGAATTCCCACACCTCCGGGCGCACCGGCCCGAAGACCCCCTCCCCCACGTGCAACTGCCGCCCGGCCAGATCATAGGAAAATTTTTCCGGATACTTCTCCGGGGCGGCCGGGGTGCCTTTCAGACACTTCGCCTCTCCCGGGGGGATTCTGCCGGGCTTGTATCCCGGTGGTACAAATCGTTCCCCATAGGTGTGCAGCCACAGGAGGCGGCGGCCAACGTCAGCGACGCGAGCGAACAGCGCCGCGTCCCGGGTGATGGGGAGGCGGGGGCCGGGGATAGTCAGTTCGTCCCAAAAGCGGTGCACATAATCCGGCGAAGCCAGGACAGCGTAGCAATAGGCGAAGAGGTCTTCCGCGGTCACGGGCTGGCCATAAGCCTGGGCCAGGGTCTCCAATGCTCCGGCGGTGACGTTGGGCTCCGTGGCTTCGGAATCTCGCCAGAGAGGGATGACATCACGCCCTCCCCGATTACAAAAATGGTCTAAGTCAGGAATGAGACCTGTCGCTATAGCCGCCATACCTTCACCGAGAACCTTGGTGAGCAGACTGGTGAGGTAGACCTGGCGGTCGCTGTGCGACCTCCATAAGTCCGGACTGGGGCGGTCAAGCAGCCGGCTGTCGGTGAGCAGCCATTGGCGGTCGAAACTGCGATAGGCGAAACGGAATGTTTCGGGCGCAGGTATGTCGGCCGTAAGTTTCTCAATGGATGGGAAGGGGTTACCCTTTAACGGTGGCAATAAAGGGGCGGGCAGGTCAACCTTGCGCCCAGTGGGGCTGTCTTTGAATAAGGTTCGACGGTCTTTGCCTTCCATCAGCTTCCGCCATCGTTGATGTAGCGTAGCCATATCAGCCGCGATTGGCCAGGTTCTGCCGGCCTTTACGCCATTCACCTGCCACGGAAACAGATCAGTCACCATCGGCCAGTTCCAGTAAGGCTTATCGCCAGTGGGCAGGAAAAGGTCAGTCCAGCCGGGGAGGCAGGGCCGCCAAGGCAGGTCGGCAAAACGGCTCACCTGAGCCAGGGTATGCAGTTTTTCGGCCTGGGTCCCGCTGACCCGGGTGTAGTGCACCGTCGCGGGGGTTTTCGACTGGGACTCGCCGTATCGCACCCCCACGGCGATGGCCACCGGGGTCTGGATGGCGAAGACGTTTTCCGTCTTGCGCGCCCCCAGGTTGTCGCCTTCCAGGTCGATGATCCACAGATCGTCAAAGGTCTGGCGCATCACCTGTCTCATGCCGGCGAAGCCCGGCCCCCGGAGGTAGGAGGCGGCGGTGATGAAGCTGACGATGCCGGGGCCGCCCTTGTTCTCAAAGACCTTCCACAAGGCCCAGCGCCAGAAATAGACGTAGTCGTTGTACAGGTTCTTGGCGTGAACCCCCCAGCCCAGGGCCTCCAGGGGTTTGAGGAAGCTCTTGAAAATACTCTCGCCTTCTTTGCCACCGTCGCCGAAGCGCACCCAGCCGCCCTTGCGCCTGACCAGCCCCGCCTCCGCCGCCTCAATCTGCTGGCGGTCATAGGGCGGATTGCCGAGCACGACCAGCACCGGCACGTCGGCCTTGACCTTTTGGGCCCGTTTGTATTCCTCCCCCAGTTCCTTATAGAGCATCGGGTACGCGGGCGGGGGCTGGCGGGGGGATTCCAGGGTGTCGGTGAGATAGACGTGGACGCCGTCCGGCGGCATCTCACCGCCCTCGGCCAGGATTTGCTGGGTGAGCCGTAAATGCGCCACGGCATAGGGGCCCACCAATAACTCGAAGGCGTGAAGGTTGCGGGCGGCCTGGGTGGCGAAATTGCCCCGCATGCCGGGGCCTTTTTCCTGCTCCACCCGGGAGAGCCCGTGTTGCAGGGCGGCCAGGATATAGGTGCCGGTGCCGGCCCCGGGGTCCAGGGTGATGACCTGGTCATTTACAAAGGCATAGTCGGCGTCGAAGCGCTCTTCCAGCAACTGGGCCACGAGTTTCACCTGGGCCTGGACCACCTCCACCGGCGTGTAGTACACCCCCCGATCCCGGCGCATTTTCGGGTCATACGCGGCCAGAAAGTCCTCGTAGAAATAGAGCCAGGGGTCGCCCTTGGCCTTCTTGGTGAGGCCCGCCGGGTCCACCGCGCCGATCACCCTTTCCAGCACCGATACCGGGGTCTCAATCTCCTCCCGGGCCTTGGGGTCGCCCAGGATGCCCAGGGCGTCGGCCAGCAGACGATGGCCGGTGCGGATGGCGGCCGCGGCCTGGGGGATGGAGAGGCCTGCGCCCGGGCCGGAGAGGCGGGCCAGGAGCAGGGCGTAGGTGAGGGTCTGGGCATAGGCGTCGGCGAACTGGTAATCGTCGGCGTCAGGGAAGAGGTACTTGCGCCAATCCGCGGCCAAAAGAGATAGATTTGACTCACGATTTTGGAGGGCGGTCAGGACATCGGCGCGCAGCAGGCGGCAGAGGGGGGCCAGCATTTTGGCCAGGGCGGAGGGTGATGAGGGGACAATGGGCTCCCAGCGGAGAAAGTCTTGCATCAACGCCAGGATGGCCTCGGCGTCGGCAGGACCGATGGCGGCCGAGCCGGCAGTGGAGACGTCGCCGGCCAGCCGCACCATTTTCCCTTCAAGCTGGCCGCTGCGATACAAGGCCCAGTCGTTGCCGTCGGTGTAGATGAGGTTGGGGAGATTCTTAAAGCGCTCCCACTGCTCCTGGTCGCCGCCCTTTAGTTTTTCCGGGTTGGCGCCCTTGCCGGGCGCCTTCAATTCCACGTGGCCGGCCAGAAGCCCCTTGACCGCAATGCCCATATCGGGGCGCCCGAGTTGATCTGTATGGACTTCCGTTACGACCCCGAGTTCAAGACCTATGGCGGAGCCGATACCTTTAAGGAGGGCATCGATAGGGGTCTTAAGTTGGTCCTCCGGATTAACCTCGATAGGAAAGGAAAATTTAGCGGTTACTTCTTGGGCATAATTCTTAAGCTCTGCTTCGACAGACTTAAATAATGCCATCCGCTCTTGCCCCCTTCCCATCCCGTTCAGCAAGTTTTCCAGTTTCCCGCCGGTAATTTTCGAGAGGATTCATCAAGTCTCACCAAAAGGCATTATGGCACGGATGGGCATAATCGTTAAACTTTTTTATGGGGAGATATTCAGGGGAGGTAAGAACTTGACGGGGAAGACTATTAGTCACACCGGGAGACGGTCGGGAAAGCCCCCCGGCACAATCCCACCGGCGCCGCGGCCGGCCGCCCCGCCGAACATAGCCAGGGAGTAAGTGCCCGTGGCCGGTCTTATCGGTCAACCTGGGCCGTCTCAGAGAGGTGGTTGTGGAGACTTTGGGCCTTGGCCCGGTCCTGCGCATTCACCGCTGCTATGAGGCCACCTTCCGTTGTTGCTCTTCCTGGCCGGCCAGGCGCGTGTAAGGCTTCTTGCGGAGCCTTACAAAAAGGCTGGTCCGCCTCATCTCTACCTCAACAGCCCGCAGCGCCAGCTCTTGTGAACGCTGCAATATCCGCCATGCCGGTAGTAATGCCCGGCGGCCTCCGGCAGCGGCGCCATGTGAGTGCCGTCATGGTAGGTCACGCCGTTGGGAACGCCCGTGGCATTACAAGCCTCATGGTCATAGCCTACCGTCCACCACGGAGCCCGGCAGACCCGGCACCGCCACTTGATGCAGCCGTCCATGGACTCGCACCGGGGGTCCAGGTTGCAGCCCTGGTTATCGGCGCAGGTGAAACAGGAATGCAACCCGGGGATGGTTTCAATTTTCTCAGCCGCTAAAGGGGTCATCGCTTTGCCTCCAATAGAAGAGGGGGCCCGAAGGCCCCCGGTTATGGTTTATGCCGCTCGTGCCAAGGGGGTGATTCCCCTTGCCTCAATCATCCGGCACATCGTTTCACTGGCCCGATAGGACCGATCCCAGGTGCCCCACTTTGATCCAGGGGCTTCAATTTCCTCCTCATCCTCGTGCTCGTGTTTTTGGTTGCGCCGCAAATACTCGGACATGGCCCCCCTGACTACGTAGAACCGGTAAGAGGCCTCTGCCATCCGGGGGTCTCCCCCCCGCTCGATCAGGCGGGTTACCGCATCCTGAATCATGTCATCAGGTTCGGCCCAATGGGGCAACCGGCCCCTCAACTTCTTATTAAGCCACCAATTAGCAATCCGGTAGGCGTCCTCCATGTCGATCTCGCCCGGGCACATGGCCGGTTTGGTGTAGTTGACGATGTAATAGCCGCGTTTTGCAATGCAATGGGCCGTGAACTTCGATTGGACATCAAAGACCACCATGATTTCAGAGGCTTTCATGCCATTCACCGGAATGACCGTCCGGGTCCGGTTATAGAACTTCCGGGTTTCCGCTTGCGCCATGAGCCGCTCTTTGATATTATTGATTTGGTCTTGACTCAGTTTTACTGGCCTCTCAGAGTTCCCGCTCTGGGGGGCCAATTTTTTGTCCGGCAATACCACAACCCGCTCTTCGCCCCGGGTCTGGGCAATTTTGAAAGCCTCTTTTTTGGAGTTGCTGTATCGGCCGACAACGAAATGCTTTTCATTGCCGATCTGAAACCCCCAACGCCCAAACCCTCTGGGCTGCCGACCGTTGCTGGCCTGAAATAGCGTGGTGTCCGCTTCCATCGTCTGCCTCCTGATTTCAGATTTGAGCAAAAGGCGCTCAAGCAGAGACAGGAACCGCAGCTCCTGCCCCCTGTTCAGCGTCTCAGTCGCTTCAGCCTTGTGGGTGTCTTTCGGGGTTTGACTCTTCTTGTTTCACTCGGTGGCGCTTATCCCGGGGTAGCCTGCAAGCCGTTTTCTGGTAACCTCGTAGAGTCGTTCTCTTTCGGGTCCGGCTGGCCTTTATTTGGTTGTCAAAGAGCGGTGTTCACATATAAATAATGCAACCAGTATGCCTAAGTGCTCAATATCACTTGTTAATTACTATTTTATCGACAGCTATAGCATAGTAATATTGATAAGTTACGTGAATCGTTGTTATTTTGTTCTGTCATTATTTAGAGCACAACCCGGTAGTACAGTTAATTACACCCACTAAGCTTGCCTAACAACGTTACCGTCGTTCGCAACTTATTATGTAATACGTGGTTGAAGTTACACGGTACAATTTGCTTGACCCGTTACATGGCAAAGTACAAGTAATTGCACAGGGTTACAGTCAAACAAACCAGTAACACCTGTCTGGGTCTAAACAACGTGCTCGAGACAGTAAAACACCTCGTAGATCAGCGACTGCAGAGTGGGAATTTTACAGAGCTCTCCCAGGTTTCCTGAGAGACCTTGCACTTGGTGCAATGAAGTTTTTTGAACGGGGTATCAAGAGGGAACTCTTGCGTTGAAGCGGGTGGGGGGGTAATCAGAAATTAAACGGGGGGATGGCGAGAATATTCAGAAGATATATGGCATTTTTCCGGGGGAGGTGATAAGTGGCGATAGTGGCAGTGACTGTTGAAAAAGCTAATTGGCGAAAGGTGCTTCTCTCTGGATTGAGCGAGGTTTCGAGTTTAGAAGGTTTTTTGGGGGATGGGAGTGTCTTTCAGTTTCTTCTTGAGGTTCATTTCCCCGTTAGGAGTCATCTTCCGCCGTATTTTCTTTTAGGTGGAGCCATAATTTGCGATCTTCTCTATATTGTGAATCATGCAGTACAGAAGCCACTGGATATTAACCTTGACCTTTCCCCTGAGAGTAAATCGGTCAAGGCGCTTCTGAGTTCGGATGTTGGCAAAGACGGGTTCGGCCACGGCGAAGCGTTGCGGGTAAATCTGGCGTCCCAGTTCGCTATCAACCTTGCCGGCCATCCTCTTGGAAAGGTTGGCAAGTTCGACCGCAATCGGTACCCGTAAATATTTTCGTTTGCCCCCTTTGTTCGTGATACACCGCAGCTGCAGGGGGCAACACCGACAATCCTTTTCCTCGGCTGCATATATTCTGTGAACCATCCCCTCTCGGCAGATCTGTTTCACCTTGCGCCTCAGTCGGTTTCCCTGCGGGCACAGGTACTGGTCGGTGGCCTCCTCGTAATGAAAATCCTCTAAGGCAAACCTCTTCCGCCGGGGCCAGTACCGCCGTTGCGCCGCGTAGCGGGGGTCCCGCCGCCGGAAATAGATATCAGGGATATAAGCATCCAGGCGCAGCTCCTGGCATTTCCGCAGATTGGTGTCGCTGTGGTAGTTGGTGTCGGCGGTGAAGATTTTTCCAGCCAAGTACTCCTCTCCGTGCCCCAGACTCTGGAGATTCTCCAGAGCTCCCTCCAACATGGGCGGTCCATGGGCATGATCCTGACCCCGGCCGAAGGCTTCGGCGTGAATGATTACCTGGTGCTTGGCATCGATGAGGGCCTGGCTGTTGTAGCCTTGGATGACGCCATGGGACGTCTTCATCTTGGCCGACTCGTTGTCCGTCACGTTGCTGCTGATCTCCTTGCCTGTGGTCCCATACTTGGGGTCATTATCTGTGAGCCACTTCTCCAGGCGCTCGGCTTGCTTCTGCAGACGCTGCACTTGTAGCTCTCGGTCTCCGCCTCCCGGACCGGAGGGGTGATCGTCTTGGTTGTCCTCCTGGACGTGCTCTTTAAGCAGTTCCTGCACCTTGGCTTCGAGGCGTTCCTTCTTCCTGTGTAACTCTGACCGAGTCCCACTCCACTCTTTGGAGGCATTGGAAGGCAGCTTAAGGCCATCCAGGGCAAAGAAGGTCCCGCCGAGGAGATCCATCTCCTGGCAGACCAACAGGACGTCCCGAAACAAAGGCAGAATCTCACCTTTCATGGAAGAGACAAAGGTGGCGATGGTGCTGTGGTCGGGTTGCTGGCCGCAGGCCAGGGCGACAAAGACCACATTCTCCCGGCAGGCTTGCTCAATCTTCCGGGAGGAAATGAGCCCTCGGGCGTAGCCCAACAAAACGATCTTCAAGAGGATCTTGGGATCGTAGGCGGTGCGTCCCGTCTCATCATTGCGGTATTTCTGCTCAAACGCAGACGTGTCCAGCCGGGTTTCCACCAGGGTGTGGATGGCAAACTCCAAGGTCCCGGGCATCAACTGATCTTCCAGAGAAACCGGCAGGAACACCCTTTGCCGATAATCGTAAGCCTTGAATTTGGCCATGTTCCTCTCTGCTTAGTTTTTTCCAAACTAGCACAAAATAACATAAATATCCAGCAATTATGATAAGTTAGGCGATTTTTATGACTTTTAACTTTGGGTAGGAACTTGTTTGAAGAAGATAAAATTTAGCTGAGGTCAAACCTTTTTCGACAGTCTCGCAAGGTATCGACAGCTATGCAATTTTCTTTCCCTTAGATTCTTTTGTTGCTGATTACTGGGATTCCATCCTTAGAAAGATGGTCACCCGAGTGCCTTTCTGCGGTTCGCTCTCGATGGCGATTTCTCCCTGGTGCGCCTCGATAATTTTCTGGGAAATGGCCAGTCCCAGCCCGCTGCCTTTGGGCTTGGAGGAAAAGAAGGGCTGGAAAATCTTGTCCTTGACCTCCTGGGGGATTCCCGCACCTGTATCACAGATTTGCACGAATATCCGACCCACCTGCCTACCGGTGGTAATGGTCAGGGTGCCCCCTGCTTCCATGGCCTCAATGCCATTCTTGGCGATATTCAGGAGCACCTGGCGCATATGACCCGGGTCAAATTGCATCTCCGGGAGGTCGGGGTCCAGTTTCAACACCAGCTCGATATTACTTTCCCGGAGACTCGGTTCCAGCCGCTGGCAGGTTTCCTGGATCAGGGCATTGAGATCTCCCGGGCGCTTTTGGGGTTCGGAAAATTTGGCATAGCTACCGACCTCGACGAGGAAATCTTCTAAGCGATGAACTTCATCCACGATAATCTGAAGCTTTTCCAAATTTTTTTGTGGATCTTGAGCAACATCTTTCAGCACCTGGCGGGCAAACCCGCCGATGAGCATCAAGGGGTTTTTGATTTCATGGCTGATATGGGCCGCCATCTTGCCCAGGACGGCCAGGCGCTCACTCCGCAGCAATTCCTCCTCCATGCGTTTCCGTTCCCGCAGGTCTTTAAAATGGCCGATCATGCCGATCTCCCGATCGTTTTCATAAAGCACCCGGGCGGAAAGCCAGATGGGCACCAGGGCGCCATCCTTAGGCCGCATCCAGGTTTCATAATTCTCTAAAATGCCCGCGCCGCCGTAACCAGGATTGTGGATTTTGGCATCGATTTCCTGCAGTTGGCCCGGCCCATAGAGTTCCCTGATATTCATTTTGCCCAGGACTTCTTCCGGTTCATAGCCAAGGATGTGAGCAGCCGTTTCATTTAGAGTGCGGATAACGCCTTCTACATCGTGGGCCACGATACCGTCCATGCAGGTATGAATCAGCAGCTTCTGAAAGTAAATCCCGCGCTCCACCTCGGCGGCCAATTTCTCTTCGGCCCGCTGGCGCTTGATCTGCAACCACATGCCGTTCATCAATAAAGTCAACTGACGGACATCTGATTCGTCATATTCTTCTTCCTTGTTGCCCACCCCGGCAACCGCCACGATACGGTCTCCGTCAAAAACCGGGATATTCAGATGACGCCGCATTTCCACATGGCCCGGGGGGTAGCTTTTCTTATAAGTGTTGGGCGCGGCATAGTCATTGGTAATCATGGGGCGGCGCTGGCGCACGGCTTCGCCCCAGAGCCCGGTGGTCTCCAAAGGATAGTCAATGGGTTTATCAATAATGGCGCATTGCTCCATGGCAGTCTTGGACCAGGCCTGCATCGTGAGGACCGTTTCGTCATCGTTCATGAAAGCTAGGTAACCGATCTGGCTTTTGGTCAGCCGCACTCCTTCTTCCAGGGCGAAGTCAGTAATCTCTTTCAGCGTTGCCTTGGTCATCTGGCTAAGTTGCCAGACCGCCTCGAGACGGGACTCGTCCAGGCGTAGCGCCTCCTCCATGTTGGCGCTCCGCACTGCCAACCCCAATTGTCCCGCCAGCGACTGAAAGAACTCGACGTGTTCTTTGGCAAAATAACCCTTCTGGTTACTGGCCGCGGTCAATACTCCTAGGGTCAGGGTTTCCGTAGTGATGGGTGCCAGCACCAAGGAGGCCAGAGTTTCATCTTCCAGAAGCCCCTGGAGGCGATCCGCCACCGTAGAAGAATCCGCCACGGAAATTACCTGGGGGGTCAACAAACATTGCCCCAAAAGGGATTCGGGATCGGGCTTTATCACCTGTTCCCGGGCCTCAGGGGGGAGACCTCGGAAGCCTTTGACGTGCAGCAAGCCGTCTTCATCTAGTAGGCGCACCGCACATTTTTCTATCCCCAGCTGTTCCACCAGGACCTCCAGCACGCCATCCAGGAGATCCGGAGTATAAAGAGAAGAAGCCAATCTGCGGGCCGCTTCATAGAGCACCGAGAGTTCCGCGACGCGCCTTTTTAGTTGTTGTTCGCTTTCCTTCAGGGAACTGGAGATCCGGCCGAAGAGGTCGAAAACGTCTTCCATCCGGGAGCCCAGTGAGGAAAGATAGCCTTCCACTATGACCCGGGCCGCCGCCGGTCCGATGGAGCGGGCAATGGTACGCTCGACAAAATCCGCCAGCCGGAGTTTTTCCCGGTCGCCCCACTCGGATTCAGGAGTCACCACCTCCCGGAGAAAGGCCCGGCGTGCTTCTTCGGCCTTCCGGGGGCCGATGAGCTTCGCCATAAGGCGAGTCAATTGCTCCAGGCTCGGCAAGTACGTATAACGTTTCTCTAAAGGCTCCTCTCTTTCCCGTTCGAATACCCCCACAAACCGTCGGGCCTGCTCCTCTTCCACCGGGGTGGGCACCGTGAGTAAAGAGACGCCCACAAAAGTGCCGGCATTGAAGAGCACGGACCAGAAGAAGGCGTGGGAGAGCTTATCCAGGCCAGTCAGACCGAAAAAAGCAGTGGGCTTGAGAAAAGCCAGGCCGAAGGGGCCCGCCGATACTATACTGAGAGGGAACCAGCCGGCTTCCACCAGATAGGGCAGGACCAGCGTATAGGCCCAGAGAAAAAACCCTGACAGCAAACCCGCGACTGCCCCCCACCGGGTGGCTTCCCGCCAATACAGGGCCCCCAGCATGGCCGGCACCAATTGCATCACCCCGCAAAAGGCGATCAGCCCGATATCCACCAGCATGACCGTAGGAAAGATCAGATGATAACCAAAATATCCCAAAAGAATCAGAAACAGGATGCTGCCTCGTTTTATGGTCAAGAGATGAGGAGTGATACGCTCTTCCAATTTTAGCCGAATGGCCAGAGGCATCACCAGGCTATTGAGGAGCATAGTGCTCACCGCGATGGAGGCAACCGACACCATGGCGGTGGAGGCCGACAACCCCCCCAAAAAGACCAGCAAGGCGAGATAGGGATGCCCGGTTTGCAAGGGAATGCGCAGGACAAAGGTATCGGCCTGTTCCACGGGCAAGCCCATCAACAATCCCCCGAATGCGATGGGCATGACAAACAGGTTAATCAACAACAGATACAGGGGAAAGAGCCATACAGCCGTCAGGATATGGCGTTCATCGGTATTCTCCACTACCGCCATGTGGAACATCCGGGGAAGAAAGTGGATGGCCCCCATAGCCAGGAGGGTCAGCACCATGAGAAGGGTGTAACTGTTGTGGGGCCCGGTGTTCACCAGGAGAAGCTGTTGAAATTCGGGGCTCTGCCGGATACGCGCGAAGATTTCTCCCCAGCCCGGGAAGAGGCCAAACGTTACCAGGATGCCCAGGCTAAAAAAAGCCAGGAGTTCGATCAGGGACTCAAACACCACTACTCCCACTAACCCTTCGTGACGCTCGGTGGGGTCCAGATGGCGAGCCCCAAACAGAATACAGAACATGGCCAGAAGCAGGGCCACATAAAAGGCGGTGTCTTGATAAATCGGGATGGCCAGGGGAGGGGTAATTTCTTTATGAACCATGACGTTAAAAGTATCGGAGATTGACTTGAGCTGTAGGCCGATATAGGGGGTTATGGCCAGGAGCACCCCCACGGTAGCGAGGGCCCCCAGAAAGGCCCCTTTGCCATAGCGCAGCGTCAGGAAATCGGACATAGTGGTCAGGTTGTTTTCCTTACAGATGCGCAGGAGCTTGCGCAGACCGAACCACCAGGAAAACGCGATGATGGAGGGCCCCAGGTAGATGGTGAGGAAGGTCACGCCTGAGGTGGCCGCCTTGCCGACGCTGCCGAAAAAAGTCCAGGCGGTGCAATAGGTCGCCAGAGAAAGGGCGTAGATATAGGGATTGGCGATAATGCTCTTTCCCTGGGCCCGGTGCCAGTCCCCATAATAAGCGATGGCAAAGAGCAGGAAGAGATAGCCGAAGGCGACGGCTGCTACCAGACCCGTGCTGAGCATATATTTGATTCCTGTGGCTTACTCCCGGGAAGTTAATCGGCTACCAAGGGCATAAAGCCCAACAATGGCCAATATCCAAACCACATGGAGGTACAAAACCAGCATGGGAATCCCTGCCAACAAGATGTCGCGGTTAAAAATTTGCAGCAAAGGGAAGTTCAGCAGGAGAAAAATAAGGATCCCCAGCAAGGCCCAAAACTTGCTTCTCTTTTCCAGGGCAGGCATATTTTCCCCTCGGTTTCAAAAGCGCGGCACTATAATTGAATAGATAATCATTTTAAAAACCGGAAACAAGGAGCCGTGACGCGGGCCAGACGGATTATGCCCCAAGCCGGGTTGCCGTAAGCTTAAAAAAGGGGAACGACAAAGTCTCTTAATCCGGGGAAGATAACGGCAAGGGATTTGACCTGGAGCAAGTCCGGGCCCGGGAGGTTGCTAACCCGCTTTATTCATGAAGGAGTTGGGGGCGCCTTTCCAGGCTTTGTTTTGGGGGTGAAGAAGGCAACGAGGGGCCGAGAGAAGGCGGCAGGAGCCTCGAAGGGTCATTTTTCGGCAAGAATGCTGCCAGAGACGGCCTCAGGGTTGATTTTGGACGCACCTATCCCCAGGGGTAAGCCCAACGGGTGGGGGAAGCGGGATTAACCGGGGCTGGCCCGCAGGTTTTGCAACAGCGCGGCCAAGAGGTCGCGGTAAGGATAACCCGAGGCCAGGTGCACCCAGATGCGGCGGCTGGTCTCTCGGATGCGGGCCCCGATCTTCAAGAGCTTGAGCCGCAAGGTATGGACCTGAGCCGTAGCCAGTTCCGTGCCCTGGAGGTGGTGGCGCAGCAGCCAAAACAGGCAATAGGCCGCGGTGTGGAGCAGCAGCCGGAACTGATTGGCCAGGAAGCGATGGCAACTCAGGCGATCGGCCTTGATATCCAGCTTCAGTTCCTTGATGCGGTTTTCCACATCGCCCCGGAGCACGGAGATGTTGTCATAGACAAACTGGGGCTTGCGGCTCAGGTTGGTGACCAAGAAGCGCTGATTGGCGCCCAGGTGGGGATATTCCACTTTGGCGATGATCCGGCGGGGCTGGGTCAGGAGTCCACCTGGTAGCTGAAGGAGGTGAAGAGCCGTTGTTTGTCCCCCGTCTCCTGGTACTGTCGTTGCGCCTTTAACAGGAGCGGCGCGGTCTCTGCCAAGAGCCGGTTATTGGTGATGAAACCGATAACGTAGCGGGTCTCGGGCTGGTCTTCCAGATAGCTGTAGAGGGCGGGCACGGCAAAACCGGCATCGGCCCGGAAGAGGATCAGGGCCCCGGGATAGGCCTGCTGCAGCTTCTTGATCAGCCGCGTGAGCACCGCCAGCGCCCCGTGGGAGGATTGGGTGTTGCCGGGGCGCAGCACCGCGGCCAGGGGAAAGCCGTCGCGGCCGTCAAAGACCAGGAGCGGATGATACATGTGCTCTGCGTAATAGCCGTGGAAGAAGCTGAGTTGCTGCCGGCCGTGGGTGGGGTCGTTGGTGCCGTCCATGTCCAGGACGATAACCTTCCGGGGGCCGGGATGGGTCTTGAGGTACAGTTCCAACAGCCGATCGCAGAGGCGGCGCAGGTCCTTGGCGGTGACCCGGTTCTCAAACCGGGACAGAGTCGGCTGGGAGGCCAGGTCGCCGTCACTCTCCGGGGCCTTGCCGGCCATGATCTTGAAAGCCGGGTCCTTGGCCAGGGTGGCGGCATCATTGTTGTCTTCGTACCCCTGGGCAATGGCGAACAGGCGTTGCCGCACCAGGGTCAGGAGATCATGTTTAACCTTGTGGCCCTCCCGGGGATCATGGAGGCAGCGGGCGGCGTTTTCAGCGATGCGGTAGCGCTGGTCCAACTCCCGGAGCAACAGGCCGCCGGCATCAGAGGTGATCCGGCCTCCGGCAAAATCGGCCACGACTTCCTTGGAGAAAAGGCTTTCAAAGATGAGCTGCTTATGGCAGACTGTTTCCATAGGGTATCCTGGCTGAGGAGTTGTTTGTTTAGCGACAACAGCATCTTAGCAGATACCCTATGCATTTTTAAGCACTTTTCGTGAATAATTCGGGCTAAACGGGGATTGGGCCTGGCATCTATGGAGAAAAGGGTGCGAATGTTGGGTGGAATCTTGGAAATATAAAGGCAGACCGGAGTCGGCAACAGGATTTCTTTTAAAATCCCGGTTTCTTTATTAAGGCAAACCTAAAGTGGGCAATTAGCGCACTAACTGCCCTGATCCGTAACTTATCACATCGCCAAAAACCTTCGCTATCCAGTAGCATCTCCATCCTTCTTGGCCTGAAGGCCCCCTGCCATTTCCGCCGACAACCAGGCGTTCCCCGACCACCGCCATCTGAAATCTCCCCCCCACGAGTGCCCGTGCAAGATAACGAAACGAGAGGTGGCATTTTTCCGGGGAAGGTGATAATTGTTGATAGTGGCAAGTGAGAGACACCGTGAATGGGAAAGCAATATGGGACCAGTAATGGCCATTCAACATGGACCCACCCGGTTTGGTGCAACACCGACAGGGCAAGCCATCCGCAGGCAGGGGCAATCGA